>Ga0326513_10000025_pt1 | contig 108084 bp, 77 predicted proteins | sample 2_2465_0518_D_FD_203654 | JGI IMG/M metagenome (GOLD analysis project Ga0326513, IMG submission 203654) | Bovine rumen microbial communities from UC Davis, California, United States - 2_2465_0518 | ecosystem: Host-associated > Mammals > Digestive system > Stomach > Rumen | place: USA...
AAGATGTAAAAAGGATAGTATCCATGTGGTATTATAAAACTAATAAATAATGCGGAAGGGACAATACCAGATGAGATATAAAATCGACAGATTATCACACATGCCGGCCTATATGCAGCTTTATATTTATATGCGGGAGGATATCGTGAACGGGATCTACCCATACGGAACACGCCTGCCGTCGAAACGGTTCATCGCCGCGGAAATAGGCATCAGTCTCGTAACGGTGGAGCATACCTACGCGATCCTGGTCGATGAAGGCTATGTGGAGACCAGACAGAGAAGCGGATATTTTGTCATTTACAGGGAAGCGGATCTGGTACCCGTCGGCGGGGCAGAAACCGCAGAGGCGGAATATAGAAAAGACGCGCCTGCATTTGGAAGGGCGGAAGAGAGTGAGGAGGATGAAATGCCTTTCACGGTTCTCGCCCGCACGATGCGCCGCGTGATCTCCCTTCGAGGGGAGGATATTCTGGTCAAATCCCAGGGAAGCGGTATCCCGGAACTTCGCGAGGCGATCGCTTCTTATCTTCTGCGGAGCCGCAATATCCGGATCAAGCCGGAACAGGTCGTTATCGGTTCCGGCGCGGAATATCTGTACAGCCTGATCGTGCAGCTCCTCGGCCGCGACCGCCTGTACGCACTGGAAGATCCTTCTTATGAAAAGATCCATCGTATGTATACCGCCAACGGCGCAGAGTGTGAGATGCTCGCCATGGGGCCGGAGGGGATCCGGTCGGAAGCCCTGGCAAGGTCGAAGGCGCAGATCCTCCACGTCACGCCGTTCAATAGCTATCCGAGCGGGATTACCGCTACGGCATCCAAGCGCCGCGAATATATCCGTTGGGCAAAGGAGCGCGGAGGCGTCATCATAGAGGATGATTTCGATTCGGAATTCACGATCTCCACAAAGACTGCGGACACACTTTTCTCCCTGGAGCCGGAACGGACCGTCATTTACCTGAATACCTTTTCCATGACGGTCGCGCCATCGATGCGAATCGGTTATATGATCCTTCCGGAGCAGATGATCGAGCGCTTCCGTGAGACGATCGGCTTCTATTCCTGTACCGTTTCTACTTTTGAGCAGTATGTGCTGACCGAATTGATCAACAGCGGCGATTTCGAGCGGCATATCAACAGCGTGCGCCGCCGTCGCCGGAAAGCACAGCAGAACTGACTGCGGCCCGGCGGAAAATTACCGGCGTCTTAGCAGTGGATCTTCCGGAAAAATGCGCTGTCCGGTTCGAAGGGCAGGCGGAATTCATTGCCGATCCGGTTCAGTTCCTGCGTCTTGATCAGTAGCAGATTGATATCAACGTGAAGATCGCGCGCGATCTCCGACACATCATAGCCTGCGTAGATCCGGTCGAGAACATCCTTGTCGTCCAGCAGAAGATGGGCGGCAAAGGCATTGGCTTCATATTCGGTTTTGTCTTTCATATTGAACAGGGTGAACTCCTGCAGCAGGCCGTTGGCGGCAAGCGGGCGGTGCAGCCGGTCGTGGCCGATCTCATGGGCCAGAACCATCCGCGTCATTTCTTCATCCATACGGTCGTTGAGAAAAATAAAGCGGTGGCGCCAGCGGCAGGTATACATACCGAGCAGCTCGGTATAGCGGTCGGAAAAAACAACGTCGATCCCGAGTTCTTCGGCGGTCTGCAGCAGATCATGCGCCGGGGAAAGCTTTCTCACCTCGGAGGCCCTGTCATATATTGTACGGGAATCTATCAAGATCCATCCCTCCGTTTACATGGCTTCGTTCTTATCCGTGCGATACTTTGCGGGCGTGTATTTCCTGCGGTTCTCATCCTTTGCGCGCCAGTAGGCATCCTGCAGGTCGCGCATCACGGCATCCTTATCCTCTTCGGACAGTTCGCCGCCGGCAAAAAGGCCGCCGAGCTCATTGACCAGAAGACCCGCCTGTCTGCGGCCGCGGCTTCCGCCTTTGGCGCCTGCCTCCATAATGAAGGCGTCATCGGCGGAGATCAGGTCTTCGGAATCCACGCCGAGGATCCCGGCAAGTTCCCCGTACAGGGCGCGGCGCTTGGGGTAGCGCCCTTCCGATTCCCATCCGCGGACGGTGCGAAGGGTCACGCCGGCCTTGTCCGCAAGCTCCGCCTGTGTCAGGTTATTTTTTCTTCTCAGATAACGAATCTTTTCTCCGAATGTCATTTTCAACTCCCATCTTTCCTCTTGACAAACGATAATGAGGAATCTATACTTCACGGCATAAGAGGAAATTTAATTTCCCTTATCGTAAGGGATTTTCCCCTTTTTGTCAAGAGGAAAGCGATAAGAGGAAAATTGAACTTTGATTCAAAGAACAGTCAAAGAACAACGGCACGGATAAGGAATAAAGGAATGTAAGGGAGTGAGGACAATGCGTACGATTTTACATTCCGATATGAACAGCTGCTACGCGACGATCGAGCTGCTGTACCACCCGGCGCTCCGGGGAAAGCCCATGGCGGTCGGCGGTGATCCGGAAAGCAGGCACGGGATCGTGCTGGCGAAGAGCCAGGAGGCGAAGAAGGCGGGAGTGAAGACGGGGATGGCACTCTGGCAGGCGAGGCAGGTCTGCCCGGGGATCATCTTTGTGCCGCCGCATTACGACCGGTATCTGCGTTTTTCCCGGCTGGCACATGAGATCTATGCGGATTATACAGACAAGCAGGAGGCCTTCGGTATCGATGAGTGCTGGCTGGATGTAACGGAGAGCATCGGGATCAAGGGTGACGGGACCGCGATCGCGGAGGAGATCCGGCAGCGGATGAAGGCGGAGCTCGGCGTGACGGTCAGCATCGGCGTCAGCTGGAACAAGATCTTCGCGAAATTCGGCTCGGATTACAAGAAGCCGGACGCGGTGACGGAGATCACACCGGAGAACTACCGGGATATCGTCTGGCCGCAGCCGGCGGAGGATCTGCTGTATGTGGGACCGGCAACAAAGAGAAAACTGAGGAACGTCGGCATCCGTACGATCGGCGAGCTGGCACAGACGGATCCGGCTTTTCTGAGACGGATGCTCGGAAAGGCGGGGCTGATCCTCTACGCATTCGCAAACGGAGAGGACCGGACTCCGGTGAGCCCGGAACATACGCCGGTTCCGATGAAAAGCATCGGCAACGGGATGACTGCGCCGCGGGACATCGTCAACGATGAGGATGCCTCGATCATCCTGTACCTGCTGGCGGAAAGTGTGGGCGCGCGGCTCCGGGAGAATAACTTTGCGGGCTACGTGGTCGAAGTCTGGGTCCGGGATACGGAATTATACGGTTTTACGAAGCAGCATCGTATGGCGGCGCCGACCAACATCACGTCGGAGATCGCCGAGGAGGCGATCCATATTTTCCACGAGGCCTGGGGATGGAAGAAGCCGCTTCGAAGTCTGGGGATCCGCGTGACGAAGCTCGTGCCGGACAACGCGCCCTGGCAGATCGGCCTGTTTGTGAGCCCGGCGGACCGGGACCGCCTGCAGCGGCTGGATTCCGCGATCGATGATATCCGTCGCAGATATGGCTATCATGCCGTGCAGCGGGGGCTCATGCTGAAGGACAGGCACCTGTCCGCACTGAACGCGAAGAGTGATAATGTGATCCACCCGCACGGCTACATGGAGCGCGGCAACCGAACGGGAGTGGAGGAGATGTTCGGATGACAGGCGGAAGCGAAATGGATATTTATGCGATGCATGGGAGCAGAGGAGAGATATAAATGATATATAACGAGAAAATTACACTGGAGAGGGAGGATTCGGCGCTTTCCGAGCAGCCGGACAAGATCTATGTCGATGTGACGGCCGTTTTTTCCAGAGAAGGATCGCTGACGCCTTCGGAGATGGTCTGGACGGACGGCAGGCGCTATGCTGTCGACCGCGTTCTGCGCGTGCAGCGCGAGGCTAGCAGAAAGGCGGGAGGCACGGGAATCTGCTATACCTGCATGATCCGCGGGAACAGGGTACGACTTTTCTATGAAGAGAATTTTCGCTGGTTCGTGACTAGGAAATCCTGATATGGTACAATATAAGTACTATGGTTAAAAACGGGCGGAGTATCCGGCGTTGTGATGAGCAGATGCGGAGGTAGGGAATTATGTATAAAGACGGACTTGTCTGGATGGCAGATACGGAAAACGGGGAACACATCAATCTGATCCCCAAAATGGCGAACCGGCACGGCCTGATCGCCGGTGCTACGGGCACCGGCAAGACGATTACACTGAAGGTAATGGCTGAAGCGTTCAGCGACATGGGCGTTCCGGTCTTCATGGCTGATGTAAAGGGTGATCTTGCCGGGACGATGGCTGCCGGTGAGGACAGCGAAAATATGCAGAAGAGGATCGCGAAGTTCCATCTGGATGAGGCCGGATTCGCATACCAGGGATATCCGGTCACGCTGTGGGATCTGTTCGGAGAGAAGGGAATTCAGCTTCGGACGACGATCTCCGAGGTGGGACCGCTCCTTCTGGCACGCATCCTGAACCTCAACGATCTGCAGTCCGATATTCTGACGATCGTTTTCAAGATCGCCGATGACAGAAACCTTCTGCTGATCGATACCAAGGATCTGAAGGCAATGCTGAACTTCTGCGACGAGAATAAGGCGGAACTGCAGGCGGATTACGGCCGCATCAGCAGTGCGTCGATCGGCGCGATCACCCGTGCCGTTGTCGCGCTGGAGATGGCCGGGGCCGATGTATTTTTCGGCGAGCCGGCACTCAATATCGCAGACTGGCTGGTCAGAGATCCGGACGGAAAGGGCATGATCAATATCCTCGACAGCGAGAGCCTGATCAATAACGGCAAGCTGTATTCCACCTTCCTGCTCTGGCTGATGAGCGAACTTTTCGAGAGCCTGCCGGAAGTCGGTGATATGGAGAGACCGAAGCTGGTTTTCTTCTTCGACGAAGCGCATCTCCTCTTTGATGACGCGTCTCCGCTCCTTCTGGACAAGATCGAGCAGGTCGTGAAGCTGATCCGTTCCAAAGGCGTCGGTATCTATTTTGTTACGCAGAATCCGAGAGATATTCCGGACGGTGTTCTGGCGCAGCTCGGCAACAAGGTGCAGCACGCTCTGCATGCCTATACGCCGGCTGATCAGAAGGGGCTGAAGGCCGCGGCGGATTCCTTCCGCGTCAACCCGGAGTTCCGCACGATCGATGTGCTGCAGACTCTGGGAACGGGCGAGGCACTGATCTCCTTCCTTGATGAGAAGGGCGCTCCGGCGATCGTTCAGAAGGCGTATGTCCTGCCTCCGAAGAGCCGCATGGGCGTGATCACCGATGCCGAGAGAGATTCGTCCATCAAGGGCAGTCTCCTGTACAGCCGTTACGCGGAAGGGTATGATCCGGATTCCGCGTATGAATTCCTGCAGAGAAAGGGCCTTGCCGAGCAGGCGGAGGCGGAAAAACAGGCTGCCGAAGAGGCAGCGGCGGAAGAAGCCCGCAAGAAAGCAAAGCTGACAGCTGCGGAGGAAGCGGAGTATCGCCGTGAGCTGGAAAAGCTTCACAAAGAGGAGGCGGCCAAGGAAAAGGAAATGGCTGCCTATGCAAAGGAAGCCGCGCGCCAGCAGGCTGCCGCACAGAAGGAAGCGGAGAAGAGAGAACGGACAAAGAAACGCCAGATCAAGAGTGTCGGAAAGACCGTTGCGGGAACCGTCGGCCGTGAGGTCGGCAAGCAGGTCGGCAAATCGTTTGGTTCCTTCGGCAAGAAACTGGGCGGAAATGTGGGCGCAAGTCTCGGAAGAGGATTGCTCGATACGCTGTTCCGCATCTGAAATTATCGAGAGGAAAGTTACAGGCATGGATACTGCGCAGCAGAAGGATAAACAGAATACAGGGCAGGAAAAATTTGCCGAGCGAGACAGACTGTCCGGACAGATTCTGGAATATACCAGACAGAAGCTGATGACGGCCATGCCTTACTTCAACAAAGCGGTCCTCCAGATGCCGGCGGTCTATTATGAGCCGGCCGATCCGGAAGAGATCCGGGACAAAGGGGAACGCGTGAGGACAAGCGCCGTTGATACGGGCGGCTACATGGAGGAACTTCCGCCGGGCTTCGGAACGAACGGCATGTATATCTACTGCAGTTCCGATGAGGTGATCCGTCTCTTCCGGGAGGAACGGGAAAGTCTTCCGCGATTGTATCTTCATATGATCTTCCACTGCCTGTTCGCGCATCCGTTCCGCTATTCGAGTCTGAATCGCGTCTATTGGGATTTCGCGGCAGACGCGGCGGTCGAGAACGCGATCATTGAGTGCCGTCTGAAGGAACTGGAGATGCCGGAGGACTGGGAGATCCGGAATGCCCTGCACGGTATCCTCCGCAAGACGGAAAAACTTACCGCGGAGCGGATCTACCATTACATGCTGAAGCACCCGGACGAGGCGGAGAGAATGCTCGAGGACGCGCCCCTTTTTCACAGGGACCTGCATCAGTTCTGGATGCTGGAGAATGTCCTCCGTGAGGAGATGATCATTCGGAACGGCGGCGAGACGCTCGGCCAGAAATGGCGGAGGATCAGCGACGGCGTGCAGACCAGCATGGAAGCCTTTGACAAGAACCAGTCGGAGACATCGGGCAATCTGAAAAAAGTTTTTCGCGAGACCTTCCTGAAGACGGAGAGCTATTCGGAGTTTTTGCGAAAGTTCGCGGTCAGCACCGAAGAAGTGCACGTCAATGACGATGAGTTCGACTATATCTATTATACATACGGTATGAATCTGTACCGCAACATGCCCTTGATCGAGCCGCTGGAGTACAGAGAGACGCAGAAGATCAATGATTTCGTAATTGCGCTGGATACATCCGGATCCTGTCAGGGACGGACGGTGCGGAACTTCCTGCATAAGACATGGAACATTCTGAAGAATACCGAGACCTTTGCGGAGAAGATGAATCTGCACATCATACAGTGTGACAGCGAGATCCAGTCGGATGTGAAGATCACGAACCAGGCGGAATTCGATCAATATATGTCGGAGATCGAGATCTCCGGAGCAGGCGGAACCGATTTCCGGCCCGTCTTCGAACGGGTGGACCGGATGGTGGCGCAGGGAGAATTCACGCACCTGCGGGGACTGCTCTATTTTACGGACGGCTACGGGACGTTCCCTGCCAGAAGACCGGAATTCAAGACGGCCTTCGTTTTTATCCGGGAAGGGTTTGAGATCCCGAAGGTTCCCGCGTGGGCGATCCGGACCGTGCTCCGGGCTGACGAACTGGGATGACGCGCGACAGGGCAGCCGGCGCAGATAAGAAAATATATAACAAGCAAGGAGAAACAAGGTGAATATACAGGAAGCAAAGCAGCAGATCGAACAGGCAGTCAGCGTATACCTGATGAAAGACGGATTCGGCAATTACCGTATTCCGCTCGAGAGACAGAGACCGGTCTTTCTGATCGGCGCGCCGGGTATCGGAAAAACCGCAATTATGGAGCAGATCGCAAAGGAACTGGATATTTCCCTCGTTTCTTATTCTATGACGCATCACACCAGACAGAGTGCGCTGGGCCTTCCGTTCATCGTGCACAAGAACTACCAGGGCGAATCCTACAATGTATCCGAGTATACGATGAGTGAGATCATCGCGTCCGTTTACGAGAACATGGAAAAGAGCGGCAAGAAGGAGGGCATCCTTTTCCTTGACGAGATCAACTGTGTGTCAGAGACGCTGGGACCGTCCATGCTGCAGTTTCTGCAGTACAAGACCTTCGGTAATCATCAGATCCCGAAGGGCTGGATCGTTGTCACGGCCGGAAATCCGCCGGAATACAACCGTTCCGTGCATGAATTCGATGTCGTGACGCTCGACCGTCTGAAGGTGATCGAGGCGGAGCCGGATTACCTGACATGGAAAAACTATGCCGAAAAGGTCGGCATTCATAAATCGATCCAGACCTATCTGGATATCAAGCCGGATGATTTCTACGAGATCGAGACGACTGTCGACGGCAAAAACTATGTGACCGCCCGCGGCTGGGAGGATCTGTCCGAGACGATCTACCTGTATGAGGAAAAGGGCTATGCGGTAGATGAGACACTCATTAGCCAATATATCCGTCATCCGCGTATCAGCAGCGAGTTTTCTACCTATTACAAGCTGTATACCAAATATCGCAAGGATTACAAGATCCACGACATCCTGCACGGAAACGCGGGGCAGGAGATCATCGAGCGGGCGAAGAATGCGTCGTTTGATGAGCGGATCACGCTGATGGGCCTTCTGACAGAGGCGCTTCTTCCGGCACTTCGTGCCAATGTTTATGAGGAAAATGCGCTTCGCTTCCTGCTCCCGAGATTAAAGGAGATCCGTGAAGACAGAAAGGCGGACCGGGCACCGTCCGTATCCGAGCTGCTCACGATCCGTATGCAGAAGGATCAGATGAATATGAAGGAACTGGCGGCTGCCAACGGCCTCACCGATGCGGAGAGACATCTGCGCCAGTATCCGATCGCCTTTGCGGAGGAAGTTCTGAAGAAGTTCCGACTGGAGAAGCCGGCGGGGTCCGAGAAGGAATTCGAGATCCTCAAGGGAATGTTTGATGCGCGTGTGAAGGCGCTGCAGGCAGACACCGCGGATCTGCGCGACCAGATCGGCAATCTGTTCCGCTTCACGGAAACGTGCTACGAAGACGGCAATGAGATGCTGATCCTTGTGACGGAACTGACCGTGAACAACTCCAGTGCGCAGTTCCTTGCGCGTCACGGCAGCGATGAATACTTCCGCTACAGCGAGAAGTTCATGCTTTCCGAGCGCGAGAAAAAAATCGAAAAGAGTCTGAATGATGCAGAACTTTCAATCTGAGAGAACAAAGGATGGGGTCCGCCTGCTCCGCTACACCGGTGATGAGACGGATATCCGCATCCCGAAAGAAGTAACGGAGATTGCCGCAGATGCGTTTTCCCTGTGCAATGCGGAGACGGTCACACTGGAAAAGACGGGAACCAGAATCGTATTTCCCACAGAGAATCCGTACCTGATGATCGATCTGATGGCCGGCTTCGGAAAAAACGGAAAGCTCTACGATTTTTCAACCTATGATGACTCTCTGGACAGTACCTGGCTTGATGCCAGAAGAATCGAGATGATCTGCACCAGACTTCTCTATCCGGAGGATCTGGATGCGGACAAGGCCGAAGAGCTGCGCGGCAGGATCACCCGTAAACTCGATGAGATCCTGAAGACGCTGGCATCCTCCAGAAATATGCGCGTGCTGAAGCTGATCGCGGAATGCGGTTTTTTCAAAAACGACAATGTGGACATCTGCATCGCCCGCTTCCAGCAGCTCGGTGAACGGGAAATGATGGCGTGGCTGATGAAGTGGAAGGACCGGACCTTCGGCATGGAGGAGTTCGATTTTTCTCTCTGAAACCACGATTCGAATTTCAAAAAAATAAAATCTGTACTTTGCAAGTCGGTGTGAAGTGGTTATACTCAGAATGGTGGTCAGACCGGACCACGAAAAGGACATCATTGACAGCTGCACATATATAGGAGGTTTCTATGGGAGGATTTTTTGGCGTTGCATCGCATGAAGATTGCGTATTTGACCTGTTTTACGGTACAGATTACCATTCGCATCTGGGCACACGCAGAGCCGGAATGGTCGTTTATGACAAGGAAAAAGGCTTTGATCGCGCGATCCACAACATTGAAAGCTCTAATTTCAGACCGAAATTTGAGAAAGATATCCAGCACATGGCAGGAAACATCGGTATCGGCTGCATTTCCGATTACGAGCCGCAGCCGCTGATCGTGCGCTCTCATCACGGTACATACGCGCTGACAACGGTCAGCAAGATCAACAATACGGCAGAGATCACCGACATGCTCTTCAAGAACGGATACTCTCATTTCCTTGAGATGAGCGGCGGTGAGATCAACCCGACGGAGCTTGTCGCGTCGATCATCAACCAGAAGGAGACGATCGTTGAAGGTATTCAGTACGCACAGGATCTGATCAAAGGGTCCATGACTCTTTTGCTGATGACAAAAGAGGGCATCTATGCGGCAAGAGACAAGATGGGTCGCACGCCGGTGCAGATCGGCCACAAGGAGGGAAGCTACTGCGCATGCTTCGAGAGCTTCTCTTATCTGAATCTCGGCTATCAGGCAGAGAAAGAACTCGGCCCTGGAGAAATTGACTTCATCACACCGGATGGCATCGAGATGCTCGTAGAGCCGCAAAAAGAGATGCGGATCTGTACATTCCTCTGGATCTATTACGGATATCCGGCATCTTCTTATGAGGGTCTTAATGTAGAAGCTGTTCGTTACGGCTGCGGAACCAAGCTGGCAGAGCGTGATCTCCGCCGTGGAAATATTCATCCCGACTGCATCGCCGGCGTACCGGATTCCGGTATCGCGCATGCCGTCGGTTACTCCAACCGCTCGGGTGTTCCGTACTCCCGTCCGTTCGTAAAATATACACCGACCTGGCCGCGTTCCTTTATGCCGCCGTTCCAGAGTAAGCGTGATCTGATCGCGAAGATGAAACTGATCCCGATTCATGAGCTGATCGACGGAAAGAGCCTGCTGCTGATCGATGATTCCATCGTTCGAGGCACGCAGCTTCGTGAGACGACGCAGTATCTGTATCAGAGCGGAGCGCGCGAAGTGCATATCAGACCGGCATGTCCGCCGCTGGTATACGGCTGTAAGTATCTGAACTTCTCCCGTTCCAACTCGGAGGACGAGCTGATCACCAGAAGAAAGATCCAGATGCTCGAAGGAACCAGGAACCTGTCACAGGAAGTCCTGGAGAAATACACCGACCCGGATTCCGACCAGTATCATGCAATGCTGGAAGAGATCCGTAAGGAGCTTACCTTCACATCGCTGCATTTCCATCGTCTGGACGATATGATCGATGCTCTGGATATCGATCCGTCCAAACTCTGCACTTACTGCTGGAGCGGAAAAGAATAAACAATGCATTAATGTATCAAGGGGGAAAAATACATGGCAATCAATCCAATGCAGCTGATGAAATTAAAAGGCAGATGGGATCTGTTCAGAAAAGATCATCCGAAGTTCGTATCGTTTTTCGGTGCGGTAGGAGCTGCCGGTCTTCAGGAAGGAACGGTTCTCGAGGTGAAGTTCACATCTCCCGACGGAAAAGAGACCGTGACCAATATGAAGCTGAATGCCAATGATCTGGAGACCATCAGTATGGTCAGATCTGCGCTCGGAAGGAAATAATGACCAGAGGGAACCGCTGCGCCGGAAAGGTGCGGCGGTTCTTTGCTGTGGAGATGCTGCGGCGAGATGCCGCGGGGAGATGCCGTGGAGGAAGTATGATCTATATCGGAAATCATGTATCCGTGTCGGCGGGATATGCCGGCATGGGAAAGGAAGAATTGAAACTCGGGGGCAGCACGTTCGCGTTCTTTCTGCGTAATCCGCGCGGAGGCAAAGCAAAGGATGCAGCGGAGGAGGACATTGATGGACTGCGGAAGCTCCTGACAGAGAATTCCTTCGGGCCGCTTGTGGCGCACGGCGCTTATACCATGAATATCTGCGCGGCGAAGGAAGAAGTGCGGACCAAGGCGGAAGGACTCTTCTATGATGATCTTCTGCGGATGCAGGCGCTTCCCGGCAACTATTACAATTTCCATCCCGGCTGCCACGTCGGTCAGGGAACGGAAGAGGGGATCCGCATCATTTCCGCAACGGTGCGGGACGCGATCGACCGCGTCCGCTCGGAGACCGGTGATTTTCGGACCAAAGTTCTTCTGGAGACGATGGCGGGAAAGGGAAGTGAGATCGGCGGAACCTTCGAGGAGCTGCGCCGGCTCCTGGATGGCATCGATCTTCCGGAGGATACGGAAGTCTGCCTCGATACCTGCCATGTATGGGACGGCGGCTATGATATCAGAGAGCATCTCGATGATGTCCTTGAGGAATTTGACCGGGTGATCGGGCTGGACCGCCTCTTTGCGATTCACCTAAACGACAGCAAAAACGTCCTGGCTTCGCATAAGGATCGCCACGAGAAGCTCGGCGAGGGCGCGCTTGGCGAAGAAGCTTTGAAGGCTGTCGTGCAGCATCCGGCACTGCAGGGAAGACCCTTTATTCTGGAAACACCGAACGACGACGAAGGGTACAAAAAAGAGATCGCGCAGGTGCGGGGCTGGATGCGGATGTAGGCGCAGAGCCGGGTCCGGATTTCTTGACATGCAACTGCAGATTCAGTATTATTATTTTGTATGAAATTCAGTATTTTTTCTCATTTTTTTGGGCGGAAAGGACGGAACAAATATGTATCAGGACGATTATAAACGCTGGTTAGAGGCGGATCTTATCGACTTTGATCTGAAGAAGGAACTGCAGGATATTGAAGGAGATGACGAGGCGATCAAAGACCGTTTTGCTGTTGCCCTTCAGTTCGGCACCGCAGGACTGCGCGGAACACTCGGCGCAGGTACGAACCGTATGAACATCTGGGTAGTCAGACAGGCTACACAGGGCGTCGCTGACTGGGTAAAAACGCAGGGCGGCACACAGACTGTTGCCATCAGCTATGACAGCCGTCTCAAAGGATGGAATTTCGCGAGAGAAGCGGCAGGCGTTCTGGCTGCCAACGGAATCAGCGTTCGCATTTATGATGAACTGATGCCCGTGCCGGCGCTCAGCTTCGCAACCAGATATTATAAGTGCAATGCCGGCATCATGGTTACAGCATCCCATAACCCGGCAAAATACAACGGCTACAAGGCATATGGCCCGGATGGCTGCCAGATGACAGACGATGCGGCAGCGGTCGTTTATGATTCCATTCAGAAGACCGACGTTCTGACCGGCGCGAAATATATGTCCTTCGCGGAAGGCGTTGAGAAGGGTCTGATCCGTTTTGTCGGAGAGGATTGCAAGGACGCTCTCTATGAAGCGATCGAATCCAGACAGGTTCGTCCGGGTCTGTGCAAGACAGCCGGACTGAAGCTTGTTTACTCACCGCTGAACGGAACCGGTCTGGTACCGGTTACCCGCGTTCTGCGTGATATCGGTATTGAGGACATCACGATCGTAAAAGAGCAGGAGTATCCGAACGGATATTTCACGACCTGTTCTTATCCGAATCCGGAGATCTTCGCTGCCCTTGAGAAGGGACTTGAACTGGCGAAGGAAGTCGGCGCGGACCTCATGCTTGCGACCGATCCGGACGCAGACCGTGTGGGCATCGCCATGAAGTGCCCGGATGGTTCCTATGAGCTGGTTTCCGGAAACGAGATGGGCGTTCTTCTGCTGGATTACATCTGTGCCGGCCGTATTGAGAAAGGCACGATGCCGAAGAATCCGGTAGCTGTTAAATCCATTGTTTCCACACCGCTTGCGGATCTCGTTGCACAGCACTACGGTGTTGAGCTTCGTCACACGCTGACGGGCTTCAAGTGGATCGGCGATCAGATCGCACAGCTGGAAGAAGCCGGTGAAGTAGACCGCTTCATCTTCGGTTTCGAGGAGAGCTACGGTTACCTCGCAGGCCCGTATGTACGTGACAAGGATGCCGTTATCGGCTCCATGCTGATCTGTGAAATGGCAGCTTACTACCGCAGCATCGGCTCCTCCATCAAGCAGCGTCTCGAGGAGATCTATGCCGAGTACGGCCGCTTCCTGAACCAGGTAGACAGCTTTGAGTTCCCGGGACTTTCCGGTATGGACAAGATGGCTGGCATCATGAACGACTTCCGCAACGATCCGCCGAAGGATTTTGCGGGTAAGGCAGTCGTATCCGTAACGGATTACACCAAGCCGGAGGAGACAGGCCTTCCGAAGGCAAACGTTCTGATCTACGGACTGGAGGACGGTTCTTCCGTTGTTGTTCGTCCGTCCGGCACTGAGCCGAAGATCAAGACCTATTTCACGACCAAGGGCAAAGATCTTGCAGAGGCACAGGCAGAGAAAGACAAACTCGCCGAAGCACTGAAACCGATCTTCGCATAAAAGAGATTGAAGCAGCGTTTTTTCCGATCCGGAAGGAACGCTGCTTCTTGTATTTTCTACAGAGAAATGGTATGTTAATTGCAACTTAACGTTTTCAGTGCCGCGATGAGCGGGTAAAAGAGAATCAGGTGCGAATCCTGAGCGATCCGGTCACTGTAAGCAGCGAGTATCACGGACAGGTTATCCATTGTATCGGGACAAGCCGGTATGAGAAGGAGTCCGTTGATGCGCTTGAGCTGTAAGTCAGGAAACCTGCTGAAAATGATCAGGGAATATGCTTCCGAAGAAAGCAGAGAGCCAAAAAGCATCCGGCGCAGATGAAAAAACGTCAGGGTGTCTGTTTTTGTGTATCTGATCTGCTTTCCGATGGGGAAGCAGATTTTTTTGTAGCGCAAGAAGGCTGCAAGAAAATGTCGCAACAGCGATTTCCGCGGCCGGGATCCGCGGGGGAGAGGAGCAATCAGATATGAAGAAACAACAGGTACTGGCAGTATTACTTTCTGCCGCGATGATGCTGGGAGCGGCGCCGGTCTATGCGGCCGACGGTATGACGGAGAACCTGACACGGCCCGCAGCCGTTGAGGAAACGGGAGAAACAGGGAGCACAGCCGTTGAAGCCGGAGAAGAGACTTCCGAAAAAACAGCAGCGGATCAGACTGCGAATCAGGGGGCGGAAAATGTCACGGAAAACGCGACGGATAAAACCGCAGCAAAAGCTGCAGATCAGACTGTAGATGAAACAGCAAATAAAACCGCGGACAAAACGGCGGATAAAACTGCAAATAAGACAGCGAATAGAACCTCGGATGATGTGAACGCGAAGACGACCGCGAAGACCGGAACATCCAAAAAGGCACCGGCAAAAGCACCGGCAGGGGATACGGCGGCATCGGCAGAGGATCCCTGCGTAGACGTGGATAACTCCACAACACTGAAGGACGGAACCTATGAAGTGGATTCCTTCACCTGGTCCGGCGGATCGGGTAAGGTAACGATCAGCTGTGATGAGATTAAGGTGTCGGACGGCAAAGCGACCGCACACGTGATCTTCAGCAGTTCGAAATATACACAGGTCCGCGTAGGAAGCTTCACGGCGCAGACAGCCGCGGCGGGAAGCGGCATGGGCGCGTACATTCCGGTTGCGCTCGGCCAGAATATGGTGATCGCGGGAACCACGACCGCCATGTCCAAGGTTCAGGAGATCAATTATACGATCTCCGTGTCGGCGAAAGCGGCTGCTGACCCGACCCCAACACCAACCCCGACCCCGGAGCCGACGCCAACGCCGGAACCGACACCGGCTCCGACCGATCCGACGGAAGAGGAAAGCGGCGCAGCTGAACTGACCGTCACCAACGAGGCAAAGATGTTCAAGATCACCAAAGCCGTTGTAATGGATGGTGATGAAGGAAAATCTCTGGTGATCACGCTTAGCGGAACAGGGTATCAGTATCTCTATAAAGGAAATAAAGCGGCAGCCGAGAAGGGAAAAGAGTCCGACAGGATTAAATATCAGGAGGATGCCGACGGCAATTACACCTTTACGATTCCGCTGGAGAAGGACGAGACGGTCATTCCGTTGTCCTCGCTTTCTGCGAAGAAAGGCACCTGGACAGGTCGCCAGCTGACGATCGATCTTGAAAAGAAAACATTGAAGGCCATCGATGAGACGGCAATTGTTCCAACCCCGACTCCGACGCCGGAACCAACGCCTGAACCAACACCGGAACCAACGCCGGAACCAACGCCGGAGCCAACCCCGACCCCGACCCCAACGCCTGAACCAACACCGGAACCAACGCCTGAACCGACGCCGGAGCCAACCCCTGAACCGACGCCGACCCCGACACCAACGCCGGAACCAACACCCGAACCGACGCCTGCTCCGCTTCCGGAGAAAACGGTGGTCAATGACGGCGATTATACGATCGCTTCCGATAATTACAGCATTTCCGGTTCGATGTTCCGCGTGACCAACACCGTTCTTCACGCGAAGGACGGAAAATATACCGCAACGATCACACTGAGCGGCACCGGTTACGATGTTCTCTGGGTCAACGGAGAGGAATATCACCCGGAGGGAACCGCGGCAAGCGGCGGCTACATTTTTACCATTCCGGTGAGCGCTCTCGATACTGAGATCCCGATCGTGGCACATGCGTTGAAGAGCGGGAAGCTCTACGACCGCGGGCTGACGATCTCTTCCAAGGGACTTCCGACGCACAAAACGGCGGACAGCGGCCAGACGGAAGAAAAGCCGGTCAAGGAGAACCCAAAAGCGACCAATACCACGGGGCAGGCAGAAAATTCAACGGGCGGTTCCACGAACGGCTCCACGGCCGCCGTCGATAACAGCGCAGTTCTTGCAGACGGCACCTACACACCGGATTCCTTCAGCTTCTCCGGCGGCTCCGGCAGACTGACCTTCACCTGCACGGGCATTCGCGTGTCGGGCGGAAAAACGTACGCGACTCTTTCCTTTGACAGCACGACGATCCAGTATGTGAAAGCATCCGGCGGTACCTACTACACCTCCGTCAGCGGCGGAAAATCGGTTGTAGAGATTCCGGTCGTACTGAATCAGAACAATACGATCATCGCCCTGACAACGGCGATGTCCCAGCCGCATGAGGTATCCTACTCGATTTATGTGGGCCTTGCAAAGGCGGAAGCAGGCACTGCGGCGGCAAAAACAACGGTCGGCGATCAGTATGAGAAGCTGGATGAGGAAGCACCGACGATCGCGGGGCTGACTGCGGAAGGCGAAGTGGAAATGCCGGAAGCCGATTTTGTAAAGATCTTCAAGTATTCCGACGGCTACAGCCTCATTGAAGTCGATGTGGTCAGCGGTACTGCCAGAGATCCGGAGATCGTAGAGAATGTTCCGAAGCTCGGCGAAGAGACCGAAGAGAAAGAACTTCTGACTGATGTGCAGGCGAAGCTGTATACCAATCCGGTGATCAAATATCTGGTCGTTCCGAAGGGCAAGGAGATCCCGGCGGGCCTCGACAAGCTGGTGATCGTCATCAATCAGCCTGCCGACCGCACATATGTGACATCCGAGCAGGCCTTTACGCAGCTGAGCGATCTGGAAGCGGACAAAAACATTCGCGCTACCGGAGACGAAGACGAGGAAACCGAAGACATTATTTTTGCCGGAACGACAGAAAAACCGGCGTACAAGACGCTGATCAAGGAAGAGATCAATGCGGCTGTCGAGGATTCGAAGATCCTGACACAGCTGGATGAATTCTTCGAGGAGAGCGTTCTGGAAGAGGCGCTTGACGAGAAGACAGGAGATCTGAAGGTGGGCGCGGATAAGCTGAAGCTCGACGAGACGCAGGAAAAAGCCGTGAAGGAGCAGGCAGAAGCCTTCTTTAAGATCGGTTCCCGCGCGATCCAGATGGAGATGCCGCTCTTTGTCGACCGCGGTGCCGATGAGAAGACGGAACTCGGAAAAGCTTCCTGGTATAAGGTCTATGGTGTGATCTACGGAGCGGAAGCGCAGGCGGAAAAACTCTACGCACAGGCTGAGGAGAATGCAAGGTAAGCTGCGGCAATCACACGGCGGTGAGTGCAGCGAAATGCGCGCAGTGATCGTACAGCTGGGACGAAGATAAATGGCGCAGGAAACGCGGGCCGCACACGGTAAGCAACACCTCCTCACATTGAATAATACAGTTAAGATTGGAGCGAAGATGCTCAAAAGAAACGGAAATACATGGCTCGGTAAGCTTTTGGTCCCGGCCCTCATCGGCGCGATGCTGATGGCGGGCTGCGGCAATGCTTCCGGAGCGGGAAACGATGGCGCAGCCGCGAGCAGCGCGCAAAGCGCCGGTGCGGTCAGCACGGACAGCACGGCGGCGGAAGACACCGGATCGGCGAAAGCACCGGAGCTTCCGGGACTTACCTTCGAAAGCGAGCTTCCGATCGAGCACGCGACGATGTTCCGCGTATATTACTACAGCGATGGCTTCAAGCTGATCGATATCACGGACAGCGGTGAGTTTTTGCTGGTGCCGGAGGGTAAGGAAGTTCCTGAGGAACTGGAGGCAGCCATGGAAGATGGCACGCTCGGTGAAAGTGCCGGGGCAGCGGCAGACGGCGATGAGACGACGGAGAGCGGCGTGCTTGACGGCACGCTTACCGTGATCCGGCAGCCGGTCGATTCGGTGTATCAGGCGGCATCAGCCGGCATGTCGCTCATCGACGCGATCGACGCGATGGATCACGTATCGATGTGCAGTGTCGATGAGAACGGCTGGTACATCGATGCGCCGCGAAAAGCGCTCGCGGACGGCTCGATCTCGTTTGGCGGCAAATACAGTCAGCCGGATTATGAGATGCTGATCGACAAGGACTGCGATCTGGCGATCGAGTCGACGATGATCCTTCACGCACCGGATGTCATGGAGATGATCGAGGACCTTGACATTCCCGTGATGATCGAGCGCTCCAGTTACGAGATGGATCCGCTCGGCCGCACCGAATGGGTGAAGCTGTACGGGGCACTTTTCAATAAGGAAGAAGAGGCGGCGGCGTTTTTTGAAGAAAAAACGGCATCCCTGAAAAATCTCGAGGGGATGAAGAATTCGGGAAAAACAGTGGCTTTCTTCGCGGTGAATACGAACGGAACGGTCGTTGTCCGCAAGTCGGACGACTACATTCCACATATGATCGAGACCGCGGGCGGCAGGTATATCTTCGAGGATCTGAAGAGCGAAGAGGGCAGCGCGTCCACGACCGTCAACATGTCGATGGAGGAATTTTACGCGGCGGCTGTCGACGCGGATTATCTCGTGTATAATGCAACGATCGAGGATCCTCTCGGAAGCGTGGATGATCTGGTGGCGAAGGACAAGATCTTCGCCGAGTTCAAGGCGGTTCAGGATGGCAATGTGTACCAGCTGAGCAAGGCGGCCTATCAGGCGACGGACGCCATGGCCGATCAGATACTGGATCTCCATGATATGCTGGACGGCGGTGACGGCGGCGAATACATCTCGAAGGTCGGCGCCTGAGAGAAAACGTACCAAAAAGAGCAGGGGAGACTTATCGTTCCCGGGCTTTTGACACCGGAACTCTCGTATAGTGAGAACCGGAAAAATGAGAAATAAGAATCGGAAGAAGCACCGGGGAAGAAGCGCCGGGGAAAAGCCGGAAACAAGGAACTGAGAATTGGGGAAAGGAGGGGCTTCGCATGAGCAGTTTCCACGCGGAGAATTTTAAGCGCAGGACGCGGTTTATGATCGTTTTTGCCGTACTTGCTGCAGCATTTATCATCATAACCGTGCTGAATATCAATACCGGAAACGTGGATATCTCTCTGCCGAAGATCCTTCGGATCATTTTTACCGGCGAGGGAGCACGGGACGAGGTCAACATCATTCGCAAGATCCGCCTGCCGCGAATCCTGATGGCGGCGATCCTCGGCGGCGCGCTGTCGCTGTCCGGTTTCCTGCTGCAGACGTTTTTTGAAAATCCGATTGCTGGTCCGTTCGTACTCGGTATATCCTCCGGTGCCAAGCTTCTTGTTGCGCTGACGATGATCTTCGTACTTGGAAAAACGGGTTCCGTAACCTCCTGGATGCTGATCGCGGCAGCTTTTGCGGGATCACTCCTCTGCACGGGCTTTATTCTGGCGGTATCGCGTGTCGTCAGGCACATGGCGGCTCTTCTGGTCGCCGGCATCATGATCGGCTATATCTGTTCCGCGCTGACGGACTTCTGCGTCACGTTCGCGCAGGATTCCGATATCGTCAATCTGCACGGCTGGTCTCTGGGAAGCTTTTCCGGAACAAACTGGGACAATGTGGTGCTGGCTGCGATCGTCATCGCGGTCGTTTTTGCCTGTACCTTCATGCTGGCGAAGCCGATCGGCGCTTTTCAGCTGGGAGAAGCCTATGCGCAGAGCATGGGCGTCAACGTGCGCGCGTACCGCGTGCTGCTGATCCTTCTGTCGAGCCTTCTGTCGGCGACCGTCACGGCCTTCGCGGGACCGATCTCCTTTGTCGGAATCGCTGTTCCCTTCCTGACACGAAGGGCGCTCGGCTCGTCGAAACCGCTCGTGGTCATTCCGGCATCCTTCCTCGCCGGCGCCGTTTTTGTCATGTTCTCGGATCTGATCGCCCGGACGGCCTTCGCGCCGACGGAGCTCAACATCAGCACCGTGACATCGATCTTCGGCGCACCGGTCGTGATCTATATGCTGGTTCGCAGGCAGAAAGGGAGGGGCTGATGGCAGATTATCACTTCACTTTGGATGCCCTGACCGTCGGCTATGACGGTAAGCCTCTGATCCGGGATATCAACGTCGGCATCGGGAAAGGCGAGATCATCACGCTGATCGGACCGAACGGCGCTGGCAAATCGACGATCCTGAAAAGCATCACACGGCAGCTTTCGTGGATCGGCGGCAGCGTCCTGCATGAGGATCGCAATTTAAAAAGTTTTTCCTGGAAAGAGATCGCGGAAAAAATGGCGGTGATGCTCACCGAAAGAATGCATCCCGAGCTGATGACCTGTCACGATGTGGCGGCGAGCGGCCGCTATCCGTACACGGGAAGACTCGGCATCCTGACCGCCGAGGACGAGCGGAAGGTCGATGAGGCGCTGCGCGCGGTGCGAGCGGAAGAACTTGGACCGAAGGATTTCAACGCGATCAGTGACGGGCAGAAGCAGAGAGTTCTGCTGGCGCGCGCGTTCTGTCAGGAACCGGACATTCTCGTTCTGGACGAGCCGACCTCGTTTCTCGATGTCCGGCACAAGCTGGACCTCTTGTCGATCTTGAAGAATATGGCGGAGAAAAACGGCATCACCGTGATCCTGTCACTTCACGAGATCGACCTGGCGATGAAGATCTCCGATAAAATCCTCTGCGTCAAGGGGGACAGGATCTTCGCGTACGGCACGCCGGACGAGATCTTCCGTGAAGACAGGATCCGTGATCTGTATGACATCGACAACGGCTTCTTCGATCCGTTGTTCGGAAGCATCGAACTGCCGCGGATCACAGGGGAGCCGGAAGTTTTTGTCATTTCCTCCGGTGGAACGGGCATTCCCGTCTATCGAAGACTCCAGAAGGAGCGGAAGGCTTTTGCCTGCGGACCGCTCTGGACAAATGATGTGGATTATCGCCTGGCACAGCTCCTGGCGGCGGAGATCGTGACCGTGGAACCTTTCTGCCCCTTAAGCGGGGAGATCGTCGAAAAGGCAAAAGAAATGATGGATCGATGCGGCTGCGTTATCAACGCAGGCGTGGAGATCGGCCCGGGCAACGAAGCGGTCCGGGAATTGCTCAGCTACGCAAAAGAAAAGGGATACCTCGTTATCTGATGAACGAAGGGTATCCCTTTATTTGATGAATTTGATGAACAAAAGAGTATCTTGTTACTTCACGAACTTGTCGATCGCGGTGTTGATCTTCTCGAGGGCTTCCGGATCGCCTTCTTCCACTGCCTCTACAATGCAGTGATCGAGGTGCTGCCGGAGGATCAGCTTGCCGGCATTGGTCAGTTCGGCGCGAACGGCTGCCAGCTGGATCAGCACATCCGAACAATCCTTGCCATCCGCTACCATGCGCTTTACGGATTCCAGGTGTCCCGCGCAGCGCGACAGACGGTTCACGATCGCCCGAACCTCCTTCGGGTCGTGCGTGTGCGAATGCTCATGTCCGTGGGAATGATCGTGAGAATGAGACTCATCGTGCGTGTGCGCGTGACCTTCCTCATGGTCATGGCCATGTGTATGCATGCGCGCATCTTCGTGGTCATGGTCGTGTGTATGCGCATCTTCATGGTCATGGTCATGCGTGTGCACGTGGTCGCCCTCATGTGTATGCGTGTGTTCATGCTCCTCTGTATATTTCTGAACTGTACTGTTCTCTTGAATCTGTTCTGCCATAAATCTTCGATACCTGTTTTCTGTATATTACTCTTTATATTTCTTTGAAAACTGCTGTTTTCTGTCTTTCAGTTTATCACAGATCCCCATTATTGTACAACCGGCGCCGTTCGGGAAGACAAATTGAATATTCGGGAGAAAACGGCGGTTGCGCACCGTCATGCGGCGACATTTTCCGAGGATTTAGCGGCTCTTGCCGATTATCGTGCCGTCTGATCTCGAGAGTGTGGAAGGCGAGGACTGTCTGACGAGGCGCAATTTATGCGCCGAGGAGTTCCGCAGCGGCATGATTTAGGCACGTAACCGGCTTAGAGCCGCTTAATCCATCGGAATTCGAGCCCGCATGACGGCGCGCATCCGCAGGGCACATCCGGAATTCGAGTCCGCATGGCGGTGCGCAAACGCAGACCACTCCGTCCCCTTGTAAACGCGCCGTTTTTCTGGTAAACTTAATCAGTTAAAGTGTCTCTATTTTTCAAAATCAATATACATCATCGGGGAACGATATGAATTACATCGTATTTGACCTGGAATGGAACCAGTGCCCCTACGGCAAAGACCGCGAGGTCAAGCGGCTTCCGTTCGAGATCATTGAAATCGGAGCAGTAAAACTAAATGAAAAACGTGAGGTCGTTGATACCTTCCAGCGTATCATTAAGCCGACCGTATACAAGACGCTCAACTATCGCACCAGGGAGATCGTTCATCTGACAAAGAAGGATCTCGATGCCGGCGAATTGTTTCCGGACGCAGTGCGTGAATTCCTGGCATGGTCAGGACACGATTCGGTATTCTGCACCTGGGGAACGGTCGATCTGCCGGAGCTGCAGCGGAACATGAAATATTTCCACCTGTTGCACCTGATCAAGGGACCATTCCATTACTATGATGTGCAAAAACTTTTTGCCGTCCAGTACGAGGATATGAAGAGCCGCCGGTCGCTCGAATACGGCATCGACTTCCTGCAGCTCGATAAGGACGAGGCCTTCCACCGCGCGCTTGCCGATGCGAAGTATACCGCGGAGATCTTCCGGCGGATCGATATGGATGTCGTTCTTGCCTATGACTCGATCGATGTCTACCAGAATCCGAAGACAAAGGTCGATGAGATCCATACCATATACAACGGATATTCCAAGTACATTTCCAGGGAGTTTGCGAACAAGGAAGAAGCCATGCTCGATACCGAGGTGGTCAGCACCTATTGCTGCCGCTGCGGGCGTAAGACCCGGAAAAAAGTCCGTTGGTTTTCCGTAAACTCCCGGAACTATTATGCCGTTTCAGTCTGCCCTGAGCATGGCCTTCTCAAGGGCAAGATCCGCATGAAACACACGGACGAGGACAAGGTCTATGTGGTCAAGACGATCAAGATCAGCAACGAACTGGAGGCAGAGGAGATCCGGCGCAAGAAGGAAGAACTGCGGGAGAAGCGCCGAAGGAAACGGCACGAAACTGTTGACAATCGCAAGAGGGCTTTCCTATAATAAAGAGAATACTGGGTTATTAGGAGGTATTGTACATATATGTACCGTAAAGTAGACACAACGCTGAACTTCGTAGAGCATGAGAAAGAAGTCGAGAAGTTCTGGCACGAAGAGAAGATCTTTGAGAAGAGTGTAAAAAAGAATGAAGGACATCCGATGTACATGTTCTATGACGGACCGCCGACAGCAAACGGCAAACCGCATATCGGACATGTACTTACGCGTGTTATTAAGGATATGATCCCGCGTTACCGCACCATGAAGGGATACGAGGTTCCGCGTAAGGCGGGCTGGGATACCCACGGCCTTCCGGTCGAGCTGGAAGTAGAGAAAGAGATCGGTATCGAGGGAAAAGACCAGATCGAAGCTTACGGCATCGAGCCGTTCATCAAGAAATGTAAAGAGTCCGTATGGCGCTACAAGGGCATGTGGGAGCAGTTTTCCTCCAAGGTCGGCTTCTGGGCGGATATGGATAATCCGTATATCACCTATGATGACAACTTCATCGAGTCCGAGTGGTGGGCGCTCAAGGAGATCTGGAAAAAGGACCTCCTGTATAAAGGTTTCAAGGTCGTTCCGTACTGCCCGAGCTGCGGCACACCGCTTTCCTCTCACGAGGTGGCACAGGGCTACAAGAAGATCAAGGACCGCACCGCTGTCGTTCGCTTCAAGGTAAAAGGAGAGGACGCGTACTTCCTCGCATGGACGACCACACCGTGGACACTTCCGTCCAATATCGGCCTCTGCGTAAACCCGAACGATGAATACGCAAAGGTAAAATGCGTAGACGGTTATACCTATTATATGGCATCCGAACTGCTGGATACCGTTCTCGGTTCTCTGGCGGAAGAGGGCGAGAAGGCATACGAAGTTCTGGAGACTTACAAGGGTAAGGATCTCGAATACAAAGAGTATGAGCCGCTCTATCAGTGCGCAGCCGATTCCGTAGAAAAACAGCACAAGAAAGCTTTCTTCGTATACTGCGACGAGTATGTAACCATGAGCGACGGTACCGGTATCGTTCATATCGCACCGGCTTTCGGTGAAGATGATGCCCGTGTCGGCAGAAAGTACGACGCACCGTTTGTACAGATGGTCGATGATCACGGCCGCCTTCGTCCGGAGACCGGCAAATTCGCCGGCATGCGCTGCAAACCGACCAAGCATGAGATCGAAGAGGGCGCTGTCAGCGCCGATCCGGAGGTTCTGAAGGATCTTCGAGAGAGAGAGCTGCTGTTCTCCTCTCCGAAGGTAGAGCATGACTATCCGCACTGCTGGCGCTGCGATACACCGCTTATCTATTACGCGAGAGAATCCTGGTTCATCAAGATGACAGCTGTCAAGGATGATCTCGTTCGCAACAACAAAGAGATCAACTGGATCCCGCCGACGATCGGTGAGGGACGTTTCGGCAACTGGCTGGAGAATATCCAGGACTGGGGTATCTCCCGTAACCGTTACTGGGGCACACCGCTTCCGGTATGGATCTGCCCGGACTGCGGCAAGCAGATCTGCGTAGGCTCCAGAAAAGAGCTTGCGGAGCTTTCCGGAGTAGCCGATGCCGAGAATATGGAGCTGCATCGTCCGTACGTGGACAATGTGACCATCAAGTGCCCGGATTGTGCCGGTGAGATGCACCGTGTACCGGAGGTTATCGACTGCTGGTTCGACTCCGGCGCAATGCCGTACGCGCAGCTGCACTACCCATTTGAAAATAAGGAGCTGTTCGAGAAGGAATTCCCGGCACAGTTCATTTCCGAAGCGGTCGACCAGACCCGCGGATGGTTCTACTCCCTGCATGCGGAGGCCACCCTCCTGTTCAATAAGCCCGCTTACAAAAACGTCATCGTCCTCGGCCTTGTCCTGGACGGAGACGGCAACAAGATGTCCAAATCCAAGGGCAACGCCGTAGAACCGATGGGCGCGCTGGAGAAATTCGGCGCGGACGCGATCCGCTGGTACTTCTATATCAACAGCGCACCGTGGCTGCCGAACAAGTTCCATGACAAATCCGTTATCGAGTATTCCAGAAGATTCATGGGAACGCTCTGGAATACCTATGCGTTCTTCGTACAGTACGCGAACATGGACAACTTTGACGCGACCAAATATACCCTGGACTATGAGAAGCTCCCTGTCATGGATAAGTGGCTTCTGTCCCGCCTGGAGTCTACGATCAAGAGTACGGATTCGAACCTTGAGGCGTACAGGATCCCGGAGGCAGCTCGTGCCCTGGAGAGCTTTGTAGACGATATGAGTAACTGGTATGTCCGCAGAAGCCGTGAGCGTTTCTGGGCAAAGGGCATGGAGCAGGACAAAATCAACGCGTACATGACTCTGTACACCGCGCTGGTAGATCTGAGCAAGGCAGCGGCGCCGATGATCCCGTTCATGACGGAGAACATCTACCGCAACCTCGTCTGCACCGTAAACGGCAGCGCACCGGAAAGTATCCATCTGTGCGATTATCCGACCGTCAATGAGTCCTGGATCGATAAGGATCTCGAGGCGACTATGGATGACCTGATGCAGATCGTCGTACTCGGCCGCGCAGCCAGAAATGCATCCAACCTGAAGAATCGTCAGCCGATCTCCCGGATGCTGGTACAGGCGGACTTCACACTTTCCGATTTCTATACAGACATTATCGAGGACGAGCTGAATATCAAGGCCGTTGAATTCGATGATTCTCTGAAGGTAGAATATAGTATCAAACCGCAGCTGAAGACCGTAGGTCCGAAGTTCGGCAAACTTGTCGGCGGTATCCGCAAGGCTCTCGGAGAGCTGGATGGTGCTGCGGCAGTAGCGGAAGTAAACGCAAACGGCACACTGAAGATCGATGTAAACGGTGAGAGTGTAGAGCTGGCAAAGGAAGATCTCCTCATCGAGATCGCCCAGACCGAAGGTTTTGTTACCGAGTCGGATCAGGGCATTACGATCATGCTCGACACGAACCTCACCCCGGAACTTGTAGAAGAAGGTTTCGTCAACGAGATCATCAGCAAGATCCAGACCATGCGTAAAGACTTCGGTTTCGAAGTACAGGATCATATCCTTGTTTACGCAAAAGATAACGAGAAGATCGAATCCGTTCTGGAGGCTCACAGAGCACAGATCGCCGCCAAGGTAGTCGCGGATGATATCATCTTCGACCGCATCGCCGGTTTCGAAAAGGAATGGAAGATCAACGGCGAAGCAGTTACTCTCGGTATCGAAAAAGTCTGATCGGAAAGGAAAACGAATGCTGAATCCGAATTTCAAGAAAACAACAATCAAAAAAGAACTCAGAGAAGCAGTGAAGAATCTGTACCGCACCACACTGGATGAGGCAACACCGCATCAGATCTACGGCGCGCTTTGCTACGTGGTCAAGGACGTGATCATTGACAACTGGATGAAGACCCAGCAGGTTATGAAGGAAGAGGATCCGAAGATCGTCTACTATATGTCCATGGAGTTCCTGACAGGCCGTTACCTCGGCAATAACCTGCTCGCTCTTACCGCTTACGATGATGTAAAGGAAGCACTGGAGGAGCTGGGTATCGATCTGAATGCGATCGAGGATGAGGAGCGCGATCCGGCTCTCGGAAACGGAGGCCTCGGACGCCTGGCAGCATGTTTTCTGGATTCCCTTACAACCCTCGGCTACTCCGCTTACGGCTGCGCGATCCGCTACCACTATGGTATGTTCAAGCAGAAGATCGAGAACGGATATCAGGTCGAGAAACCGGACAACTGGCTCAAGGACGGCGGTTACCCGTTCGAGCTGAAACGCCCGGAATACGCGAAGGAGATCAAATTCGGCGGTTATGTAACGGTCGATTATGATGAAGAGAAAGGCCGCAATTACTACCATCAGGAGGGCTACCAGTCCGTTTTGGCTGTACCGTATGACCTTCCTGTAGTCGGCTACGATAACAACGTTGTCAACACCCTTCGAATCTGGGACGCGGAAGCGATCAATGACTTCTCACTGGATTCCTTCGATAAGGGTGATTATCACAAGGCTGTTGAGCAGGAGAACCTCGCCCGCACGATCACAGAGGTCCTTTATCCGAACGATAACCATCTGGCAGGTAAAGAACTCCGCCTGAAACAGCAGTATTTCTTCGTGTCCGCGAGTGTGCAGACCGCTGTTGAGAAATACAAGAAGACACATGATGATATTCACAAACTGTATGAGAAGGTCACCTTCCATATGAACGATACCCATCCGACGCTGACCGTGCCGGAGCTGATGCGTATCCTTCTCGATGAGGAAGGCCTTGACTGGGAAGAAGCATGGGACATCACGACGAAGTGCTGCGCATATACCAACCATACGATCATGAGCGAGGCTCTCGAGAAATGGCCGATCGAGCTGTTCGCGCAGCTTCTTCCGCGTATCTACGAGATCGTTGATGAGATCAACCGCCGTTTCTGCCTGCAGATCCGCACGAAGTACCCGAACGATGATTCGAAGATCCGCAGCATGGCGATCCTCTATGACGGCAAGGTGCGCATGGCAAATCTCGCCATCGCGGGCGGCTATTCCGTCAACGGTGTTGCAAAACTTCATACCGAGATCCTGGAAAAACGTGAGCTTCACGATTTCTACGAGATGATGCCGGAGAAGTTCAGCAACAAGACGAACGGAATCACACAGCGTCGTTTCCTGCTTCACGGCAATCCGCTTCTGGCAGACTGGGTAACCGCTCATGTCGGCAATAAGTGGATCACCGATCTTCCGGTGATCGCGAAACTCGCTCCGTACGCGGACGACAAAGCGGCACAGGAGGAATTCCTGAAGATCAAATACGAGAATAAGGTTCGTCTGGCGGACTACATTCTTGAGCACAACGGCATCAAGGTCGATCCGAAGTCGATCTTCGATGTTCAGGTAAAACGTCTGCATGAGTACAAGCGTCAGCTGATGAACATCCTGCACGTTATGTACCTGTATGACAAGATCAAGGCAAATCCGGAGCTGCCGTTCTATCCGAGAACATTCATTTTCGGAGCAAAGGCAAGTGCCGGTTACCACAGAGCAAAGCTGATCATCAAGCTGATCAACAACGTTGCGGATGTTATCAACAACGACCCGGCTATCAAGGGACGCATCAAGGTTGTCTTCATCGAAGATTACCGCGTAAGCAACGCCGAGCTGATCTTTGCGGCAGCGGATGTATCCGAACAGATCTCCACCGCCAGCAAGGAAGCATCCGGTACATCGAACATGAAATTCATGCTCAACGGTGCTCTGACACTCGGAACGCTTGACGGCGCGAACGTGGAGATCGTCGACGAAGTCGGCCGTGACAACGCGTTCATCTTCGGCCTTACCGCGGACGAGGTAATTGCTTATGAGAAAAACGGCGGCTACGATCCGATGCGCTACTTCAACAGCGACCCGGATATCCGCCAGGTACTGAACCAGCTGATCGACGGAACCTTCGCCAACGGAGATACCAATCTGTTCCGCGATCTGTATAATTCGATTCTGTACCCGCAGAACGGAGATCGCGCCGATGTATACTTCATTCTGGCAGATTTCAAGAGCTATGCTGCGGCACAGGAAAGAATCGAGACCAGATACCGCCGCGAGAACGAGTGGGCGAAGAGCGCGATCCTCAATATCGCGCATTCCGGCAAGTTCAGCTCCGACCGCACGATCCAGGAGTATGTGGACGACATCTGGCATCTGGAGAAGATCACCGTTCGCTGATCGAAGAAGAAGTTATGCGGGCGGCCCCTTACGGGCAGTCCGCAGCAAATAAACAAAAAAAGTTTCCGGCAATGCACGGACAAAACGTGACAGGTCGGGAACAGCAGGGGAGAATCGCAGGCGGCGCATGCTGCATCTGCGGAAAGCAAGATTAGTATAGGGAGGCGAATTCCATGGATAAGGTGGAATATCATCAGAAATTAGATGAACTGACCGGCTATGTGCAGAATAAGAAATATGCGGATGCTCTTCCGATCGTTGAGGAGATCGATTGGAGAAGGGTAAAGAGCGTTCGTACTCTGAACATGGTTGCCGACGTCTATGAGATGAACAAAAACTACGCGGCGGCGAAGGACATCCTTCTGATCGCCAACAGCCGTTCCTCGATCGGGCGCGGCGTGCTTTATCGTCTGGTCGAACTCAGTCTGAAGCTGAATCAGATCGATGAGGCGGAGAAGTATTTCAAAGAATTCAACAAGACAGCACAGAATGATAATTCCAAGTGCATTCTTCAATACAAGCTCTACAAAGCGAAAAACGCGCCGCTTGACGCGCAGATCGCCGTTCTGGAGGAGTACAGGGAGAGAGAGTATACGGAGAAGTGGGCGTATGAGCTCGCTGTTCTGTATTCCAAGGCAGGAGACCGCAAAAAATGCGTGGAAGCCTGTGATGACCTGATCCTCTGGTTCAGTGAGGGTAAATATGTGGTCCGCGCGATGGAACTGAAGATGCGCTATGAGCATCTGACCCCGTCCCAGCAGACCCTTTATGACAAACAGAAAAACGCATACCGCCGGAAAATGGCTGTCAAATCGACACTTCCGTATTCCGCGGTCGTAGCGCCGCCGATCCTTCGGACTGAGCCGACAGCGGCGCAGAGAGCGGAAACTCCGAAACCGGCTGCAGCGGCCGGCACCAATGCGCCGAAGCCGGAGATCCCGGCATCGATCGCGGCGGCAGCAGCGGCAACGGCAGCGGCGGTAGCGGCAGGCAGACCGACAGCACCGGTACATAAGGCTGCATCGGCATCCCGTACAGCATCGGGCACGGCAGCTCATGCTGCAGCCGCAGATGCTTCGATTATCGGCAGCACGGAAGCAGAATCCACGGATGCCGCGTCCCTTGGCCGCGCGAAAATCGCTGATGATGAAAATGCCGAAGATGCGGATCTGCGCGACGCCGAGGATACCGAGGAGACAGAAGACAAGCCGAAAGCAAAGGGTGGATTTTTCCGTTCCGGCGAGAAAAAGTCCAGACATTCCTTCTTCCGCATGGATGAGGAAGAGAACGAAGACGACGAGCAGGATGAGGAGCGCGACGCGGAAGCGGACGACGAGGATGAGGACGACGACTTTGAGCCGAATGCCTTTGACGAAGCTCTGGATTCCATCGCCAATGCCGGCGCGGGACTTAAGGACAAACTGTCCCGAGGCTTAAAGGGTGTCTTCGGAGGCCGCGATGAAGAACAGGAAAAGAGTTTTTCCACCCGTATTCGTCATGACGATGAGGATGATGAGGAAGACGACGATCCGGATGATTTCTCCGCAATTGCCGAGGAGCATGAGGCACAGGGTCTCAAGGTCAAGGAGCTGGCGGAAGAAGATCTGTCCGTCAATGTGACAGCACCGGACGGTGATGGCCGCAAAGCCGACAGAGATGCCCGGGAAACGGCGCGCCGCGAGAGCGCACCGAAGGAGCAGGAGCAGATCAATGCCGACGATTTCAATCTGGAAGCATTCCTGAGCGAGACGATGGGATCACTCTCCGCGGAGATCGCCAGCGGCGATTATGAGAGCGGCGAGGAACCGGTATCCACAGGTGAGATCCCGGAGCTGGAAGAGGAAGAACTTCCGGTAGAAGAAGCGCAGACCGTTCCGGAAACAGCAACGGAAGAGGCGGCAGCAGAAGTAGTTGCCGAGGAAGACGCTGTCGAAGAAGAGGCTGCTGAGTCGGATACAGCTAAAGAGGAGAATGCTGAATCGGATGCAGCCGGAGAACAGGCGGGTAACGGCGAGAATGCGGAAAACGCAGAGCAGCCTGCCGAAGAAAAAGTAACAGATGCGGCAGACGCATCGGAAGAGGAGCCTAAGAAGATTATTCACTATAATGAAGAACTGGAAATTCCGGATCCGGAACCGACACCGGAAGAGAAGAAATTCCATTCACATACGATCCCGTTAAACGTGATCGGACAGAACACCGTTCCGATCTCCATGGAAAAGATTCTGGACGAAGAGACACCGGAAGAGCGTCGTATCCGTTTCCTGAATAAGGCCAAACCGAACCGCATGAGCGAAGATCAGAGAAAGATCTTCACCTATTTCGCGCGTATTCCGGGTATGGACGGCCAGATCCTCGAAGCGATCAACGGCGTGTACGAGCATGCCGGCGAGCGCACATCCCTGCATGGCAACATTGCCGTTATGGGTGCGCAGGGAACAGGAAAATCCAGACTTTCCAAAGGCCTTGTCATCGCGATGTGCCATGATCTCGGCCTTGACGCCGCAAAAGTGGCCCGCCTGAATGGAGAAGACCTCAACGAGAAGGATCCGGCAAAGGTTGTCAGCCAGATGTCCGGCGGCTTCCTGATGATCGAGGATATCAGCAAGATGTCCGATGAGACGGTCATGAAGCTGAACCAGGCTATGGAATTCCGCACCGACTGCATGGTCCTCGTTGCCGAAGACGAGAAATCCAACATGCGTGCCTTCCTGAAGAAGTTCCCGCAGTTCGCGGCAAAATTCGAGAAAGTAATTTCGATCCCTGTATTTACCAACGATGAACTGGTAACCTTCGCGCGTACCTACGCAACGGAGAACGGATGCAAGCTGGACGAGATGGGAATCCTGGCGCTGTACACTCTGATCGGCAACAACCAGACAGAGGAGAAGCCGGTAACGATCTCCCAGGTAAAAGATATGATCGACCACGCAATCAGCAAGTCCTCTAAAGGCCGTCATCGCAGAGGCAGCCGGAAAGACAAGTGGATCATGCTGCAGGAAAAGGATTTTGATCTCCAGTGAAAAAAGAACCCTGGCTGGGAACACCGGCCGCAACGATAGAAGTCCTTCAAAAGTATGGATTTCATTTTCAAAAAAAATTCGGGCAGAACTTCCTGATCGATCCGCATGTGCTTCAACGCATCGTTGAAGCGGCGGAGATCGGGGAGGATGATTGCGTCATTGAGATTGGGCCAGGGATCGGTACCCTGACCCAATATCTGGCTTATGCCGCAAGGCAGGTATATGCGGTCGAGATCGACCGCAACCTGATTCCGATCCTCGAGGATACGCTTTCGGACTGGGACAACGTCACGGTCATCTCGAATGATATTCTCAAGGTGGACCTGAATCGCTTTGTGGAAGAGCATAACGGAGGTAAGCCCGTCAAGATCGTCGCAAACCTTCCGTACTATATCACAACGCCGATCCTCATGGAGCTTCTCGAGAAGAAGGTGCCTGTCGAATCGATCACCGTGATGGTACAGAAGGAAGTCGCGGATCGAATGGAAGCGGAGGCGGGCACACCGGAATACGGCGCGCTCTCTCTGGCGGTGCAGTATTACACAGTGCCGAAAACAGCGGCGAATGTCCCGCCGAACTGCTTTATTCCGCGCCCGCAGGTCGGCAGCGCGGTCATCCGCCTGACAGCCAGAACAGACAACAAAATCGTTGTGAAGGATGAGGCACTCATGTTCCGCCTGATCCGCGCGTCGTTCTCGAAGCGGAGAAAAACGCTTCTGAACGGCCTTCGCAATTCCGACGAGCTGGACTTCACGAAGGAAGAAGTTGAAGCTGCCATCGCATCGGTTGGCCTTCGCCCCGATATCCGCGGAGAGAAGCTTACACTCGAGGAGTTTGCTGCGCTGGCGGATGCCTTCAGTGATAGGAAGAAATAGACATATGAAGAAATAGACATTTAAGAGCCGGGGCCTTGGGTCCCGGCTCTTCGCATCTGCGCAGTGAAGCAAGTATACAAATTTGTGAGAACATGCAAAAGAACCGGTACACGAGGTACCGGTTCTTTTATTAAAGGAAGGAGAGCCGATTCGAAATCGGCATATGAAAAAGAAAATTGAAAGTATTTCTTCTGTTGATGATTACAGTATACGGGGGAAATGTGTGCAAAATTCGATGTGCGTGTAAACAAACTGTGAACGAAAATCAAAGGATTTGTGTACGGAGTAAATTTCGCAGTTTGAAAGGCGCTATGGAACCGTGCCAATAATGCAACAATAATAAACAACAGTAATACCGTAACGGAAATAATGGAATAGACAAACAGCGCCCGCCATGCGTGCATGGCGGGCGCTGCTATTACCGGTTATTATTTTTGAGATTGAGCAAAGATTGCTACCGGCTTAGCCGAAGTATCTGTCGTGCAGACCCTTGAATGCTTTGCCATGTCTAGCCTCGTCACGAGCCATCTCATGAACGGTGTCGTGGATTGCGTCGAGGTTCAGAGCTTTTGCTCTCTTAGCGAGATCGGTCTTGCCTGCGGTAGCGCCGTTCTCAGCTGCGATTCTCATCTCGAGGTTCTTCTTTGTGCTGTCAGTGATCTCCTCGCCGAGAAGCTCTGCGAACTTCGCTGCGTGCTCTGCCTCTTCATAAGCAGCTTTCTCATAGTACAGACCAACTTCCGGGTATCCCTCACGGAAAGCAACACGTGCCATAGCAAGGTACATACCTACTTCGGAACACTCGCCGTTGAAGTTTGCGCGAAGATCGGCTTTGATATCTTCCGGAACGTCGGAAGCTACGCCTACTACGTGCTCAGCAGCCCAGGTGAGTCCCTCGTCTTCAACAACTTCTACAAATTTCTCAGCCGGTGCGTTGCAGCGCGGGCACTTCTCCGGTACGGTCTCACTCTCAACGATCTCTCCACAAACTAAGCATCTCCATTTTTTCATTGTTATTACTTCCTTTCTTTTTTAACTTGCCTCTTTATCAGAGTACAAAAGGTTTCTCAAAGTAAATGTCTGCCCGTTAATAGTCAATGGGCATTTTCTCTGCGGCAGGTGCCGCATACGCCGTAGAAATTTACACTGCAGCTTTCGATGACGCCGTCAAAGTTTTTGCCGGCAAGTTCTTCCAGCTTGTGTTCGTCCACACCGTCCAGATCGAGGACAGAGCCGCAGCTCCGGCATATGAAGTGATTGTGCGGCGCGGGATTGCCGTCATAGCGATCTGCGATCCCGTCGGGCGTCAGCTTCTGGATCTCGCCGATATCGGTGAGAAGCGCGAGATTGCGATAGACCGTTCCAAGACTGATATTCGGAAAAACTTTCCGGATGTCGGAAAAAACCATATCCGCTGTCGGGTGGTCTTTCCGCATTCGCAGGTTTTCCATGATGGCGTCTCGTTGGCGGCTGTGCTTTAATACTGCCATCAGCTCACCCCTTCTGTAATAGAATTAAATCAGGAATTGTTACTGATATTAGTATAACACACACATTTAGCTTGTCAAGAGAAAATGCGAATAATTCCTAATATTAAACTCTTTATTACTCTTTATTACTCTTTATTGGATCGGTTCGATAATCGGCAGGGGAATGCAAAACAGCCAATTATCTGTGCTTCTCCGGCGGGACATAGCCGCGGAGCGGGATCAGACGCTGGTTGCTGCTGCCGCGAAAGAGGAGGGTGATGTCTTTCTTTTCTTCCACAAACTCGCCGTCAACAATGAGATCGATATAGGAGAGGATCTCGTCGGTATACGGCGTATAGACCTTGCCGCCCGGGATCAGATCGACATCGTAGGTATAACCGGTGTAGCACCAGATATCTTTTTTCGGATAGGTCTCGCGGATCCGGCGGAAGAGATTTACCAGAACCGCCTGATTTTCCGGCTCAAAAGGTTCACCACCGAGGCAGGTAAAGCCCTGCACAAAATCGGAATTCAGAAGATCGATGATATGATCCTCGGTCTCCTTTGTGTACGGTGTGCCATAGTCAAAGTTCCATGTTTCCGGCTGGAAGCAGCCCTTGCAGTGGTGGCGGCAGCCCGATACAAAGAGGCTCACGCGCACGCCCGGTCCGTCGGCAATATCAAAATCCTTTATCGTTGCGTAATTCATAGGGGTGACTCTCCTTCATTATTCACTTCAGCTTCGTAGCGTCTTCCTTGTTCGTGTCGGCCACGATGAAGTGCGGACGATGCTTGACTTCCATGTACGTCTTTGACAGGTATTGCCCGATGATCCCCAGGAAAAACATCTGCACACCACCAAGGAAGATGATGATGCATATCGTCGATGCCCAGCCGGCAACCGGATCTCCGAAGATAATTCTCCGGATGATGAGGAAGATGAGCAGAACAAAGGCGGCAAAGGTGCTGATGATGCCGGCGACGGAAGAGATCTTCAGCGGGGCCTGCGAGAAATTGATGATGCCGTCGATGGCATACTTAACCAGCGTCCAGAAGCTCCATTTGGTCTCGCCGGCAGCGCGTTCCACATTGACATAGGGAAGCCAGTAGTTGCGGAAACCGATCCAGCCGAAGATTCCCTTGGAAAAACGGTTATACTCGCTCATGGCCACAATGGCATCGACCATCTCCCGCTTCATCAGGCGGAAGTCGCGGGCGCCGTCGGCAATGTCCGCGTCGGAGATCTTATTGATCAGCTTGTAGAACTGACGCGCGAAGAAACTGCGGATCGGCGGCTCGCCCTCACGGTCCACACGCCTTGTCGCCACGCAGTCGTATTCCCCGGTCTGCAGTATTTCCAGCATCTGTGGGAGCAGATCCGGCGGATCCTGCATATCGGCATCCATGACAGCTGTGTAATCGCCGTTTACGTTGCAGAAGCCGGCATACATGGCAGCTTCCTTACCTAAGTTCCGGGAGAAGGACAGGTATTTTACGTGCCCGTCGGAAGCGGCGAACTGCTTCATCAGCCCCAGGGTTCCGTCCTTCGAACCGTCATTGACGAAGAGAAGTTCGTAATCGCATTTCATGGATTGCAGAACGGCAGTCGTTTTTTCATAGAAGAGAGGAAGAACTTCCTCTTCGTTGTAGCAGGGTACGATCAGGCTCAGTAACATTATTTTTCTCCCTTAGTAGTTATGCGATATACAGAGGTGTCATATTCAATGAAGAAATCACCGATATAGGTGCAGGTCAGGCCTGTCTCCTGTTCAAAACTTTCTGTGGTCGGATTTTCCTCGGAGGTCACGTAATAGAGTGTATAGCCGGCATCGAGGTAAGCCTGCGGTTCGCTCTTGTCGCGCAGCGTGCCGATGCCGTCATACACCAGATTGGTGATCGGCTCGATCTCTTCCACGCGCCAGGTAAGGCTGGGACAGTCTTCGGCAACGCGTAAGATCCGCTCCGGATGCAGGTGATCGGAGATAAAAGCGACCTTGTCTCCGCTTTCTGCGCGTAAGGCATCGAGGCGGCGGAAGGAATCCGCCTTCCGGATCTCGTCGCGCGCGAAGAGAAGCGTTGTCGCAAGCGCTCCGGCAGTCGCTGCGATCATGACCGTGGTGCGGACAAAACGCTTCTGCTCCAGAAGCGGGCGGAAAGCAATCAGAATCCCCAGCCAGAGGCATGGCTCGGCAGGCGTGATGTAGCGGCTGACAAAGACCGGCCGGATCAGGATCGAAGCGGTTACACCGACGAGGATCACAAAGTACGGCACCAGGATCAGAATTACAGAGAACTGCGCCTCGGTATGCCTGCCGCGAATGTTCAGGATCAGCGCGATGACCGGCAGAATAAGTAACGGCAAAGTGACCGTGGTGTATGCCAGATACTCCAGAACGGAGGCCGCGGTGACCGGCGCGATCCAGTAGCTTTCCTTGACGGCGGATGCCTGTCTGAGAAAAACGGTGAGCCACGGGAAGTAAGCAGCTATAGTGATCACCGAGGCGATCAGCCAGAGGATCAGCCTCTTCCTGTCCCGCACAAGGAAAATGATCAGCAGGGCGAGGTATGCGAAGGCAACGGCAACGAGCGCAAAGTAATGCGTGTAGCCGGCGGCCAGACTCATCAGGATCAGCGGGAGGAAACCGAAGTTTTTCCCCATAAGGATCGCATATGCGGAGAGGAATGCGAGGGTCACAAAGAGCATCGCCCAGCCGTACATACGTATGAGTACACCGCAGTCCTGCATTTTCGGTATGGCGATAAGGAGGACGAGCCAGAGGCCGGCAGTGATCCGGCCGAAGCTGCGGCGGATGATCGTCACGCCGAGGATCCACAGGAGAATGATCGGAATCACAGAGGCTGCCTTCGCAAGCATTACCGTGGCAATACCCGGCAGGATCCGGTGCGCGGCGTCAACACAGAATTTTGTGATGAAGTAATACAGCGGCGGGTGAACGTCGGCTGCTGTCAGGTGCACGATATCGCCGTAGCTTCTGCCGATCAGGCGGAGCGTGAAGGCCTCATCGACCCAGATCTCTTTGCTGACGCAGGCCGCGATCATGGCAATAATGCCGGCGGCCGATAGGATTACGCAAATAGGGAATAGAAGCCGGCTGTTTTTGTCGTTCATATAAGTTCCTTTTTCGTGGATTTGCATTTCTGCATTACACTACATTATAACATATTCGCACGGCGCTGAAACGTCATAAAGTCGAATCTATAATAAAACCCGCCATTTGTATAAAAGAAGAGAGTGCGATCACGCACTCTCTCTTCGATGTAATGCAGATTGACTCGAATTCCGGCGCCCGTTTCGTGGCTGACGGTATCAGCGGGACTCCGTATGGCTCACGGCATCAGCGGGACTCCGAATGGCTGGCAGCATCAGCGGGACTCCGTGTGGCTGACAGCATCGGTGGGATTCTGCGCCGCTGACGGTTTCCGGCTCCAGAAATCGACAGGTTCATAATCCTGCAGTCTGGCGAGAAAACCGGCTTCCTGCAGCTTGTTCTGGATGAGATCCAGTGTCGCTTCGCTGTCCGCGGTGACCGTATGGTAATGGTAACCGCTGGTCGTGTTTTTCAGAAGGCTGGATTTGCCGCTTTTGATGTCGGCGATATATCTGTTGATGTCGAGCCTGCTGTGAAGGTTCAGCTCGCCGCGGATCACACCGTACACCTTGTGGTAGACAAAAACGTCTTCCACGGAACCGCCGTTGTCGATGATCAGTTCCAGTTCCTGTCGAACCTGTTCATCGGTATGGATGACTTTAAAGACACGGGATGCCGTTTCCTTTTCGAGGAGAATATATCCTTTGTTTGTGGAATAGATCTCGGCGCCCTTGGCGCGGATCAGGGCGATATCCTGCACAATGATCTGTCTGCTGACCCCAAGCCTCCTGGCCAGTTCCGTGCCTGAGACAGGGGTATCACCGGTACTTAATAGCTGTAATATCTTTTCTCTTCGAACTTCGCCGTTCATAGTTGCTTCTCCTTACCGGACGCGGGAAAAAGTATGCCTGTCCGCGTTCAATATTAACGATTTTACGATCAGATGGCGTGCAGATTCTTCAGGCTGAGGTCAAGAATCGGTGCGGAATGCGTAAGAGCACCGGAAGAAATATAGTCTACCGGAAGATCTTTGATCTTCTCGATATTTTCCTTCGTGACATTGCCGGAGATCTCAACCTCCGCGCGTTTGTTGATGATCGCAAGTGCCTCTTTCATCGTATCGTGATCCATATTGTCCAGCATGATGATGTCGGCACCGGCATCGGCAGCTTCCCGGACCTGCGTGAGGGTCTCGACCTCGACTTCGATCTTGCGGACGAAGGGAGCATAAGCTTTGGCTGCTTCCACAGCCTGGCGGACACCGCCGGCAGCGCCGATATGATTGTCTTTCAGAAGAACGCCGTCGGATAAGTTGTAGCGATGGTTGTTTCCCCTGCCGACGCGGACAGCATATTTCTCGAAAATACGCATATTGGGAGTGGTTTTTCTCGTATCGAGCAGCTTGATCGAAGTGCCTTCGAGGAGGGCTGCCGTCTCGCGGGTAATGCTGGCGATACCGCTCATGCGCTGAAGATAGTTGAGCGCCGTTCTCTCGCCGCAGAGCAGAACACGGATATCACCTGTAACGGTGCCGAGCTTTTGCCCCTTCTTGACATCCTCACCGTCTTCCACGGTGAGCTCCACCTTTGTATTCTCATCGAGCAGGGTGAAGGTTCGCGCAAAAACCTGCAGGCCGCAGACAACACCGTCCTCTTTGCAGATCAGGTCTACGGTGCCAAGCTGTGCGCGCGGCATGACGCTGTTGGTGGACACATCCTCGCTGGTGATGTCTTCCTTCAGCGCGGACAGGATCAACGGTTCTACATTTAACTTCATGGTAATCGGATCGTACATTTTTGTCTCCTATATGATCACTTTTCTATTATAACACAGGTTTCGAAAAAAACGGAGCGGAACGGCACTTACGCGATGCGGTAGGCTGCTGCCGACGGACGTCCCTCGTTGGCCTCGTCGATCTTGTCCTGCACCATTTTGTGGTATTTCGCCTCGAGCGCGTCGGGATCGCTGTATTCGGACAAATCGATATTGCGGAACAGCTTTTCGTTGTGCTGTTCCTGACCGTCAAGCCGGGCGATCTCGAGAGCTGAGCGCTTTGCCCAGACGAGAGATTCGAGGAGCGAGTTGCTGGCCAGCCGGTTTTTGCCGTGGACGCCGTTGCAGGCGGTCTCGCCTGCTGCGTACAGCTGTTTCATGGATGTGTGGCCGTTGTAATCGACCCAGATTCCGCCCATGAAATAGTGCTGTGCCGGTACGACCGGAATCGGCTCCTTCAAAGGATCATAACCCGCATCGATGCAGTGCTGCAGGATGTTTGGGAAATGCTTCTTCAGAACTTCCTCACCGAGGGGACGGAGATCCTCCCATACATGCTTTGTTCCGTCTTTTGCCATCTGCTTGCGGATCTCTTCGGTCAGGAGATCGCGGGGCAGAAGCTCATTGGCAAAGCGCTGTCCGTTTTTGTCGTACAGTTTGGCACCTTCGCCGCGCACGGATTCGGAGATCAGGAAGCTTCTTTCGTTCGGATCCTCGTTGTAGAAAGTGGTCGGGTGGATCTGGACATAATTGATGTTCTGCAGATGAATATCGTGCTTCAGCGCGATCGCCAGTGCGTCACCCGTTAGAATGCGGAAGTTTGTGGAGTGCTCATAGAGTCCGCCGATTCCTCCGCAGGCGAGAATGACATCATCCGCCTCAACAGTGTCGATGGCACCATCGCTTTTTCTGATCACAGCGCCGTAGCAGACGTTGTCAGCGGTAATGAGATCGAGCATGGTCGTGTGATCCAGGATCGTGATATTCGACCGGGTGCGCGCCTCTGCCAGAAGGTGCGTGGTGATTTCCTTTCCGGTGATATCTTCGTGATAGAGGATACGCTTATCGGAATGCGCGCCTTCACGGGTGAAGGCCAGACTGCCGTCGGATTCACGCTCGAAGCGCGTCCCGTAACGGATCAGATCCTGAATGACCTCCTGCGAGGAACGGATCATGATCTCGACAGAACCTCTGTCGTTTTCAAAGTGGCCCGCCCGCATGGTATCTTCATAGAAGCTCTCATAGTCGGCTTCGCTTTTCAGCATGCAGATGCCGCCCTGCGCCAGCATGGAATCGCTGGAGTCGAGATCGGCCTTGGCAATCATCAGAATCTGTTTATTCCGCGGCAGCTGAAGTGCGCTGTAGAGTCCGGCGCAGCCGGCTCCGACGATCAAAACATCCGTTTTCATCATTTTTTCTCTCCTTGTCATGCCTTGTATGCCTTGAATGTGCAGCATGGTATCGTGCCTTTATGTGCGGCACGTTGCCTGATATGCCTTGTATGCGCGGCACATCGGCGTGCCCTCATGTGCGGCACGGTGCTTTGCATTATAGCACGTTGTTTTTCATCTGACAAGACAGCTGTAAAAAATATTGATTACATCTGTCTTGACAGTGAAGCAGGGCAAGCATATAATGAGGTACAACGCCGCGGGGCGAGCCTGTTTTGCGGTACAACATGGGGCGAGCCTGTTTTGCGGGATAACATCACCGGCATTCGTTTTCGTGATACGATCCGGAAGGGAAAACTGATCAGTAAGGTTGGGAGTAGAATATGACGATAAGAGAGATGCAGGAGGAGATCCTGCGATTAAAGAAAGAGAAGGATGTGTGCATTCTGGTTCATGCTTACCAGAGTCACGATATATGGGAAGTGGCCGATTATGTCGGCGATTCTTACGGTCTGTCCGTAAAGGCGGCGGCAGCACCGCAGAAGAATGTGATCATGTCCGGCGTTCGCTTCATGGCGGAAACGGTAAAAACTCTTTCGCCGGAGAAAAAGGTCATTCTGCCGAATCCGGACGCGAACTGTCCGATGGCAATGCAGATGACGCGCCACATGGTGGAGACGCTGCGTGAGGAGAACCCGGATTATGCTGTCGTCGCGTATGTAAATACGACAGCGGATCTGAAATGTGCCGTTGATGTTGTTGTTACCTCGTCCTCGGCTGTTAAGATCGTAAAGAATATGCCGCAGAAAAAGATCCTCTTTATCCCGGACTGCAACCTCGGGCGCTGGGTCGAGAAGCAGTGTCCGGATAAGGAATTCAAGTTCTTCAAGGGCGGATGCCCGACGCATCTGCGGATCTCCGTCGATGATGTGGATTATGCGAAGAAGATCCATCCGGACGCGGAGATTCTGGTGCATCCGGAGTGCCGCCCGGAGGTTACCTCGCTGGCGGATTATGCCGGTTCGACGACGGGGATCATGGACTATGCGAAGAAGTCCGATAAGAAGGAATTTATTATCGGCACGGAGAATTCGATCGTCCAGCACCTGCAGTTCGCGTGCCCGGACAAGAAATTCTACGCACTGTCGGTCGAGACGGTCTGCCACAATATGCGCGCAACGACACTGGCAGATGTGTATAACGCTCTTCGAGGGGAAGGCGGAGAGGAGATCGAGCTTTCCGATGATGTGATCAGGGGCTCGCTCCGGCCGATCGAGGAAATGATCCGGCTGGGAGGCTGAGAGTAGCCAGTATAGATGCACAGACGATAAAGAAGGAGCTGCCGCACGAAACAATGTTATGAATATGTATGCACAAAGCCCTGCCGGTTGTACATACATTATTCAATTACAAGTTTCGTGTGACAGCTCCTTCTGTGTTGCGCTTTACAGATGCAGTACGCGGTCTTTGATCTCCTGGGTACGGCCCTGGTTCCAGAACTGGGTGCCGATGTAACCGCAGGTACGTCTGGCAACGGACATCTTGCTCTGATCGGTGTTTCCGCAGTTCGGGCACATCCAGATCAGTTTGCCGTGATCGTCCTCGTGGATCTCGATCTCACCGTCATAGCCGCAGCACTCGCAGTAGTCGCTCTTGGTATTGAGCTCCGCGTACATGATGTTCTCGTAGATGAACTTCATGACGGAGAGTACAGCCTTAATGTTGTCCTGCATATTCGGTACTTCAACATAGCTGATTGCGCCGCCCGGAGAGAGCTTCTGGAAATCGGCTTCGAATTTCAGCTTGGTGAAGGCGTCGATGTTCTCACGGACATTTACATGGTAGCTGTTCGTGATGTAGTTATGATCGGTAACGTCCTTGATGATGCCGAAACGCTTCTGCAGGCATTTCGCGAACTTGTAGGTGGTGGACTCCATCGGCGTGCCGTACAGGGAGTAGCTGATATTCTCTGCGGCTCTCCACTCGTTGCACTTATCGTTCAGGTGCTGCATAACCTTCAGTGCGAACGGCTTTGCTTCCGGATCGGTGTGGCTCTTGCCGGTCATTGCCACGCACATCTCATAGAGGCCTGCATAGCCGAGGGAGATCGTGCTGTAGTTATTGAACAGGAGCTTATCGATCTTCTCGCCCTTCTTCAGGCGGGCGATCGCGCCGTACTGCCAGAGGATCGGTGCTACGTCGGAGACGGTTCCGAGGAGACGCTCATGACGGCAGCGGAGTGCTCTGTGACAGAGATCCAGACGCTCGTCGAGGATCTGCCAGAACTTATCCATATCTTTTTTTGCAGAGCAGGCTACGTCAACGAGGTTGATGGTAACAACACCCTGGTTGAAGCGGCCGTAGTATTTGTGCTCGCCGTTCGGTCCGAGACCTTCGGTGTCCGGAGTCAGGAAGCTGCGGCAGCCCATGCACGGGTAAACGTCGCCGTTTTTGTATTCTTTCATTTTCTTCGCGGAGATGTAGTCCGGAACCATTCTCTTGGCGGTGCACTTTGCTGCAAGCTCGGTAAGAGACCAGTACGGAGCATCCTCGGTGATATTGTCTTCGTCGAGAACATAGATCAGTTTCGGGAATGCCGGAGTGATCCATACACCCTTCTCGTTCTTTACACCCTGCATTCTCTGAACAAGGACTTCTTTGATGATGAGAGCGAGGTCCTCACGGGTGCGGCCTTCCGGAACTTCGTCCAGATACATGAACATCGTTACGAACGGAGCCTGGCCGTTGCAGGTCATCAGCGTGATGAGCTGATACTGAATGGTCTGGATACCGCTCTTGATCTCGCCGGCAAGGCGGGACTCTGTGATCTTGTCGATGATCGCGTCATCGAGAGCTTCTCCGCAGGCAAGACGCTCGGAAATGACATCCTTGCGGATCTTTTTGCGGCTGATATCAACGAACGGTGCCAGATGCGCCAGGGTGAAGGACTGGCCGCCGTACTGGTTGGAAGCGACCTGCGCGACGATCTGCGTAGTTACGTTGCAGGCGGTGAAGAAGCTGTGCGGCTTCTCGATCAGGGTCTCGCTGATGACCGTACCGTTCTGCAGCATATCCTCAAGGTTGATCAGGTCACAGTTGTGCTCTTTCTGCGCGTAGTAATCGGAATCGTGGAAATGGATGATTCCTTCCTCGTGCGCCTTTACGATCTCTTCCGGCAGGAGGATACGCTTGGTCAGATCTTTGCTGACCTCACCGGCCATATAGTCACGCTGGGTGGAGTTGATGACAGGGTTCTTGTTGGAGTTCTCCTGCTTTACTTCCTCGTTGGCCTGATCGATCAGAGAGAGAATGCCGTTATCGGTCGTATTGGATTTACGTGCCAGCTCACGTTTGTAGCGGTAACGTACGTATTTCTGCGCAACCTCGTAGCCGCGCATGCCCATGATACCGGTCTCGACCATATCCTGGATGTCCTCGACGTTGATCGCATGCGTCGCTTTTTCCGCCTGCTGGGCGATCGTGTCGGCAACGGCCTGGATCTGATAATCACTCAGTCTGTAGAGCGGATCCACTTCCTCGTTGGCTTTCTTGATCGCGTTGATGATCTTGTTGACGTCGAAAATAACTTCTTCGCCGCTTCGCTTGATTACGTTAGGTCTTACGATAGTTTCCATGATGCTAACCCCTCCATAAAGAATGAGAAAAATAATTTGACCGGCATCCGAAGCCGGTCCCTTGCGGCCGTCCTCATGCCGATTTCGTGCAAAAAAATAGCCCCGAATCGTTGATTTGGGTACTCTCCTGACCGATCCTGTTGAATTAACAATATCTAGTGCTTGATAAAAAAGAGAGGCACAATATCTAGTGCCTCTCTATCATAACCCAACAACCCGTAAAAGGGAAGAGGAAATTTAAAATTTAATTTTTAACAGGCAGGGGAGAAGAAATCAATAAGCTTTGCCCCAATATACCATGTGTTTCGCAGGTTTTCCGCAGCATACGCATTTGTCAGAAATCTGTATCTGTTTGAACGGGATGCAGCGGCTGGTCGCTGTTGTATCGGCCTTGATCTGTTCTTCACAGGCAACATCGCCGCACCACATGGCGCGAACGAAGCCCGGCTTCTCGGCAACGGTCTTCTTGAAATCCTCATAGTTGTCCGCATCGTAGGTGTGCGCGTCGCGATGAGCCTTTGCGCGCTCGAACATGTCCTTCTGGATGGCAGCGAGCAGAGCAGGAACGGCTGTCGGCAGCTCCTCGATGGCAACGATCGTTTTTTCACGGGTATCGCGGCGAACCAGGACGGCCTGTCCTTTTTCGATATCCTTCGGTCCGAGTTCGATACGCATCGGAATGCCGCGCATCTCCTGCTCGGAGAACTTCCAGCCCGGGCTCTTTGCGGAATCATCCAGATCGGTGCGTACACCGGCAGCGCGAAGCGCCTCGCGTACTTCCACGGCCTTGTCCATAACACCCTCGGCATCCTGACGGATCGGGATCACCATGACCTGTGTCGGTGCGATGGCCGGCGGCAGAACGAGTCCGCTGTTGTCACCGTGAACCATGATCAGGGCGCCGATAACGCGGGTGGTCATTCCCCAGGAAGTCTGGTGAACGTATTTCAGTGTGTTGTCTTTATCGGTGAACTGTACGTCGTAAGCTTTCGCGAAGATATCGTCGAAGTTGTGGCTCGTGCCGGACTGCAGAGCCTTGCCGTCGTGCATGAGGGCCTCAACGGTGTAGGTGTGCTTGGCACCCGCGAATTTCTCTTTGTCCGTTTTTCTTCCCTTAACGACCGGGATCGCCAGAACATCTTCGAGGAAGGATGCGTATACATTCAGCATCTGTACGGTTCTTTCCTCGGCTTCCTCAGCGGTAGCGTGAGCGGTGTGACCTTCCTGCCACAGGAACTCGCGGGAGCGAAGGAACGGACGGGTCGTCTTCTCCCAGCGGAGAACGGAGCACCACTGGTTATATAATTTCGGAAGATCACGGTGAGACTGGATATCCTTTGCGTAGAAGTCGCAGAAGAGCGTCTCGGAGGTCGGACGGATGCAGAGGCGTTCCTGCAGTTTCTCACTGCCGCCATGTGTGACCCATGCAACTTCCGGCGCGAAGCCCTGTACGAGCTCGGATTCTTTATTAAGAAGATTTTCCGGAATGAGCATCGGCATATAGACGTTCTGGACGCCTGTTTCCTTGAAACGGCGGTCGAGCTCCTTCTGGATATTCTCCCAGATCGCGTAGCCGGCCGGCTTGATCGCCATGCAGCCTTTAACGCTGGTATATCCGATCAGATCCGCCTTGATGCAGACATCTGTGTACCACTGCGCGAAATCCGCATCCATCGATGTGATCGCTTCTACTAATTTCTTATCCTTTGCCATGATATATACCTGCTTTTCTTTTCATATATTGATGGTTTTTAGTCAGATTATCTGTCTTATTCTATGTCAAAGAAGAGGCTTTGTCAAGGCATCGCGCCGTCCCGTGCATGCCGAAAAAACGGGCCGATAAAGGACTTTTTCACCATTGAATCAGCAGATAAAACAGCGTATCATAAATAACCGAAGAGGCGCTTCAGGAAGGGAAACGTAAGCGGAAGCACAGCCCTGCCGGAAAGCGATATGGAGTGTGCGGAAGCACCGGAAGAGGAGAATGGATATTGAAGATCAGAATGCCTGCCACAGTCAAAATGGTACTGGACAGCCTGCACGCAAAAGGATATGAGGCGTATGCCGTCGGCGGCTGCGTCCGCGACACGATCCTCGGACGGAAGCCCGGGGACTGGGACATCACGACTTCCGCTCTGCCGCAGCAGGTAAAGGCGATCTTTCCGAAGACGGTCGACACGGGGATCGAGCACGGAACGGTGACGGTTCTCGTCGGCGGAGGCGCGCATGAGGTGACGACCTACCGGATCGACGGCGAATATCGCGACTGCCGGCACCCGGAGGAGGTCACGTTCACGGCCAGCCTTGCGGAGGATCTGAAGCGGCGTGATTTTACGATCAACGCGATGGCTTATAATGACGAAGAAGGTCTGATCGATCTGTACGGCGGTATGGATGATCTGCAGAAGAAGATGATCCGCTGCGTCGGGGATCCGATGGAGCGCTTCGGCGAGGATGCGCTGCGCATCCTGCGGGCGATCCGTTTTTCCGCACAGCTCAGCTTCAATATCGACCCGGAGACGATCGCCGGGATCATCCGCCTGGCGCCTAATCTGGAGAAGATCAGCGCGGAGCGGATCGCGACGGAACTCTTGAAGCTGATCGAGTCGGATCACCCGGAGTATCTGGAGGTGGCTTACGAGGCAGGGGTGACGAAGATCATCCTGCCAGAGTTTGATGCGTGCATGCAGACACCGCAGAATTGCCCGTATCATATGTACGATGTGGGACGGCACACGCTGGCGGCGATGAAGGCGGTTCAGGCGACAAAGGTTCTGCGTCTGACGATGCTGCTCCATGATATTGCCAAGCCGAAGATGCGCACGACCGATGAAGCAGGTGTGGATCATTTCAAGAAACATCCGGAGGTCGGTGCGGAGATGGCGCGGCAGATCATGCGCCGCCTGAAGCTGGACAACGATACGATCCGGCAGGTACATACGCTCATCCTTTACCATGACTGGCGTATGGAGCCGTCGGCAAAAACGGTTCGCAGGGCGGTCAGTGTCGTCGGACCGGACCTCTTTCCGCTTCTGATCAAGGTGCAGACAGCCGACGCGATGGCGCAGAGCGATTACAGGAGAGATGAGACGCTCGTGCGGATCATCCGCGTGTCGCAGATCTTTGACCGGATCAAAAGCGAAGGGCAGTGCGTCACTTTGAAGCAGCTTTCGATCAACGGAAAGGACCTGATCGCACTTGGCGTACCGGCGGGACCGGCGATCGGGGAGATTCTTCAAAAGGCACTGGATACCGTTCTGGACGATCCGGAAATGAATAAGAAGGAACTGCTTTTGAAGTGTCTGTCAGGCGATATACAAAACCATACAAAAAGCCTGTAAAACCGCATAACTGCGCTAATTTTCTTGACAAAAGAATAGCGACAGAGTATATATATTTTATATCCACAAATATGATTTCTAGGAGGAATTACAAGTTATGAACAAAACAGAATTAATCGCAGCAATGGCAGAGCAGGCTGGCATCAGCAAGAAGGATTCCGAGGCAGCTCTGAAAGCTTTCATTGACAGCGTATCCGAAGCTCTTAAAGCAGGCGACAAAGTTCAGCTCGTTGGATTCGGTACTTTCGAAGTTTCCGAGAGAGCAGCTCGTACCGGAAGAAACCCGCAGACCGGTGAGAACATCGAGATCGCTGCATCCAAGACACCGAAATTCAAAGCCGGCAAGGCTCTCAAAGATCTGATCAAATAATCTATGCGATTGGATAAATATCTGAAGGTATCCCGTCTGATCAAGAGACGGACCGTCGCGAACGAGGCGTGTGATGCCGGCAGAGTATTGCTGAACGGGAAAGCCGCACGCGCTTCGGCTCCGGTCAAAGCGGGCGATACCCTGGAGATTCTGTTCGGAACAAAATCTGTAAAGGTAGAGATCCTGGATGTGCAGGAAACTGTGCGCAAAGAGGGAGCTCAGGAACTTTACAAATATCTGTAAGGAAGATAAAGCATGCGTCATAATAAACGGACAATGCTCGGCATCATTGCGGTCGTATTCGTATTGATGGGAGTATTGCTGATAGCCAGTACAAAATTAAATGCAAAGCTTGCGTCCGGCCGTGACCGGATCTCTTCACTCACCGAGCAAACGCAGGAGGAGCAGGAGAGGACCGAGGAGATCGAGCAGATGCAGCAGGACATGCAGAGCGATGAGTACAAGGAGCAGGTCGCGAAGGATAAGCTCGGACTGATCCACGATGGCGAGATCATCTTCAAAGAACAGGATAATAATTGAATTTTGAGGAAGCCGTGTGCAGATGCCGCGACTTCCTTTTTTGTATTTCCTATGCTAGAATTGAATCAGACTGTGCCGGGCCGAGCGCCCGGCCGTACGCAACAGACGGAGGACACAAGGATGGCAGAAAAGATCAGGGTCCTGCTCACGGAAGAACAGGTAAATGACAGAATCAGAGAACTCGGAAAAAAGATCAGTGAGGAGTACGAAGGAGAGACGGTCCACATGATCTGCGTGCTGAAAGGCGGCGTTTTCTTCATGTGCGAACTGGCGAAGCGGATCACGGTTCCGGTCACCATGGACTTCATGTCCGTATCGAGCTACGGCTCCGGGACGACCTCGAGCGGCATTGTCAGAATCGTCAAGGATCTGGATGAATCGATCGAGGGGAAAAACGTACTGATCGTGGAAGACATTATCGATACGGGACGCACCTTGAGCCATCTGATGAAGATCCTGGCAGAGCGCAGGCCGAAGAGCATCCGCCTGTGCACGCTTCTCGATAAACCGGACAGGCGTGTGGTGGATGACGTGAACGTGGATCACTCCGGTTTCGTGATCCCGGATGAATTTGTGGTCGGCTACGGCCTGGACTATGACCAGCGCTACAGAAATCTGCCGTATATCGGCGTTGTCGAGTTCACCGATGACCCGGAATAAGAATCGCAGCATCCCCGTCGGCAGCGGAGCGAAGGCCTGCTGCGAGGGATGAAGATGCGGGGGATGAAGATAAGGAAGGAGTAACAACTTTTGGAAGGTAATAACAGAAGAGGCGCCGGCATTTATATGATCGTCCTGCTTGTGATGATCATTCTCTTTTTTGTCATGCCGGGTATGCTTAACCGTAACTCACAGATATCGATGACGGACTATCGGAATTATCTGAGCGACGGGAAGATCAGCGAGGCGATCGTCTCACAGAACGCCGAGGTTCCGACCGGCTCCGTCAGCTTCAAAATGACGGATGACAGAGAAGGCGAGGTATACGTCAGCGATGTCGCTGCTGCGGAGGAGCAGCTTGAAGAAGCCGGCGTGACCTATACGGTCCGCGATGTTTCCACGGGCGGACTGACACGCAACCTTTTGATGATGATCGTGGTAGCCGTCGTGGTTTTTGTCATCATGTTCTTTGTACTCAGCCGCGCGGCAGGAAACGGCAGCGGCGGATCAAACGGCAAGATGATGGATTTCGGCAAGAGCCGCGCGAAGATGACCACCGGTAAAGACCAGACCGTGCGCTTTGCGGATGTGGCAGGTCTTACCGAGGAGAAGGCGGATCTGGTCGAGATCGTCGATTTCCTGAAGAATCCGGCAAAGTACACGCGGATCGGCGCGAGAATTCCGAAGGGCGTGATTCTTGTCGGACCGCCCGGAACGGGAAAAACGCTGCTTGCCAAGGCGGTTGCCGGCGAAGCGGGCGTACCGTTTTTCTCGATCTCGGGATCCGATTTCGTAGAGATGTTCGTCGGTGTCGGCGCGTCCCGTGTTCGTGACCTTTTCGCGGATGCGAAGAAAAACGCACCGTGCATCGTTTTTATCGATGAGATCGATGCGGTCGGCAGACGGAGAGGCACCGGCATGGGCGGCGGCCACGATGAGCGAGAGCAGACGCTGAACCAGCTGCTCGTTGAGATGGATGGCTTCGGCGTTAATCAGGGCATCATCGTCATGGCGGCGACGAACCGTGTCGACATCCTTGATCCGGCGATCCTGCGTCCGGGCCGTTTTGACCGGAAGGTCATGGTCAGCGCTCCCGATGTACGGGGACGCGAGGCGATCCTCAAGGTGCACGCGCGCAACAAGGCGCTCGGCGATAACGTGGATCTGAAGCAGATCGCGCAGACGACGGCGGGCTTTACGGGAGCCGATCTCGAGAATCTGCTGAATGAGTCTGCGATCCGTGCCGCGGGGCAGGGGAGATCCTACATCAGTCAGGAAGATATTCAGGCATCCTTTATTAAGGTCGGTATCGGAACGGAGAAGAAGAGCCGCATCATTTCCGACGAGGAGAAGCGGATCACCGCTTATCACGAGGCGGGACACGCGATCCTCTTCCACGTACTGCCGGATATGGAACCGGTCTATACCGTTTCGATCATTCCGACGGGACCGGGAGCTGCCGGCTATACGATGCCGCAGCCGGAAAAGGACAATATGTTCAATACGCGCGGGCGTATGATCCAGCAGATCATCGTGGATCTGGGCGGCCGTGTGGCGGAGGAGCTGATCTTCGATGATATCACGACCGGTGCTTCTCAGGATATCAAGATGGCAACCAATACCGCGAAAGCCATGATTACGAAATACGGTATGTCGACGAAGCTCGGCCTTGTCACCTACGGCGATGATTCGGATGAGGTCTTCATCGGCCGCGACTGGGGTCACACCAAGAGCTACAGTGAGAAGGTCGCTGCCACGATCGATGAGGAAGTCAAGGAACTGATCGAGAATTGCCACAGCGAAGCAAAGCGTCTGATCACCGAGCATCGCTTCGTTCTCGATGAGTGCGCGAAGCGCCTGATCGAGAAGGAAAAGCTGAATCGCACCGAGTTCGAGGCAATCTTCGAAGAAGAAGCCGCAAGAGGCGGTGCCGCAAGTGAAGCCGTTGTAGCCGACGATGAGGTAACAGGCGGTTCCGGGAAGTGATGAGGGCAGATCGGGGAAAATACAGTGATTTCTTTGTGCTATTCTTATAAAAAAACGCAAGAAACATTGTAAGGTTTGTGCACACTTTTGGTCAGACCTATGCTACTATAATTACTGTAAAACCCCCCAATACATTATATAGTTTTTGCTACACCCCATAAGAGAAATACCTTCTCCAAAAAGGCGGCCCGAAAGGGTCGCCTTTTTACATTTCCGAAGTCTTCGAACTACTTTTGTTATTTTTCGGATGTTTTCTTGATATTGAGGGTTCACAGAAACGGAACTTTTGTTGTATAGTCATAGGGCAATACATGATCGGTTGGTCAAAAAGAAAGGAACTATCGTATGAATAATCTGAGCAGAGAACGTGATTACATGATGCGCATGCGCCCGTTATTAAAGAAGAAAGCTCTTTATCATGACGGAACGGAGATGTTCGTGTCGCCGATGGAGCCGGATCCGGGCGAAGAAGTGGAGATCCGATTCCGCACAGCCAAAAATAACGCCGACGCAGTTTTTCTGTGCAGTAAGTCGATCCGTGTGAGAATGGAGCATACTTCCTCTAAACAGGATTTTGACTATTACAGTGCGAAGATCCGGATGAGAAAAGAGACTTTTTCCTATTTCTTTGAGATCCAGCTGGGCAATACGGTATGTTATTACAGCTGTCTCGGCTTAAGCCATGAACAGCCGAAGAATTACGTTTTTCGCATTATTCCGGGCTTTCATACTCCGAACTGGGCAAAGGGAGCCGTCATGTATCAGATCTATACCGACCGGTTCCGCAACGGAGACACAACGAATGATGTGATCAACGGGGAGTACACCTATATTAATGCGCCGGTAAAGAAGGTGGCGAACTGGTATCAGGTGCCGGAAAATATGGATGTCCGCAATTTCTATGGCGGTGATCTCAAGGGCGTGCTGGAGCGGATGGATTATCTGCAGGAGCTCGGCATAGAGGTCATCTACTTTAATCCGCTGTTCGTATCGCCGTCGAATCACAAGTACGACATCCAGGATTACGATCATATCGATCCGCATTTCGGCAAAATCGTGACGGAAGAGGAACTTCTCCTGAATCCGGGAGACAATAACAATTCTCACGCGCGTAAGTTTATCAGCCGTGTAACGGACAAGAGAAACCTGGAGGCGAGCGACGCGCTTTTTGCCAAGCTGGTCGAAGAGGCACACAGGAGAGGCATCCGCGTGATCCTCGACGGCGTTTTTAACCATTGCGGTTCTTTCAATAAGTGGATGGATCGAGAGCGCCTGTATGAAAATGCAAAGGGCTATGAAAAAGGTGCCTATGTGGCGGAAGACAGTCCGTACCATAACTATTTCACCTTTGCCGAGGGAGGGCACTGGCCGTACAACGATCAGTATGACGGCTGGTGGGGACATGAGACCCTGCCGAAGCTGAATTATGAGGGCTCCGAGGAGCTGATGAACGAAGTCCTTGCTATCGGCGCCAAGTGGGTATCGCCGCCGTTTAATGCGGATGGCTGGCGACTCGATGTGGCTGCCGATCTGGGCCATTCTTCGGAATTTAATCATGAGTTCTGGCGGAAGTTCCGCAAGGCGGTCAAGGCGGCAAATCCGGAGGCGATAATCCTGGCGGAACATTACGGAGACGCGGATGCCTGGCTTGCCGGCGATCAGTGGGACACCGTTATGAACTACGATGCCTTCATGGAGCCGATTTCCTGGTTCCTGACCGGTATGGAAAAACACAGTGACTCGTACCGCGAAGATCTGCTCGGCAATGCCGACAGCTTCCGGGATGCGATGCGTTATCATATGGCGTCCTACACGATGCCGTCCCTTCTGACTTCGATGAACGAGCTGGATAATCACGATCATTCCCGTTTCCTTACGAGGACAAATCATAAGGTCGGACGTGTACAGTCGCTCGGATCTCAGGCGGCGGAAGAGGATGTTGATCCGGCAATTCTGCGAGAAGGCGTTGTCATGCAGATGACATGGCCGGGTGCGCCGACCGTTTATTACGGTGATGAAGCGGGCGTCTGCGGCTTTACCGATCCGGACAACCGCAGGACTTATCCCTGGGGAACGGAAGATCAGAACTTGATCCATTTCTACAAAGAGGCGATCGCTCTGCATAAAGAGCGTGAGGTTCTGCGGACCGGTTCCGTTGTCCTGCTGTTTTGTGATTATAATGTGCTCGTGTATGCACGCTTTAATCAGAATGAACATGTGATCATTGCCATTAATAACCGCATGGCAGCCTACGAGCTGGAGGCGCCGATCTGGCCGGCCGGACTTTCCCGTCTCGTTCCGGAGAAGACGCTGACACAGGTCCTTTCCACCGATGAATTCGGCTTCTCCACTGAGAAACGGGAGCTCATCGCAACGTCCGGAATCCTGCGGATGCATCTCGAACCGGAAAGCGCCGTCGTGCTCGAGTGCACAACGGAGTAAGGGGTTAAATCTTTTTTCGGCGGCGGGACAACAAAAAAGCAAGATTCAGGGGAATTTGTTGCCCTCCCGCGCCGGGCAACCCTGGTGGGACAACAAAAAAGCAAGATTCAGGGGAATTTGTTGCCTTTCCGCGCCGGGAAGTCCTTGGCGGGGCATCGAAAAAGCAAGATTCAGAGGAATTTGTTGTCCTCCCGCGCCGGGAAGATATGCCGGGCATCGAAATGAAAGAAATTTGACGGCGATCGATGTATGATCTCGGGAAAAGTGTTGCTTTCAGGAATTGGATGAATCGGAAATCTTCTTGATTCGTATTATCGATGCAGATTTACCCAATCTTTCAGAGCTGTATCAGCGATAAGTATCGTAAAGTTGATTTTCGATGTATAACGCAGAAATTTTCATCGTTTAAAGGCATCGGGATTCACGGTTTCGCCGAAAAGTGTGGCTTGTGCAGTGCAATTGTCCGGGAAGCCCTGGTGGAACAACAAAAAAGCAAGATTTTGGGAAATTTGTTGTCCATTCGCGTCGGGAAGTCCTGGCGGAACAACAAAATAGCAAGATTTAGGGGAATTTGTTGTCTTCCCGCGCCGGGAAGTCCTGGCGGAACAGCAAAAAAGCAAGAGTCAGGGGAATTTGTTGTCGTTCCGCGCCGGGAAGCCCCGGCGGGACAACAAAAAAGCAGGATTCAGGGGAATTTGTTGCCCTCCCGCGCCAGAGCTTCCCGGCTTACTCCTCGAGTACGAGCAGTTCCAGATAGTCGAAACTGATCTCTTCGCCGACGAAGCTGTCCTGGTAGAAGCGGACTTTCTTCATTCTTTTAAATTCACGGACATTGGAATCGAGCCAGATCGGGACGCTCAGGTCCCATTCGTGGCAGATGCGTTCGAGCGCCCCGAATATCTTGTGCGTCCGGGTCTCCGAGCTGTAATCGGTCACAGTCATATCCTTCAGCATATGATTATCTTTCATCATTTTTCCCCAAATTCTCATGGGAAGTCCTCCTTATGCGGGCGCCTGTAATGTGTACCGCTTTGCTGCCGGCCTGCGGCACCGAAAATCCAAATGCTCCGATCGAACCGCATCGTCGCCGGCCTGCGGCACCGAAAATAATGATGCTCACCACGTTTTTATCGCTGTCTTGCGAAAACCAAGTAAATAATATATGATATTCCCTGGATTTGCAAATTCAGCAAGGATTTGCAAAAAGGATTTGAAAATAGAAAAACTTGTTAATATTCGGAGGTGGAGAAATGATCGAGTTACTGAAAAGCGGTGCTTATCTGGTTAATGGCGAGACATTGATTAATGACGGACCGGAAGCATCTCCCATGCTGAAACAGCTGGGCGTAAATGTAACAGCTGACGAAGCAAAGAAGTCCACGATCGCATATCGTATTCTGGAGGAGCATAATACTTCCGGAAATATGAAGGATCTGCAGGTCAAATTTGATCAGCTGGTTTCCCATGATATTACATTTGTAGGAATTATTCAGACGGCAAGAGCATCCGGTCTGGAGAAATTCCCGATTCCGTATACGCTGACAAACTGTCACAATTCCCTTTGCGCGGTCGGCGGAACGATCAACGAGGATGACCACATGTTTGGTCTGTCCTGTGTCAAGAGATACGGCGGAAGCTATGTGCCGCCGCACCAGGCGGTCATCCACCAGTACGCGCGCGAAATGCTTTCCGGCGGCGGACGAATGATCCTCGGTTCGGATTCTCATACCCGTTACGGCGCGCTGGGAACGATGGCCATGGGCGAGGGCGGCCCGGAGCTGGTAAAGCAGCTTCTGAACAAGACCTATGATATTCCGATGCCGGATGTGGTTGCCGTATACATGACAGGTAAGCCGGTTCCGGGCGTCGGTCCGCAGGACGTAGCGCTCGCGATCATCGGCGCCGTTTTTGAAAAGGGCTATGTGAAAAACAAAGTGATGGAGTTCGTAGGTCCGGGCGTATCCAACCTGTCTGCGGATTTCCGAATCGGCGTGGATGTCATGACGACAGAGACGACCTGCCTCTCCTCGATCTGGCGCACCGATGACACGATCAAAGAGTACTACAATGAGCACGGCCGCGCCGACCAGTACAAAGAGCTGAATCCGGGCGCCGTTGCTTACTATGACGGCTGCATCCGTGTTGAGCTGGACAAGATCCGCCCGATGATCGCGATGCCGTTCCATCCGAGCAATGTATACACGATCGAGGAGTGCAACGCGAACCTCGAAGATATCCTTCACGATGTTGAAAAACGCGCGCAGGTATCGCTGAACGGCAAGGTTGATTTCAACCTTACCAGGAAGATCCACAACGGCCGTCTCCTGGTCGATCAGGGAATCATCGCGGGCTGCGCGGGCGGCGGATTTGAAAATATCTGCGACGCTGCCGACATTCTGAAGGGACAGTATATCGGAAGCGATGACTTCACCCTCAGTGTATACCCGGCAAGTACACCGATCTATATGGAACTGGCGAAAAACGGCACCCTCGCAACGCTCATCGAGACCGGAGCGATCGTCAAGACCGCCTTCTGCGGACCGTGCTTCGGCGCTGGCGACACACCGGCAAACGGTGACCTGTCCATCCGTCACTCCACGAGAAACTTCCCGAACCGTGAGGGCTCCAAGGTTCAGAACGGCCAGATCGCATCTGTCGCGCTGATGGATGCCCGTTCGATCGCAGCAACAGCCGCAAACCAGGGCTACCTGACACCGGCGACCGATTTTGCGGGTGAGTACCGTCATCCGGTCTACCACTTCGACAGCAAGATCTACGAGCACAGAGTTTTTGACAGCCACGGCGTAGCGGATCCGTCCGTTGATGTCCGCTTCGGCCCGAACATCAAGGACTGGCCGGCAATGTCCGCGCTTCCTGAGAACATGATCCTCAAGGTAGTCTCCGAGATCCACGATCCGGTTACCACCACCGACGAGCTCATTCCGTCCGGCGAGACTTCTTCCTACCGTTCCAACCCGCTCGGCCTCGCGGAATTCACACTCTCCCGTAAGGATCCGGCGTATGTAGGCCGCGCGAAGGAAGTGCAGAAGGCACAGAAGGCCATTGAAGAGGGCAAGGCACCGGCAGAGGCACTTCCGGAGCTGACAGATGTCCTTACCGCTATCCGGGCAAAATTCCCGAAAGTCACCGAGGCAAATATCGGTGTCGGTTCGACGATCTTCGCGGTGAAGCCGGGCGACGGCTCCGCAAGAGAGCAGGCGGCTTCCTGCCAGAAGGTTCTCGGCGGCTGGGCAAATATTGCCAATGAATACGCGACAAAGCGTTACCGCTCGAACCTCATCAACTGGGGCATGCTTCCGTTCCTGATCGAGGCGGGTGACCTTCCGTTCGCGAACGGCGATTACCTCTTCATTCCGAACGTACGTCAGGCGGTCGAAGAGAAAAACGATGTGATCAAAGCCTATCGCGTGGCAGATGGCAAAGAGTTTGACCTGACGCTCGGAAAACTTACCGATGACGAGAGAGAGATCATCCTGGACGGCTGTCTGATCAACTATTACAGAAATCACTGAATGCTCTGAGATAAATTTGGATTAGAAGGAGGGGATGCGAATCCGGCACGGATTCGCATCCCCTTTTACGTGCCGCGACGGGGGATGCAACTTGATCCAGCAGCGTATAAAGGTTGACGTGATAGCTGGATGAGAGTGATTCGCCAAGGACAAATAGACAGAAAATAATATAATAACACCATAAATATACGCAATTCAGAAATATTAAATCCAAAATAAACTGAAAAAAGACTTGACATCATGTGCAGGCAGAGGTAATATATAGTCAAACAAAGGAAGTTAAGAAGTACCTGAAAAGAAGATCAGGTAAAGAAAGAACTTCAGAAAGCGAAAGGAGGGCATTTACCAATGGGAACTCCACCGGAAATGAATACTCCATATGAGAGCGGTAATGCATAGCAGTCCCCGCTGGAAAGACCACTCATAAGAGAGAAAAAAGGAACGATGCTCCGGGCAGATGTTCGAGTCGGGATCGGAACATAAGACATGAGAGGTAATGTGAAGCTGGCAGCTCGTATGGAATAATAAGCACCGCAAAGGCGTATCGTGTAAAGAAACGAACGTCAGGTTCCGTGCAAAGAAACGGAATACATGATCACAAAACTTTCTAAGCAGGAAACAGATTCTGCAAGGCAGGGAACATAGATTTATAGTTTTAGAAGTTTTATACGTAAGATGTGATATAAAACAAGAAAACTAAAAATTGAATCAGGAATTTATCTATAACATCGAAGAAAGAAAGAGATAAATACAATTGAATATTGAACCATTTCAGTAGGTAGGGGTTTATGATCCGGAAAGAACGCGGACATGACCCCTACCTTTATTTGCATCCGACGATGCCGGGGATGTGCATTTATTTGAACTCTGGGGCAGGCTGATAACAATTGATATTGCGTGCTATACTTATTGTATGATATTATGCCTATTAAAATATAATGGATTATATCTATTAAAATACAATGGCAGGGGGAACATATGAAAAGATATAGCATATTTAAGCGAATCGTGGCCGGTATCGGTATGATCACTTTATTGTCAGGGTCTCTCGGAATAAATACAAATGCGGTATTTGCGGATGCACCGGCTGCCGTGACTGCAGCGGACGGCACATCTGTCTCGACTGCTGCGGACGCCGCAACCGATCCGAATGCGGCGAATGGAGTGCAAGCGCCCGGAGCGGATGGCACAGCGAATGCACCGGCAGCGGATGACGGAGCGAATACACCTGCGACTTCCGATCCGTCCAACGCAGGGCAAAACGGACAGGGAAATACAGCACTTACTTCATTGACAGCGTCTATGGATGGGATTACGGTTACGGCGTCTTTTGATGCCGGCACTTTCCCGGACGGAACTGTACTCAGCCTCAGCGGCGTATCCGAAGAAATGCTGAATGCCGCGAGTGAAGCAGCATCTGCGGAAGCAAAAGCCAACGGAGAGACTGCGTCCACGGTGAAGGAAGTGAGAGGCGTAGACATTACGTTTGCGGAAGGCGGAACAGGAGCGGTTTTGCAGCCTGCGGACGGCAGGAGCGTGCAGATCACCATGAGCGGCGTTTTTGCCGGAATCGAAAGTAATCAGGCGGTGAAGCTGTATCATTTTGCATCCGCGAATCCGGAAGCGGCAGCGGCTTCCGTTGAAAACGGAAATATTACATTCACCGGGACATCATTCAGTCCCTTTGTGCCGGTTCTGCTGGAACCTGCGGCGAAAGAAGCAAGCCTCGACGCTTCACTTCTCGGAAGTAACGGTAAGGCGATGGAATCCGGATCGACTCTCAAGCTGACTGACTTCCGCGGCAAATCCGGCGCGCTGACAGCGGCACTTACTCTGGAAGAAAATTCTTCCAATCATAAGCTGATCTATAAGCTGCCGGAGTGGTTCTCCTGGTATGAGGTAAAGGATGATCCGAACGGTGCCTACAAGGTTACGGTATCCACGGATCCGAATACAAAATACGGAAGCAACAATATCCTGGAGGTTCAGTTCCTCGATACCTCCGAAGCGGAGGGAAAGGAGTTCTCCTTCAGTTTCCGGCTGAACGAAGACAGCATGCCGGATGAGTATATCAAAGAACTGCAGCAGAACGGTTTTGAAGAGATGGTCTTCAGCGTCGAGCAGCAGTGGACCGCCTCCGACGGGACGGTCAAGAGCACAGAGCCTACCGTCATTACCGAGGGTTATCAGTGGACGCTGCCCAAGGATCCGACCTATTATTTCGGAGAATGGCACTCCGCGGTCTGGCTGGGTCTGATCGGCAACCTCTATGTCGGCGGTTACGGCACGCATACAGGCGCGATCCAGCAGGGCATCTATGACTCTCTGAACGGCAATACGACACTGAAGAATAATAACCGCGTATACAATTACGCTGTCATCCCGTCGAATGATGTCTTTTCCGTCGGAGCGGTCTCTGTCAAAAACGTAGAACTGAAGGTCGTTGACGATCATTATAAGATCATCGGTGTATCCAAACCGACCGGTGCGACGAAATATGATGATTACACCTTTGAGATCAGTGAGGACGGCAAAACGGTCATCTGTACACCGAAGGAAGGCTCGGAAGTTTACCGGAACGCAACGGCAAGCACAAGCAATCTGGTAAATCTGGTCCTCGGTTTTGACTTCGAGAAGTATGACCGTGATACCTGGTCGGACGGTCTGAACGCGGAAGAGCCGATCGCACTGTGGAAAGCCTCCGAAAGTACGAACAGGCCGTATTATGTAAAAATGCTTTCCACGCAGATCCACTACAATACGTTTGGTGAAAATGCGGAAAGCGGTTATGACAGCAAGATCAATTACGGCTCCAGAAAATCGGCACCGTACCGCGTGCTGGATCCGGGTGTGGCGCTTGGCGGCAGCAATACGAGCCGGAATGAGCATGAAAATGCCGCGCACGGAGATGATATCCTGCAGATCGCCTGGACCGGAGATGCGGGCGGCACCTCTTCCGACGGGCAGTGGCTTTCCCAGTATGCCCTGTCCTACGCGAACATGAACTACGAAGGCACGCTTGTCTATGCCCGCCGCAACGCAACGGGTATGAGAATGGAGTCGACGTATCCTTATGAGATGCGCTCTGTCAACTTTGACATCCGGCCGCAGTACAAGCCTCTTTCCTCTACCCTGGAAGATGAATTCACACCGGGCGGATACGAACTGGATTATGTGGAATTCACACTGAGCAACGGACAGACGATCAAAGTCGGACCGGGCGGTCAGTTTGCGGATCGATGGGAAGCTGCCAAGCAGCCGAACAGCAAGGGAGTAATCGACGGGAAATTTACGCTGACCAATGAGGATCTCGGCCTTCCGGCAGAGATCGGCGATGAGGCAGCCGATGTTCGTGTCACAAAAATCACGCAGTATTACAAAGACGCGCCCTGCAGCATTTACTCCAATAATACGCTTCCGAAGGACAAGGATGGTGTTCCGGAGCATGCTGCGGTCATCTGCACGAAGTGGAATGTTACAACGCTGGAAGAAGACGGCAAGACACCGGTCGGAACGGCACCGCTTACCCATAAGGACGGTGCGGAGGGTGTAAACCGCTGGTATCCGATCAATGTCAACCTGTACAGGACTTACACGGGCGATGAGATCGTCAGCGCGGATTTCTACAACCTGCAGATCAAAGAAGCGAAGGATCCGGAATTTACGATCGCGGCGAACGCCGAAGCCGGAAAACTTCTGCGCGGGAACGGGAAAAACGCCGGCTGGTATCCGTATTCCAATAATGTGATCGCGAACGGTCTGGATATCAGGCTGGAGACAACGGATCTGGAAGGGTATCAGAAGGTACTGACGAATCCGGTTTTTGCCTTCTATGGAAGCTATGGCGGCAGAGAACAGAGAGAATCCTACACGGGAAAGATCACCGTTACGCCGGCGATGGCAGACTGGACGGCGACCTACACAACGCAGACCGCGCAGGGTGCGAAGGACGGAGCGGCAGCGGTACGGAAAACCGTGACGTTCCCGTCGAAGGAAGATTTTGCCAACTCCGCGAATGTTGATGAAAACGGGAATATTACGATCGACCTCCTGACGGATGATGAGTATTTTGTCGACCAGGGAGGCGATCTTCGAACCCATGTTTATAATTCCGGAACGTCCAACACCTATCTGGTCCTTTCCTATGAGGGAAACTGGGATTATACCGACGCGCTGGAGTATCCGGGCCGGACACTGGCGACGCTGGAATGTATCGCTAGAGAAAGCTATCATGACGGCACATACGGCATCAAGCTTTGCTATGATGGCGGATACAATACGAGGTTTACTTATAAATGGGATAACTGTACCTGTGACAGAGCCAATCATATGGCACATACCACAGCGCAGCAGGCTCTCGGCAACGCAACACAGAAGACCGTTTACGCAGTTGACTGGAAGGGCGCTGAGATCTTCCAGCCGCAGAGCGCGCCAACGACCTGGGAAGGAAAAATCGTTCAGGGCACAACGACGACACTGACGGGAAATCTGGTACTGAATGTCAACAACCTTTCCTGGGGCGAGTGGCATCCGTCCGGCGATGTCCTGTATCTGGAACTGGCAGATAAGGATGTCTCCTTCCGCGGCAACGCGTCGATCGACGGTTATGAAGACCCGGATGCGCATATCGAGACGATCAACGGCAAGCGTTATCTGGTGATCAGAGATAACTCGCCGGAAGATACCGTAAAGCCGGTTGCGCAGGAGACAGGAAGCAGTTACGGCAACGCGTGGTACTCCACCCATTATCAGAAGATGGAGACAATGGTAGTCAAATTCGATATTTATACGAAGCCTACCGCACAGGTATCTTCCGAGAGGAAGGTCATCGGGGATGATAACTACCTCGATTTCTCCGCGAATCAGAAATATAACAACATCAGCAATCCGGATCAGCACACGGTGATCCAGGGCAGGGTCAATGATCCGTTGAAGCTTTACAACGATCCGGTTGCCGGTCACTATTACTACGCAGTCAAGACGAATGGCTTCAGCGCGCATCCGGAACTTCGTGTCAACCTCGGTATCGATACGTTGTCCGGTATCAATGAGAGCGCCGACGGCGATCCGGACAGTAATATCGTCAACCCGGAGACCCAGATTATTTATCCGCATGAGCAGAAAGTCATGGAGAGCGTGGTTACTGCCGGTGCGACAACGACGCCCGTTGAAGAAGCGGATCTGATCGTTAAGATTCCGAAGAAGGGTGATGTTGTCACCGATGACGCCGGAAAGGAATACACATCCACGACGGGTTCCGTGCTTCGAGGACCGGCAAGGATGATCTCGGAGGAAAACTCCGAAGATAAGTGGCAGTTTACGTACTCCGTGGATGGCGGACAGACCTATGTTCCGGCAGAGGAGATCCAGGACTTTGCGGCTGTCACGCACATCCGCGCGTTTATGCAGACGATCCCGGCACACAGCGCCGCGGCGTTCACCGTACCACTGGAAGCCGATTCCGCGACGGACGGCGGTGACAAGCTGTACTTCACGGCAAAGGGTAATTACAAGTCTCCGCAGAATATCGATTACAAACTGCTGAACTCCTTCAGCGAGTATGATTTCAGAGACTATACGATCAGTGGAACAGCCTGGATCGATGCTAACGAGAACGGCAATATGGACGACGCGGAGACTCTCCGTTATGAAGGCGCAACAATCGAAGCCTATATCGACGGAGAAAAACTCACGCCGGAGAAATCCACAGCCGTAACGGATGCGGAAGGTAATTTCTCCCTGAAGATCAATCGAAGCGGTGACCTGAAGCTGAAACTGACGACGAAGGACGGTGACACACATTACGTCACCGGATTTTCAGCAGGAAAAACGCAGAACAAGTTCGATCCGTCAACAAACGAAGCTTCTATGGGTGTTCTGAAAACAGACCTGTCGAGTATCAATGCAGGTCTGAACAATGCAAAACCGGTGGAAGTGACACTTACAGGAAACAAAACACTGACGCGGGACGACGGTGTCGATCTGAATGAGGACATCACAGCCGGTCAGTTCACCTTTACGACAAGCTATACGGGCGGAACATCCGCAAACGGAAAAACTTCTTCGGAAGTTCCGGACGCGGCTGCCGACGGAATTACGCTTCCGGCAGAGACCACGGTATCCAATGAAGCCGGAGAAGCAGCGGGCGCCGGTATCACGTTTGGTACGATCGTACTGGATGCTACCGGAACCTATACCTTCGAGATCACCGAGAACGCTCCGGAAAATAGTTTTTATACCGCTGATGCAAATGCGGTGACCGTTACCGTTGTCACGGTGAACGACCCGACAACCGGAGAGCGCAGCGTGGAGTCGGTGACCTACGCAAAAGGCGGCGAAGACGCAGAAGAGATCACGTTTGCAAACGTATATCAGAAGCCTGCGGAGGCTGTACTTGGGCTGACGGGAACGAAGACTCTGACCGAGCTTGGTGTGGAAAAGGAATTTGCGGACGGTCAGTTCCGGGCACTGATCGAAGAGGATGAGGACAACCGGACAAGCGGCTATTCCGGATTTTCAGCGGAGCCCGCGGATATCAGCGCAGACGGAACATTCGCATTTGATGAGATCACCTTCAACCGAGCGGGGACTTACCGCTTCATTATCACGGAGGAGCAGGGCTCTCAGAAGGGTTACGCGTATGACACCGGCCGTATTGTTGCGACGGTCGTTGTGACACCGGACGAGAACAACGCGCTGCAGACGCAGGTCACCTATACAAAGGACGAAAAAGCTGTCGATGCGGTTCTTTTTGAAAACACGTATGAGGCAGATTCTGTAACGGTGACCGTTCCGATCACCAAAAAGATCGAAGGAGACAAGCCGGAAGGTAAAGACCTGTTCGAATTCGTTCTGACCCCGCTGGATGAGGAAAATCCAATGCCGGAAGGCGGCTCGGAGGCGATCGAAAGTTCGGATTCCGGGGAGACCGGAACATCCGAAGAGACCGGAACATCCGAAGAGACCGGCGAGGCGGAAAAGGAAATGGTCCTGCAGCTGAAGGGCGCGGGGGATGCCGATTTCGGCACGATCCGTTACCGCAAGGCCGGCACCTACTCGTACCGGATCACGGAAAAAACGGGTACGGACGAGGCATATACCTATGATCCGGCGGTTTACACGATCACAGATGTCGTTACCGATACGGACGCGACACTGTCGGTGGAAAGAACTGTCGAGAAGGACGGAGAGGTAATCGGCGAAGAAGAACCGATCCTCTTTACGAACCGGTTTGATTATGCTGATATCACGCAGAGCGATCCGCCTGTGGAGAAGGTGATCACCGGGGACAAACCTTCGAAGAAGGAAAAATTCACATTCACAATGTCCGCAGATCCGGCAAGCAGCACGCTTCCGGAAGGCATGAGCGAAATGCCGATGCCGAATGACGCAAAGGAGCAGACGGTACAGGCATCGGTTGAGGGCGCCGGTTCGGTTGAATTCGGAATCCTGACGTTCAAGCAGCCGGGTACCTATGTCTATCAGATCCGCGAAGTGGATGGAAAGGCGGAAGGCTACAAGTACGATACCGGTGTCTACACAGTCAAGTACGAAGTAACATCCGTTGACAACAAGCTGCAGTGCGTCCGGACCTTTATCCGGGACGGCGCGGAGTACGATAAGGCTGTCTTCACCAATCAGTACAGGGAGTTGGAGATTATCCCGGTAAGCACCGGAGACACAAACAATCTGGCATTGTATCTGGTACTGTTTGCGGCAGCGGCGATCGCGCTCATCTTCGCGATCTGCATGCTTCGCAGGAAAAACGCATAATAATCCGAAATGCTCTCTGCATATGCAGGGAGCATTTTGGATTTTGTGGGAATATTGCTTTGACGGACTACCCGGCAATAGCGTATTATTTTTCTGGAACCGGATGCATTTACGGAAGCATCTTCGGCTACGAAGGCCCGGAGGATGGAAGATGGAAATTATCAGGGAAACACCCGATTATATAGCTGTATACAAACAGGCGGGAATCGCCGTGGAAAGCCGCTCGTTCGGCCGCATCGACCTGGAGCATGAACTGCTGAATCTGCTGGCAAGAAGGCAGAGCGGATCGGGCGGAAATGACGGATCCGGGATCCCATATCTGGCGGTGATCAACCGTCTGGATCAGCCGGTCGAGGGAATCGTCCTCTTTGCGAAGAATAAGCAGGCGGCGGCTGAACTCTCAAACCAGATGCAGACGCACCGGATGAAGAAAGAGTATCTGGCGGTCGTGCGCACCGAAAATATGCGTGCCGGAGATATGAGCAGCATGGAAGCGCGCACTTGTGACAATAGCACGGGTTTGCCGGGCAGAGAGGGGTTGAATGGCGGATCGGAAAAGGAGTATACCGAGCTCGTCGACTATCTTCTGAAGGACGGCAGGACAAATACCTCAAAGGTCGTCCCGGAGAAGACAAAGGGCGCAAAGAAAGCGGTCCTTTCCTATACCTGTGAGGCGCGAAGGGATGATCTGGCGCTGCTTCGTGTTCGCCTGCAGACAGGGCGTCATCATCAGATCCGCGTGCAGCTTGCGCACGCGGGAATGCCGATCGCGGGAGACCGGAAGTACGGCGGCGCGGCAGCCCCGGCCCGTATCGGAACAGAGCAGGGAACGGATGGCAGCCGCTATGCAGCCGATACCCCGGCGCTGTGCGCGGTGAAGCTTTCTTTCTATGACCCTTCGGACAAAAATAGGGAAGTGGTTCTGGAGATCAGACCGAAAGGGGAGCTTTTTTCCGTATTTATGTAAAATTATGTTGCCGATGTTTCGATTGCGTGGGTATAATTATTAGGTTATGAAAAAAATTATCAGCAGAGCGTTGATACTGGCAGCGATCTTCTTCGCGAGTGTCATCGTTTTTTCCCTACAATTGAATAAGACAGAAACAGTGAAGGTCGTGCCGGTGACAGGTCCGACGTTCCCGGTTGCCTCCATGGAAGTCGGCGGGCGCGTGGTCAACGAGATGCTCGGCGGTACGCAGGTGATCAGCGAACAGATGGAGAGAGAACATATCACACCTGTTCAGGACGACAATGCACTCACCCTTCGCGTTGAGACGAATGGAATGAAGATCGAGGATATGACCTATCAGGTGAGCTTCCCGGCTTCGATGGAGATCGTCGAAAACGGCGTGATCTCCGATTACACGGAGGAGGACGGCGTGATCGAGGCACCGTTTTTGCTGCAGACAACGCTGCAGAAGGGACGGGAGTACACGCTTCGCATCACGATCGATCCGGAGGACGGCGATCCCATCTACTACTATACAAGGCTCGTTTCCTACAACGGAACGGACCTCGGATCGTATGTCGACTGGGTGAAGTCTTTCCGCGATCTGTGTATGCAGAAGGATCCCGATGAGGAGTTGATGAACTGGGTTCTTCCGGATCAGGGAATGGTCAATACCTCGTTTAATGAGGTAAATATTTACTCCAGTACCGACCAGATCTCCTGGTCGCAGCTGCAGCCGACTCTCGTCAAAGAGTATCCGGTGTCGTTTGTGCAGTTCAGCAGCGCGTCGGTGGGGCTGAAGGAGCAGTATGTGATCAGCTCTGTCAACGGCAGTGACGAGACAGAGTATTACATGGTAACGGATACTTACCGCGTTCGTACGGGAACAGACGGGCAGATCATCCTGCTGAATTTTGACCGTTCCGCGGAGCAGATCTTCGATATGGCGATCACCGTTGAGAGGGATGAGGGCATCTGCCTCGGTATTCAGGGAAAAGATGTGCCGGTCCTCACCAACGCGGCGGCGGATATCGCGGCCTTTACAGTGAGCGGTGACCTGTGGGAGTATAACCGCAGTTCCAACATCCTGACGAAGATCTTCACCTTCCGTCAGGCAGACACGGACGGTATGCCGGATCTGGATCCCCGAACCAACAATGAAAAGTACAGGATCTCGATCGACAGCGTATCCGAAAGCGGTGACATTACCTTTACGGTCTTCGGCTACATGGCATCGGGAATTCATGAAGGAAGCACCGGAATCGCCGTCTATACCTACACGGCGGGAAGCAATCTGACGGAGGAAAAAATTTTTCTCCCGGTCAATATGAGCAGTGCCGTGCTGAAGGACAGTGCCGGTAAACTTTCTTACGTCAACGGCAGCAGCCTGTATCTGTTCCTCGGGACGGAGCTGATTCGCGTGGATCTCGCAGGCGGCGGTTATGAGATCGTGCAGAGCGGCCTCGTAAGGGAAGGTTTCTTCGCGTCAAAGAGCGGAGAACTGGTCGCCTGGATGGACCGGTCGGAAGCGCCGGATCGCTCTTCGAAGGCAACACTGATGGATCTTGCCACAGGGGAGACGACGGAGATCACCGCCCCGGATGGCGAAGTGATCGAAGGACTCGGATTCCTCAATGAAGACTTTGCCTACGGGCTGGCGCGGAACGAGAATATCGTGGCGAATATCACGGGAAGCTCAACAGTCGGCCTGTACAAAGTGCTGCTGCAGAGTTTTGACGGAACGATCAACAAGGAGTATGAGCGCGACGGCTCCTATATCATCGGATCGGAACAGGATACGGACAGTTTGATATTGCAGCTGGCCACGCTGGATAACGGTGTGTTTACGGCAACCGGAAATGACCATATCACCGTCAACTCCAAGGCGGAAAATACGGTCAGCCTCACGCCGATCCTCACGGATCGCGCGGAGACACAGATCAATCTGTTTTTCACGGCGGATACCGATAATTACCAGCTGACCCGGAAGGCAGCGGGACGAAGTGATGCCGTTGGAGGTACACAGACGATCCTGGACTGGCCGCAGGAGGATACGCTGGAAGGCAGGTATCTGGTATACAATTACTGCGAACTGATCGATGTAACGCAGTTTCCGGCGGAAGCTGTACAGATGGCGGACGAGAATGTCGGTTTCGTGCTGAACGGCGCGCAGCAGTATGTGTGGGAGAGAGCAAACTGGGACGAATCCTATACGATCTCCGCAAATTCGATCCCCGCGGAGATCAAGGCAACGGCCGGCGCGTGGGACCTGAATTCCTTCGTCACTAACGCGGGCGCGCATGGAACGATTCTGAATTTGTCGGGCTGCACGCAGGAAGAACTTGATTATCTGATCAATCGAGGGTATCCTGTCTATGCAAGGACTTCGGAAACGGAGAGCGCCATTTTTATCGGATACGATAATTACAATATGTGGGTCTACGACGGATCGAAGGACGGCGCAACGGCGATCGACGCCGATGTGACGAGGCAGATCTTCGCCGCGAACGGCAACGTATTCTACACCTACATCAGTGAGTAGACGGGAAACAGAAGTTTATATTTATGCTTTATATAGAATCCATATAGAAGAAAGAAGAGGAAGCAGATGGAACATTTGGTTACGGTAAGAGAGATTTACAAGGAAAGAGAAAAGTACATCGGGACAAAGGTCAAGGTCGGCGGCTGGGTCCGCAGCGTGCGCGATTCGAAGACCTTCGGATTTATCGTTCTGCACGACGGTACTTATTTCGAGACGCTGCAGGTTGTTTATCACGATGGCCTGAGCAACTTTGCGGATATCTCCGCACTGAACATCGGCGCGGCGATCATTGTAGAAGGCGAGCTTGTCGCGACACCGAACGCAAAGCAGCCGTTTGAGATCCAGGCAGACGCGGTTTCCGTAGAGGGACCGTCCACACCGGACTATCCGCTGCAGAAGAAGAGACATACGCTGGAGTATCTGCGTACGATCCCGCATCTTCGCGCGAGAACCAATACCTTCCAGGCTGTTTTCCGTGTACGGTCCCTGATTGCGTACGCGATCCATAAGTTTTTCCAGGAGAACGACTTCGTCTATGTACACACACCGCTGATCACCGCCAGTGACGCGGAGGGTGCGGGTGAGATGTTCCAGGTTACCACACTGGATCTGAACAATGTGCCGAAGAACGAGGACGGAAGCGTTGACTTCTCCCAGGATTTCTTCAAGAAGACCACGAATCTGACGGTAAGCGGACAGCTCTACGGCGAGACATACGCGCAGGCATTCCGCAAGATCTACACCTTCGGACCGACCTTCCGCGCGGAGAATTCGAATACGACCCGTCACGCGGCGGAGTTCTGGATGATCGAGCCGGAGATCGCTTTCGCGGATCTGGACGATGACATGGAGATCGCGGAGAAGATGCTGAAGTACGTGATCAACTACGTACTGGAGAACGCGCCGGAAGAGATGAAGTTCTTCAACAGCTTCGTCGACAAGGGCCTTCTGGAGAGACTGCATCACGTGGCAACTTCCGATTTCGCGCGTGTGACCTACACCGACGCGATCGCGATGCTGGAAAAACATAACGACAAGTTCGAGTATAAGGTAAGCTGGGGCTGCGATCTGCAGACCGAGCATGAGCGCTATCTGACCGAGGAGATATTCAAGAAACCGGTATTCGTTACCGATTATCCGAAGGAGATCAAGGCTTTCTACATGAAGCTGAACGAGGATGGAAAAACGGTTGCCGCAATGGACTGCCTCGTACCGGGAATCGGCGAGATCATCGGTGGAAGCCAGAGAGAAGAGGACGAAGCGCTTCTTCGCGCGCGTATGGAAGAACTGGGCATGGATATGAGCCAGTATGAGTTCTATATGGATCTGCGCCGCTTCGGCACGACCAGACACGCGGGCTTCGGACTCGGCTTCGAGAGATGCGTCATGTACCTCACCGGTATCAACAACATCCGTGACGTACTGCCATTCCCGAGAACCGTAAACCACTGCGATCTGTAAATTACGAATAAACAAACAAAGAGCGCGTGACCGTTTCGGCCACGCGCCCTCTTTCATCTCAACTCTGAAATTCCGATCAGTCGACCGGTGTGAAATCATCTTTGCCGACGCCGCAGATCGGGCATACCCAATCTTCCGGAAGATCTTCAAAAGCTGTTCCCGGAGCGATTCCGCTTTCCGGATCGCCTACTGCCGGATCATAAACATATCCACAAGGACCGCATTCATACTTTTTCATAGCATTAGTTCCTTTCATACTCTGTTAGATTTCGCTGTTAGTAGTTAGCCAGCATTAATTATAGGAATGATTCCTATAATTGGATTATAATAGATGTATGACCTATTTGCAAGAAGAAGTTGCAGGCAGGTTTCACAGAAAAGGCAGACGTTTTTCGTGCAGGTTTTCAGAACTTGAGAAGGAGCGGCATCTGTGATAAGGTTGTGGGGAATATTGATGCGTACGCACAGCAGATCAGAATGCCGGAGCATGCATTGCAGGAGCGGCGCGTTAGAGCATAATGCAGGAAATGGCAGAAAGGCGGCAAAATGAGCAGACAGGTTACGGTAGCGGAAATGGCGGAGGTCGTTCGCGAGGCGGCAAAGCTGTTCGGCAATGATGAGGAAAGAGCCAATGTAACGGTCAAGGGAAGGTTTGACTATGTGACGGAAGTCGACAGGAACGTACAGGCGAAGATCGCCGCCGAACTTCTGGAACGCTTCCCGGACGTGCAGTTCATGGGAGAAGAGAAGGATAACGAGGAGGTGGACCGGAACGGCCGGCTCTGGATCCTCGATCCGGTGGACGGCACCACGAATCTGATCCATGATCTGCGCGCGAGCTCCGTGTCGCTGGCCTTTGTTGAGGGAAAAACGCCTCTCGCGGGTCTGGTCTACAATCCCTATCTCGATGAAATGTATACCGCAGAGAAGGGAAAGGGGGCCCGGCTGAACGGCAGACCGATCCATGTGAGCCGCGCGGATTCGCTGGAAATGAGCCTGATATCCGTGGGAACAGCCCCGTACTATCCGGAGCATGCCGACTGGACCTTTGCCGCGGCAAAAAACGTTTTTCTCCATTGTCAGGATATTCGGAGGAGCGGATCGGCGGCGATCGAGCTGGCGGCTGTCGCTGCGGGACGCCTGGAGGGCACCTTCGAGAAGATCCTGCAGCCGTGGGACTTCGCGGCTGGCATGCTGCTCGTAGAGGAAGCGGGAGGCAGGTTCACGGACTTTTCCGGAAACCGGCCCGACTGCACGATGAAGAGCGAAGTGCTGGCGAGCAACGGGCTTGTGCACGAGGAGCTGCGCGCGTACATGAACGATGGCCGGGACTGAATGAAGTGACTAAGAGAAATATACACTGCCGGGAATCCCGGAAGTGATCCGGGAAAACCGGGATAGAAAGGAAGAATCATGAGTGAGAGAAATATTGCGTCGATGATCGACCATACGATGCTGAAACCGGAAGCAACGACGGAGACGATCCGCCGCTATTGCAGGGAAGCAAAGGAATACGGCTTTGCCTCCGTCTGCGTGAATACCTGCCATGCAGCACTCGCTGCGAAGGAGCTTGCCGGCAGCGGTGTGAAGACCTGCTGCGTCATCGGCTTCCCGCTGGGGGCGATGTCCACGGCGGCCAAGGCCTTTGAAGCTCGGACAGCCGTTGCGGACGGCGCAGCCGAGATCGACATGGTCGTCAATATCGGCGCCGTCAAAGACGGGAATTACGACTTCGTGCGCGAGGATATCAAAGCTGTCGTCGAGGCGTCAAAGCCCGCGATCGTCAAGGTGATCATCGAGACCTGTCTGCTGACCGACGAAGAGAAGGTAAGGGTCTGTGAGACCGCTGTGGAGGCCGGCGCGGCCTTTGTAAAAACTTCAACGGGCTTTTCGACCGGCGGCGCGACCGCGGCGGATGTAGCGCTGATGAAGAAAACGGTGGGTGAGCGTGCCCTCGTGAAGGCAAGCGGCGGGATCCGGACACCGGAACAGGCTGAGGAACTGATCGCGGCAGGCGCTTCCCGGATCGGCGCGGGAAACGGCATTCCGCTGCTCCGGTAACGCGGGAAAAGAGGTGTGGAAATGGAATTTCGTCCATGCATAGACATTCATAACGGAAAAGTAAAGCAGATCGTCGGCGGATCGCTGAACGACGCGAGAGATCGCGCGGCGGAGAATTTTGTCTCCGAACAGGACAGCACCTTCTATGCCGACCTGTATCGTTCGAAAGGGATCCGGGGAGGCCATGTGATCCTCCTTAATCCCGCGTCCTCGGAATATTACGAGGCGACCTGCCGTCAGGCCGAGCAGGCGCTGAAAGCCTGGCCGGGCGGACTCCAGATCGGCGGAGGCATCAACGATGAGAACGCGGACCGCTTCCTGGATATGGGCGCGAGCCATGTCATTGTGACATCCTTCGTTTTCCGGGACGGCCGTTTTTCCGAGGAAAATCTGGAGAAGATGATCCGCGCCGTCGGAAGGGAAAAGCTGGTTCTCGATCTCTCCTGCCGGCGTAAGGGCGACCGCTACTACATCGTGACTGACCGCTGGCAGAAGTTCACGGAAGTGGAGATCACCGACGAGACGCTGCGGCAGCTGGCATCGACTTGCGCGGAATTTCTGATCCATGCGGCCGATGTCGAAGGCAAGGCGCGCGGTGTGGAAAAACCGCTCGTCGAGCTTCTGGCCGGTGTGCCGGAGGATGTCCCGGGCTTTCCCATCACCTATGCGGGCGGTGTCGGCAGCTTCGAGGATCTGCGTTGGCTCAAAACAGCAGGAAAAAACCGCCTGAACGTCACCATCGGCAGTGCCCTGGATCTGTTCGGCGGTTCTATGGACTTTGATGAAATTCTCCGCGTGTGCGCATTTTAGTTGAATGGTTCTCTCCGCTCACACGTACTGCCTTCTGTACTCCTCCGGATCGGCGCCGGGTTCGGCTTCGGAGAGCGTCTCGAAGAGGCGGACGATGAGACGTTCAACTTCCTCGCTGTCGTGGAAACCGGCTTCGGCGTACTGCTCGATCAGGTCGGCGATGACGGACTGGGCTCTGACGATATGGCCGGACGGATAGTACAGGCACGGAATATCCAGAGGCCCCCGGTCGTGAAGCATCGCCGCGACGCGGTCATTACCTCCAAGCTGCTTTGCCAGAGTATGGCTTGCAAAGTCGGCGTTTACGCAGATATTGATGATCAGATTATCTTCATCACGGCATTCGAGAGAGTGCCGTGATTTTTTGTTGATGATGAGCAGGTCTCCCGGCTTCAGGCTGTACGAATAGCCGTTGACAATGTCACTGAATGTGCCGCGGCAGACATAGTTGAGCTCCCAGTAGTCATGGCTGTGCTCCGGGTAGGTGCCGTCGATCGTATGTGTCAGGATGTAGATCTGTTCGTTTTTCGACAGATCATCCGAGAGCTCGTGGAGCTTTTGAATCTCGAACTTCTTGCGGACGATCTCGGAATTGGCGCGTGCGGCCATGCCGGGAAGATCCTTCGCACTCTCCCGGGGCTCGAGGGGCGTATCCTCCGTGAAGGCGGGAAGCCGGATCTCAACCTCCGTGCCCTTGCCGCGTTCACTGGAATAGTGCAGACCGTATTCACTTCCGAAGAGGATCTGCAGTCTCCGGTGTGTGTTGTAGATCGCGATATGGTTGCCTTTACCGGAGGAGTCGGAGCTGTCCGTTTTTTTCCGGAGGATGTCGCGGAGCTTGTCCGGCGGGATGCCTACACCGTCATCACTGATGAGGATGACGACCGTGCCGTTTTCGACCCAGCCGGTCAGAACGATCGTGCCGCGGTGTGATTCTTTCTCCAGAATGCCGTGAAGGATCGCGTTTTCGACGACGGGCTGGAAGGTAAGGCGCGGAATGCGGTATTCATACATGCTCTCCGGAATATCGACGACGAAGTCGATGCCGTTCTCAAAGCGCATGTTCTGCAGGCGGACATAGGTGGAAACGTGCTCGAGCTCTTCCTCCAGCGTGCTGATCGGCGTCTTGCGGCTCAGCGTCAGGCGGTAGAAGGACGACAGGTCGCGGATCGCGGCGTTTGTCTCCTTTGTACGGCCCTGCTGCGCCATCCAGTTGATCATCTCCATCGTGTTGTACAGGAAGTGCGGGTTGATCTGTGCCTGCAGCGATTTGAATTCGGCGATGCGAAGTTCTTCGGATGATCTTCTCTGGTCATCCATCAGAAGGTTGATCTGGCGGGCCATGTAGTTGTAGGAATCGGTCAGATCACCGATCTCGTCGTTGGCGTCCGCTGATTCCATCGGAACGGGAGCCGCATTTCGCACCAGACTCATGCGGTCGCTGACCCGGGAGATCCGGCGCGAAAGAGAATGGGAGAGGAACGAGGAAATGACGAGGCCGCCGGCTACCGCCAGGGCCCACATCAGCAGGATCTGTCCCCATAGCTTGACCGTGGCTTTTCGAAGCGGCATCGACGGGGTAACCGTTACGAGGAACCAGTCCGCCTCCGGCAGATAGTAACAGCTCATATAGACTTCTTCGTCTCCGAAAGTACGGGAAATGAAGCCGTTTGAAGTCATCAGATTGGTTCGGATATCGTCATAGGTCACATAATATCGGCCGGAGAGCGATTTGTCCGTAGAAGTGACGACAGCGTCGCGGGAACTGGTAATGTATGATACGCTTCCCTGTGCGGACAGGTTGTCGATCATGGTCTGCTCCAGAATCTCCGAGGAGAAATATGCCGCCATATAGGCGCGGACCGACAGACCGGACATAGTGCGGATGTACAGGGGCCGGATATAGGCGCAGTCGCCGAGTTCATGCACCTCCCGATCGCTCAGGTAAAAGCGCGGGCAGAAGAGTGAGGACGGATGACTGCCGTAGAAGATACCGTACCAGTAGGTCGAAGTGATACTGCTGAGCGGTTGGAATACTTCGGCGTTTTCTTCGGAAAAACATTCCGCCGAGGCGTCGAGATCAACGTAGAAGCGGACCTGATCCACCGCTGTACCGGCGAGAGTATCGGCGATCGACTGCTGAAAGGATTCGGTGTTGATCGTATCCAGAGTACTCTCCGGCTCGCCGTACAGCGTTGAGCGGAAGAGAAGCTGGTAATTATACAGGGACTGCAGGGAGTCGGTTGCATCGATCACACTGCGGATATCACTGCGGATAACGGGTGATGCTTCCGCGGCGGCGATCTGTTCGTTGCGCAGCGCTTCCGCCGTGATCATCCGGTACATGCGCGTCATCAGAAAGAGCGTGACGGTGACCATCGGGATCGCGACGGCGATCAGAATGATCAGATTCATTTTGCTCTGCAGCCGCAGATTTCGATAAAATCGAACGAGAAAATTGTTTTTCACAGAGACGATTCTCCCTTCATGCGGCTGTCGCGGTACTCAGACGGGGACTGGCCGGCATACTTCTTGAACGCCTTGCCGAAATAGTTGCTGTCATTATAGCCGACGCGTGACGCGATCTCGGAGATGTTGTTGCGCGGATCGGCGAGCAGCTCCTTTGCGCGGCCCATACGATATTCGGTCAGAAACTGGTTCAGCGTCTGGCCGGTCTCGTTCTTGAAGACGGTGCAGGCATAGGACGCGGAGAGCGACGCGTATTCACTGATCTCCTTCGTGGAGAGCATCGGATCGTCATAGTGCTGCTGGATGTACTGTTTAATAAGGAAGACCGAAGAATTCTCCGGCACATAGCTGTTGATATCGGCAAAGTAGCGGTCAATCTGGCCGACGAGCCGTTGATGCATTTCGGAGAAGGAAAAACAGCGCGACAGGTCCGCCATGTCACCGGCAAGAGTCGCCGCGTCGTTCGTCTCGGACAGCTGACGTGCTCTGCGCTCGTCGGCGATCACGGTGAGCAGCTGGTGATACAGGGACATCATGTTCCCGGGGATCAGCGCCGGGTTGTTGACGCAAATGTCGCGGAGCCGGTCTGTCAGGTCATGAATGCCCGCTTCGTTTCCGCCCGTGATGGCAGCACGGATCGCCATGGCGGTCGCGGCAGGATCGGGGGTCTGCGCTGCCGCCGGCACGTCGGAAGCGCGCAGCACACTGTTCGTCGGATGGAAGAAGCTGTGCGTCAGGGTGACAACAGCCGCGGTATAAGAGTCATACAGCTTCCGGATGCCGGAAACGGTGGAACCGACGGCGAGATGCCAGCAATTTTGCTTCGGAAGGATACCGCGTAGAAAATCCGTGACATCCTTCAGGGTGTTTTCGGAGAGCTCCGTTTTTCTGAAAAAATGGAAGACGAAAAGGTTCGGCTTCTTCTCGGCGCAGACCATATGCAGGTGCATGGGGACGATGAAATTATGCAGCTTGAATTCCACCTCGGACAGAAAATCCGGATGCAGGTCGACACGCTCATCGACATGCAGAATGAATGTTACCGCGGCGCGGAACAGATCGGCGGAACCGTAGCGCAGGCAGTAGCGGCGGCTCAGCTCTTCGACGCTGTCGCGGGCGGAGCTGTAGGGCAGGGTGAAGCAGAGCGCCAGATGCGACGCGGAAACGGTATCCTGCATATCCGCGGCACTTTTCTTGATCTGATTGGAGCGGCAGCGGCTGACTGCCTCGCGGACCGCGTCGGCGACCTCAGCGGGATCGAGCGGTTTTTCCACATAGCTGACCGCCTGCAGACGGATCGCCGCCTTCAGATAATCCTTGTCCGAGAAGCCGCTCATGAAGATAAAAACGGTGTCCGGCAGGATCTGGCGGACCTTGTCCAGCATCTCGATGCCGGTCATGCGGGGCATGCGGACATCGCTCAGGATGATATCCGGCTTGTGGTCGGATGCCGCGCGGAAGCCCTCGATGCCGTCCGCGGCCTGGTATACTTCGTCGATTCCGAGGCTTTCCCAGTCAAGCGATGAGATCAGGCCGGAACGTGTGAGGATTTCATCATCTACGATCAGTAATTTCATATTTATTCCCCTGCGTCTCTAAAGAGTCTGCATTTTCCGTTACGTATGTCTGTTATTTTATCGTATTTTCGTCAAAAAAACCAGAGCCGCCGCCATAAGAGTGTCTGAAGCTGTGGGATTCTCCAGAAAAATTACCCGATTCCGAAAAATATTACTCTAAAACCCTTGAAATCGGAATGTTATACTGGTTCTACATGGGAAAGGAGGACGTGAGCATGTCAGAAGATTTAATTCTGGAACTCAAGGGTATTACCAAGATTTTTCCGGGCGTAAAAGCACTGAATAATGTACATTTTCAGCTTCGCCGCGGAGAAGTACATGCTCTCATGGGAGAGAACGGAGCAGGTAAATCGACATTTATCAAAGTTATCACCGGAGTACACGCGGCCGAGGAGGGCAGCATGTACCTGAACGGACAGGAGGTTCACTTCAAGGGACCGAAGGACGCTTCCGCAGCAGGTATCGCAGCTGTATACCAGCATCCGACCACATATCCGGAACTTACCGTAACAGAGAATATTTTCATGGGTCATGAGATCAAGAAACACGGCATGCTTCAGTGGAAGACAATGAACGCTGAAGCCCGCAAGCTTCTTGACAGACTGAACGCCAATTTCAAGCCGACCGAGGAGATGGGTGCTCTTTCCGTAGCACAGCAGCAGATGGTCGAGATCGCGAAAGCACTTTCCACCAACGCGAAGATCATCATCCTGGATGAGCCGACCGCAGCTCTTACAGCGAACGAGTCCGAAGAGTTATATCGTATCGTTGATCAGCTGAAGGCAGAGGGCGTTTCCGTTATCTTCATTTCGCACAGAATGGAAGATATGTACCGCCTTGCGGAGCGAGTAACCGTATTCCGTGATTCGCAGTACATCGGAACCTATGATGTAGATAAGATCACCACACCGGAACTGATCAAGGCAATGGTAGGTCGTGAGATCTCCGATATGTATCCGAAGCCGCAGGTCAAGATCGGCGAAGAGATCTTCCGTCTGGAAGACTTCAGCCGTACCGGTTATTTCAAAAACGTATCTTTCAACGTTCATGCAGGCGAGATCGTAGGCCTTACCGGTCTGGTAGGCGCAGGCCGTACCGAGACGATCGAGGCCCTCTGCGGCATCACCAAACCGGATTCCGGCAAGGTATTCATGAATGGCAAAGAGATCCATATCAAGAAGCCGTCTGATGCGATGAAAGAAGGTATTATCCTTCTTCCGGAGGACCGTCAGAAACAGGGACTTATCCTCGGCTGGGGTCTGGGTGACAATGTAATCCTTCCGATCCAGGATGAACTGGCGAAGGGACCGCTCAAGATCAAGAATGAAGCAAAGGAGCGTGAACTGGCAAAGCAGTATCTCGAGGAAGTAGATACCAAGGCCATCACCACCTTCGATCCGGCGAGCAGCCTGTCCGGCGGTAACCAGCAGAAGGTTGTCGTTGCAAAGGCACTCGCGCAGAAGAACATGAAACTCCTCATCATGGATGAGCCGACCAAGGGTGTCGATGTCGGAGCAAAAGCCGAGATCTACGCGATCATGGGCGAGCTGGCGAAGCAGGGATTCGGAATCATCCTGATCTCCTCCGAAATGCCTGAGGTTCTCGGAATGTCCGATCGTATCTACACGATGTGCAAGGGACGCATTACCGGATGCCTCGATATCAGCGAAGCTTCTCAGGAGATGATCCTCGAGCTTTCCATGGAAAAAGGCAAAGAAGACAAGAAGGAGGCTGCGAAATAATGAATAACAATAAATCTTTATGGAAGCGGCTGACAGCTTCTCGTGAAGTGAGCCTGGTTCTGATTCTGGTCGTTCTTCTGATCATTGTACAGATCCTCAGTAAAGGATCTTTCCTGACAGCAACCAATATCGCACAGGTATTCCGCAACAATGCGCTGACCATGCTGATGGCACTCGGTATGCTTTGTGTCCTGCTGACGGCCGGCATCGATATCTCCATTACATCGACGCTCGCATTTGCCGGTATGACCATCGGTCTGCTGCAGAAATATGATGTTCTGCACAACACCTTCCTGCTGTTCCTCATTGCGGCTGTGATCGGCCTTCTCTGCGGACTGCTGAACGGTCTGATCATCTCCAAAGGTAAGGTTGCCCCGATCATCTGTACGATGGGTGCAATGTATATCTGGCGAGGACTTGCTTACGTAATCAGTAACAACAACTGGGCAAGCGGCCAGGATGTATCCGGTTTCTCCGATTTCGGAAAAGACGGATCCGTCGGACCGTACATCATTCTGATCGTTGCCTACGTTGTATTCTTCATTGTAATGAAATGGACAACATTCGGCCGTCGTATCTATGCGGTAGGTTCCAATGCGGAAGCTGCACGTGTATCCGGTATCAATGTTGACAAAGTCATCACAGAGGTATACATGATCATGGGTCTTCTGGCAGGTCTTGCCGGTGCCCTTTCTGTATCGATCTACGCTTCCGCACAGCCGAACATGCAGTACGGAAAAGAGATGGATGTAATCGCTGCCTGCGTTATCGGCGGTGTAAGCATGAACGGTGGCCGTGGTTCTGTAGTCGGCACCTTCCTCGGAGCTTTGTTCTATGCGATCGTTGCAAAGGCTCTTCCGCTTGTCGGACTGGAGTCTATCTGGCAGAACCTGATCAAGGGTATCATCATTCTGGTAGTTGTTCTGCTGAACGTAATTACACAGCGTACCATGGATAAAGCAAATCTTGAAAGAAGGGAGATGTAATCATGGCAGGAAAATCCGGAAGAACGATTGATAACACTCCTAAGGGTGGAATCAAAAGTAAACTTTTAAGCTGGGAAGGCGGCCTGGTAGTTATTTTTATCGCCGTCCTGATCTTCGGCTCGGCAATCTCAAGCAGCTTTGGTTTCTCCAGCGTGCTTCGTGAAATGCCGAAATATCTTTGCGAGATCTTCATGATGTTTGCTATGGGCTACATCCTGATCATTGCGGAGATCGATATCTCCGTCGGCGCGATCGTTTGTCTGGCGGCAACACTCGGCTGCTTTGCCGGCAACGGCGGCGCTCCGCTCCCTGTAATCGCGATCGTCTGCATCGGCGTAGGTCTTCTGTGCGGATGCCTGAACGGCGCTATCCTGACAAAGTTCCAGGAGCTGCCGGCCATGATCGTAACCCTCGGTACACAGATCATCTTCCGTGGAATCGCGGAGGTATCTCTGGGAAGCGGCGGATCCACATCCCTTACCAACAGCAAGGCAATCATGCTGCTGGCGAAGATGGTCGGACCGTTCCCGGTAGTTTTCTTCCTTATTGTGATCGCAGCTGTCATCTTCATCTTCGTTCTGTCCAGAACGACCTTCGGACGGAAGCTGTACGCAATCGGAAGCAACCACACCGCTGCACAGTTTGCGGGTATCCCGGTTCAGAAGATCCGCTTCATCTGCTTCGCCCTCATCGGCGCAATGGCCGGCCTCTGTGCACTGTTCTATCTGTCCACTACCTTCGGTGCAAATACAACGACCGGACAGGGTTATGAGATGGATGTTATCGCAATGTGCGTATTCGGCGGAATCGCTACGACCGGTGGTAAAGGAAACCTTGTCGGTGCTGTTATCGCAGGCTTCACGATCGTCTGCCTGCGTATCGCGCTTGGTCAGAGAAATATCAATACCCAGCTCATCCTGGTCGTTATCGGTATCCTCCTGATCGTATCCGTACTGATCCCGGCGATCAGCGCAGCGATCAAGAACAAGAAGAGAAAAGCTTCTCAGGCCTGATCATCGCTATTGAATGATTGCCGATTGGCAAAGAGCATATAACAAGTGATAAAAAACCTCGTTTTGTCGGCGAAGCGCCGATAGGACGAGGCTTTTTGTTGTGATAAAGCACATGGAAAAGTGCAAAAAACATTTGCCCATAGGTAAAAATTACTCTTTCATCGTAAAAAATCACCCGATTTCGAAGAATTTTACCATTTTGGATACAGACGCGTAATGCTACACTGAATTTGTGGTCGGGAGAGATACCTGCCACATGGCCTATGAGCTTTATAAGCTAAGAGCTTTATAATGATTTCATTTTAGGAGGGAAAGAAATGAAAAAACAGTTAGTCAGCGCACTCGTATGTGCAACAATGGCTGCAGGTTTACTCGCAGGATGCGGAGCTTCCGGATCTGACAGCGCAGCAACATCCGCAGCAGCAACTTCTGCAGCTTCCACATCCGCAGCTTCCACATCTGCAGCTTCCACAAGCGCAGCAGGCGGCTCCGGCGCAGCAGGAAAAACCTACGCAATCGTAACCAAATCCGCAGGTAACCCGTACAACGAGAGAGAGGCTTCCGGATTCCAGGAAGTTATCGAGGCTGAAGGCGGCACATGCATCGTACAGAACCCGGAGCAGCCTACAGCCGATGCACAGATCTCCGTTATCAACTCTCTGATCTCTCAGAAAGTTGACTGTATCGCAATCGCAGCTAACGACGCAAACGCTCTGTCCGCAGTTCTGCAGCAGGCTATGGATGCAGGAATCAAAGTTCTTACCCTGGACTCCGATGTTGAAGCTTCCAGCCGTATGACATTCTGCAACCAGGCAGGTGTTCAGGAAGTTGGTCAGGCTCTGATCGACGCTGTATATGATCTGACCGGCGGCGAAGGTGAGTACGCAATCCTTTCCGCTACATCCCAGGCTACCAACCAGAACTCCTGGATCGAAGCTATGAAGTCGATCGCTGAGAGCGATGAGAAGTACAGCAAACTCGTTCTTGATGAAGTTGCATACGGCGATGATGAGCCGCAGAAATCCACTGACCAGACACAGGCTCTGCTTCAGAAATACCCGGATCTGAAAGTTATCTGCGCACCGACAACCGTTGGTATCGCTGCAGCAGCTAAGGTTCTTCAGGACCAGGCTTCTCCGGTTAAACTGACAGGTCTTGGACTTCCGTCTGAGATGGCTGAGTACATCGGTGCTGATGATGCTCACAGCTGTCCGTACATGTTCCTTTGGAACCCGATCGACCTTGGAAAACTCGCTGCATACGCTTCCATCGCACTTGTTGATGAGACCATCACAGGCGCTGAAGGCGATCAGTTCGAAGCTGGCGACATGGAGAACAGCCCGTACACAGTTACTGTAAACGGCGATGGCGCTTCCGAGATCATCCTTGGTGCTCCGTTCCAGTTCAACCCGGACAACATCGACGAGTGGAAAGAGGTTTACTAAATCGACTTTCTCTTCTGAGAACTGAATAAGATTTTTCGGATCCCCGCCGGTTTCGGCGGGGATCCTTCTACGTGTACGAAAACACGCCGCATGACGCCTTGAAGATTAACTTGTTGATTGCGGCACGCAGAGAAAACATCCGCTTGCTCCGTTTCCCTCACGACCGGAAGGTACCGGCAGTAGTTTGGCAGCGAGTCGTTCAGTCCAAATGTCGCTGCGCCGGATGTTTTCTCTGTGTGCCGCAGCACGGGCAATGCCTTCAAGGTGTCATGTGGTATTTCTGTCCGAAGCTATGCTATTAGGATCCGCCGCCGAATCGGCGGGAACGAAAAGTGGCATAGGAGTTTCAGAAGAGAAATATTTACTACAGCAAGATAGTGATATTTTGTGTCAATGAAGTGGGATGTTTTCTGCCGGGTTCGCTATATAATTGATGTATAAGCAATGAGGATGACGCAGGGTGAGACGGTGATCATCTTGAAATTTTTACATAATGTGATGGGAAACGGAGGGCTTTACTATGGAACGGATCAGAGATATCAGAAAACCGAGGATCGGCATCTACAGCGCGGGACTGCACACCTACTGGGGACAGTTTGAGGGATTGTATGATTGTCTGATGGAGTACAATCGCTTCATCGAGAAGAGACTTTCGGAATTTGGCGAAGTATATAACTTCGGCATGGTCGATACCGAAGAAAAGGGACGCGAAGCCGGAGAATATTTCAATAAGTGCAACGCGGACATTGTTTTTTCCCATGCAGCGACGTATTACACCAGTGCGTGCGTTCTGCCGGTTCATCAGATCTGCAAGGCGCCGGCGGTGATCCTGAATCTCCAGCCGGAAGCGGCGATGGCCTATGACAGAACGGGCACAGACCGCTGGCTTGCGCAGTGTGTCGGCTGTTCGATTCCGGAGATCTCGAACGCGTTCAATCGTTCCGGGATCCCGTTCTATGCGGTAAACGGTCTGCTGGGCCTCGACTACACACCGACATTCGCAAAGGCCGATGAGAACACGGCAGAGCGGCCGGAGGCGATCAAAGCCTGGAAGGAGATCGAAGAGTGGTGCGGCGCTGCGATGGTCAAGAGAACGCTGCAGCACGCCAGATTCGGCTTCCTCGGCGGCTATTACAGCGGCATGCTCGATATGTACAGTGATTTCACGATGCTTCAGGGACAGACGGGAATCGACATTGAGGTTCTCGAGATGTGCGATCTCGCATCCTATCTGGAACAGGTGACCGACGAAGAAGTGGAGGCAAAGCTCGAGAGCATTATGCAGTTCTTTGAGATCTCCGGTGATTCTCCGTCCGATCCGATCGCGAAGAAGCCGACGGATGAGCAGCTTCACTGGTCCGCGAAGGTAGCGGTCGCGCAGGAGAAGATGGTTCTGGATCGCCGCCTTGACAGCATCTCCTATTTCTATCATGGCCAGAATAATAACTACTACGAGCAGATCCAGAGCGGCTTTATCGTAGGACATTCCCTTCTGACAGCACAGGGTGTTGCCTGCTCCGGCGAGGGCGATATCAAGACCGCACTGGCGATGAAGATCGCGGATATCCTCGGCAAGGGCGGAAGCTTCTGCGAGATCGTTGCGGCGGACTTCAACCTGAATACAATGATCCTCGGACATGACGGTCCGTTCCACATCGCGATCTCGGACAGAAAACCGATCCTTCGCGGCATGGGCGTTTACCACGGCAAGAAGGGAAGCGGCGTATCGGTAGAAGCAAAGGTAAAGCAGGGACCGGTTACAACGCTCGGCGTGACCCAGACGGGCGACGGCCGCCTGAAATTCAACATCAGTGAGGGCGAAGCCATCGACGGCCCGCTTCTGCAGAACGGCAATACGATGACACACATTCGCTTTGCGGAGCCGCCGGCTGAGTACATGGACAAGTGGTTTCCGGAGGCACCGACGCACCACCTGGCTCTGTCCGTCGGACATAACAAAGATCTGTTCATTAAGGTCGCGAAGCTGATGAACATTCCGTACGCGGTATTCTGAACGCGGGGGAGAACGCAATAGAAAATGCAATAGAAAATGAAAATTCGATAGAAAATACAATAGAGCACACAATCGAATCCGCAATATAAATACGCGGGGTACGCTTCTCTGTTCGGTGACTAGGCTGACGGACAGCTTTTACGTGTGATTCGCGTGTGCGTGTGATGTGTGTGTGATGCGTGAGAAGCTCGAGAAGCACAAAAAGCCATGTGATAGGGAGGATGACCATGATCAGAAAGATTTTCAAGATGAAACTGTATCCGGGAATGAAGGAAGAGTACCGGAAGCGCCATAACGCACTCTGGCCGGAAATGATCGATATGATCCATGAGTACGGCGGCAAAAACTATACGATCGCTCTTGATGAAGAGACGGATACTCTCTTTGCGATCATTGAGATCGAGGATGAAGCCAAGTGGAGCGGAAGCGCCGACACGGTGATCAACCGCAAATGGTGGGATTTCATGGCAGATCTCATGGAGACCAATCCGGACAACAGTCCGGTCTGCATTGATCTGGAGGAGCTGTTCCACCTGGATTAAGAAGATAGGACAAAACGTGTGTAATACCCCCTGCAAACCCTGTATTTATAAGGGCTTGCAGGGGGTATTTCTTTAGTTCTTTCGCTGGAAGATCTCTTAGCCCTCATGAAAACTTTCACCATCCGGCACATATCGCAATAACAGATAGCAACCATCTTCGCTATTTCCAGAGGCAACCTGCTGCAAACGCATCAGCCTTTGCCGAGGCGGATCACGTTCCAGGAAGCCTTCGGCAGATTGATCTTCACGATCCTCTCATTTCCTGAAAAATCCACCTTCGATACGGGTGCAACCCTCTGCCCGGCAGCGGAATTGACCGCCTTCAGATCCTCACTTTCAAGTACAATGTGTTCTTGCACTTTCATTCCCGCGAAGGAACCGATATCGCATGTCAGCGGAATATCCTCCTTGAGATCGCGGTTCACCGCAAAGATCGTCACGGTATCCGCCTCCTCGTCATAGACAACCGCGCTGTCCACATCCGCTACATCGGTGAACTCCAGTGTGTCATGCTTCGAACTGGTCAGGACCGGACGCAGCGCTGTTCCGCGTCCGTAGTGGGAGGCATGCAGGAACGGATAATAGATCGTCTGCGTCCACGCGCTTCCTTCTTTCTCCGTCATGATCGGCGCGATGACATTGACAAGCTGCGCGAGGCATGCCATCTTCACCCGGTCGCTGTTGCGGATCAATGTGATCAGGAATGTTCCCACCGCAAGAGCATCCTCAAACGTATACTGATCCTCCAAAAGCGACGGTGCCTGCTGCCAGGGTTTCTCTTTCATCTCCTCCTGATCCGAATCACATGTATGGAACCATACATTCCATTCATCGAAGCTGAGATTGATTTGTTTTTTGCTGCGCTTCTTGGCTTTGACAAAGTCGCAGGTGGCGATCACGGTCCGAATGAAGTTCTCCATTTCCATCGATTTCGCCAGGAAATTCGCGGTGTCGTTCTCGCGGTTTCCGAAGTACTCATGAAGGGAAACATAATCCACGTAATCATACGTATGCTCCAGAGTTGTCGCCTCCCACTGCGGAAAGGTTGGCATCCCCGGGTTCGAACTTCCGCACGAAACCAGTTCGATCGATGGATCGATCTGCTTCATTGCTTTCGCAGTCTCGCAGGCGAGCCTTCCGTACTCATCCATCGTCTTCGCGCCGAACTGCCAGGGACCGTCCATCTCATTCCCGAGGCACCAGGTCTTTATCTGCAGCGGTTCCTTCACCCCGTGGCTGATGCGCAGATCCGCGTATTTTGATCCGGAATCGATATTGCAGTACTCCAGCAAATGCATCGCATCCGCCACTCCTCTCGTCCCGAGATTTACAGCCATCATCACGTCGGATCCTGCCGCTTTTGCCCATTTGGCAAATTCGTTCAGACCGAATTCATTTGTCTCCAGACTGCGCCACGCAAGATCCAGCCGTTTCGGCCGCTGTGACACAGGGCCTACCGTGTCCTCCCAGTCCAGCGTTGACACGAAATTGCCTCCCGGATAACGGATGATCGGCACATTCAGGTTCCGAACCAGCTCCAGCACATCCTTTCGGAAACCGTTCTCATCGGCACTTGGATGTCCGGGCTGATAAATGCCTGTATAGACGGCGCGGCCGAGGTGTTCGATGAAAGAGCCGTAGATCCGCTTGTCGATCTTGGAGATTTGAAACTCTTTATCGATGATCATGTTCGCATATTTTTTCACTGAGGGGATCCTCCTTCGTTTCGTATGTATTTATATATTTTTCATTTGATCCTGAGAAAAAAGTAATCGTTGAGCAATCACTAAATAGAGAATTTTCGCGGTATCCGGTAATTTATGCCCAATGGTTTCTATACTGCAGCGGTGTTGTCTTCTCATGCTTCTTGAAGAGACTGATGAAATGACTGACCTGCCGGAAACCCGCGTCAACGGCGATATCCGCCACGGGGCGGCCGGTGTAGCGGAGCTGCTCCTTCGCGTAGTTCAGCCTTGCGGTGATCAGATACTCATTGAGCGGCATACCGATGCAGCGCGTAAATTCCCGCGCCAGATAGAATTTGCTGATACCGACCTCTGCGGCGATCTCATCGAGGCTCAGCGGTTCGGCAAAGCGGTGCTCGCAGATCTTCACTGCCTTGGATACATAGGGAGATGCGTGACGCAGGGCGCCGGCCGTGCCCTCTCCGCCGCTGTCCATGCTTTGGGTCAGAAGGAGCGTAAGGAGTGAAACGATCTGCTGTGACAGGACCGCCTCGGTCGAAAGGTCGCGGTCACCGGTCCTCGCGAGGATATCGCGCATAAGGCTGCCGATTTCCGCCTCCTTCGAATCGCGGAAGGTGCGGAATCCGGAACGCAGGATCTCTTCGTAGTAGCCGAGTGCCGTCGGCCCGTTGAAGTGCAGCCAGGTAAAAACCCAGTCTTCTCCTTTCATGCAGGCGTAGCGGTGGTGCTCCATGCAGTTGATCAAAACGACGGAGCCGGCGTCGAGCGTATGCGTTTTTCCCTCATAGTGAAGGGTGCCGCGACCCGATTCCGTGCGGATCACCAGAAAGCTGTTCAGATTCGCCCGCTCGGTAAAATAGGGTGCCGAGGTGCGGAAGCTTCCCGCCTCCTGCACATGGAAGAACAGCTGCCTTGCCGTGAGGGAGGGAGTATTGATGAGGCGCACGGAGTCACTGCTCCAGGACAGGTCGGTGCGCTCCAGAAATTGTTTTTGCTTATCGTTCATAGGTATTTCCTGCTTCCTCTGCGAAGTGCGGATTTCTATTGCTTCCCGCGCAAGAACGCGGGATTTTTGCATTGGTGAATATGCTTTCAGTATAGCAGAAAAACGCATGTGCTGGGCATTTTTCGGGAAGCGTGGTAAGATGTTGAATAATATGAACCTGCGGCGCTCCGGGTGAAAGCAAGTGGACCCGGCGGCAGGAAAGCAATGGGGCGTGTGAAGGTGCATGAACCGGCGGAAGAAATGAAGTGGGCGTGCGAAGGTGCATGAACCGGCGGAAGAAATGAAGTGAGGCGTGCGAATGGGCAGAGTGACTTACAAATTGAGAGTGACGGGAATCGTGCAGGGGGTCGGATTCCGCCCGGCGGTGAGCCGCCTGGCGAAAGCGGAAGGCCACACTGGTACGGTATGCAACCGCGGCTCCTATGTGGAGATCATTCTGCAGGGAGACGAGGAGAAGGTGCGGTCATTCCCGGCGCTGCTGATGAAGAATTTGCCAGAGCGCGCCATCGTCACCGGGATCGAAGAGGAGCGTGCCATTGCCGCAGAAATCGAAGGGCCGAATACCGAGGAATTGAATATCGAGGAGATGGGGGAAGCGCTCACCGGAAAAACGAAGAAATATTCGGATTTCCGCATCATCGAAAGCCACGAGGAACGAGGGGAGATCTTTATCTCACCGGATATCGCGACCTGTGATACCTGCGCGAAAGAGCTGTACGAAAAGAGCGGCAGAAGATATCTGCATCCGTTTATCAACTGCACGGCCTGTGGCCCGCGGCTTACGATCCTCGATGCACTTCCTTATGACCGCGAGCGCACTTCCATGAAGAAATTTCCGATGTGTCCGGATTGCGCGAAGGAATACGTCGATCCGGCATCGCGCCGCTACGACGCGCAGCCGGTCTGCTGCAATTCCTGCGGGCCGGAAGTGTATTTGCTGCATTCCGCGGATTCCGTGCGCGGTCTCGACGCAATCCGTGAGGTGCGGCGTGTGATCCGCGAGGGCGGCGTGGCTGCGGTGAAAGGTGTCGGAGGTTTTCACTTATGCTGTGACGCGGGAAACGCGGAAGCGGTAGGGAGACTTCGGAAACTCAAAAATCGCCCGGCAAAACCCTTTGCCGTCATGATGCGGGATATCGATACAGTGCGGCGCTTCTGCGAGGTAAATGAGAGCCGGGCAGACCTGCTGACGGGACATCAGAAGCCGATCGTACTTCTGGAGCGGAAGAAAGCATGCGCCGGCTTGAATGAAACGTCAGATGACAGGCGTGACGGGCGCGATTCAACAAGCTCTGGTCCAATCGGGAACGCGATCACAATCGCGGAAGAAGTGGCGCCGGGGCAGCCGACACTTGGTGTCATGCTTCCTTATGCCCCGATCCATTATCTGCTGTTTCGACTGGATGAGGAATCGGATGCGCAAATGCCGGATTGTCTGGTAATGACAAGCGGCAACGCGGGCGGCGCGCCCATTGCGGCGAGTGACGAGGAAGCGTTGGAGGAGCTTGCCGGTTTTGCGGATGTGATCCTGTCGAACAACAGGACGATCCGGACGCGATGTGATGATTCTGTCGTCGATTATTATGAGGGAGAACCCTACATGATCCGCAGGTCTCGCGGGTACGCGCCGCTTCCTGTCATCGTGCCGGGAGCAGTGAAACCGATGGCGGAACCGGAAGCGCATACGATTCTGGCGGTCGGCGGTGAACTGAAGAATACCTTCTGTATCGGAAGGGGAGAACTTTTCTATCCGTCCTCCTATATCGGCGATCTGGAGGATATCCGGTCGCAGAACATCCTGCGGGAGACGATTCGCAGGATGGAGACGCTGCTGGAGGCAAAAACGGATGCCGTAGTCTGTGATCTGCATCCGGGATATTTTTCCACAAAGATCGCGGAGGAAATTGCCGCGGAGCGCGGGATCCCGCTTCTGCGCGTACAGCACCATTATGCCCATGTGCTGTCCTGCATGGCGGAAAACAAGGTGACGGGCCCCGTGATCGGGATCTCTTTTGACGGAACCGGATACGGAACGGATGGGACGATCTGGGGCGGCGAGATCCTGTTGGCGAATGAACAGAGCTTTCGGAGAGTCGGAAGCATCGTACCGTTCCTTCACGCGGGAGGCGATGTTGCCTCGAAGGAAGGCTGGCGGATCGCGGTTTCCATGCTGCGGGGAATTTGCGCATCAATAGAAGAGGCACTGGAAACAGCGGAGCGGCTGGGCGTCGCGGAGCGGCGAGCCGCGGAGGTGCTATTCGCCATGATGGATGCCGGGATCAATACGATCGAGTCGACAAGCTGCGGAAGACTTTTCGATGCAGTCAGCTGTGTGCTCGGCTTTTGCAGGGAGTCGACCTATGAAGGCGATGCCGCGGCGAAATTGATGATCGCGGCGGAGCGGGGAAGAGAGATGATGGGCGATGCATTGACGGCAACGGAGCAGGGCGGTGAGAAACCGGGCGATGCATTGACGGCAACGGAGCAGGGCGGTGAGAAACCGGGCGATGCATTGACTGCGTCGAAGCGGGGCGATGAGAAGCCGGACGATGCTATGACGGCGGCGGCGCAGGATGAACGCTTCCTGCTGCGGACAGATCTCCTCTTCCGGGAAATTGTAAACCGGCGCCTCGGCGGCGAGGATGCGGATATTCTGGCGTATATCTTCCACGAGAGGCTGGCCGAACTGACCTGCGAAGCGGCCGGATCCGCAGAGAAGGTTCTCAGTGCCGGGCGAGCAGAGGAACATAGAGCGGAGCGATCGACCGTGGCACTTACCGGCGGCTGCTTCCAGAATAAGCTCCTGCTTGATTTGACGGAGAAAAAACTTCGCGCGAAGGGATTCCGGGTGATCCGGCATCATCAGATTCCTGTAAATGACGGAGGGATCTCGCTGGGTCAGGCCGTATTTGGGATGAAGAATTCAGCTTCGTATTCGCGCTGATCCTCGGTCTCGGTTCTTCTCAGTATATCGGACCGGAAAGAAAAACGGAGAACAGACAACAAAAAAACCGGGCGGTTGCCCGGTTTTTTCTATTCGCGGAGATGGAGGGAGTTGAACCCTCGCGCCGGTTACCCGACCTATCGCATTTCGAGTGCGACCTCTTCGGCCACTTGAGTACATCTCCATCGCTGGCTTTACAGCACCCTATATTTTAACAGAGACCGGCCGCATGTGCAAGCGCATATTTCCTTTCAATAAAATGTGGAAATGTGTTATGATAAATTATTGAGTAACCGCTTTATTGGCAGAAAGAAGTAAGCGCATGAGTATAGATAAGGAATTGCTCGTTCGTCTGAACGTAAACCGCAATGAGATCTACCGGTATATGGGGATCAAAAACGGACAGGCGGATGAGCAGACGATTCAATATGTGGAGAGCTGCCTTAAGGAATTGGAAGCAGCCGTGACACCGCGGATGGTCTATCGGGAATTTCCGTTGAAGATCGAGGAAGACGGTACGCTGGATTTTACCTGCTTCAAGGTTCAGAGTAAGAATTTACGAAAAAACTTAGAGGGATGCGACCGCGTTCTGCTGTTTGCGGCGACGCTCGGTTCCGGCGCGGATTACCTGATTCGGCGTTACGGCAAGGTACAGGTGAGCCGGTCTGTCATGATGCAGGCCGCATCGGCAGCCATGATCGAGGCATATTGCAATCTGCTGAATGATGACTGGAAGAAAAAGGCAGCGGCGGAGGGCTATTATCTGCGACCCCGTTTCAGCCCCGGCTACGGAGATTTTCCGCTGGAGATGCAGCCGCTTTTTCTGGATGTTCTGAAGGCAGAGAAGACAACGGGGATCACACTGACAGATGCTCTGCTGATGATGCCGTCCAAATCCGTTACGGCCGTGATCGGCATGGGACGGGAAAATACGAACTGCGAGCCGGAGGGCTGTGAAGTCTGCGGCAAGACGAACTGCGAATTCCGGCGAAGCTGAACCGCGAGAACGGTGAAGAAAGAATGATCCGGCAAAGCAGCCGATCGATGAAGAAAGATTGATCCGGCAAAGCAGCCGGTCGATGAAGAAGAAATGACGCGAAAAACGCGTGAATGGTAAAGAATAAACTCTGGAAGAGGATAGTGAATGAAGAATAGTGTGATTCTGGAAGAGATCAGGAAGAGAATTGTGATGTTCGACGGCGGCACGGGAAGCCTTCTGCAGGCTGCGGGACTGAAGCCGGGCGAGCTGCCGGAGACCTGGAATATCAAGCATCCGGGGATCGTGACACGTCTGCACGTGGATTATCTGAATGCGGGCAGCGACATGATCAAGACCAATACTTTCGGCGCCAATTCCCTGAAATATAATAAAGACGCGGAATTCGACCTGCCGGAGATCGTGCATGCAGCCGTAGCAAACGCGAAAGCGGCGGTAGAGGCGGCCGGACACGGCTGGGTCGCGCTGGACATGGGCCCGACGGGAAAACTCCTGAAGCCGATGGGGGATCTGCCGTTTGAAGACGCGGTCTCCATGTACGCGGAGGTCGTCCGTGAGGGCGTGAAGGCCGGCGCCGACCTCATTCTCGTAGAGACGATGACGGACCTGTACGAGCTGAAAGCGGCTGTTCTTGCCGCAAAGGAAAATTCCGATCTGCCCGTTTTTGCAACGGTCGTCTTCGATGAATCGGGCAAGATGCTGACAGGCGGAACGCCGGAGTCAGCAGTGGCCGTCCTCGAGGGACTGGGCATCGACGCGCTGGGCATCAACTGCAGCCTCGGACCGGTCCAGATGCTTCCGATGGTGAAAAAACTGATCGAATACGCTTCGGTTCCCGTGATCGTCAATCCGAACGCGGGACTTCCGAGAACGGAAGGAGACCGCACCGTTTACGATATTTCGCCGGAAGAGTTTGCGGCAACAATGAAGCAGATCCTCGATCTCGGCGCATCGGTTGTCGGCGGCTGCTGCGGAACAACACCCGAATACATGCGGCAGGTTCATCAGTTTGCGGAGGGACGCAGGGCACCGGTCATTCACCCGAAAGAACATTCGCTCGTGACGTCTTTTGCGGGAGCACTGGATATCGGAGCAACGCGTCCGGTCCTCATCGGTGAGCGGCTAAATCCGACCGGCAAGAAGAAATTGAAGGAAGCACTCCTCGCACACGATATGGAATATGTGCTGGGGATGGCTCTGTCCCAGCAGGATAAAGGCGCGCACGCTCTCGATGTCAATGTCGGCATTCCGGGCGTGGACGAGAAGACCATGATGGTCGATGTGATCAAAGAACTGCAGGCGGTGACCGATCTTCCGTTGGAGATCGATACCTCCAATACGACGGCGATGGAGGCTGCGCTTCGCGTATACAACGGCAAGGCGCTGGTCAATTCCGTCAATGGCAAACAGGAAAATATGGACGCCGTTTTTCCACTTGTACAGAAGTACGGCGGCGTTGTGGTGGCGCTCCTTCTCGATGAGGGCGGCATTCCGGCAACGGCGGACGGCCGTATCCGTGTCGCGAAGAAGATCATTGCCGAGGCCGCGAAGTACGGCATCGGTAAGAAAGACCTTCTCCTTGACTGTCTGTGCATGACGGTCAGTTCCGATCCGCAGAGCGCGAAGGTCACGCTCGAGACGATCCGCCGTGTGCATGAAGAACTCGGCTGCAACACCGTTCTCGGCGTGTCCAACATCTCGTTCGGACTGCCGCAGAGGGAAAATGTGACGACCGCTTTCTTTACGATGGCAATGGAGGCAGGCCTTGACGCGGGCATCATCAATGTGAATTCCGAATCGATGATGCGTTCCTGGTATTCGTACCGTGTCTTGAACGCCCTCGATGAGAACTGTATGGACTATATTACCGTTTTCGGTGCCGAAGAAGCGGCGAAGAAAGCTGCCGCGGAAGCGGCCAGGGAAGCTGCCAGAGCGGCAGCGGAGAACAGAAACAGAGCATCCGCGGGAACCGGAACGGAAGGCGGAGCGGGAAATGCCGCAGAAAATGCCGCAGGCGATGCGGGCAGCCGGCTTTATGAGAAGTTGAAGCTGAGCGTACGCAAAGGCCTGAAGGAAGCCGCAACAAAGGACGCGAAGGCACTTCTGGTGACGGAAGATGCGCTCGATGTGATCAATGAGAGCATGATCCCGGCCTTAAATGAGGTCGGAGAAGAATTCGAGAAGGGCACGCTCTTTCTTCCGCAGCTGCTGATGAGCGCAGAGGCGGCGAAGGCGGCATTCGCGGTCATCAAGGACGCGATGAGCGGCAGCGGCGCGGTTACCGAGAAGAAGGGCAGGATCATTCTGGCGACTGTAAAGGGCGACATCCATGATATCGGTAAAAACATCGTCAAGGTTCTTCTGGAGAATTACAGCTATGAAGTTTTTGATCTGGGACGCGATGTACCGCCGGAGAAGATCCTGGAGACGGTGCGCGAGGAGCATGTGCCGGTCGTCGGGCTGTCCGCTCTGATGACGACGACGGTCGCAAGCATGGCCGATACGATCGAGCTGCTCCGCAGAGAGGCACCGGAGGTAAAGATCATGGTCGGCGGCGCGGTTCTGACGAAGGAGTATGCCGACAAGATCGGCGCGGACGCGTACTGTAAAGACGCGATGGCATCGGTACGATTCGCGGACGCCGTTTTTGCCGGACGGAAGCAGGCATGATGCCGCGAGCGCGGATTGCGGAAGCTGCTTCTGCCGGACGGAAGCAGGCATGATGACATGGGCACCGGAATATTACTGAATTTAAGTATTTTCCAAATACTTACAGATACTTATTATTAAGAGGAGGGCATCATTATGAAAGCATATGCAGCAGGAATCGACGTCGGGGGAACAACGGTCAAGATGGGACTTTTCAAGACCGACGGAACCGTCGTGGAGAAGTGGGAAGTACGCACCGTGACCGATAACGGCGGTGAGAGGATCCTTCCGGATATCGCGGAATCCCTGAAAAAGAAGCTGGCGGAGAAGAAGATCGGCCTTGACGAGCTCGAAGGTGTCGGCATCGGCGTTCCGGGAGCCGTTCTGGCGGACGGAACCGTCAATAAATGCATCAACCTCGGATGGGGCGTAAAGCCGGTCGGCAGAGAACTTTCCGGACTTCTCGACGGGATCCGCGTAGAGGTCGGCAATGATGCCAATGTAGCGGCACTCGGTGAAATGTGGAAGGGCGGCGGCATGGGTTACAAGAACATCGTCATGGTCACCCTCGGAACCGGCGTCGGCGGCGGCATTATCATCGACGGCAGGATCATTCCGGGCGCGTTCGGAGCAGGCGGTGAGATCGGTCATATGTGCATGAACACGGAGGAGACCGAGTCCTGTAACTGCGGCAAAAAAGGCTGCCTCGAGCAGTACGTTTCCGCAACGGGTATCTCCCGCATGGCCGGAAAGGCAGTCAAGGAGTACGAGGGCTGGTCCGTTCTGAAACAGCATGAGAAAAACAGCGCGAAAGCGGTATTTGATGCTGCCAAGGAAGGTGATGAGCTGGCTCTGCAGATCGTAGATCAATTCGGCCGGATTCTCGGACGTGCTCTTGCGCTGATCAGCGGTGTCGTTGATCCGGAGGCCTTCGTTATCGGCGGCGGCGTTTCCAGAGCGGGACAGATCATTATCGATGCGGTTCAGAAATATTATAAAGAGTACGCGTTCCACGCGTCCAGAAGCACGGACTTCCGTCTGGCGACGCTGGAGAACGATGCGGGAATCTACGGCGCGGTAGCCATGGTTCTTTGACTGCCCCCGCGCTGCCCCCGCGCGAAGCGCGAGGGAGCCCGCCCGGCTTTGAGGGCATGGAAGGTTCGCCCACGGGCGAACCCACCCGCGCGCAGCGCGAGGGAGCCTGCCCGGCTTTGAGGGCATGGAAGGTTCGCCGCAGGCGAACCCACCCGCACTGCCCCCGCGCGAAGCGCGAGGGAGCCCGCCCGGCTTTGAGGGCATGGAAGGTTCGCCGCAGGCGAACCCACCCCCCTGGCGAATCTGAAAGGAGTACAATGAGCAGATATACACGGGATGATATCAGGAAGATCGTCGAGGAGGAGGATGTGGAATTCATCCGCCTCCAGTTCAGTGATATTTTCGGCAGCCCGAAGAACCTGGCGATCACGGCGAGCCAGCTGGAAAAGGCTCTGGACAACGGCTGCATGTTTGACGCCTCCGCGATCGAGGGATTTCGCGACACGTTCAGCGCGCTTTATCTACACCCGGATCTCGATACGTTCGATATCTATCCGTGGCGTCCGCAGACCGGCAAGGTGGCTAGACTCAACTGCGATATTTACACCGCGGAGGGCCAGCCGTTCGACGGAGACTCCCGGCAGATCCTCGCAAAGGTGCTGAAGGATGCGGCACAGATGGGTCTCTACTTTGAAATTTTCCCGGAGCTGGAGTTTTTCCTTTTCCATACGGACGACAACGGTCATCCGACGACGGAAACGCATGAGGATGCCGGCTACTTCGATGTGGCGCCGCTCGATCTGGCGGAGAACGTCCGCCGCGATATTATTCTGACGCTGGAAGAGATGAACTTCGAGGTGGAGAGCTCGCACCATGAGATCTCGCCGGCACAGCACGAGATCGATTTTGCGGCCGATTCGGCCGATCGTGTGGCAGACAAGATCCTCACCTTCAAGATGGCGGTAAAAACGATCGCGAAGAAACACGGACTGTACGCTACGTTTTTGCCGAAGCCGACGGAAGGTGTGAACGGCTCCGGCATGCACATGAACTTCTATTGCCGCGATGCTTTCGGCAAAAACTTATTCTATGACGCGGACGATGAGGAAGGCCTTTCGCAGATGGCCTACCACTTTATCGCGGGGCTTCTGGAACACAGCCGCGCGCTGACGCTGATCACAAATCCAATCGTCAATTCCTACAAGCGGCTTGTGCCGGGATTTGACGCACCGACCGGGATCGGCTGGTCCGATAATCTCGCGAACCGCTCGCTGGTCATCAATATTCCCTGTCAGAGGGAAAATGAGACCCGCGTGGAATATCGAAGCCCGGACGGCGTCTGCAATCCGTATCTCGCCTTTGCGGCGTGCATTGCGGCCGGACTTGACGGGATCAGACGGGAACTTGTACCGCCGGCAGTCATCCACGAAAGAATCGATGAGATCCCGGCAAGCGGCGGGAACTCCGGCGTGAAGGGCAAGCTTCCGGAAACGCTCGGCGAGGCGATGGAGGCTTATCTGGCGGACCCGCTGATGAAGGAAGTACTCGGAGAGTTTATCTACAACCAGTTTTTGTTCGAGAAACAGCAGGAATGGAAGAGCTTCCGTTCCGTTGTGACGAACTGGGAGATCGAGAATTATCTCGGAAAGTATTGAAGGCAGCTTATATGTAGTCGGCAAAGGAGAAAAAACGTAAAAATAACGGACGATCTTTTGTCTGACGCAGAAGAAAGGACCAGGCTCGCAGATTGCAGAACATCATTGTTGCATATTCGAAAGCAGAAGATGCAAGAAGGATACGTTCCGTCCTCGTAAAATACGGATGGAACGTTATCGGTGTCTGTACAGCGGGAGCCCAGGTCCTTTCTTTGTGCGCGGAACTGGACGAGGCTGTTGTGGTATGCGGTTTCCGGCTGCGCGACATGGTATGTTCGGATTTGGCAGAGAGCCTGCCGCGCGGTATTTCCATGCTTCTGATCACGGCAAGGCACAACCTGAATGAGGAAGGATATCCGGACAATGTGGTCTGTCTGACGACGCCGTTAAAGACGGAGATCCTCCTCGATACGCTGGAGAAAATGACGGGAACCTTTTACCGGAGCCGCAGGAAAAAGGAAAATGCGCCGCCCGTAAAGAGCGAAGCAGACCGCCGTGCCATCGAGCAGGCAAAGCTCGTACTGATGGAACGAAACAAGATGACGGAGCAGGAAGCGCATCGTTACCTGCAGAAGACCGCCATGAATGCCGGCAATAAAATTGCCGAAACAGCCCGGATGATTTTGCTTCTGACCGGGAAAAACTGAATTGCACGGGATTTAACAAAATCGTAATATTTTGTGGCCGGCAGATTCGTCATGCACTAGATGATGTATTCTTTTATGGAAATTTTACTGGAATTTGTCATAACTCCCTTGTATCTGTATATAATGTGTGATAGGATGTTAACAGATTGCAAAAAGTATTTCGCATTTATTAATCAGTTAATCACACATTTGAAAATGTGTTTCATTTACCGGGGAGGTAAGAATGAATAGATTAAAAATTGTTACAGCTTTAGGTCTGGCGACAATTCTGATGGCATCTACAGGTGTGACTGCTTTCGCGGAGCCGTCTACACCGGCGGAGACGCAGGCAGTGATCGATGAGATCCACGGATCGATCAGCACCCTGGAGACACAGATGGGTGAGCTGACAGGTCAGATGGACGATCTTCAGGTCCAGCTCGTTTCCACAATCGCGAGTATCGATACCATCACGGGAAAGATCGATGAGATGACCACACAGCTGCAGCAGACGACGGCAAATCTTCAGAGTGCCCAGAGAGACCAGCAGGTCGAATATGAGGCGATGAAGAAGAGAATTCAGTACCTGTACGAAGAGGGCGGCGATGAAGGCTGGATGAAGGTATTCATGGCCGGCGCCAATATCTCCGATGTACTGGATCAGGCACAGTACACACAGCAGATGTACGATTATGATCGTGATCAGCTGGAAGCATACATGAATACCGTACAGCAGGTAACCGAGCTGCAGCAGCAGCAGGAAGAAGAAAAAGCGGCTCTTGAAACCAAGAAATCCGAACTGCAGGATGGCCAGAATCATCTGCAGGAGCTGATCGATCAGGCAAGAGCAACCTATGATGACTGCGATGCCCGCCTTGCGCAGGCATACGATATGGCGGCTTCTTATCAGCAGCTTCTGGATCAGCAGAATGCGGCGATCGCACAGATGATCGCGGCACAGCAGGCGCAGGCGGAAGCGGCAGCTGCCGCGGCAGCAAGCGCAAGCGATGACAGCGGTGACTACTACTATGATGGCGGCGCTGCCAGCCAGGAAGTGGCGCAGGAAGCGGTAAATCAGTATTACGCGAACGGCGGTTCCCAGCAGGAACTGATCGAGGCGGCACAGAGCAACGGTTTCGGAAGCGATATCCTCGCTTACGCGGCACAGTTCCTCGGCAATCCGTATGTATACGGCGGCAACAGCCTGACAAACGGTGTTGACTGCTCCGGATTTGTACAGCAGGTATATTCCCATTTCGGTATTTCCACTTCCAGAACTTCCTGGGATATGGAATCGGAAGGTCAGGAAGTTTCCTTCAATGACATTCAGGTAGGCGATGTAGTCTGCTACGAAGGACATGTCGGCATCTACGCCGGCGGCGGACAGATCATCAACGCGGCTGATCCGGAACAGGGTATCACCTATACCAACGCCGATTACGACACGATCAAGACGATCCGCAGATACTATTGATCGGAATTCCATAACGAAGCTTCAGAGCCCACCGCCTTTTCGGCGGCGGGCTCTTTTTCGTGCGCAGATGAATGAGTTGGGCGCGGCCATGCTATGTCCTCGCGGCGACATTTGGACTGAGCAGCTCACAACCAACGTCTGCCGCTGCTCTTCATGCTGCGAGGGAAACGGAGCAAGAGGACATAGCATGGCCGCGCTCTGCATCCGGCCCAAGTGCCTCTGTCTCCTTGCATCTTAGGTGCAATTTCGATACAATAATAATGCTGAAGTCTGCCCGCGAAGAGCAGAGCATCAAGCAATACGGGAGGGAAAAAACCGCTCCCGCAGAAATGAGAGGTTAAATAATTATGGACCAGCTTCATACAAAGCTAGAAGCCCTGAAGGAGTATATCAACAGTCTCGGCAGTCTTGCCGTGGCTTTTTCGGGAGGCGTTGATTCAACGTTTCTTACCCACGTGGCGCATGAGGTGCTGGGTGACCGGATGATCGCGGTCACCGCAGTTTCGGCATCCTTTCCGGAGAGGGAGAGGAACGAGGCCATTGCCTTTTGCAAGAGTGAGGGGATCCGTCATCTGACGGTTCGTTCAGAGGAACTGGAGATCGAAGGCTTCCGTCACAACCCGACCAATCGCTGTTATCTGTGCAAGAAAGAGTTTTTCTCGGAGATCATAGAAATCGCGAAGGAAAACGGCGCGGCCTATGTGGCAGAGGGATCGAACATGGATGACAACGGTGATTACCGTCCGGGACTTACGGCCGTTGCGGAGCTCGGCGTCAAGAGCCCGCTTCGCCACGCAAAGCTCTACAAGAGCGAGATCCGTGAGCTGTCCCGTGAGATGGGACTGCCGACCTGGGACAAGCAGTCGTTTGCGTGCCTGTCTTCCCGCTTCGTATATGGCGAGGAGATCACGGAGGAAAAGCTCCACATGGTGGATCGGGCAGAGCAGCTCCTTCTGGATCTGGGTTTCCGGCAGGTGCGTGTACGTATTCACGGCTTGATCGCCCGGATCGAAGTGATGCCGGAGGAATTTGAGAAGATGATCCGTCCGGAGATCCGCGGTCTGATCACCCGGAGCTTTAAGGAATACGGTTTTTCCTATGTGACGATGGATCTGACCGGATATCGCACGGGAAGTATGAATGAAACACTCGAAAGAGAGGTTATCAATGGAGGCAAAAGAGATCCTGAAGAAGGTCAGGGACGGTGAGATCAGCATTGAGGAGGCGGAGAAGTTTTTCGACCGCGAGCCCTATGAAGAAATGGGTTATGCCAAGCTCGATCTGCACCGGCAGGTGCGGTCCGGCTTTCCGGAAGTCATTTACTGCGCGGGAAAGCGCGATGAATTTCTGACCGGCATTTACAGCCGTCTGTACAAGGAGTACGGGGAAGTTTTCGGAACGCGCGCGACGGAGCACCAGGCCGAGATCGTGCGGGAGGTGATCCCGGATATTGTCTACGATCCGGTTTCCGGTATCCTGAAGAAGGAGAAGCCCGACAAAAACAGAGTCGGCAAAGTGGCAGTCTGTACCGCCGGAACGGCGGATATCCCGGTCGCGGAGGAAGCGGCACAGACGGCGGAGTATTTCGGCGCAAAGGTGGATCGGATCTATGACGTCGGCGTCAGCGGACTGCACAGACTGCTGTCGAAGATGGATGAACTCCATGATGCCAACTGCGTCATTGCGGTAGCCGGAATGGAGGGGGCGCTTGCAAGCGTTGTCGGCGGACTTGTGAGTAATCCGGTCATTGCCGTGCCAACATCCGTCGGATACGGAGCCAGTATGCATGGCCTGTCTGCGCTGCTGACGATGATCAATTCCTGCGCGAACGGCATTGCCGTCGTAAATATCGATAACGGCTACGGCGCCGGATATCTGGCAACGCAGATCAATCGTCTGGCAGTCAAAGAAGGTGACACGAATTGATAAAAAATAATTCCGAAATGAAAGAAATCTTATATCTGGACTGCGCGACAGGAATCAGCGGTGATATGACCGTTGCGGCCCTGCTTGACCTGGGTGCGGACAGGGATGTCCTGGCAAAGGCGCTGGACAGCATCCCGGCAGAAGGTTTTTCCACCCGCATTACGCGGGTCAAGAAGGCCGGGCTCGATTGCTGTGACTTCGATGTGGTCCTAGATAAGGAACTGGATAATCACGACCACGATATGGCCTACCTGTACGGACATGAGACAGGAGAGAATCACGGCCATGACGACGAACATCATGGCCACGGCGGTCACGCGCACCGCACGCTCGGTGAGATCGAGGAGATTCTGGCGGAGTGCGACATTACGGACCACGCGCTTGAGCTGGCGGGAAGGATCTTCGAGATCCTGGCGGAAGCGGAGGCAAAGGCACACGGAACAACACCGGAGGCGGTGCACTTCCATGAGGTCGGCGCCATTGATTCGATCGTGGATATCGTGGCTGCCGCCGTCTGTCTCGACGATCTGCATATCGAGGATGTCGTGATCCCGAGACTCTGTGAAGGGACGGGAACGGTTCGCTCGCAGCACGGCATTCTGCCCGTTCCGGTTCCGGCTGTTGCCAATATTCTCAGCCAAAGCGGGATCCCGCTCGAGATCATGCCCGATGTGCGCGGTGAATTCGTCACACCGACCGGCGCGGCAATTGCCTCGGCCGTCTGCACATCCACGGAACTGCCGGCACGGTTTACGATCGAAAGGATCGGACTGGGCGCGGGCAAAAGAGAGTATGAAAGGCCCGGCATTCTCCGGGCGATGCTGATCCGTACATCGGTGGAGGAGACACACGATTTCATCTGCAAGCTGGAATCCAATATCGACGATTGCACAGGCGAAGTGATGGGGTACTGCATGGAGCGTCTGCTGGAGGCAGGTGCCTGTGACGTGCATTTTACGCCTGTTTATATGAAGAAAAACAGACCGGCATGGCAGCTTAATGTGATCTGCTCGGAAGCGGATGTACCGGATCTGGAACGGATCATTTTTGAGGAGACGACAACAATCGGTATCCGGCGTGTCCGCATGGAGAGGACGATTCTTCCGCGTGAACAGGCCCATGTACAGACCGATTACGGCCCCGTCGAGGTGAAGGTCGTTACCGTTGGCGGGACCAGAAAGTATTTCCCGGAATACGAAAGTGTGGCCGCTCTTGCGAGAGGGCAGGAGGTCGCATTTGCGGAAATATATAAGGCCGCGGTCGAAGCCTGCGGCAGAAAATGGGGGTATCAGGAATGAGAAGAGACTTTACGTATCCTTCGCAGGATGACCGGACAACCATCCATGCGATCGAATGGGTTCCGGAAGGAGAGGTGAAGGCGGTCCTTCAGATCGTGCACGGCATGGTCGAGTTTATCGGACGGTATGACCGCTTCGCGACTTTTCTGGCGAAAAACGGCTTTTACGTGGTCGGAAACGATCACCTGGGCCACGGTGCGTCCGTTGTGAGCGATGACCGTCATGGCTATTTCGCAGACCCGGACGGCAATGAGTGCGTGATCGGCGATATGCGCACACTGATGGAGATGACGAAGGAGAAATATCCGGCTGTGCCCTATTTCATTCTCGGCCACAGCATGGGTTCCTTCCTGACACGTCAGTTCATCGAGATCCACGGAGCAAAGCTGTCCGGCGCGATCATCATGGGTACCGGGTATCAGTCGGAGGGAACACTGAAGGCGGCGATGTCGATCGCAAAGATCGCGGCGCGCTTTCACGGCTGGGATTACCGCAGCAAACTTCTCGACAATATGGCGCTCGGCTCCTACAACAAGAAGTTCGAACCGGCCCGTACGCCGAATGACTGGCTGACCAGAGACGAGAAGATCGTCGATGCCTACTGCGCAAATCCGTGGAATAATTTCCGGTTTACGGTAAACGGTTATTATCATCTGTTCCGCGGCCTGGAGTACGCGGAGAAGGCGGAAAATATTGCGAAGATCCCGAAGGAACTCCCGATCCTGGTAACTTCCGGCGGCAGCGATCCGGTCGGAAACTGCGGCGAGGGACCGAAGAAGGTCGCGGAGATCTACCGGAACGCGGGGATCGGTGATGTGACGCTCCGTCTGTATCCGGGCGATCGGCACGAGATCCTCAATGAGCTGGATCATGATCTGGTCGATGGCGAGATCCTTGCCTGGCTACAGGCGCACATGTAATCGCTGGTCGATGCAGAGATATATGTAATCGCCATTGATGCAGGCGCACATGTAATTAATAATCGAAACAGAAAGCGGGGAGATGTTTTTATTCCTGCGTGTAATCCCCTGCCGGATTCGGTTCGGTCATTTCCCGAATCGGGCCGGCGGGGGTCTTTATTAGGATTCTTTTATGTCAGATAGCGAAACAAAAATCATTCATACGACGGGCTGCAATAACTGCGGAGGTCGATGTGCCATTCACTGCCATGTGCGGGATGGCAGGATCGTCAGGATCACAACGGATACCCCGGAAGCTGCGGGCGATGCGGTGCCGCTGATCGCCTGTGCGCGGGGGTTGAATTATCACAAGACCTATGTTTCCGATCAGCGACTGCTGTATCCGATGAAGAGGGTAGGCAGGCGGGGCGAGGGCCGCTTTGAACGCATCAGCTGGGACGAGGCGATCGACACGATCGAGCGGGAATGGGTCCGCATCCGCGATACGTATGGTCCGTTATCCCGCTTTGTCCTCTATGCGACCGGCGGCAGCAAAGTCCTGAGCGGGCGCGAGATGACGAAGCGTCTTCTGAGCCTCGACGGCGGTTTTCTGAATTATTACAATAGCTACAGCACAGCCTGCGTCCGCGCGATCACTCCCTATCTGTACGGAGACACGATGACGGGAAACAGTCCCGCGGACTGGCTTAACACCTCGCTCATCGTTCTGTGGGGGCATAATCCGGCGGAGACCGTTTTTGACGCGGAGACGATGTATTATCTCCGTAAATGCAAGGCTAAAGGGATTCCCGTTATCGGAATCGACCCGCGCCGAACGGCGACGATGAAGATCCTGGGTGCCGACTGGTATCCGATCCGTCCGGCGACCGACAGTGCCCTTGCCGACGCGCTCGCGTACGTTCTGTACACGAGCGGACGGTATGACAAAGCCTTTATTAAGCGATGCTGCATCGGCTTTGACAAGGCATCGATGCCGGAGGGGATCGATCCTTCCGAGTGCTATTTCTCGTACCTGACCGGCGAGAAGGACGGCGTTCCGAAGACGCCGGAGTGGGCCGAGGCGATTACCGGTCTGGCAGTCGAAAGAATACGGGAACTGGCTGACCGCATGGCACAGGCGAAGCCGATGAATATCCTGCAGGGCTGGGGACCGCAGAGAAACGGTTACGGCGAGCAGGCGACCCGCGCGGCTATCATGCTGACCTGCCTTACGGGCAATGTGGGAATCAGCGGCGGCAGCGCCTGCGGAACGGGTGACTGGTCCGTACATCGGCGGGCGCAGATCCCACCGGTTCCGAACCCGACGGGCTGCAGCATTCCCACCTTTCTCTGGACGACCGCTGTGCGAGACGCGGCATCGATCCGTCCAGTAGACGGTCTCATTGGCAGGGACAGGCTGAATACCAACGTAAAAATGCTCTTAAATATCGCGGGCAATACGCTTCTTAATCAGCACAGTGATACGAACGCGACCCGGAAGCTGCTGGAGGATGAATCGAAAGTGGAATTCATCCTGGTCAGTGATGTTTTTATGACGGCGAGCGCAAAATACGCCGATATTCTGCTTCCGGCGACTTCTTTTCTGGAGGAGGATAATGTCGCGAATCCGTGGGGCAGCGGCAACATGATCGGTTTCGCGAATAAGGTGATCGAGCCATTGGGGGAGTGCCGGCCGGAATATGACTGGTTGAAAGAACTGGCCGGGCGCCTCGGCCTCTATGAGGAGTTTACGGAGGGGCATGAGACGATGCTCGACTGGCTGTCCGATGTGTATGAGCAGCTTCGAAAAGAAGAGACGGAATTACCGGAATTCGACGTTTTTCGAAGGGACGGCATCTACCGATACAGGAATAATCCGGTCCGCATTGCATTCCGTGAGGAGTGCGAAGACCCGGTCAAGCATCCTTTCCCGACACCGAGCGGAAAAATCGAGATCTTTTCCGAAAGGCTGTTCCGGATGGAGCATCCGGAGCCCTTTCCGGCGATCCCGCGCTATATGCCGGCACCGGACGGCATCGAAGATCCGGTTGGCGAGCGCTATCCGCTGCAGCTGATCGGCTGGCATTCGAAGAGAAGCTGTCATTCGATCCACTACTCCAATAAAGGAATGGACAGTTTGACGCGGGGTGCCGTTTACATGAATCCGGCCGATGCCGCGAAAAGGGGGCTGTCGGAGGGACAGATGACGGTGGTTTACAATGATCACGGAAAAGTGGTTCTCCCCGCTGCGATCACGGCGGATATTATGCCAGGTGTCTGCGCGATTCCCGCGGGACGGTGGTACAGACCGGACCGTGACGGTACCGACAGGGGAGGCTGCATCAACACGCTGACGAGCCAGCATCCCACACCGCTTGCTCACGGCAACCCGCAGCATACGAACCGTGTGGAGTGCCGCGCGGAGCTGAGTGAGACAGAGCCGCGGAGCTGAACAGAACAGAGCCGCGGAGCTGAACAGGATGGAGCACGTACGGGCAGACCGGTCCGGAAAATAATATCAAAAAAAGGCTGTCCCGAAGATGGGACAGCCTTTCGCACATTTGCATTTGAAATATCGAATTATTTCTCCAGTGCTTTGTAAACAACCGCTGCGAGTGCCGCGCCTACAAGCGGAGCAACGATGAAGATCCAGAGGGATCCGAGCGGTGCGGTGTTGCCGTTGATAGCAGCAACGATAGCCGGTCCGATGGATCTTGCCGGGTTTACGGAAGTTCCTGTAAGGCCGATGCCAAGGATGTGAACGAAGGTCAGGGTCAGACCGATTACCAGGCCGCCGAAGGATCCGTGGTTTGCTTTCTTGGAAGTAACGCCAAGGATGGTCAGAACGAAGACGAAGGTCAGAACAAGCTCTACCAGGAAGCCTGCGCCAACGCTGCCGTTTACACCTGCGAGGCCGTTGGTTCCGAAGCCGCCGGTCTGGTCGGTAACGCCGCCGAGACCGAAGATGCCCATCAGCAGGAAGCTGCCGAACAGAGCGCCGAGAACCTGAGCGATCACGTAGCCGATGAAATCAGCGACGTTCATGCCGCCGTTGATCAGAACGCCGAGTGATACGGCCGGGTTTACGTGGCAGCCGGAAATGTTGCCGATGCAGTAAGCCTCCGCAACGATCGCGAGACCGAAGGCAAGAGCTGTGAGCAGGTAACCTGTGCCTGCAGCCGGATCGCAGCCGACCAGCATGGCAGTACCGCAGCCGAAGGTAACCAGTACGGCTGTGCCGATAAATTCAGCAATGTACTTCTTCATAATTAATAACTCCTCTCATTTTAAAAAGTTACCGATAGTTACACACAGATTATACGCATTTATTCGAAATTCATCAAGAGGATGTGTTATACTGGGAAAAACTCAGCGGACAGAAATTGCTGCAGCATGTAGATATAAGGAGTAATCAGTGGATAAGAATTTCAGTAATTCCGGGAAATTTCAGCAGCCGGATCAGAAAACCATTCGGCAGACGGAGCAGAAAAAGATTCAGCAGCCGGATCCTATGGCATTTCGCAGGAAAGGAACAACAAACGTACCGGTGCAGGAGGGAGACTCCCTTCCGCTTCTTCGTTTTCCCGCGTTGACGGAGACGGGCCTGGTCGAACACGGATTTACAACAAGAGCGGGTGGTGTCAGCACCGGCATGTGGTCGACACTGAATCTGAGCTTTAACCGGGGGGACAGCGAGGACGCGGTGCGCGAGAACTTCCGCCGCGTGGCGGCAGCACTTCATGCGAGAGAGGATCACTTCGTTTTTACCCACCAGACCCATACCGCCGTCGTGAGAACCGTGACGGAGGAGGATGCGGGAAAGGGACTGACAAGGGAGAGAGACTATTCGGATGTGGACGGCCTGATCACGAACGTGCCGGGGATCGTGCTGTCTGCCTTTACGGCGGACTGCGTGCCGGTCTTCTTCGTGGATCCGGTACATCGGGCGATCGGCCTGTCTCATTCGGGATGGCGGGGAACTGCCGGAAGGATCGGCCGGGTGACGATCGAACAGATGGGACGGGAATACGGCACGCGGCCGGAGGATCTGGTCTGCGCGATCGGACCCTCGATCTGCCGGGACTGCTATGAGATCAGTAAGGATGTGGCAGACGTTTTTTATGAAGAATTCAAAGGACATGAGGAGGAGATCCTGGTCGACAAGAAGAATGGGAAGTATCAGCTGGATCTCTGGAAGACGAATGAGATCATATTAAAAGAGGCAGGTGTCCGCCCGGAGAATATCTCCGTAACAGACATCTGCACCTGTTGTAATCCTGATCTTCTGTTTTCGCACAGGGCGTCCAAAGGACGCAGAGGCAACCTCGGGTCATTCCTGTTGATCAGAGGGTGAAGCAAATTTATAACCCTTGCCTTTTACGGTGACGATCCGGAATTTTCCGCCCGGTTTGTCACCGATTTTATTACGCAGATTGCTGATATGCATCATGATCTTGCTGTCGTCATCCATATACACGCTGTTCCAGACGAGCTCATAGATCTCCTTTCTGGAAAAGGTGTAATCGGGATTCGTCATCAGCAGTTCCAGGATTCGGAATTCTGTCGTGGTCAGATCGATATTTTTGCCGTCATCGGTAAGCGTGCGCCGCGTGCGGTCAAGAACCAGCCCCAGAGCAGAGATCTTGTCCTCGATCAGTGTGTAACCGGGTGTTTCCGCTGCATCGGCTTTGGCAAAGTGGGCCTGCAGGCGTAAGGTGATCTCATCTGCCGAGGCATTCGACAGGATAAAATCGTCGATATTGTGGCGAAGAAGTGGACGCAGCTTTTTCGGATCGGCTCTGTCCGTCAGCAGCATGACCTGCTGATCAGCCGATTCCTGAAGCTCTGTCAGGATGGCTTCTGTTCTGTCTTCAGCAAGATCGGTATCCAGCAGCAGAAGATCCGGGCTGTCCTTTTCCACGATCGGAATAAGCAGATCGGCGTCTGACACGGTCATCACAGACAGATTCGCACTGCGAATCGGCAATGTGAGCTGTTCTCTTAAGCTTTTATTATTCGTGGCGAGCAAGACGGTGTTCATTCGGCTCACGATCTATGTACCTCCCATCATTATGTCTCAACCTCAAGAAAAGTATAGGCAGGATTCGGTCACAGAACCGTCATATAAAAATATTAATAATATCGCTATTAATTGAATAACTATATTTTTTACGCCGATTGTAAAATGAAGTTGGACATCTGAATAAAATAAAGATCCATGGCAGGATCTTTGGTAGAATGTAAGTCACCACAACCAACTTTCTACAGGAGAATCGCCACCATGGACCAATCTCAT
>Ga0326513_10000026_pt1 | contig 107640 bp, 160 predicted proteins | sample 2_2465_0518_D_FD_203654 | JGI IMG/M metagenome (GOLD analysis project Ga0326513, IMG submission 203654) | Bovine rumen microbial communities from UC Davis, California, United States - 2_2465_0518 | ecosystem: Host-associated > Mammals > Digestive system > Stomach > Rumen | place: USA...
TATTTGTTTGGTTCTCATTCTCTCCGCGGCCCTCGCATTGACTGCTTGCCAAGTTGGCAATCGTCAAGTTGGTTGGGACACAACCCAAACCTTTACTTACGCCATTGTGGAACTCGGCAACGGTGAACTCGTTGAAGGCACAGTAACATCATGGCGCGACTTTGATGAATCTGATGTTGTTCAATTTACTATGAACGATGTTACTTATCTTACTCACTACTCCAAAGTTATTCTTTGCACAAAGAAACCTTAACGCGGGCAACCGCGTTTTATTTTGCTTTTCTGTAAATTACATCAAACGTATAGTCTAATTAATAATCATTTAACTTGACGCCCTTCTATATATATGATATACTATATACAATAAAAGCAAAGGAGATTATGAACATGACACCTATCTACAATGCCGCTACTCTTCGCAAAGTTTCCTCCGATGCCCGTCTTGCCGAATATAATCGTATTAAAAACGATTTTGTTCCTACGGTATTATGTAAAATGAACGAAGCAAACTTTGCCGCAGCTAATGCCGGCTATCAAAGCGCAGCCGATAACTTCAATCTTCTGTGTATGGGACTTTTTTCAGAAGAATCTCAAAATTATTTGAAAATAGGTCTAAAATCAGAGTTAGAAGAACTTGGTTTTTCGACCGTAATTAAAATAGAAAATGGGATGTTAAAAGTAATGTGTACATGGTAAATTGCGGGAAACCGCAATTTCATTTTAATATTATGTAAATTACATTAAACGTAAATTCTATTTTACTTTCATTTAACTTTCCCAATTTCATTTTTATTTTATTTTCCCAAAACTAACATACTATTTACTTCTAAAATCCTATTTTACTATTGACAATTTCATTTTAATATGATATAATATAATGATAGAAAAAATCTCAATTTCATTTCCTAAAATAAACTATCTAATTAACAACCTTTTAACTTGACACATCCTATATCTTATGCTATAATAGACTTGTCGAAAGGGAGAAAGGAGCGTTGATAGGATGCCGCCCTATTAGAGCAAGGGGCAACAGTCCACTTGGCGGTGGAAAACTGACCCCACCATTACATTTGAAAACCGTTCCCCATTGACCACGGGCAAGTCAATGATGCTGGAAGCCCAACCGCGCGGAGTAGCTAACCGCGCGGCTTTATTATACTAATGTAAATTAGACTATACGTTTATTCTAATACACAAAAACTTAATTTGACTTTTAAATCAACTTATGTTATAATGTTTACAGAATTAAGAAAGGGGTTGTTCCTATGTGGCGTGTCTCTTACTCTCTCTATGGGCTTTCTTATACTTCTGTTTCATATTCTTCTTTGCAAGAGTGCATTGATGAACTCCATCGGCGTTGGTGTGATTTTAATTTTGACGCTATGGATTGGTTCAAAATCGAAGAAAAATATGACGGACTTTGGCATCAGCGCGGCTTTTATAAGAATGAGTGAAATATCTCATTCTTTTTAAATTCTATGTAAATTAGAGTAAACGTAGAGTCTAATTTACTAACACTTAATCATATCATGCTTACTTCTTAATACTGGAAATGGTATAATAATACATCAAATGAAGGAGGTAACTACCATGAGTAAGTTCCTGTATGTCGTCTATGATAACCGCGAGGCCGATGTTGTTGTCATCTGTAAAGATATGGACAGCGCCATCAAAAACGCAATCCAATACGCGCACCATGCCGATTATGAAGTGACTGACTTCGCTTATGGTGAAGGCTATACCACCATCGAATACAAGGTCTTTGTCCCGCGCTTGTATTCTGAAAGCACCACTGAAACCGGCACCATCGTCATTACTGAATCAGAACTTGAAAACTAATGGGCACAAGCCCATTTTTTATTACCTTAATGTAAATTAGACTATACGGAACTTCTAATTTACTAACTCTTAACTTGACAATTTATAAGATTCGATATATAATATATACATAAAAGCAAGGAGGTAACAAACAATGAAGATTTGGACTGATGGTTGCGACACCTTTGAGACTGAGGACGAAGCCCGCGAGGATGCTTATGAAAACATTACATGGGATGACATTGAAGAACATTTTCAGGACAATGTCAACTTTCACGACTTCTTTACCAAAGTGCGCGAAAACTTGCCGAACTTTTTCGAACTCTTTGAAGATGAATGCTGTGAAGCCGAAAATAATTATTTTGATAACCACTATTGGGAGGAAGGAGAAGAAGAATAGCGGCAACGCTATTCTTTTTTAATCATATGTTAATTAAACTAACCGTATCGTCTAATTTACTAATATTTAACTTGACTTCTCATATATCATATGCTATAATGTATACATCAAATGAAAGAGAGGTACTCCCCATGAACAAGACTTTCGACTCCATCGCCGCCGATACCGCTACCATCGCCATGAACATGATGACCATTGAAGAACTTCGCGCAGTAATCAACGCGGCCGCCGACAAGATTGACGAAAAGGCCGAGCGCCACCGCATCGCCATCGAGCAGGCTATTGCGGACGCCATCGAAGATGGTTTCGACATCTGCTTCTGGGTTGAGGGCAGGGACGGCGATTGCTTCATCAACCACGAAGAAACCGACCGCATCACGCACGTATCCGTAAATTAGTGGGCAACCACTAATTTTTTTAAGCAAGTGTAAATTAGAAGGCACGGACCTTCTAATTAACAAACAAATAACTTGACTTTTTTCTCTATTAGGTGTATAATAAATATACAAAAACGAAAGGGGATAACTACTATGGCAATCACTATCAAGCATACCTATTCCGCAAGCGTTGACATTGTTTTTACCTCTGAGGACGGCTACTGCTTTCATCAGAAAGTAACCGATACCATGGACGGAATTGCGGAACATGTTTGCGACATGTTCATCGCGCACAAGTTCACCGCCGCGGATGTTTGCGACGTTAACACTGGCGAACTTCTCATGACCTTGGAGCGGACGTAAGTCCGCTTTAATTTTATGTAAATTAGACTAAACGTAAATTCTAATTCATTTAAATTTAACTTGACTTCTTCTCTCTAAAATGATATAATTAATACATCAAAAGCAAGGAGGAATAAACCATGAACCTGCCGCTGTACGTCATTGATTACATCGTGAACTCTACCAACACTGTTTCCTATCAGTATTTCTATACTACCCGCGCCGCACGTGATTTTCTCTGGATTAATCGTGACAAAATCCACGACCCAATTATCACACTCTTCGGAAGCAATATGGAAATCAGTGAAAAAGACTTGCGGGATTAATCCCGCATTTCTTTTTAAGCATATGTAAATTAGAATATCCGTATTATCTAATTTTCAAACTTTTAACTTGACATATACTGATTTATAGATTATAATATATACAGAAATTGAGAGGAGGCAACCCCATGAAACAGATTAACAAAGTTCAGGCCCGTAAACTTTACAGTGAAAAGAAGCCCTTTATCATTGTGCCTGCGAATATGCGACCTGATTCACAATTCGCCGTTCACATGAAACCCGGCTGGATGTGGCGCAATTTCAACAACTTTTACAATGAGTTTTGCTACTATAACTGTAACAAAGAAACAGGCCGCTATCCGCGGTTTTACGTGGAGGATTAATCCTCCACTTTTTATTATAGCTATGTAAATTAGACTTTCCGTTTAGTCTAATTTACTCACATTTAACTTTATTATGCTTACTTCTTAATATTCAAAATGGTATAATATATCCATCAAATGAAGGGGGTATAAACCTATGAAGGCTATTTACGTCATCACTGAAAACAATGAAGTCATCACCGCCCGCGACACCATGAACAACGCCGTTGCTGCCGCAATGAACCGGATTGCTATTTGCGGCTATCTGTGTGAAGGGTTCGAATATGACGAATCCTTGACACTCATTGACTACCGCGATACCAGCGCGCACGAAACGCGCACGATGCTCATTCAGGAAACGACCTTGCATGAAGGGGTTTAACCCCTTCTTTTTAATTCTATGTAAATTAGATAATCCGTATCTTCTAATTCACATACAATTAACTTGACAAAATATATCAATTCATGCTATAATAAATCATCAAATGAAGGGGGTTAATACCATGAAGAAATACAGCATCACTACAAAGTTTGTTACCATGTACACCAAAGAAGAAGAAGTCAAAGTCGAATATACAAATGACTTTGAGGCCGCTTTAGGCGCGTACATCATTTACATTGAAAACCCTGAAGTTGTATTCTGCACTTTGGCACTTCTTAACGAAAATGACACAATTCGAGAAATTGTCGCCGCGTTTAATTCGCAGCATATAAGGGGTTAATCCCCTTATATGTTGACTATATGTAAATTAGAGTATCCGGACACTCTAATATACAAAAACTTAATATAAAAAAACTATTGACAAATCAATTTTTTGTGGTATAATAAAATAAAAACGGTTCAACAACAACGACAACATGAGAGGAGATTTTACAATGTTTTTTCAGATTCAGATTCGTCACGTTTTAGTCTATGGTTACATCTATGACAACGGCATGTTTGAGATTAACATGTGGGACTTTGACGCCGATGATTATTGGTTCAGGGACGGACGTAAAAAGACTGTTAAGGCCGCGTGGCGCATGATTTACCACATGGCCCGCGACATGGACAGGATTAACCACATCTTTGATGAAGATGGGGTTGAGGAATTGGAAGAGGCAATGGAACTGTTCTTTGACGAAGATTTAGAAATGTTAAATCTTGATGAAGATTGGGATTGGGAATAGGCCAACGGCCTATTCTTTTTTAAACTAATGTAAATTAGACTATCCGGCTACTCTAATTTACGAACATTTAACTTGACAAATCTTGTAAAATTTGGTATAATTAACAATGGTGGAATATTATGAGAAAGGAGGCGATTGTTATGACTATGTTAAGGAGTGATTGAGTTTTGGTTAAGACTATATTAAAATTAAGTAAAGTGGCCCGTGTATCGGGTCTGTTAGTGCTGCCTAATTTTAGCTAAACTTAACCCATAATTAACTTGACTTACAAGCTGGAAGCTGGTATAATATATATAGAAAAAGAGAGGAGCTGGAGCTGGATATGAAGAAACTTACTACTGAACAAACGGAAAAGCTGAAAGCTGCTATTCGCGCACTATATCAGCTGGAAGATGAGCTGTCAAGTGATTTTGAAGGTAATCGTCAAGATGCCTGGGATGTTCATTCTATCTTAAAAGTAGCAGACCATCTTACCGTATTGTATGAAAAATGGAAGGAGAATAAGTAATATGTTCAAGCCTAATGCAGAACACATCGAAGAACTGATGCGTGCAAAAGAGATTTGCGATTCTCTGATTGATGAAATCCATCAAGATGATGATTACCTTTTTCTAATGAATAGAGCAAGACTTAGTAGCGCCGCCGCAGCCATTGAGAATGTTCTTAATAGTTTTACTAATACCATTGAAGCACTCACACCATGAGTGCTTTACTTTTATGTTAATTAAACCGCACGTACAATTTATATAACAATCTTTTAACTTGACATTTTATTCTAAATGATATATAATATATACATCAAGTGAAGGGAGATACAAACTATGCGCGAAGTTACTATGTATTATGCCTATGATGACAAGGAATTTGACAACTATGAAGCGTGCTTGGTTTATGAAAATAAAGGTTATGGACTAATGCGTAGCATAGAAAAGAAGTATTCTTTCTATGATAAGAATATGAAGGAAATGATTCCTCCATATGAATCATCTAATGTTGAAGATTGGTTAACTTGGTTAGATGATGCTTATTCTTACTGCACTTACATTAGGAAGATGGGCAGTCTGACTGACGATGAAGCAGAAATCATTCGGGAGAATATTGGTGTTTGTATTTTCGAGGAAGATTTCAATTGTGCGGTTGGCCTATTTAGATATGATACTCGCACAATGGAATGGGTTAAAGTGGATGAATAATCCACTTTAATTTTAATTATATGTAAATTAAATAATCCGTATATCCTAATTTACAAACAATTAACTTGACTTCTTAAATTATATATGCTATACTGTATACATCAAATGAAGGGAGCATAGAACATGAAGATAGTTTGGGACATGGACGGCACGATTGCCGATTTGTATGGTGTGGAGAATTGGCTTACTTACTTGCGTGCTTTTGACCCCACGCCTTATCTTGCGGCGAAACCTCTTGTTAATATGTCAAGATTGGCATATTGGCTAAACAGATTACAAGAAAAAGGGCACAAACTTGTTATTGTAAGTTGGTTAAGTAAAGAATCAAATCCAGATTATGACAAATTGGTTACTGATGCCAAAATTAAATGGCTCAACCAACATTTGCCAAGCGTCAAATGGGATGAAATTCATATTGTAGCCTATGGCCGCAATAAATGGGAAATAGCAAAAGATGGAATTTTGTTTGATGATGATATGAGAAATCACGAAGCATGGAAAAATGGAAATAGCTATTTCCCCAATGATATATTCGATGTTCTTAAAAAGATGGCGGCTTGACCGCCATCTTTTATAAATTATATGTTAATTAAAACGCACGGATAATGTATTTAACAAAAAATTTACTTGACTTTTTATAGAAATTATGTTATAATAATTATAGAAAACGAAAGGAGAAAGCAAATGTTTATTTGGTTAGTTTTTGCTATCGACATTCTGATTATTTCTGCAATTCTCGTAACAATCATTTAACTTGACTTTCTCGCCTCAACATGTTATAATGTATCTACAAAGTGAAGGAAAACACTAAACCAGAGAGGAGTTAATCTATGGCTAACATGAGTAAGGCAGCCCTCGAAACCGCTATCCGCAATGACATTCTTTCCGCTATGACTGCTTTCCTGTCTGAACACTTTGAAGCCGATGTAATGGACGTTAGCGCAAGCGAACTGGCTATGCCTGTTGTCGATGCCGAAGGCAACGAAAAGTTCGCACTGATTAAGGTATCTATTCCGCGTGGTTCTCGCAATGGCGATGGCGGTTATGATGCCTATGACGGTTACGCAGCCCATGATGAATGGGAACTTGTCAAGGCAGACAAAGCAGACAAAGAAGCAAAGCGCAAGGAAAAGGCAGAACGCGCAGAGAAGGAAAAAGAGCGCAAGCGCGCCGCAAAGAAAACTATTAAGAAACTGAATACCGAAGGGCTTCAGGCGATGATTCACGCGCCTGACCCCGAAGAAGAAAAAGATGACGATAACCAATTCCTGCCCCAAGAAGTGACGGTTTAACCGTCACTTTATTTTATATCTATGTTAATTATATTGTACGTTCAATCTATATTACAAACAATTAACTTGACTTCTATGCGCGAATCATGTATAATTATATCAGAAAACGAAAGGAGAATTGCCAAATGATTATTACTGTAACTATTGATACTGATGATATGACCTTCTGCGCTTCTGATGAGAATGATGAAATATATGTAGATTATACCAAATGTGACCCCGAAGATATTACAATAAAAGAAATAATTAACGATTTCTTAACTTGACTTCTACTCTTCAATATGCTATAATAATTCCAGAAAGTGAGGGAAAGCAAATGAAATACACAGTTGATATTTATTTTTCTTCTGGATATAATGGAAATTGGCGAAATTGTGGTTATACCTTTCCAACTTATATTGACGCATATCTGTGGGTATGTCTCAATTATCCTAATCTTATTTCTAAAGATTATAGATTTAGAGAGGTTTAAAAAATGAGTAAAAAGAATAATTCTACTTATGAAGTTATCCGCAAAATACGCGGTGATTGGGGTAGTATCAATCCAGTAACCAAAGTAATTCCAAATAAGAAAAAGAATTATCAGTTTGATGATGATTATTATAGTATGGACGATTGTAATTATGATTTAGAGCATCTTAGAGCAGACCATTATGAAGAAGATGATTATTATTTTGAAGATTGGAGCGATTATTAATGATTGTAGCAGGACTTATCCGCGCAGCCCAAACCAAAGTTATTATTAACAGTGTTATAATTTGGAATCCAAATACCAGCCGCGCTTTATATGTTGGTTCAGTAAGTGAAATCCCCGAAAAACTTAAATATAAAGAAGTAAATTCCTATCGTTATAGCAAAGAAAAAGAAAGAATAATAATAAGGATTTAATCCTTATTATTTTTAATTATATGTAAAATACATTATACGTTCACTCTAATTTACACTAAATTAAAAAAGAAGGCTTACGCCTTCTTTTCCTTCGCCGCAATCTTAGCAGCCTTTTCAGCTTCCTTGGCAGCCTTATTATCAGCCTTAATCTGACGTTCGGCTTCCCATTCCTGCGCAGCCTCATAGGGGTCAAATGCCTTGGATACCTTGGTATCCTTGTAAGCCTTGGACTTCACAGAAACTTCTGTCCAAACTTCCTGACCGTCCACAGTCTGGAGAATGGCGAAAGAGCCATCCGCAAACTTTACGGCATCATTTTCCTGAAGTGACGGCATGATAGCGGCAATGGTCATCTGACGAGCGGTAGCCTTAATCTCATTAGCGTTCATGTATTTCCCTTTCTGGTTTTTAGGACTTGTTCCTTGTCCTCTTGACAGTTATTATTATAGCAGAATTTCATTTCCTTGTCAATACTTTTCTATGTTAATTTCATTTTAATTAGAAGTCCCGTAATTTCTAATTTTTCAAATCTTAACTATCCTAATACTTGACATTTCATTCTAATTCTGCTATAATAATTACAGTTGAGGGAGAGGAAAGGAACTCCCAAAACACATGAGGGTGTAGCCAAGTGGTATGGCAATGGACTTTTAATCCATGTATCGCGGGTTCGATTCCCGCCACCCTCACCAACTTCACGAAATCTTAACTTGACAAAGTTGGGGAATCGTGATATAATGAAAATGTTGAAGGGCGAGGGTGGAAACCACCGCAAAGCACTGCTACGCAAAAGCCACAATTCCCGAACCCTTTAACAAACTCTTAACTTGACATTATAGCCAATCGGTGCTATAATAAATACATCAAAGGGAACGACACCCTACAAACGAGAAAGGAATTAACCACTATGAAGAAGTCTACTCTTGAGATGATGAAGAACTATCTGAACGGCGACAACACTGTTGACCTGTCCGTTCTGCGCGACGAGGTTAATGCCGAGTGGGAACGCACTACCTCAAAGTCCCGCGCTAATAAGGAACTGTATGATGCGGCGCATGATGCTCTGATGGCTTACGAAGCATGGAACAAGCCCATGACAAGCAAGGAACTGTGGGAAGTTGTGGGCGCGGATATGCCCGAAGGCTTCACTGAAAGCAAGATGCGCTACGGTTGCCTTAACTACTGGACTGATGAGGTTCAGAAGAACGACAACGGCAAGAACCCTGCTACCTACGAGCGCAAGCCGCAGGATTAAAATAAGAAAAGCACCCACAGGGTGCTTTTCTTTTACGTTTATGTAAATTAAATTGCACGTACATTCTATATAACATAGTTTTAACTTGACTTCTCAAACATAGTATGCTATAATAAATACATCAAATGAAGGGAGATTAAATCAATATGAATAATGTATACTCTAAAGTTTTTAGTTGCCTTCCCGAACTTAGCGAAATTGAGCTTGAAGCTCTTGCAGAAGCATGTCAAGAAAGAGCAGAAGGGAAAAGAAAAGCACGCCGTGAAGTATTGCGGCAAGAATTAATGGAGAATCTTCAAAAAGTCATTGGGGATATTCTTCATAATGGTTTTAATCTCGCTATTAAAAATACTGGATGCAATCCTGAATACGATGATTATGTTGAAGTTTTTTTTGAACCCGGAGATATTTATTCAATAGTAATGGTAGATAATAAGTAGCGGCAACGCTACTTTTTTTAATTTCAAGTAAATTAAATTGCACGTACACTCTAATTCATCAACACTTAACATAAAAAAGTATTGACAAATAGATATAGAGGGTGTATAATATATCCAGAAAGTGAAGGAAAACACTTGACAAACCAGAAAGGGATTGAACATGCAGTTTAAGAAAGAGCGTAATTTCATCGTGGCGTATGACGGCGTTATCAAGTTGGGCGCGTGGGACATTTCCAACGGTTCTTTCATTGGCAAGAGCGGCAAGCCTGTTAAGAATGTTCCTTCTTGCTTTACCTATCGTAATTTGCCTTCATGGCGTAGTGGCGCGAATGACCTTGCCTATGCTATTTATTGGTATCGGACAAACCTTTCCGATAATTATACGGAAGTTATGGGCGCACACTTTGAACAGCTTTTGAGTTTGGGGCTTTTCCCGAACAGCACCAACAGTCTTTACGATAAACCCAATCTTAACAAAAAGATTGTGGAGTATCTCAAAGAAGAAAATCAGAGTTATTATGATTCTATTAAGGTAGCGCGTTACCTTGCCTTAATCCAGCATGAACAGTATATTAACACTTTGCCTGATTGGGCAAAAGAAGTTTTTAGTAGCCTTTTGAGATCTAATATTCCCATTGATTATATTAAGACTGCGTTAAATCGTGTTATCCATGAACATGTTGACGCTTTTATTAAAGATAGCTATTACATTTCTGGAAAAATCTTTGAAATGTTGAAAGATTATTATAATATTTCCATGAAGTTGTTTAACAAAGTGGAAATAGAAAAAAATTTCCTGACTAAATACGCAATTTTGAAATATCTTGCGGAAGAATACAAGAATAAGCACTATAATGAAGAATTGGCAAAGAATAACGATAAATCATGGCTTTACTACGAAAACGAAACCTTTATTGTAAAGCCGATTTTGACCAAAGAGGATTTCCATATAGAGGGCGAAGCGCAGCGAAATTGCGTTGAAAGAATGTATATGGAAAAAGTATACAAAGGCGAAACTCACGTTGTAACTATTCGCCGCAAGTCTGACCCTAATAAATCTTATATAACTTGTGAAGTTAGCAACGATGGTAGGATTTGGCAGTATTTGGCACGTTGTAACGAAACGCCCAAAGAACAGGACGCAAGGAACTTCAAAGTAGAATATACACAGCATCTTAACAGAAACTACAAAAAGGATTAACCCGAAAGGGTTAATCTCTTTTTTAAGGCTATGTAAATTAAACAGTCCGGACACTCTAATTTACGCACATTTAACTTGCGTTTCTTCCCTGACTGTGCTATAATATATCCAGAGTTGAAGGAAAACAACACAAACCAGAAAGGCTTTATTATGGCGAATAAGACCAAGCGTTATCTGATGTTGGATTGTGAAACTGCTACCTTGCCATTTGCGGATGAAATCGCGGGTGACAATCCCGAGCGCAAAAAGCGTATAGCCATTGCCAAGCCCTTGATTTATGATATTGGTTGGACTATTACCAATCGCAAGGGCGACATTCTGGAAAGCAAGCAATTTTTGATTGCGGAAACTTTCGCCGTTCCTGCTGTATTCAATACTGCGTATTACGCAGAAAAGCGCCCCATTTATCTTGAAATGCTCAAGAAAAATGAAACCAGCATAAAGCCGTGGAATGAAGTTATGGATGTGTTAATTGCCGATATGGGCATTGTCGATGGTGTCGGCGCGTTTAATTCAATGTTTGATTTTAAGAAAGCTATTCCTTTTACTGAACTTTACATTCAGGAATTGTATAGCCCCACTTATTATCAATGGGAACAGTTACAGCGCAGAAGCGCGGCGCGCATTGCCGATGGAGAACGCAATCAACCGAACCCCGATTTTGAAGCCGATATTTTCCGCTTCCGTGGAAAAAAATATTCACTTTTCGATATGTGGGGACTTGCCACGACTTACCTTTTGAATAATACTACTTATAAGAATAAGTGTTTGGAACATTCAATGCTTACTAATTCAGGAACATTCTTTAAAACAAGTGCAGAAAGCACTTTCCGTTATCTCTGTGATAAATATGATTTTATGGAAAGCCATACCGCGCTTGATGATGCTATCATAGAAAGTTTCATACTTTCCAAGGTTGCTCAAAAGCATAGTATAACAATGGGAATTAAATTCTTCCCTTTCCGTGATTTGGGCGCTACTGATGAATTTTGTATGAGAAGGAAAAAAGCAAACAAGCGCGAATGTGAAACTGTGTATTGTGCTATGGCAGATTACATAAACGCAAAATTAGATGAAGCGGATGAATTATCTAATTATGCGGTAGGATTAGTCCGCAGGATGCGCAGACTTGCCGAGTATGCGGGATTTGAATGTAATTATTAAGTTAAGAGCCACGAGGCTCTTTTCTTATTAAGCAAATGTAAATTAAAGTGTACGTACACTCTAATTTACTTTCTTTTAACTTGACATTTGTGGGATTTTCTGATATACTATATTTGTTGAAAGGGAGAGGGCAACACTCCTGCTCCATAAGAACCAGTCAAGAGCCAACTCCCTTTTAACAAACTCTTAACTTGACATTTAGCACATAACGTGCTATAATGAATACATCAAGTGAAGGAAAACACTTAAAAACCAGAAAGGATTTCACTACTATGGCGAAGATTTCTAAGGCTGTCGTTGATTCCAACATCCGTACCGCTATCTTCAACACCCTGCACATTGCCGACATTGAAGGTATCCACAAGATTAATGATCGTCAGTATGGTTGCCTTGTGACCGATTCCAACGGCGTTGAGCGTTACGCGCGTATCGGCGTAATCGTTGCCGAAGAACGCGAGGACATGACCGCCGCCGAACTCATGGCCGCCGAAATTGCGGACTATGAGGACAAGCAGGCGAAGAAGGCCGCGAAGGCCGCCGAGCGTGCCGAAAAGGCCGCAAAGGACAAGGCCAAGCGTGAAGCCGCGAAAAAGGAAAAAGAAGGGGAGTAACCCCTTCTTTTTTTAAGTTAATGTAAATTAAAGTGTACGGACATTCTAATTTACCAACTCTTAATTTGACAAATAGCCAAGCCCATGCTATAATATATACATCAAGTGAGGGAAAACACTTAAAAACCAGAGAGGACAATATTTATGTATCAGATTCATTTTCTTCTTCTCAATGGTGAACATGCTATTATTGCAAATTGGGTAAACTCGAACAGGTTTCCTACTAAAGAAGATGCAATGAGATTTGCGCAGAATACTGCAAAAAGTTTCAATGGAAGTTGCTACAATATCTTTTATCGAGTTGTAGGATAACAAAACCTTAACTTGACAAACTCCACTTCATCTGATATAATATAATCAATCAAGTGAAGGAAAACACTAACAAACCCAAGAGAGAAAGGAATCAATATGAATATGAACTCTAACATCAAGTGCGGCACTTCCATCAATGGCGGCGTGGTTCTGACTGATATGCCCATCAAGGCTCTGGTTGCCCTGCGTGATGCGGTAGACGATGCTATCCGCAATTCCCGTAAGGATGATTCTGACCGCCTTCTGACCGACATTATTTCCGCGATTGATGCGGCAAATGATGAGGGCTATATGGTTAATCTGAATGGCAAGCCCATTTGTCCTGACCTTCTGACCGTAGATTATGATGAAGATAATGACTATTGGGATGACGATGAAGACGAGGACGAAGATGATGATGATTGGGATGACGATTGGGATGATGATGACGAGGATGAGGACAATGAGGATAGCCCATGTGATGGTTGCGAAGATGATTGTTTCTATTGTCCCCATTGTGATTGTTAAGAAAAGGGCGTAAGCCCTTTTCTTTTTAAGCATATGTAAATTAGATAGCACGTTCAATTTAATTTACTTACAATTAACTTGACTTCCATTCCGTTCTATGCTATAATATATTCAAGAAAACGAAAGGGGATTCAAATTATGAATTATCTTGATGCCTTGAATTATGTCTTGTCAATGTCTGGAGAATTGGAAGAGTTAGGCATGACTAAAGAATGTCATACTCAACTTTGCCTTCTTAGAGACAAAGTTTATAAAGAAATGCAGCAAGAGAAAAGAAAGGAGCATAACTAATTATGGATTACATTTGCCCTCATTGCGACACTGAACTTGAACTGACCGAAGTCGAAACCTATCAGGATTATAGTGGTTCGCGCATACTAACCGAGTATAATACTTGGTATTGCCCTACTTGCGGCCGCACGTATCAGAATGAGACTAACTATGTCTATGTTGATGAAACTGAATTGAAGGAGATTAAGTAAGGCGCGAAAGCGCCTTTTATTTTATACATATGTAAATTATAGTGTACGTACAATTTAATTCATATACTTTTAACTTGACTTTTCACGCAGAATATATTATAATAAATACATCAAATGAAAGGGGAATAAAACATTATGTTGAAGATGAATTATTCAGATCTCAAAGAAAAGAACTATCGCCAGCTTATCAAAGAGTGCGAGCGTCGCGGAATTGATACTTCTGATTATAGAGGTTGTATGCCTCCAAATGATCTTATTGGAAAGATTATCGCGCATGATGCCTACTATGAAGGGCGCGATGATGCTCTTAATGGGCGTCCCTCCAAGGTAGAAATGAACCGCAAAAATGAGCGCACTCGCTATCGTTTTCGGGAATGTGATGGAACTGAGCATTATGTTATGCTTACGCGTGAGCAAGAGCGTTTTATGCGTTGGAATTACGATAATGCTATTGATTATGATAATATGGATATAGATGTTATTGAAGACATTAATTGGGAAACTCCATAAAGAGTTTCCTTTTTAATTTCAAGTTAATTAAACTGTCCGTGCAGTCTAATTCATATACATTTAACTTGACTTTTCTTCCTATCTTGTGTATACTATATACATCAAATGAAAGAGAGGACAGTTCACATGGTTGATAAGCGTATTCATTACTATTTGGTGTTGGATGTAGAGACAGCTAACGGTTTGGATGACCCATTGGTTTATGATATTGGTGGCGCGATAACCGACAAACAAGGTAGGATTTACGAAACATTTTCTTTCGTAATTCGAGACATTTTCATCTATGAGCGTTTTCTCATGGAAACGGCATACTATGCTAACAAGGTTCCCGATTATATTCAAGACTTGGAAAATGATAATCGTATTCTCATTGATTTCCACAATGCGCGAAAATATATTCTTGCGCTAATGGAAAAATACAACATAACAGATGTTGCCGCTTATAACGCACATTTTGACCGCAACGCATTGAATACAACGCAGCGTTGGTTAACCAAATCTAAATATAGATACTTTTTCCCCTATGGCACAAACTTCATCTGTATTTGGAATATGGCTTGCCAAACCCTATGCCAACGCAAAACATATAAAGAATTTTGTGAAAAGAATAATTTCACAAGCAATCGCAAGGGAGAACCAAACGCAAAGAATTACAGCACGAGCGCAGAAACAGTTTACAGATACTTAATACTAAACGCAAATTATGAGGAAGAACATAAAGGTTTAGAAGATGTTAAGATTGAAACATATATTATGAAAAGATGCTTTTCCTCAAAAAAGAAAATGCCATATGGTAAAGGAATTAAAAGAAATTGTTGGATGTTGGTTAAGAGAACGGTTTAACCGTTCTTTTTTTGATTTTATGTTAAATAGATTGTACGTACCATTTAATTTACACATAATTAAAAAAAATAGCGGTTTTGCCGCTATTACATATCCTCCAATTCATGAATTTTAGTTATGGTTCCGTAATAACTGCCATCATCATAATTAAACCAAAATTGAAAATCTTCGGTATCAATTATCCAAAATCCATCTTCTGCTTTATAGGTGTGATGAATATTCAAGCGGTCAAGAAGATACAGAGCCATTGCAAAATTAGACATTTGATTTCGTTCCTTTCATTATTTAATATTAAGCATTTCAAAAACTTTTTTTATTCGTCGCTTATTTAGTATATCTTCATAGGCATTTTGTTTTTCAATCAATTCAATTATTTTTTCATCTCCCTGTTCATCGCATAAAGCCGCGATAGTTAAACGAATATAAGGAAATTCTTCATCACCAGTATTAAAAATCAATTCACGATTATTAAAATTGGCAGAGATTAATTCTTCATTAAGCCAATCTTTTACAAATTTTTCACGAACTTTATTTTGCTTTTCCATCAATGTCATATGCTTGCGCTCCCTTCATTTGATACATCAATTATAGCAGATAGTATGTAATATGTCAAGTTAAAGTATAGTAAAATAGACTGTACGCGCAATTTAATTAACATAAAATAAAAATGGCACTTTAAGTGCCATATTATATTACCTCCACAATCTTAACGCTATCTTCATCATAACCGATAATATCATAAAGTTCTTCCGCAGAGAATGAAACTTTACAATTATTACAGGTACAAAAAACTATCTTGCTATAACAATTATAGTTATAGTTCCAGCCAAGTGCAGAATCCGCGACAATCTCAAAACTTCCAGCAGTCCCGCATTTAGGACACTTAATCGTCTTGTAAGGCATATTGTAAATCTCCCTTCATTTGATGATATAAGTATAGCAGAAAATGGGAAAGAAGTCAAGTTAAACCTACGTAAATTAGACTAAACGGCCATTCTAATTTACAAACCCATAACAATACTTCACTCTGCTAAAGTGCTACCATACTACCATACTAAAACCTACCTCTTGACTTAGATATAAAATTATGTTATAATAGTATTAGAAAAAGGGGGAGGGAAGTTGTGTGTATGAGCTGGATTTTCGCGCGTATAATTTCCCTATAAGGAGCTGGAAATAAGCTGGAAGAGGAGCTGGAAATTTTTTCACAACTAACAAGAAAAAAGCTGGAATTGTCAAATATTTGACAAAATAATTTAAAATATTTTAAAAATAAATAAAATACTTTAATTTTGAAAGAAAAAATTCAAAAAAGGAGTAAAAAAATGAGAGAAGGATTACATTTATCCGAAGCACTTAATTTAGAGTACCCGCGTTACGAACGAGGTAGATTAAATTTAATTGTCGCGCAAACTGGTCAAGGCAAAACTACCGCCGCAATAAATACTATACCAAAGCAATTAGGCGTCGCGCCGCAGCGATGTCTTATTTTAATTGATACTACAATGGGTGAAGAAGAGAAAATAGCCCTTGATGAATGTCAAATGTGGGGCGAAAAGCTGGATAAACCCTATATATTAAATTATCAAAAATTCGGCGCAATGGTTAAACGTGGAGAGCTAGTAGCTGAAATGTTTGACTATATATGCTGTGATGAAATTCATAATTTAATTAAGTATGTAAGAATAGATGAAGCTAATATATGGAAGCGCAACCCAGAAAGCTCACGAGAAGTTATTTGCCTTATACTCTCGCAAGAATCATTTTCCTACATAGCCATAGACACTTTACTCCATTGGGCTGAGCTGAAAGGAGTATGGTGGTTTGGCTTAACTGCAACCGCAGATAACCTAGAAAAATGGACACGTTTAAAATCATATATAAATGAAATTCAAATTCAAGAACAATTAATAGCCTATGAAGTATTCCAGAAATATGAATACTCAGATGTTCACGTCTTACTTCGCGCAAATCCAGAAGTTAAACGTTTAATATTTGTTCCTAAAATAGAACAAGGTGAACAGTTTGCGCGCGAAATTCAAGAAAATACAGGACGCAAAGTTGTTTGTTTATGGTCTAAACGAGCTTTAAAACCAATGACAAATAATCAGCTAGACATTGTCAATCACTTGCAACATAACCATAAGTATCCAGATGATATAGATGATATAATACTTACAGAAGCTTATGCTACAGGCTGGAATTTAATTGATGACAATGTGCAAATTGTAATTGTGCATAGTGGAAATAAGGATATACAAATTCAATTTCCTGGAAGGAAACGTGGAGATTGGCAAGTACAATATAATTATAATAGTCAATTAGCTGCTAATGAAAAACGTTTAAATAGGAAACAAGCTGCAAGAGCTGATATATCAAACACTCAATGGATTATACCAGATAATTATTTAAATCGTAAATTAGGGAAAGAAGATAAAGAACAATTAATTCAAGAAATTGGTTATCCTAAAAAATGGACTTCTTTTAAAAAAGATATTTCTAAAAATTATAATATCGAACAAGCTGGAACTGGTGCTTATTATGGACATATAATTTCTAAAAGGTAGAAAATCGACAAAATTTGGGTCCGGGGTTCTATATAGACAACCCCGGACTCATTTTTTTTCGGTAAAAATTACTACAAGTCAAATATTTGACTTTTTCTAAAATACTGACGTAAAATTACCCCCACCTATTTATAAGAGATGGGGGTAAAACTTTGTCAGGAAAATATTTGAATACATAAATTTCATAGAAAAAAACGGGTCCGGGGTTCTATATAGACAACCCCGAATAAAAATTTTTTCGAAATTACTACAAGTCAAGTATTTGACATCTTATAAATTATATATAATATAAATTATAAAATTTTAATAATTTCTATTGAGTCAAATGTTTGACAAAAGTTGAAATTTGGCGCACTACCATAAACCCTACACCCCAAAAATTCCCTAACTCTTAAATCAACCCTTCCCTCCAAAATTTCCAACTTCCCTATCCTTTCCCTATATTTCATTTTATATACTCTCAAAATTCATTACTTCTTCATTTCTTTACAACAAGGATGTATCCTTTATTAAATATTCAAAATGCCATATTTTTCCTTTTCTTACAACCGCGCGAAATCGCGCGAAAACCTTATGTCCCCCTTCCCGTTCCTCAAAAAGCGCTTCGCGCTTTTTGAGTCACCGGTCCCCAAGGGGACCCGATTGTTTGACTTTGTAAAAGTTTTAGTGTATAATATAAATATAAAGTAAGAGAGGTTGAGTTGAATGAAGAAAGGTAATGAATTGGTTATTCATAAAGAAGAAAATTTTGAAATTGTGCGCTATAACTATTATTTTGAAAATAAAAAAGAAATGGAGCAATTTAAATTAAAGAAAGACGAAAAACTTGTTGCGCGTGTTTTTTATACTGGGGATGAATATTATCCTTGTAAGATACAAGTTGAAGCTATTCGCACAATTAAAACAAAATATATTTATGATACAGATGAATATGCGCCTTTTATTAAAAATTTACAAAAAACTCAATACAATTTTGGTTATACCAGTGAATGGTATAATAATTGGATTGATTATGTAAATAAGATGCCATATGACGAGGCTTGCGCGCTTATTGAACTTTTAAATGAATTTTATGTAGCTGGAAAGGAGAATGTATGGTAATGAAATTTATTGAGAAGATTAGAAAAATTACTAAAGAAGCCAATGATATTGAACATATGTATCCTAATATAACTAAAACTATTACAGAAGCTGCTTCAAAAGGTAAAGATTGGTGTTCTATAAATAGTTTAACTCCAACAGAAATTGAAGCTTTGCGCGCGGAAGGTTTTACAGTAAAAGAAGCTTCTTTTCTTTTTGATTTTGGATATGATATAGAATGGTAGGTTTTTAATATGATTACTAGTTGGGAAGATATGTTAAATAATGAATTAAAGTATCAAAATTTTAGCGCGAATAGATGTAATGAGACTACGCATGAAGCAATAGCTAAACGAGAAAGACCACTTATTGTTGATACAATTTTAGAAGCAGTAAATAAAGGTTGCTTTTCTACTACATTACCAATAGTTAGTCAAGATACTAAGAATTGGTTAATTGATTTAAATTTTCGTATTTATTCTAATAACGATGAATTAAAAATTTCTTGGGACGATGGAGTAATAAGAAATGAATGAAAATTTATTTGATAGAGTTATTAAAGGTTTAGATGCTTGTATTAGAGAAGATTGCGAAAATTGTGAGTATCATAAAAATTCTGTTCGCAGCTGTGATAGAATGCTTGTTGAAGCTAAGGAGTTAATTTTTAAAACAGCAGCATGATTTAAAAACTTTACAAAATTTTTATAATAAGTGAGAAGAATCTATTTGGGGTGATACTTGGGTTCCTCATGATGAATGTTGGTGATTTATAGTTTTAGAATTAAAAATCAACTATGTATGAGATGATTAAAGAATGAAAGAAAAATTATTATATTGGATTAATAGAATTATTTATAAAAGTAATATGAATTATACTTACTCAAAAATTTATACAACTTTAAAAAAGGAGAACCTATTTGTTGTATTGAATATCCTAACGCTACTAAAAATGAAATAGATGATATTGTAGCTCGTTTAGAATATTTAGGTTATAATATATACTTTACCTATATTTCTCCCATAGAACGAAATCCTTCTGAAATTAGAATTAAACTACACGAGTAATTTCATTTTGATTCGCGCGATTAAATCTCAATTTTATTTTTAAATTCTATAACCCTTAAACCAACCCTCCAATTTCATTTTCATTTCTGGGATTATTTTCTCAGATTTTTTACTATATAAAAAATCCTAAAATCCTACCCCTTGACTTTAATATAAAATTATAGTATAATATATACATAAAGGAAAAGGAGTATGTAATATGGAACTTGTAAAGTTTATGAATAAGTATGCGGATTGGGAAAAGCGTTTGCGCGAAAAGCCCTATTGTTTGGAGATTAAGTGGGACGGAGATTTTGTTATACTGAAGTATAACATGATTGAGTCTGACCTTAATTTAACTATTTGTAAAGAAGCTCGCGGTTCCATATTTACCAATATCCATAATGAATGGTTTTGTGTTTGCCGCTCCTTAGATAAGTTTGGTAACTGGGGAGAGTCGTATGCCGATACTAAAAAGATAGATTGGACTAAGCCTGTTTCTGTACAAGAAAAAATTGATGGTTCCATCATTCGTTGCTGGTGTCATAAGGGATTATGGCATGTTTCTACTAATGGAACTATTGATGCATTTAAAGCTGAGTGCGGCGATTCCACTTATGGTGATGTATTTTATTCTATTATAGGAAAATACACTACTGTACGCAACTTCTTTGATGTTCTTGATACTCATTATACCTATTGGTTTGAAATGGTACATCCTCAATATAATCAAATTGTTGTTCATTATGATGAACCTGCGATTTATTATCTTGGTCGTCGTAATATGCTTACTATGCTCGAAAGTGTTTATTTTGAAACCTTTGATAAATGGGTTAAGCATCCGAAAATTTATAAATATAATAATTTAGATGAAGTTCTTGAAGCTTGCCATAATATGGGAGAAGATGAAGAAGGTTATGTAGTTTGTGCTTATAACCAAATGGAAAATGATTCTTTCTTGCGCATTAAGTGTAAGGGAGACGAATATCTAAAGCGGCATAAGTTAAGGGGAAATGGGCCTTTAACTGCGGTTAAAGTCGTATCTCTATGGCAAGATGATACTATAGATGATTTCCTTGCTTATTTCCCTGAACATACCACTTATGTAAATGAAGTAATTCATAAAATTCGTGATTTATATGAAAAGGCAGATATTGCTTATGATGTAGTGAAGGGAACTGGACCTCGTAAAGATTTTGCTATGCGCGTAAAGTCTTACATCAAGCCTATTCAATCCTACCTATTCGCGCGCTTAGATAATAAAGTAGATTGCGCAAGCACTTATTTCAAGCAAATGAAAGCGCGCAATCTTGCTGAAATTTTAGATATTAAAGATATAGGAGTAAAATAATGGCACAAATATTAAAATTAAATGAACTTAAACCCGGTATGGTTGTTTGGCTTCAACGTTCTCATATAGTTCGACCGCATGTAGTTGAGATTGTTAGTGTAAAGAAAGGCGAAAATTATTTCAATCAGAAATGTATGAAAGTCGATTTTAGTGAGCCTAATTCTCATTGTTTCACATTTCTTCCGCCCGGAGATCGATATGATGACTATGGCAATACTTGGCTTTGTTGGGATACAAAGCCATCAAAGAAAGAAATGCGAGTGATGGAGAATTGGGATTCTTTTGATATATACGAGGAGAATTAAATGAATACAGTAAATGATATTATTAATTTAATCGCGCGCAGAGATAACATTTCTGTTTTAGAAGCAACAAATATTGTTAGTGAGTGTATGAATGAAATGGAAGAAGCCGTCGCACAAGGATATTGGCAGGAAGCAGAAGATATTCTTATGGCTTATCTTGGCTTAGAACCTGATTATCTTGATATACTTATGACGGAGATGTTTTAAAATGAATTTTTTCTTATGGGCTATTGGTTATATTATTGGAGTACTTTTAGCCGTAATACTTGGCATTTGGATGGCAGACAAGTTTTAAGGAGATAATATGAAGAAAATTTTAATTTTTATTTTAATTTTAGGTATGCTTTTCGCGCTAACAGGCTGCACAAAACGAATTGCTCTTGATAATGGGCAAACAGTTGAAGTAGAAGCAAATTTTTATATAATTAAAACGCTTTATTCTGGGTCAGGCTATGATGTTAGACTTTGTTATGATCCAGATACAAAAGTTATGTATTATATGATGGGCACTAATGGTTCTTATTGTTTTGGTGTTTCGCCTTATTATCTTTCTAATGGCGAACTTGGTATTTATGGTAAAAACTATCATTAGGAGGCATTATGGAACTTTTTAAAATTTTTATTCTTTTAGTTACAATTTTTATTTTTAGCAGTCTTTTACATCTTATAATTGAATTATGGCAACTTTCACCGCTAAAAGAAGAAAAAAGTGTACCTGTTTATATAACTAAAGAAATTAAGGAGAATTAGTATGAAGTTTGTAAAGAAACCTATTCCAATTGATGCGGTACAATGGACTGGATATAATTTTGATGAAATTGCTAATTTTATGGGAGATAATCACCCAGTTATTGCTGGCACAAATAGTCTTCTTATCTCTACTTTAGAAGGAGAAATGAAAGCTATTCCTGGTAGTTGGATTATTCGCGGCCCGAAGGGCGAATATTATCCTTGTAGAAAAGATATTTTTGAAGAAACTTACATGAGGATTGATAATTAAAATGATTGCTTTAAATAGAAAAATGCCACAAAATTGCCTTGATTGTCCTTGTTTGGCAACATTTGCTATAGATAAGGAAAACATTCAAAATATTCAATACTTAATTCGTTATTGTCAGGCCGCAAGACAAGATATGGTGTTTATTGAATGGGACACTTCGAAAATAACTCCTGATATATGGATGAATTGGAATAAACCAAAATGGTGTCCTTGGCAAACTGTTTATGAAGATATAGATGATGAAGAAAGTGCTTGGCATATGTCAATGGCTGGATTAGGAGGTTCGTATGATTAAGTGCCCGAAGTGCGGCAAAAGCTATTATATGGAAAAATATACTACTTGTACTGCAATGTATTATCCTCCCGTTTATAAAGATGGAGTAAATATTAACCCTGATAGAAATATATCTACAACTGTTTGTTTATGTTTAGAATGTCAAAATATTTTTAGTTATCAAATGCGCGGTGGAGAATTAATATGCGAAGCGTCAACGAGCAATTAAGCGCGCGAAAATGGCTGGAAGAATATGCTAATTCTCCTATTAAAGTTTCTACGCGCGAAGAAGCCATTAAAAATCTTACTAGACTTGGTATTTTAGATGAAAATGGAGAAATAAAATCGGAATGGCGAGATTTAATTGTTAAAAAAAGATTGACTTCAACTTAAATTTCTGGTATAATATATACATAAGAAAGGAGAGGAAATACTTGATTAAGTGGGAAGATGCTTTTGAGCGCAATCTTCATTATCACATTGGTATGTATGGCGGGAAATTTATACCTTTTCATAAAGGTCATTTCTTTTGTTTGAATACCGCGGCTTTACTATGTGATAAAGTATATTGTATTCTATTCTATGGCGGCGACCAAGAATTAGAAATTCTTAAAAATGATACAACTCTTGATAGAAAATACTTGAACATAGAAGCAAGAAAAGAAGAACTTAGGCGTATCTGTTCTAAATTTTCTCATGTAGAGCCAGTTTTTATTGATGTTACAAATTGTAAAACTCCTGATGGTAAAGAAGATTGGGACGCAGAAACTCCACTTGTTCTCAATGCTTGCGGCAAACTTAATGCGGCTTTCAGTAGTGAAATTTCATATGATGAATACTTTAAGCGCGCTTATCCTTGGGCAGAGCATGTATTAGTTGATCCTCCAAGAGAGAATTTCCCTATTAGTGCCACAATGCTTCGTGGTATGACTGAAGAAGAAGCAAGAAAATGGTTTTGTAAATAATAGAAAGGAATATATTTATTATGAAGATTGAAAATCTAAAGAAGTCCCTGGCAGCGATGAAGTGGTACGAATGGCTTATGGCCGCAATTATGATTTTTATTGCGGCACGAGCTATGATTCTTGGATTTATAAATCCAGCAGAAAGTATGAACCCGCCTTGGCTTACGGTAATTAACTTTATTAGTGCAATTGCTGGTGTATTTTGTGTTTTTCTGTGCGCAAAAGGCTCAATTTCGAATTTCCCATTTGCCTGTGTAAATACTCTGGTTTACATTATCTATCTTTGGTATTGGAAGATTTATGGCACAATGTGTCTTGAAATTTTCTTCTATGCCCCAATGAATATCATTTCTTGGTGGTATTGGACGCGCCATAGAGATGAACAGCAGAATGAGCTTACTAAGAGCCGGAAGATGAATTGGTGGCAGAACGCTCTTGTCGCAGGTGTTATTGCCGCAGGCACGGTAATTTATCATGCTATTCTAGTTAAAGTTGGCGGTAATGTAGCTTGGCTTGATGCTGCGACACTAGCAATTGGTATTGTAGCTGTTGTTCTTGAACTATTCCGTTTCCGCGAGCAGTATGTATGGTGGATTATTACTGATATTGTAGCGGTAGCTATGTATATTCAGCACTTTGATCCCGTTTATCTTACTAAGAAGTCTATTTACTTAATTATGGCTATCATTGGTCTAATTAACTGGATTAAGCTAAATAAGAGAAATGTAACAAATGAGTAGGAGAAATCCTACTCTTTTTTATTTGACTTTTCGCGCGAGTTCTGATATAATTGTTATAGTAAGAAAAGGAGTAAATAATTATGAGATGTGAATATTATAAACTTAATGGCCCAAATAGCTCTCCTATCTGTTTTGGAACGAAAGAGTGTGAGCCATGTTCATGTAATGGAGATAAAAGTAAGTGTAATTTTAATTATTTTCTAAAAGAACAAAGTGAATTTAGAACTCTTTTAGAAAATTATAATAAGCTTAATACTCAATGTATTATGGCAAAAATTAAATTAGAAGAAGCAACAAAAGAACATAGAAGAATAAATAATGAATATGTAAAAGCTAGTCAAGCTATTAAAGATTTTAAAGAAAAAATTGATTATGATAAACTTAGAAAAGCAGTTATTAATTCTATTTTTAATTCTGTTCCATCTCTTTTGTTTGATTTAATTAGTGATAAGATTTATGAATTATGCAAAGATGAAATTTTTAATTTAGCACTTCAAATGGAAATAGATTGTTCTGATTTTATTAAAGGAGAATAAATATATGATTATAGAAGGAATTATTTGTTTTCTTATAATAGGAATAGGTATTTTAGACATTATTACTGGAGAAGGTATGAAAGGATTTTCCGAAATTGGTATAGCAGTTTTTGTTTTTGTTTTTTCTATAATGAGGTATTTTTATATATGATAGCGAAATTAATTCATAAAAATGATTACTACTATTGTAGTGAATGTCGTATGAAGCAAGAATTACAACCTTATTGTGATTTTTGCGGAGCAGATTTTACCAATTATGAAGAAGAATTAATTAAAACTTTTAAAGAAAATGAGGATAATTAAGATGGAAAAAATGTATCAAGGGATTATTTGGACAGTTAAACATTGCGGACATTCGCGCGAGGCTATTATAGATTTTTTACATAAGTATACTTCTACTCCAAAAGAATACTATACTAATGGTATTATTGATCGGATTATGGAACAAACTATATTAGAAGCTGTCCGCTATAATTTAAATCCTGTTTCTATTCTTTTTGAATATTTTAGCTGGATGAGAGACCCTTGGAATTATTCTCATTTTGAAGCAATGTGTGCGGCCTTAGGCAGCATACAAGTTCGTGAAAAAAATAAAGATACAGATAATTACTGTTATATTAATGGTTTTACTTCTATTATGGATGAATTTGAAGGAGAAAATTATGAGTTTATTTAAAAAGAAAAATAACATACCCGCACTTTTTATTTTACTTGATGATGAAGTAGAGCGTGCGAAAGAAAAAGAAAAACGTTATTTTTTTTATTCATTATATGATAATGAAAAAGACTTAGCTCAAAAATGGTGTAAAAAAAATAATGTTTATATGGAAGTAGACCATCAGACTGATGGAAATATTATCTATAAATTTAAATTTTAATGAATCAAACCGTTTTTATTTTAGATTTATATGATAAATTTTCTCCTGATAAAATAATTTCTAAATTTAGAATAAATGACCGATGGTGGGCAATAAAAGAAGTACCTTTAGAATGGGGTAAACCTAAATTATCCAAAATTGAAGAAGATTCTGTGCCATATCGTCTTTATGAAACTAAAGAAGAAGCACAAGATTTTATAAGAAAAATCAAACATTCAGAAGGAGTGAATTTATGAATTTAAATGTATTTGAATGGCCTTATACTACTCATTATTATTTAACACATCCTTGGAAATGGTTTTCTCAATTATGGAGAAATATAAAAGCAGCTTATCATCGAATACGATATGGTTGGTGCTCTCGGGATGTTTGGGATTGGGATTCTTGGTTTTGTTCTGTAACACCGTTGATGCTTCGACATATGGCAGATTATGGTAGTGCTTATCCAGGTGGAGAACCATTTGAAACCCCTGAAAAATGGCATGATTGGCTATATAAAATGGCTAATACAATTGAACGATTACAATATGATAATTGGATGGAAGATTGTAACGAATATAGTAAAGATTATGAAAAAACTTTTGAAGATGATCTTTATGAAGAAGAGCATCCAAATGGACCATTTTTGACAACTTCTGGTTCTTCAACTAAAAAAGAAATAAGAGAACAATATTATAAACGATGCGAAGAAATTCATAAAACGCGCGAACAAGTTTTAAAAAATTTTGGCGAAGAATTTTTTAAATATTTTGATTGTTTATGGGATTAAGAAGAAGAAAATAATCTTCTTCTTTTTTGTTATAAAATATTAAAATTATTTTAAAGTATTAATACTTATTTTAAGAAGAATATCCTTATAAAGGAGGGATAATATGTTACCAATTTTAATTCAAACTTCTGAAGAATTAACAAATAATATTAAATTAGTTCAAGGTATAACTTCTTTATTTTGGATTATTGAATATAGTCCTGAAGAATTAGGTTATAATAAAAAAGATAATAATTATTCTTCAGATTTAAACAGATATTCATTTTTAAGAACAGAATGCCTTAAAAATCCAACTACCTATCAAAAAAGATTAGACCAACATAAATACAGAATTTGGACTGTCGTCCCACAAGATTATGAATGGTAAGAATTTTCTTTACTTTGTATAAGGAGGGATGATAATGGATAATGAAACTAATGATTTAATGAATCAAGATGGATATAATGTCAATATTAATTCTGAAAATTCTGAGCAAAGTTATTTTACTGCTACTACTAGTAATGGTAATTTACGTTATGTTCCTAAAAAATGGGAAAGCAATGAATTGATAGAAACTATTGAAATGAATAATATTGAACAAGGTGTCCAAATTGCTTTAGCTCAAACTGATACAATACAACAAACTGCTAATCAAGCAGTAGAAAATGTGCGCTCACAGATACAAACTTTTAATACAAGAGCTAATGAAATAGAAAATGAATTAAACTTAGCAAAAAGTAGCATTGAAAATGATGTAAATTCTAAATTAGATGCTCAAAACACTAATCTTCTGAATGCTTTAACTAAATTATTAGGCTCTTATTATACTTTAGGAACAATTACTGATAATTTAGATTCAAATAAATCTACAGTTGATGCACGTATTACTCTATTATATGATGAAATATTTGGAGAAGGTTCTAATGGAAGTACTTCTTCCAATTCTTTAAATGACCGTCTGAAGACATTAACAGATAATGTTTCCGATTTAACAACTACTTGGTCGAATAATTATACTAATATTGATACTAGAATTACTGATATTGATACTAGAATTACTAAAATTTATAATGATATTTTTGGAAATAATAGCTCTGGCTCTAATAAAACTATTATTGAGCAAATAGCAGATTTAAATACTGCGATTTTTGGGTCTAGCGATGGAGAAGATTCAAGTGGCTCACTCATTGATAAAATTGTCGCAGTATTAGGACGAGGACTCCCTGACGCAGAAGATATTCCAGAATCAGGTGTTTTAGAGGATTCTTTAACTTCTAAAATTGATACTTTAAATGATTTAATTTCTAATATTTTAGAAACTTTAGGAATGTCTGAAGAATCTACAAATGATTATACTTTTTCTGATGTATTAACTGATTTATATGGAGCATTAATTCAAAAAGAAGACGGCACTTATTCGCGCGATGAACATCCATTAATAGAAACTTTAATAAATGTTCCAGGAGAAATTTATACTTTAAATACTAAAGTTACTTCTGTTGAAAAAGCAAACGAAGAACTTTCAGGACGTATTACTACTGTAGAAGGGTGGAAAAACACTATTGATGATGTTTATACAGACGCAGATATTATTGATCATCTAGAAGATGATGAAAATACTTATTTACGTTTAAAACGTAAAGAAACCGAAAAACCAAAAAATATTGAGGAAATGAGAGCGGATATTGAAAATACTTATATAACATTACCTAAAGGTGGTGGAGGTGGAGGAGCTACTGCTAGTGGTACTGCTAGTATAATTCGTATTACTGAAGCTTCTATACAAATTTTAACTGGGAAACCTTGTTTTATAGAATATAAATTAGATGCAAGAGATTCCAGTGGAGAATTAGTTGGAGGTGGTACTGCAACATGGTTCGTAGGAGGAGTTCAGGTTGCGACAAGTATTGCGAAAAATATAAAGTCTGATACTGACACTACTACTGTTAATAATGATTTTGATATATCGCCTTATCTATCTGTTGGAACAAATAATATTATTTTACAAGTTTCTGTAAGTACTGGTGGAGAATATAATATTATTGTAAGAAAAACTTGGACGATTAATGTTGTTAATTTTTCTTTTATTTGGGATTATAATGAAGAAACTATTTTTAATACTGGAGTAATTACTTTAGAATGGATTCCTTATGGTGCCAATCTTAATAAAACTACACATATTTATATTGATAGAGGAACAGATCACGAAATCTATTTAACAAGAACAACATTACAATCTGGTATTACACAAACATATACTTTTGAACATAATCTATCTCACGGAATTCATATTTGTGAAATATTTTTAACTGCAGTTATTGATGGCAAAAATGAAACTACTGATTCTCAGTTCCATGACATAATAATATTAGAGCCTTCAAATATAACTCCTATTATTTCTAGTTCGCCTTTAATTGAAATTATGAAAAAAGATCAAGAAGGTAATTTTATTAAAGATGAAGATGGTATTTTCATTCAAGAAATGGAACAATATGATACAGTTGCTCTTCCAATTGTTATTTATACTCCAAATTCTACTTTAACTAATAATATTATTCTAAAAGTAAATGGAGAAATTGTTGATACTTGGAATAATATTAATAGAACAGTTCAATATTGGAATTATTCTCCTACAACAACTGGAGAAAAAATTTTAACAATTTCTGTTGATTCTGCAGTAAAAAAAATTCATATTTCTGTTAAAAGTGTTGAAATAGAAAATGAAGAAGTTAGTGATTATAATTTTAAAATTAAAGCAAGCGATATTATCAGTAATACAGACTTACAAAATATACAAATTGAAGGCCAGCCTTTAATATTTTCTTCTAATTTTGACTGGGTAAATGGTGGTTTAAAAACTGAACGAGACTTTAATAATAATATCCAACAATATATTTGCGTTAAAGCCGGGACTACTTTAACAATTCCTTATCAGTTATTTAAAAATAATAACCCAGCATTAACATCTACCGGTTTTAATTTTAAAATTATTTTTAAAATTACTAATTGTTCTGATTATAATGCAGAATTTTTAGATTGTTTTTTAAATAACATTGGTATTAAAATGTTCGCGCATGAAGCATATTTATCATCAAATACTTTTTACACTGCTGATGCACGTTTAACCACTCAATATAGCGAAGATTCTTATATTGAATTAGAATTTGATATCTATCCTCAAAATACAGATGATGAAGGGAAAACAATTACTTTTTCTTTTGCAGATTGTTGGGTAGATGGAATTTTAAGTAGTATTAAATTATATGATGCATCTACTAGTTTTGACCAATCAGGAACATTAGAAAACCCATACAAGAATATTGTTATTGGTTCAGAAAATTGTGATGTATATTTATATTTAATTAAATCTTACAACAAAAGATTAAGTTTTAATGATCATATTGCGAATTTTATTGCTGACGCACCTAATGCTACTCAAATGAAGGCTCGTTATAATAGAAATGATATATTAGATAATGATGAAATTAATTATGAAAGATTAATTGAAAAAAATGGTGATTGTCGTGTTTGGTTATATGAAATTCCTTATATGACAATCGGAAAAAAAGATAAAGTATTAAATTGCACTTTCCAACAAAAATGGGGAAATGGTAATAGCTATTTTAACGATTTGCGAGGAAAAGGTACTATGACTGTACAAGGTACTAGTTCAGTAAAATATATTAAAGGAGCAGCAAACACAGATATTAATTTTACAGAATTAGTTGATGGTAATGGTAATAATTTAATGGTAAATGGCACAGAAGATGAAACTTATGGAAATAACTGGTATGTAGCAGACCCAGACAATCCAGGCCATGCTAAAATTTATACTGTCCAAGAAGGAGAACAATTAGGACCAGAATGTATTGCTGTTGCGCGCGATTCAAATAATCAAGTAACTCAATATATTAAAGCTTTAGGTTATAAAATTAGTGAAAATTCTTCTCCTATTACTTATTCAAATACTAAAGTTAATTTTGCCTCTTGTGAACAAGTAAATAATATGTGCAACGCCGCTTGGTATCAAAAATTTAATCCTTATCCAAGCCTTACCCCAAGAGATTGTATGGAATTCTCTATAGGAGTGCAGTTTATTAAAGACTTAGGAGTCCAATTACCCGACGCAGATCACTTTAGATTATTCCCAAATGATAATAAATTCCATTTTTATTCTATTGCTAATATGGGTAATAGTAAGAAAAACGTTCATGTATTCCATGATTTAAGTAATCCAAATGAAGTTTGTATTGAAGTTAATGATAATGATAAAGATCAAATGGTTATGGTAAATGATGATTTAAGTGTAGAAGATTGGTCTGGAGATGTCTATTTTAGTATGAGATATCCAGATACTAAAAATCCATCCCAAGAAATTAGAAATGCTTGGCAGCGTTTAGTAAGTTGGATGGCGGCAAATAATCCTAACGCAGCAACTAATAATCCTTTAGGAAAAACAGTTCATTTTGATCCATATACTTTTAAAGGACACAATCGTGCGGGCGCTCAAGTATTAAAAGGGACAACAGTTAATCAATATGCAGGCGATTATACAACTGATAGCTTTGAATATAGAATGGCTAAAATGCTATCTGAATGCGAAGATTATATGGTAATGGATTCTTTTGTTTATCATTTTCTTTATTTAGAGCGTCACACAATGGTAGATAATGTTAGTAAAAACAACTTCTGGTCTTCTACTGACTTAATTCATTGGGATTTATCAAAAGCTTATGATATGGATACTTCAGATGGTAATAATAATCAAGGAGCTTTTGAATTTGACTATGGTAATGAATATAATGATGATCGTACTGGTGGCGGTGGTAAAGTATTTAATGGAGCAAGATCAGTATGGTTTGTATTTATTGCCAATTTAAAGGAAGCTTGCAGCACAATGTTTACAAATAGAGAAGCGTTAGGTGCCTGGTCTTCTATTGCTTATCAAAATTTCTTAAATACCGAACAGCAAAAAATTCCAGAAAGAATTTGGAATGCTTGTTATAAATATGATTATATTAGAACATATCCAGAAAATGACTGGATTAATTTCTTAGCGGGAGGTAAAAAGACCCATCAACGTAAGCATTATGAATATTTTGAAGAACTATATGATTCTTCTAAATATAGGGGCACTGTATCTACTTCTCAATCTGTTAATTTCCGTGCATATACACCAACTCAATGGGCAGGAGTACCACCAAAGAAAGAAGTTACAATTACTATGTATAATAAAATGTATATTTCAATTGATGATGGTACCACGCAACTTGCTACAATAAAAGCAGAACGTGGCGTACCAGTTACAATTGATTTCTCAGGCAGTAGTGAAACAGGAAATACTTTAATCGCTTTAAATACTGCTTCTATGCTTCAATCTATTAGTGGTTTGGAACAATTATATAGTGATACTTGCAATTTCTCAGCAGCAATTAGATTAAAAGAATTAACTATTGGTTCTTTAGCTCCTGGTTATCAAAACGCATTATTTAATACATTATCTTTATCTAATAATGTTTTACTAGAACGTTTGTATGTTCAAAATTTAACTAATGCTAATTTTTCATTAGATTTAAGTCATTGTCCTGCTTTAAAGTATTTAGACGCACGCGGTTCTGGATTTACAGGATATATTTTTGCTGATAGCGGAAAATTAGAAGAAGCTTATTTAAATGCTCCTTCTACTATTATGATGAATAATTTAAAATATATTACAGATGAAAATTTTCATATTATTAGCGATAAAAATTTACAGTATATCACAATTAATAATTGCCCTCAAATTGATAGTTTTAATCGTTCTTTAATACTTAATAATTTACTAAAACTAGAATTATTAAATGTAAATTGGCGGGTTCAAGGCATTGATTTTAATACTTTCGTATCACATATTAAAACTATTCCTAATTATTTAATTACTGGTAAAGTAGAATTAACTCCTGAAATGGGAACTTTCAGCGTTGGCAAATTAGGAGATACTTTTACTAAAGATTTAAAATTTTATAATTATGATACAAATATAGAATTTTGGTCTGCGGAAAAAAATTATTTAAAAGATAATAAAGTTCAGTATAATGAAAATATTTGGATTTCTAAAGGAGATAATAATATTGGTAATGAACCTGTAGAGAATAGTGATTATTGGACATTAGTAGGCCCAATGGCTCAACCTTATTATACAGTATCTTTTTATGGATTATACCACGAATGGATAAGAAATCAATATATTGCCTCTGGCAATAATTTTATTCCTGATAATTTTTCAGATAAGTTTACAGAAACTTATATTAATGATTATAATATTCATAGAAATCCAAATTGGGTAAATGGCGCAGATTCTCGTAGAAGCTTTCAATCTTGGGATAAAGATTATTTAATACCTGTAACTAGTGATTTAGATGTTTTCGCGCAAGAAGGATGGGAATATAAATTAAATTATATTATGCATACCGAAGACCCAAATGTATTTATTACAAATGTTTTTCGTTATTATGCTGCAGGTTCACCAATTGAGAAAATGCTTACTAGTGAAATTCCAACATTTGTTCGTGATTATTATTTATATTCTGGTAATGGATGGACTAAAACAAATAATACTAATCAAGATCCTACTGCTTCACAAATATTAGTTCCAAGGGTTGCGATTAAAGAAGAAGGGCCAGAGACTTGGTATGCTGTTTATACTAAACAACCGAATAGTTATACAGTATCTGTATATAATACAGATATTTATGGAAAAAAACAAGGAGAACCGTTAATTACTTTATCTAAAAAAGTATATTCAGATAATCAAGACGAAACTAGAGTTTTATTAAGTGAGCTTAATTCTTATAGACCTGGTTTAGGAAATTCTGCAAAAGATAAAGCTATTTATATAGATGGCACTATGTATATAAATGATTTAAACCAGACAGATGAATCAAAACGTTTATATAGATTTTTGACTTGGCAGCCATATGTTCCAAATAATTTTATTGGTTTACCAGTAACTGGAGATATGGATATTTTAGCAAAATATTATAAAACAGACGATATATTTACAAATTATTTCTTAAATAAAATTACTACTTGTACTTTAGATGATTCTATTACAAAATTGCCCGATGGAGCATTTTTACATAATTCTAATTTGCAAAAAATTACTACTAAAGCTCAACATCTTGGTAAAGGATGTTTTAGTTATTTTGCAAAAATTAATAATAATGAAAGCAGAAGAATATTTATTTTTACAGCTACAAATATTAATATTGGTGATTATTGTTTTTATAATTTAAGCGATAGTTTAATTATTTTTACTGGAACTGGAAGTATTTCAGTAGGAATTCAGGCTTTTTATGAATTAAAAAGATGTATTATTATAATTTTAAATTCTAATGAACCTATTCATTCATCTTCTGTTTATACTAGTAATAATTTTCAAAATTTTTATACCATTTCAGAAAATCAAAATTATTTATATGTTACTCCAGAAGCTTATCAAAGATATATAAATAATGACATTAATGATAAAATACCATTTAATCTAAATGGTACAGAAGGTCCTCGAAATTTAATTCTTGAAATTAATAAAACTAATCCTACATTCCAAAATTTATTACAGGAGGCGGGAATAAATGATTATTAATCCAGAAGAAAGTATGAACCAACTTAAAAATTTTTTTATAGATACTCTTCCTGATAATAAATTAGAAATTCCAGATTTAGTATCAATAGATACTCTAACTAATCAATCTTATTGGAATCCTCTTATTATTAATAATCCTAATATAGAAGAAATAAATTTTCCGAACTTAATACAATCTCCCCTTATTATAAAAGGGGAGAATTTAAGACGAGTTAATTTAGAGTCTTTATCGCGCGTAGAATTTGGAGTATCTAGTCTTGATAATTATAACTTTCTTCCATTAAGTATTTTACAAAATACTAAAATACAGACATTAAATTTACCAAATTTTATAGGTACTGGTGCAGAAGTTCCTCCATCTGGTATGCAAATTTCTGAATCAAATCAAATGAGTTTTCTTAATAATTATTGGTTAAACACAGTTTTCATGGGTAATAGTCTTATGAAACAAAGTGATTATCCAAATTTTATATTTAATGGTTTCTGGTTTAGAAATAATTATTCTTTAGTAGCTTTATGCTTAAATTACCCTTATGTTATTCCTTTAGACCGTACAGAAGGTTTTAATACAACTCCTATTAAAAAAGGTAATGGTCATATATATGTTCCAGAAAATTTATTAGAGGAATATCGAGCAGCAGATTATTGGAAAATTTTTCCTGCTGAAAAATTTAAATCTTTAAATGAATATGAAAATAATATGAAATCTTATTTTTCTGATAGTATAGAAGAATCTTGGGAACGAATTATAGCTAATTGTGATAATAATAGTTATGGTAATTATCAAGTTGGAGATACTAAAACTTTGTATTGGAATGGTATTCCAATACAAATGGTAATTGTTGAAAAAAATAAAGATACTAGTCCAACAAAAGGAGTTGTCCCTTTAACTTGGATGATGAAAACTATTTCTATATTTAATCGTTATAATTTAGGAAGTATTTTTAATAATAATCCAATTAATTTTGCTAATGCTAATGGAACTGAATCATATCCAGGTTATAGAAAATTATTTACAGAAACTATTTATAATGGTATTAGTAGCAATCCTATTACAAAAGATAATGTTATTATTAATGGAATTAAGCCAGTAACTAAATATTCAGTAGGAACTAATAATTCAGGAGTTATTACAAATGCTTTGTCTTCTACTGAAACTATTTGGCCACCTTCAGCTTCCGAATTGAATCTCCGAGATTATACTACTCCTTATAGTTATTTTACAAAGTTACCAACTATCGAAGAAGCAGAAAAACGTCCAAATTATAGTTTAGGTTTAACTACACTTGTAACAGATGAAACAAATAAATTTATTACTATTGGAACAAGAGATTATTCTACTTCTAGTACAACTCCTGATTTATTAAGAGCAACTGGAGAAAATAGTAAAATGGAATTAATTCAAGGAGATAATACAAATTCTTATATTATTTTTGGTTTTTGTACTTAAAAGGAGGCTTATTTATGATTGTGAGTGAAATATATGAAAGAGAAAATGCAACTCCATTGCTACATATTTACTCTGATGAGCGATTTTTTTTACGATTAAAAAACCAATTAGTTAAAGATGGATATGTAGATAATGAGCAAGAAATTCAAAATTATATTGAAACAAATATTCCTCTTCCATCTATTAAAGCTAATAATGATTTTATTTGCTCGATTTTAATTCATGATGATGAATTAACTGAAGACCAAATACTTAAAGCAAAACCTGTTTTAAATAAAGCTTTAAATTTAATAGAAGAAGAAAAAAGTTATTATCTTAAATTTCTTTATCCTCCTTTGAATATTGAATATCAATATAAAGAAGGAGAGCGTTTTCAATATAATAATAATATTTATGTTACTATTCAAGAAGCTTATGGGAAAAAATTATTAGATTCTGATAATTCAACATATTTTAAAAAAATAAATTGTCCAATAGATTTTCTTGAAGAATGGAAAACTATGCAAGAATATAACTTAAATGATAGAATTAAATATGGTAGTCATATTTATGTATCTTTAATAGACCATAATACTTGGTCTCCACAAGATTTTCCTGCTGCATGGCAATTAGAAGAAAGAAGTCAAGATTAATTCTTGACTTCTTTCTTTTTTTATGCTATAATATTTTTAGAAAGAAAAGAGAGGTAACTTTATGGAAAAATATTGTTATGTCTGCGGTAAAAAAATTAGGGAAAAAGATTTTTATTATAATATAAGTTCAAATAGTTATATTTGTGATAATGAAAAATGTTATAATTTCTATTTTTGGGATAATTTCGCCACAAGAGCAATTCATGACCATAATCACGAATATGTTATTGTAGACCGAAAAGTTTATCAAATTGGTAATCCACAAGATGAAGTTAAAGGAATGGGTGGCAGACATTGGGCTATTCAATTTAATGATGGGCATTATATTGAAACTGATTCTTTATGGTTTCTTGGCGACTTACCGCAAAGATTACTTCATGATTTTCCCGACAATGCTAAATTTATTACTCATTAAAGAAAGGAGAACTTATGGTAGAAATTGTATTTTGTGTAGGTATCGCGGCTTCTGGTAAGACTACTTGGGCTTATAAGCAAGAAGGCTATGTTGTATTAGATTCTGATGCTGTGCGCGAAGAGCTTTATGGCGATGCTACCTGCCAAGATAACCCTGATAAGGTTTTTAATCTTATCTATAAGCGCGCGAAGAATGCTTTGCGTGAAGATAAATCTGTAATTTTTTGTTCTACCAATCTTACTATGAAATATCGTATACATGCTATTCGTCAAATGAAGCAAGTGCGGCCTGATGCTATTATTCGCGCAGTTGTCTTTAATACTCCGCTAGAAGTATGCGAAAAGCAGAATAAGATGCGTGAGCGTCAGGTCCCTGACTGGCTTTTTATGAAACAGCTTAAAACTTTACAACTTCCTGTTTATAACGAGGGGTTTGATGTTATTGATGTAATTCATAATTATACTCATGAAGAAAGTCAAAAAGTTTATCACGAAATTTTAGAAAAAGTTTTAAATTTTGGTAGTCAAAAAAATGAGCATCATACTTTAACTTTATTTGAACATTGTGTTAATGCTTATATTTATGCTTGTGATAATAATTTTAATCCCTATATTTGTGGTGCAGCTTTAGCGCATGATTTTGGTAAGGCTTGGACGCAAGAATACTGGAAGAAAGATAATGGTAAAAATGCGCACTATCCTTGTCATGAAAATGTTGGGGCTTATCTTTCTTTAAATTTAGGTAATTCTTATCATTGCGCTCAATTAATAAATTACCATATGCTTCTTTATATGGATTCGCGCGCACAGGCTACTTGGCGTGAGCGTTTAGGTGAAGAATTTTGGCGTGAGTTAGAGCTTCTTCATGAAGCAGATTTAGCAGCACATTAAGGAGAATGACATTGAAATACTATAGTAGAGAAATTTTAGAACAGTATTTAAAAGATACTCGTTTAAATAAAATTTTAGATATAATTGATGATATTGAACCAGAAATTACAGAAGATAAAACTGTACCAGCACAAATAAATGTGCGACTTTGCCGCAATTGTCCTTATTTTGAACAAGAACATCCTACTATAGAAACCAATGAAGATTTTGGCTATTGTTCATATAAAACTGATTTTGCTGTTCTTGATGATGAACCAATTCATTGGTATTTTACAAATAGGAATAGTTTTTGTGATGAAAATACATTAGGTGATGAAGATGCATATTAGTTTAATTTTAGTTGCTTTATTACTAACTATCTTCTTTTTTAAAGATGATAATGGAAGTGGTTTTGTTTAATGAAAGTATTATCTACCAAGCATCCTGGTTTATGGTTTATTTGCGAACAATGTAGCGCTGTTATTATAGATGTTCAAGATAATGAAATTTATAATGGGCGAGATGTATATTGTCCAATTTGTAAATTTAAAAATGAGATTTTATTTGATAAAAATTATGATGGAGTAATTCAGAAAGAGAGTTAATATGTTAATTTTTCTTGTTTGTTTAAATATTTTAGCATTAGGTATTTTTTTATTACTATATGATAAAAAAGAAGGAGAATTATATTTTATTGGGTCTACAGTTTCTATTCTTTCTGGTATAGCATTATTTATTCTAATAATGGTATTGCTCGCGCAAGGAAGCGTGAATCGAGAAAAGGCAAATCAATTAAATATTGATTGTGCAAATTTGAATTATTATGTACATCATTTAGAAGATTATAAAGAAAGAACTTTAGTTGAAGCTATAAATAGATATAATGTAGAATTAAAAGATTTTCGCGCAAAACAATCTTCTCCTTGGTTAAATTGGTTTTATCCTGGAGATGTAAGTAGATGTGAATATATAATTTGGAGGAATTAAATTATATGTCTGAAAATGTAAATCATCCTGCTCATTATAATGTCGGAGCGATAGAAGTAATTGATATTATAGAAAATCAAGGTTGGGGAGTAGGTTTTAATCGCGGAAACGCTGTAAAATATATCTTGCGCGCAGGTCATAAGGATAAAAATAAAGAAATTGAAGATTTAAAGAAAGCTATGTGGTATCTTAATCGAGAAATAGAAAGACTTCAAACTATTAGAGAAGTAGAAAGGTTTGAAAATGGATAATAATTGTATTGTTATGTGCCCATGTTGCGGGACAATATTACAAGTTACAAGCAATATATTGGGTTCAAATGCTTACCCATTTCATTCTAATATGCAAATGTGTTTGCGCGATATGATACAAAATAATCAAATAGCACAACCAAATTATGCTCAAATGTGTTGTGCAATAAGTCAGGAGGATAATAATAATGTATAATCCAAATTATCAAAATTGGGGTCCTCAAGGATGGCGTTGCCCTGAATGCGGACGAATATATAGCCCTACTACATTTATGTGTTTTTATTGTGGTAATAAAGAAACTACAATTCAAACAGATAAAACAACTGTAATACCATTTGATGATAAAGGATGGTGGGATGATTATCAAAAGAGAACTACTGGTGATGTAGAAGCAATAAATCAACTTTGGAAACAATTTACTGTTAGCTCTGGAACGAATGTAGAAATTACACCAAGCGGCGCAATACTTTATCATGGTCCTACAATGGAGTGTTATTTATAATGGATAAGAAAAGAATGGAAGATGCTATATCTAAGTTTGATAAAGCTTATGCTAATGATGATATAAGAGAAGAATATCTTCAATTTAGTCGTTTTATTCAAGGTGCTTTTATTTCTCCTACAGGGTGGATTATAGATACTGGTAATTATCAGACTGTAAATAGAGAGCTTATTGAGGATATTTATTATAAAATTAGGAAGCATCCATTAATTTGGAAATTATTTTTTAGGGTGGCTTAATATGAATATAGTAGATTTTACTAAACAATTTCAAATTAATAAAGAATTTTTAGATACTATTGACTTTATCCCTTTCTTAAAGCAATTTACTTTATTAGGCGATATGATGGTAGCTGTAGAAGAAAAATATCGTGATATTGATATGCCAAGTGAATTAGAAGGTGAAATTTTTAATTATTATACAACATGGGAATTTGAAAAATATCTAGAAGAACGTTACTCAAATCAAATACAGTTTTATCCATATGAAGATTATTTAATTAATTTTATAGGAGAACAAAATGATTATTAGTGCAGCTTGCCGCGCGGTTGTTAATGATGAAGAAAATGTATTTAAAGTTCATCGTCATGGTGATTTTTTCCTTTGGATGAAACAACTTCATTGTGATTATGATAAATCAAAAGTTGAAAGTGGCTTTATAAATTGGGATATGCACAAAGAGCGTTTTGTTTCGCGTGCAGAAGCAGCTAAAATCGCGGTGGAATGTAATCAAATTTTGCCACATATGAAAGAACAATTTAATCCAAATTGTTTATATTCTGAAGATATTTATTAAAATAAAAGGAGATTTAAAATTATGATTTTTATTATTTGTTTAATCGTTGCTATTATTACAGTTATTGCCGCATTTATGTTTGAAAAAAATGACTGCGATTTTGCTAGTTTAATTTCTGGTATTATTGCTTTACCAACTGCTGGTGGAGCCGCAATTATGCTAATTGTATTAGCAATAACTTATATAGGTTGTCCGCGCACAGAAGCAATATGGCAAGAACGATATGCTTCTTTAAATACTCGTATTGAAAATCATATGTATTCTTTTTTAGATAAATCAAAATTAATTGAAGAAGTGCAGAAATGGAATGAAGATTTTTCTGCACAAGAAAAGGCACAAAAGAATATTTGGGTAGCTATTTTTAATCCTGAATCTATTGAAGGATTAGATAAAATTGATTTAGAAAAAATAAAGTAAGAAAGTCTCTTGACTTTCTTTTTATTTTATGTTATAATAAAAGAAAAAAGGAGAATAAATATGGCAGAAGTGTTTGAAGGGCAACTTATAGATTGGAATAAATTTACTGCTAAAGACGCTTTAAAATATACAAAAGAAGGTCAAGAACGTATTCAAAAAAAAGAATATATTGATGTTATTAAAGAAATAGCATATGTCGCCACATCAGGCCAATCTAATCTAACTTTAACTAAAAAATTAACTGATTATACTATTTCTAAATTAGAAGCTAATGGTTTTAATGTAACAATAGAACAAGATCAATGTTATACTATGACTTCTGGAGGTTCAAGTATTATAAATGATTATTGGACTACAACTATTAAATGGTGATTAATATGGAATATCCAATGACTTTAACTATTCGTCCTGATTATAATGACCCATATTATACAGGTTCCCATAATTTACAATGGAATTATGATAATTTTAAAGGTGACTTCACTGTTTGGAATTTAAGTGATTGTCCTGAAGATGCAATAATAGGTCGAGATTTATTTGACGCTTATGATTTTGTTCGTGCAGTTGAATTTGGTATGAGTCTCGCACGAAAAGGTTATACAAAAATTAAGCTTACAGAAATAAGAGAAAACGAGGATGAGGATGAAGAATAAATTCTTCAATAAAATAATTGACTTCAATTAAAAATTGTGCTATAATTATTCCAGAAAGTGAAAAGGAGATAATTATGAATAAAAAAGCTATTTTCCATCATTTTTCTGATATTATCGACAATATGCTCTCTGAATCATTTTTTTGGGATACATATTTCCAAGAGCCTTTTATGTTAGAAGATACTGTTGAAGGAAATGATACAGACCCTTCTGTGCCTGAAAACATCTCTCTTCATTTTGGCGTTAGCCGTGGATGTATTGTTGATGAAGATTATGATTGGGTAGTAAAATTTGATTTAGATGGCGATTATTTATATGATAGTCTTTGTGCGCGCGAAGTAGATGTTTTCCGTATGGCACAAGAAAACAATTTGGATAAGTATTTTACGGAAGCAATTTATCTTGGCACTTATACTCGTGAAATTAATTTTTATGATAAAGAGAAAATAGAACAAAATTTAAATTGGTATGATTATGATCCTATTGCTTTCGAGCGAGACTTTTTAGAAAAAGAGGATGATTTTGGTCCTGTTCTTCCTATTGTTATTTCTATTCCTCTTTATGCTTATCCGCGCGCAAATATTTATAAATACCATAATTTTATGAATGATAGCGATTATGCAGATCAAGCAAAAACAGTAAATAGTCCTTTAAGGAAACGTAATCTACAAATTGCAATGGAGTTTATCTATAAGTATGGTATAAAAGAATATCGACGTTTTAGTGATTTTCTTTCTGAAAATTATGTAAATGACATTCATCACGGTAATGTTATGGAGCTTAATGGAGAATTAGTTTTGAGTGATTATTGTGGATTTCACAGTAGTTGTGATACAAGTGAAGATTGGTAAGAAAGGATTTTAAATATGTTTAAAGATGCTATTGGCGATAGAATGAAGCAATATGAGAATTGTTATCGTATTTACATGCCTCGACGTTCAGCAGTAGTTGCTCGTTTAGATGGCCGGAGTTTTCATAATTTTACTAAGGGCTTTGAGCGCCCATACGATAAGTTATTTGCTTCTTGTATGTGGGAAACCGCGAAAGAATTATGTGAAAATGTAGGCGGTTGCCGCTTTGGTTATACACAAAGCGATGAAATCACTCTTGTTCTCGCAGATTGGGAGAATCCTAAAACCGAACCTTGGTTTGGCAATAATTTACAAAAAATTGTAAGTATTTCCGCGAGTATGGCTACTTTGTTCTTTAATAAGAATTTTGTTAATTTATATGCTAAAGAAGTTAGTCATTTTTATGATTCAAATGGAAATTATGAAAGTGATGAATTTAAATTACTTCAAACGCATAGCAATGCTTTTGATAATAAAATGGCTCTTTTCGATTCACGCGCGTTTATTATTCCGCGAGAGGAAATTTTTAATGTCTTGTATTGGCGACAACTTGATTGTAAGAGAAATAGTATTCAACTATTAGGTCAAGCTAATTTCTCTCATAGCCAACTTCAAAATAAAAATAGTAATGAAATTCAAGAAATGCTTTTTCAAGAAAAAGGTATTAATTGGGCAAATGAGCCTGAGTGGTTTAAGAATGGAGTTGCTATTTATAAGAAGCCTACTAAAGTAGAATATTATAATGAATTTGATGGTAGTTCTGGCGTAGTATATCGTAATAAATGGTATGCTGATTTAGCAACTCCTGTTTTTACGAAAGATAAACAGTATATTGAAAAATATTTTATTTGACTCTTTTCTTAAATTATAGTATAATAAATATGTAAAGAAGGAAAGGGGATATTTGAAGTGAACGAGAGGTTTTTTAAATTCGCACGCGAAGCATCTAAGAAAGCCGATTATAAAAACAAAGGCACTAGCAATTCTCCTGCTATTGGCGCGGTTGCGGTATATAAAGGTAGCATTGTAGCAGAAGCGTGGAATACTGATAAAACCTCTCCACTTCAAGCTCGTTATAATATTTATCGTTATAATAATCCTGATTTACCTCCTAAAACTCATTGTGAAACTTCTCTGGTTCAGCGATTGCGTTGGAAGTTTGGTGATAATTTAGATTGGGCAAAAGTAGATATTTATTTGTATAGAGAATATAAAGATGGTTCTTTGGCAAATAGCAGGTGTTGTGAATCCTGCTATCGCCTTTTGCGAGATTTGGGAGTAAAAAGAATTTTCTATACTACTACAAGAGGATTTGTAGAGGAGAAATTTAAGTAATGTGTGATTTTTGTGAGAAAATGAAGCCTATTATGCGAACAACTTTTGAAGATGGAACTTATTTACAAGCGACTTTATGCCCAATTTCTTTTAAAGGTAAAGGGCCGTATATCTATATAGAACATACAACTCCAATAGATGAACATTGTAAAACTTCATACGCAGATGGTATGTTTATAAATTATTGCCCAATGTGCGGAAAGGAATTATGGAATGTGTAAGTATTGCGAAAAAGAAAATATTCAGTATATTTTAAATGATGATATTATTTATCTTTATATTATGAATAATAAACATATTCCTCCTCAAATAGTATTTGGAGATTATAATGGAGTAGATTCTTTTCATAGAAATATAACCATAAATTATTGTCCTATTTGTGGAGAAAGGTTGGTAAATTAATATGCTTGATGTAGGTCATGTGTTATATGGTTCTCAAAATTATGGGTTAGATGGTCCAGATTCAGATAAAGATTATAAAGTTTTTCTTTGTCCTGAAGCAGAAGATTTTTATCACTATAAAAGAGTAGAAAAGAATGATGTTCCAGAATATTTAGATAAAGAACATTATTCTCCTATGGATGTACGAGCTTTTGATAGAAGTCTTTACGTAGGAAATCCTAATTGTTTGGAAATGCTTTGGAGTAAAGAAACTGAAGATCTTTTTCTTGGTCTTAGAGTATATATGAATGATGCGCGATGTATGTTCGAACAAGGTTATCTTGTTACGGTTTTTCCACAGTTTTTAAGCGCGGTTAAGGGGACTATTTTTAATTCATTTAATCGTTATGATGTAAATCGTAAAAGTGCTTCTCGCGCTACTTTTTGGATGAATTTTGTTCTTAAATTAATGGCAAATGATTTTAAAGTAGAATCTTCTTTTTGGTATGATGAGCCCGCGCGAAAAATGCGTTTTGATGAAAGTGTATACTTACCAACATTAGAAGATTTTAAGAAAATGTTTGCTTCTCTTGAAAAACAAGCTTTATGTCAGGCTGAAGAAGTTTATCATAATTTACATTCGGAACAACTTCGGGGTTATAAAGGTATGGCAAATAAACTTCAAAAGCAAATGAAAGAATTTGTTTTTGGTAATTTAGTTGAAGAATTAATTGAAAATGGCTATTAAGGAGTAATAAAATATGTTTTTAAGTAAAGAAACTATGTTAAAGAAAATTGAATATCGAATTAATCTACTCCGCGCGCGAAGTGAAATTGTAAATGAGCGTTTAATTAACGCACTAATTCGTGAAGCAAGAAATTTAAAGAATGAGGAGAATAAGTAAAATGAGGTATAAGTTTAATAATCATCCAGAAGATTGTCATTATATTGTAAATGAAGATAAGCGAAAGGTTATTTGTATTATCGAAGATACTGATAGAATTTTTATAAATTTTGCCAATAATAATTTTAAGATTCCTTATGATTGTACAGATACTTATATTGGTAATAAAAATAATTTACTTCCAAAGCTTCTTATGCCTAAGCGTTTTTGGGGCGTAGCTACTTGTAGCAAAAACGATGAATGGGATGAAGAAATAGGTAAGAAGATAGCTTTTTCTAAGGCTAAAGATAAACTAAATAAGAGTTTCGTTAAGCGTGCAAATTTATATGTACATACATTTGATAAGTATCTTGATCGCGCAGTTGAAATGCTAAATGGCGTTTGTGGAAAGTTAAATGCTAGTACAGAACATCGTCATAATAAGCTTGATGCACTTTTAGGAGAAGCAGATGTCGTGTCGGAAAATTAATGATAGATATGCCAAGGAAGGTTATATTATTAAAGAAATTAATCTTGATGACTTTCCTTGGCGAACAGATAAAATGCCTAATTTTCCAAAAGATGGAAATCCAGATATTATTTATAAAATTTTTGAAGAATGTAATGTAAATAGTATAACTCAACAAGCAATTATGCAACAATATAATGAGTTATATGTTTATAATGAAGCATCTCCTGAAGAAAGAGAAATTCTTGCTCCACAAGTTAAGGTTGTTTATTCTTTATTAAATCTTCCAGATATTTATTATCCAAAGTTTCAACCTTTAATGGATGAAAAAGAAGTTTGGTCTTTAAACGAAAGAGATTTGAGTGTTAAATTAGGTACTAAACTTCAATGGTTTGGAATTAATTTTGATAATTATAAAAAATTTGCTAATAAAGTATCTGAATTATGTGAAGAATTTAATTTGCGTGAAGATGATATTCTTTTAAATCCATCTAATATTGGCTATCATCCCATATTAGGTTTAAGAATAATTGATTATGGATTAACAAATGATAATCAATTATTTGACTTTTAAACAATTTTATGGTATCATAAACTCAAGATAAGAAATTATCTTTAAAAATACAATAAAGAGGAAAAATATGAAATTTAATAATGAAGAATCTTATCGTGCTTTTCAAGAACCAGAAACTATTGTAACTGAAGAAGATTTTGGATGCGGTTTTTGCTGGGACAGAAAGAAAAAGAAAGAAAAAGAATTATTTTTCTTAGATGCTGCGAATAATATGAGAATATGTAATTATTGTCCTTCTTGCGGCAGAAAGTATAATGAAGAGTAAGATTTCTTCTTACTCTTCTTTTTTATTAAGAAGAAGAAAATAGAAAAATTTTCTTTATGATTACGCACTTTTCTTGTGAAAGATATTTCAATCTTGGAGGTTGCTATGAATAGTCTTAATCAAAATATCCCAAATACTGGCTTATATAATAATGGTTTATTTAATAATGGAATGAATTATGGGAATTTTAATCCAACTCCTACTCAGGGAAATTTTAATGGAATGAATGCTTATAATTTACCTCATTATAATATTATTCAAGTAAATGGCCAGAAAGGTGCTGAAACATTACAAATGGCACCAAATAGTAAAGTTTTACTTTTAGATGAAACAGACCCTTTAATATGGTTTGTTCAAACAGATGGAGCGGGCTATAAAACAGTTACTCCATATTCAATTACTCCATATCAACCCGCGCCTCCTGTAGATTTAAACTCTCTTGAACAAAGACTTTCGGTATTGGAGGAAAAAATAAATGCCAAATCCTATTCTGGAACAAATAAACAACGGAAGCAAAACAACCGCAATGAACAATATATATCAGTTGAAGCAGCAGATACAACCAGCCAAGCAAGCATTGCGGCAAATAATGAGTTTAAGTAATCCACAAATGATGATGAATCAAATGTTAATGAGCAATCCAAAAGTTCAACAAGCATTAAGTTTTATAAAGCAAACAGGGAATAACCCACAAGAAGCTTTTATAAATTTAGCAAAACAAAAAGGTATAGATCCACAAGAATTTATGAATGAATTAATGAGTCAGTAATTAATACTGACTCTTTTATTATGCTTAAAATCCGCAATGCGGGTTTTTATTATATATAATAAAAATAAAGAGGTGTCCCTTATGAATGGTAATGAAGGATTAACTGCTTCCGATGTTGCTTTACTAGCCGGTAATAATGACGGCGGTTTTGGTGGTAATGGTTGGGGCGGCATGATTTGGTTATTCGCTATTCTAGCTCTTATGGGCGGCTGGGGTAACGGCGGTTGGGGTGGAAATAATAGCTTTGCTAATGCTATTGGTTATGAAAATCTAGCTACTTCTAGTGAAGTACAACGTGGTTTTGATAATCAAAATCAAATGGCTAATCAACGTGATATTCTAGCCGCAGTTAATGCCGGCACAGCTCAAGCCGTTTCCGCGACTAACCAAGCCAAGTATGATAATATTAATGTAGCCAAAGATATTCAAGCCGCGATTATTGCTCAAATTGGTGATGTTCGCAATAATCAAATGCAACTATTAGCTAATCAAAATGATTGTTGCTGCAGTACTAAAATGGCTTTAATGGACGGCTTCAATAATGTAAATGCTGGTATTGCTCAAGCTCGTTATGAAAACGCGATGAATACCGCTGCTATTAATCAGACTACCAATGCTGGAGTACAAAAAATTATTGATGCTATTACTGGTAATCGTATGGCTGATATGCAAAATCAAATTGATGCTTTACAGCTACAGAATGCTTTAAATGGCGTAGTACGCTATCCTAATGGATGGACTTACAATGCTGGTAATAATCCTTTCTGCGGCAATAATGGTTGCGGCTGTAATGGATTTAACATGTAATTTAAACACCGAACACATCTAGTGTGTCTAGTTTAATACAAGAGGCACTTGTTTTCGGGCAAGTGCCTCTTTTTTTGTAGGAGGAATTAAAATGATTCAAGCTTATAGTGATGGCGTAACTGTCGCCGCCAATGGAACTTATCCTTTAAATAATGTTGTTTTTTTAAAAGGAAATACTGCCGTTGTTGCCGGTGCTGGCGGAATTGCTTTAACAAAACGTGGTATTTATAATGTACATGTTGATGGTTTTGCTACTCTAGCTGCCGCTGGAGATTACTCTATTCAACTTACTCGTAATGGCGTACCACTACCTCAAGCTATTAGTACCACCACTCTCGCAGCCGCAGGTTCTGCTAACGGAGCTTTTAATGCTCTTGTTGTAGTTGAAGAAAGTGATTGTCCTTGTAATTGGACTTCTGCAGCAGTTACTATTGGTATTCTTAATCCAAGTACAGTTGAGGCAACAGATGCTCATATTAATATAATTGTTTCTAAACTAATTTAAGGAGGGATGAGTTATGGCTCAAAATAATCAAGAACTACAAACTCTTTACTCCGAATTAATTAATAGAATGAAGCAAGGAGTAGAAATGCATGAGCAATTAGCTGATTATTATGCTTTTCTAAATCTTCCTGGTTATCAAAAATGTCATGAATATCAAATGCTTTGTGAATTATTAACATATCGTAAAGCAAAAGATATGTATATGAAGGAGTATAATCAATTAGTTCAACCAACTTATATGGTTAGTGGCATGTTGTCTAATATGGCTAATATGGCCAATAATAATAACATGGCTAATAATACAAATAATAATAATAACAATAATAACAATTCTAACCAAATGAATCAAAACAATATGAATCATAATGGAATGACAAGTATGGCTAATTCAGGTAAAAATTATGCAAATAATGTTATTCCTCAGAATTGGTACAATTATACTCGCTACGATGTTGATGCAGGAACTAAGCGTACCGCTGTAAAAGATGGTTTTAAAAAATGGTTAGAATATGAAAAAGAAACTCGTCAATATCTATCTGAAATGGCACAGCGTTTAGAACAAATGAATGAACGTGAAGCTGCGAGAAAACTAGATCATTTAATTGAACATGTTGAAAAAGAAATTCAAACTGCTGAAAATAAAATGATGGATTTAGAAAGCACTGGATATGATATGGCTTATATTTTACAACAACAAAATGAATTACAACATCATTATGCAGAAAAGATTCGTACAATGAATGATAAAAACTTACAATTCCGTCGTCGCGGAGAAGGAAATTATGCTAATTATAATTTAAGTGATTATGATGATGAAGAGGAAGATTTTGAATATTATACTCATGAATATCCTCGTTATTATCGTAGATATTATAAATAAGGTATATAAAAAATGATTAGACTTATACAAAGACGTTTAATCATTCCTCGCGGCGATACTGGATCTTTTTCTGTTCCAATTTTAGGAACTATGTCTGAAACTGATATAGCAGTTTTTTCGATATTTGATCAACGTATCCGCAAAATAATCTTTTCAAAATATGCTGATTTAGAAGAGAATAATTTAAAAATTGACTTTTCTCATATGGATACAGTTAATTTGAAGCCTGGTAAATATGTTTGGGATATAAAAATTTATAAAAATCCGCAATTTATTGATGATAATTTAATTGGTGGAGATGAAATAAATTCTTATTATGCAGGTTTTTCTTTGCCAGTTTGTGAAGTAAAAGAAACTGCGGATACTTATTTATGCGGGAAAAATAATAATATATTATTTCCTGATAAAATTAATTTTATTAATGATGTGCTAAACGAAGTTAAGGAAATAGCTGTTCAAGCAGAAGAAAGTTCTAAACATTATCCAATTATTCAAAATAATTATTGGTATATTTGGGATATTAATCAACAAGGTTATATCAATACAGGGATTAAAGCTAATGGTGATGATAATGTTATTTCAGTTGACGTTATTGATGCAGATACAATTAAAATAACTTTTTCTAATGGCGGCTTTCAATATATTCCAATTTCAGGTATTGATTCCTTAATAATCGATAATGATTTAATTTATGATGCTGGCTCTATAGATGATAATAACGAAGAACCTATTGAAGATTTAATTCTAGATGGTGGTTCTTTAGAAGGAGGGGATTAAAATGGCAGAAATAAAAAGAAATGTCAGAATCTTTCTAAAGAATGGTTTAGAAGAAAATTGGGAAAAAATTACTGATTTTATTCCTGGTAAAGGAGAAATGATTATCTATAATCCAGATGAACTTCATTCAAGACCAAGAATCAAAATTGGTAATGGAATAGATCTTCCCAAAGATTTACCTTTTGTTATGACAGAAAATGATATAGATTTAGATAATATTGTTGCCAATAGGGTTAAAGGAAAATTAACCTTTGGATCAGATGGAGCTTTTGTTTATGATGGCTCTACTGATATAAATGTACCAGTTTATACTGGTAATTTTGATATAAATTAATGGAGGGAAAAATTATGTCTGATTTTATCGTAAAAAATATTGATGAAGAACCCACTTTTGTTTTAGAGCAAGTTGTTGATCAAGCTTTAGTTAATGATGGTCATATCTTAGTTGACGCAGCTACTAAAAATACTTTCGTAGATAAAAATATTCATATTGATTTAGAAGTTCCTAATGCTTCTGCTCCAGTACTAGATGTAACTGATATTACTGGTTCTATTACTATGGGAACCGCAACGGACGGTGTTTATTCTCCTGTGGCAAATCTTTCCGGTACAGTAAATGTAGCTAGTGCTGGTTGGATGTCTGCTGGCAATAAAAATGTTTCCGAAAATGGAGTAAAGATTGGTAAGGTCAATCAATCTACTTTAAAGAATGGTAATACTGCCATTGCTAGTGGCGCAGAAATTACTCCTTCTGACGAAGATCAAACAATTAATATTTCTGAAGGTTATAATGCTGCTCGTACTGTTGTTGTTAAAGCCGCAAGTGAAAGTGACCCAGCAACTGTTGTTTCTGGTAACGCTACTGTTTCTACTTTAACTTATACCGCTGATAGTACAAATCACACATTTGATATTAGTGGTACTGAAACTATTCCAGCTCCTAGCGTAACTACTCCTGGTTTTATTTCTACAACTAAAGGCACTAAGACTGCTGGTACTGCTACTGTAGCAGCTACTGTTGATGAAGTTACTGTTGGCGTAATTGCTAGTGAAACTACTAAAAAGGTAAAGCCTGTTATTGCTCGTACAGCTAAGCCTTCTGGCGATGCGTGGGTTGATGCTGCTTCTGGCGCCGCAACTACTTCTAAACCAAGTGCTGGAGCTTATGTTCGTGTAGATGCTGCCGCTATTGCTGAAAGCGTAACCGCAACTGGTAAAGTAAGCCAAGCTGGTTATGGTACTACTACAGATTATCAAGCAGATACTGCTACCACTATTAATGTTGGTTCTAATGCTGCTGATAGTACTTATATACCAGTTACTGCTGGTACTGTAACTGCTAATGGCGCTACTGTTAGCTCTGTTGCTTTAGCTTATAATTCCACAGGTGGAAACTTTGATGTTACTGGTTCTGCTAATATTCCTGCTCCTACTGTTGGAACTGCTGGTTATGTTGGTGACGGTGTTGGAGCAGCTAATGGTTTATCTAATGGTGCTCAAGTTGCAGCTACTGTAGCTAAAGTTGGTATTGCTGCTTCTGTTACTGGTGGAAATGCTGTAACTCCTGTTATTTCTAAAGATGCTGCCACTAATGTTGATGCTAGTGCTGCAACTACTTCTCAACCTTCTGCTGGATTCTATGTAGCTGTTAATACCGCGGCCGATTCCTCTACTGTTAATGCTGCTGCTGCAGTAACTAGCGCAGGTTATGGTACTACTACTGATGGTCAATATACTACTACTCCTGCTAGTAAGACTGTTACTGTCAATGCAGCTGGAACAACTTATGTACCAATTACTGCTGCTTCTTTTGCTAATGCAGCAACTAATGGTCAAACTTATACAGATATTTCTAGTACAGCTCCAATTTTAGTATCTGATGATTATCTATATATTAATAAAGGCTATACTAATAACGTAAAAATTAGTCTTGCTCAATTAGTACCAGATGATGCTACTATTACTGCTGCGACTGGTGCAGCTTATATGTTAAGCGGACAAAGTGCTTATGATAGTCAAGGTAAGTTAGTTGTGGGTAGTATTCCAACTTATAGCGGATCTTATACAATTGGTTAATTATGATATGTGGTTAAGTTTTTAAAACTTAACCACATTTTTAAAATTATTGTTAAGAAGGTGAGAATAATGCCTCAAATAGATAATATTGCTAATGAGCCTTGGACTTCATCAATAGTTTTAGACGGAAGTAATAGTAAAACTATTCTTTATAATACAGCAAATAAATATATGGATAGAGACTTTAAAGTAGAAGTTACTGCAAATGAAGGTTCTGTTAGTCCATATTTTGATAATACTAATATTAGTACTTATTTTAATAGCGGTTCAGCTGGCTCAAATTCAATTAGTATTACTCCTAAAGCGACTTCTACTGCTGGTTTTGTTGGAGCATATGATACGAGTAATGCTCTTACTGGAACCGCAGTTTATTATACAATAAAATCTGGTACTTCTAAAGCAGGTAGTGCTGATGTTAATATAGATACTACTGATGGAAGTGCTAATGGTGTTAATATTTCTGCTATTGTTGGAACAAAAGTAACTTCTGAACCAACTAGTGGATATTATTTAGCATTTAAAGGTGAAGGTAATTCTAAAGTTAATGCAGCTGGCTGGTTTGCTGCAGATACTTCTTTAACTAAAACTACAAGCGGGACTAAATATTTCCCTATTACTGCTGCGGCAATTACAGCTTCTTCAAGTGATGCCACAGCTACAACTACTGTGGCCCCTGGAACGGTTACTATTGCAAAAGATACTTCAACAGTTTCAGGTAAAACTCGTTTAGACTATACTCCAAGTACTGCAACTTCTGGTATTGGAACTTATTATATTGCAGTTAAAGCTAATGCTGCGGCAAATACTACTGGTACAACATCTTCAATTAGTGGTACAACTACTGCAAGTGTAAGTACCGCAGGTTATGCTCCAACTACACTATCAGGCTCTGGTAGTGTTAGTGGCACTGCTACAGCAAAAACTTCTTCAAAAGATAGTTCAGTTTATTATATTCCAGTGCCTTCTGCTGTTGCTACAATTACTGGTACAAATACTGTTACTCCATCAGCTTCATTAAGCCAATCTAATGTTACATTTAGTGATACTAATAATGGTATTTCAGTAACTGCAACTGGCGGTGGTACTGCTTCAGTTACAGCAAAAACAAATGCTACTACAGCTGGTTATATTCCTGCCGGTGATAGCTTTAGTACAACTCTTTCTGCTTCTAGTAATACTACAACTGCTACTAAATATATTACAGGTATTACAGTACCAAAAGATAAAGGATTTACTGTAACTACAACGGCGGATACAACATTAGATACTACTTCAGATTTAGATGTTACTAATGCTGCTTATCGTAGAGTTGATATTACTAATGCAGCAAATGGTAGTGTTATAGTAAGCAATGCTGGTAATATTACTGCTACACAAAGTGCTAAAACTGGTGATATTGTTATTAATGCTTATGATACATCAAGTTCTAGTAGTTTAGCCGGTGAAAAGGCTATTGTTCAAAGTGGAACTTGGAAAACAACTGCTGCTTCCGGTGCAAGTACTTATTATGGTCGTGTAACAGTTGGCGCAGTAAGTGGAAGTATTGGTGGTTCTGCTTCAGGTGGTTCAGCAACTGCTACTATTACAAATACCAATAGTATTACAACTATTTCAGATATATCAGGAAAAACAGCGGGTACTGATTATTGGCAGATTAAAGCTACTGCAACTGGTTCTGCTGGCTCTTATACTCCTAAATATACAGTCAATACCGCTGGTTGGATAGGTTCTACGGTTACTGGAACCGCACAAACTGTTTCTGTTTCCAGTGATAGTACGGGTAAATCATTATATATTCCAAAAGCTACGTTTAGTGTTTCTGGTAATAAAGTTTATTGTTCTGCGGCAGGCTATATCCCAGCTGGTAGTGCAAGTAGTCCTATTGGAACTGTTTCAACAGGTTCTATTTCTGCTGTTGCTAGCGATCCTGGAACTGGATATACTGAAAATACTTCTACTGTTATTGCTTCTGGTGGGTGGTTAAAATTAACTGCTGGTTATTATGGAGCAACTAAAATTAGTCTTGCTACATTAGTTCCTAATGCTGCTAATATCAGTAATGTTAGTGGTTATTCTGATGCAATGCTTGCTGGAACTACTGCTTATGATATTGATGGCGCTTTAATAACTGGTAATATTGCAACTTATGATGGTAGTTATACTGTTGTAACTTAATATTTGACTTAAAAAAGAAAATATGTTAAACTAATTATAGGATTAGTATTAACTTAAAAGGGGTGAGTTTAAATATGAGTTCAACAGATTTTTATCTTGAAGAAGGAACTACTTATCTTGAAGATGAAATTTTAATAGAACAGCCATCAACACAAGTTGTTTTACATACAGAAGAAAAATATATTAATAATGATATTTCTTTAAATTTAAATGTAAAATCAGGAAGCGCAACAACTCCTACTACAACAATTACTTCAAATCCAACTATTGCAGTTGATAGTAATGGATTAATTACTGCTTCATATAATAGTAGTAAAAATATTACTCCTACTGTTAGTGCCGGATGGGTTTCATCTGGCACTGCAGGAACTGTTAGTACAAGTGGTAGTAATACAAAGCAATTAACCACTAAAGCGGCTGCAACTTATAATACTTCTACTAGTGATCAAACTATTGCAAGCGGTACCTATCTTACTGGAACACAAACTATTCGTAAAATAACTACAAGTGGTATTAGTGCCGCAAATATTAAAAGTGGTACAACTATTAAAGTTGGAGATGCAGGAGATGATGATAGAATAGCTGGCGTAACAGGTACTTTTACAAGTTCATCAACTGTATCTTCTGGCCAAACAGCTGCTGCAGCCGCACAAATTCGTTCAGGTTATTCTGCTTGGGTTAATGGTACTGAAATTAAAGGTTCTATTGCAAATGGAACAATTACAAATAATACTTCTGGTGGAACTTCTTCTGGCACAATTAATCGTGGTAGTCAAATTAAAATTGGCGCTGGATATTATGCAAGTGACACCTATTATACTGCTCAATCTAATAGTGGAACTCTAACTATTGATACTTCTAAAAATAAAGGTACAATTAGTGTCAATGGATATGCTAATGTTAATATAACTGGTATTAATATTCCTAAACCATCAAGTGGAACAAATACTTTTCAAATTAAAGTACCTAATGGTGAAAATGATACAATTACTTTTACTTTTACTGTTGATAGTGATGGTAATACAACAATAAATTAAAGAGGTGATTTGTTTTGGCTAATATGACTTTTGGAGTAAACATAATACCTAAAGATAATACAGTTTCTTTAGGTACTAGTCAAAATAAATGGAAAATAAATGGGGTTGACAATCCTAAATTAACGGATACTACATATTCTAATGCTACAACAAGTGCCGCTGGATTAATGAGCGCAGCTGATAAAACTAAAATAAATGATATGGGTATGATTTCATATGGAACATGTTCTACAAGTGCTAGTGCTCAAGTTAAAGTAGTGACTATTTCCAACGATAATTGGCAGCTAAAAATTGGAAGTATTATTGGAGTTAAATATAGTAACACTAATACGTATAATGCAACTACATCTGATCCTGTAAAATTAAATGTTAATGGCACTGGAGAAAAACAAATCTACTATAATAGTTCAGCAACACCCACAGGTACTAATACAACGGCATTTGGCTATGCTAATCAATATCGGTATTATATGTATGACGGAACGTATTGGGTTTTTATGGGTCTTTCGTATCATGATAACACTTTCCCTAGTGCATACTGTTCAACTAGCAGCGGGACAGCAGCTAAAACAGCGAGTTGTAGCGGGTATTCGCTATTAACAAAATCATATTTACATATTGTCGTCACAAATGCAAATACTTCTGCAAGTGCTCTTACACTAAATGTCAATGGTAAAGGCGCAAAGTACATTTACATTAATGGTGTTAGATCCAGCTCATCAAATTATACATTACCTGCTGGTAGCTATATTATATATTATGACGGAACTAGTTACTATTTCCGCACAGATGGAAAACTAACTGCCGATATTACTGGCACAGCATCTAATGTTACTGGTACGATAGATATTGAGCATGGTGGCACAGGCGCAACAACTGCGCCAGATGCGCGGGCAAGTCTCGAAATCACTCCAACAAATATTGGCGCGGTATCTAAATCAGGTGGCATAATGGAAGGAAATTTAGCTATTGAAAAGAAAGGTTCAGATTCTTCTATTACATTTAAATCTTCTCCGTCATCTGACTTTCCAGTAATGTCTTCTTTAGAAATAGGTAATTTTTCTGGCCCTGATAGCACTAGAAGACAAGGACTTTATTCCTATAGTTATTTTCCAGATGATACAAGTATGCATACAGATGCGAAATGGTTAATTTATCGAGATACTAATGGAGATGTAGTTGTAAATGGTTCGGCTATAGATAACGTAGCTAAATCTGGTGATACAATGACAGGTGATTTAAATGTAACTCGTCAAGGTAGCGCCACGATTACAGTAAACGATACTATACGAGGACATTCAATTCAATTAAGAAGTTTGAATAATGGATTGCAAGGTCTTTGGACACCAGGTTATTATAATGGTTCTTCTTTGGTAACAAATAGCGAAAAATGGCTTATTTATAGAAATACAGATGGAGATGTAGTTGTTGATAATACGCCTGTAAAAAATATTTTAACAAAAACAGGCGACACAATGACAGGGAATTTAACAATAGAAAAAAATGTTGATCCAGAAATTACGTTAAAAACTAAACCAAGCAATGCGTCTCAAGATTATGCTTTATTGCAGTTAGGTAACTGGACTAATACTGGGCATCAAGGACTTTATTCTTATGGGTACTATGATCAGAATCAAATCTATCACAACGACCCATCTTGGTTAATTTATAGGAACGGTTCTGATGGAAAAGTGCATGTTAATGGTACAGCTTCAGATAATGTAGCAAAATCTGGCGATACAATGACAGGGAATTTAGTTTTTGAAAGAAGCGCCGATTCAGGAATAACATTAAAGTCTAAACCAGGTAGTAGTTATTCGAATTATGCGACGCTACAATTAGGTAATTGGAGTTACGAAAGCAGCACTAAAGATCAAGGTCTTTATTCTACTAGTTATTATGACAATAATAATAATTATCACGGCGAAACTACTGATAGAACTTGGTTAATTTATAGAAGCAGTACTGATGGAAAAGTATACGTGGAAAACCACTATAACAAGAGTGAAATTGATAATAAATTCACAGATAGATTATCGAATTTTAAATTAATTAAAGTTCAACAGACTGTTACTATAACTGCAGGTAGTAGTGGCAATCCAGCTCAAACAACAATTACTATAAATAATATACCGTCCGGCAAGAATATTTATGAAGTCGTGAGTATGTGGTTAGGTGGATATAGAATCCCATATATAACAAATAGTGGGGTTGTTCATACATGGATTTCTGGAATAAATGGAAGTACTATTACGTTTAGTAATTTAGCAAATGCGTGGTCAAATTACGACCTTTCTGCAGTATTATTAATTTATTAATATGTAAAAGGAGGAGACAAATATGTCTAGACTATTTACTACAATTGAAAATCAAGTTAGGAATGATGGTAGCAAAGGATTATTATACGATCATTTTGATAATGAAAATCAGGCTTTAGCAAAATTTTATACTATTTGTGCTGCTGCGGCAATTAGCGAAATTCCTTATCATGCAGCATTTCTTCTTTATGAAGATGGTAGTATAATGCAACGAATTTTTGATAGACGCACAGAAGAACAAAATAATGAAGAATCACCAGAATAATCATAAGTAACTAAAAGGAGTGAGCTTTATGTCTGAAAGAGCAAAAACAAGAGACTTACTTCTTGAATACAACAAAACAATTATACCTCCTAAACCTCGTGCTGCAGGTTTAGGAAGTATATATCCTTGGGAAAATTTAACTTTATCAATTTTTTCTAAACAATTATTCACTCTTGCAGAAAATAGTGGATTTAATGGAACAGAAACAGATTTTTTCCAAAAATTTGGTTCTTTCCTATCAAATAAAAATATTACTTTTATGAATTTTATTGATTTCCCAGATGAAGGAGAAATTAATAAATTATATTTTGCTTTAGACGAAAAAATTTTGTATTATTGGGATGATGAATATATTCCAGTTAATGCAATGCTTATTGCTAATACTACAATAAATGGAGGCGAAGCATAATGGCAATAAATAGTGTAAGAGCAACTCTTATCCTCCGTAATGATTTAGCAGAAACTTGGGCTTCTAAAAATCCTATTTTAGCAAAAGGCGAAATTGGTGCTGAAATTGATACCGGTTTATTAAAAATAGGCGATGGCTCTACCGCTTTTAATAATTTAAATTATATAAATCATGGAAAAGACGGCGATGGGGCTTTAATTACTACAGTTAATAATACTTTAACTATTGCCAATTATGGAAGAAGTTATTGGATTTACGATACTGAAACAATGAGAGATATAGAAATTCAAGAAACTGATTTATCTAAATGGCCACAAACTTTAGAATTAGAGATTAAAAATGGAGTTGCTCGTTGGGTAGTTCCTAAAATTAACTACAATAGAACACAAGGAAAGTTAGATGGAGCATTAGTCACCCTTGCGCGAGACCCTATGTATTCAACAGAAGCAGCTACTAAAAATTATGTTGATACAGCCATTGCTAATGCTATTATTAACGCACCACATTTAAAAAGAGAAATTGTTACTGAATTACCTCAAAATTATTTAGATCCTAATACAATTTATATGATTAAAGATGATTCAGTTAGTGATGGAGATAAATATAAAGAGTATTTAGTAATTAATAATGAATTAGTACAAATCGGAGATACTTCTGTTGATTTAAGTAACTATATAGAAAAAGTATCAAATGCTACCGCGGGGAATATTCCTGTTTTAGCTGCAGACGGTACTTTAATAGATAGTGGTATTGCTGCAAGTACGATACATAATATTCCAATAGCAACTTCAACTATTCTTGGAGGAGTTTATTCTTCTAATTTAGATAACCATGTTTCAGTTACTAATCTTGGTTATTTACAAATTAATAGAGTTGCTACTGATAAATTATATGTTCCAACTGGAAGTGAATTTATATTAAATGGCGGTGGAGCATAAAGGAGGTGGGATAAATGGCTTCTAATATTTTAAAGACAAGAATACAATCAAAATATGACACTTTAACCGCATGGAATAGTAGTACTTTTATTCCCCTTTCTGGTGAAATATGCGTAGCTATTATTCCTAATGGTCAATCTTCCCCTCGTGATATGGATGTAGGGAGTCCTGATTCTTCGGGCTTATCTCCTTATGCTATTGGAATTAAAGTTGGTGATAATATTCATAGGTTTTCTGAATTACCTTGGATACAAGCTATAGCTGGGGATGTCTATGGATGGGCAAAAGCTTCTACACCACCTTCTGCAAGTAATATTTCTGTTACTTATAATAATAATAATAATTCTGATGTACAAACAGCAATTTCTGGTATTGAATCTTCATTAGGAAGTATTGTTGCTAATGGCGTTGATCCTGCTACATTAGGTAGTGCTTTAGCTCAATTACAAGAACAATTAAGCGGAATTGAATCTGATGTTTTTATTTCTAATCCATTATCTGAACCAGAAGATCCAAATGAAGAACCAACGCCTACTTATCCTACTAGAATTATTAGAAATATTACTCAAAATGGTTTAACTATTACAGCTACTGGCTCTGCTATTGAAGTTGCTGATTTGCCAGATATTCCATTATCTAAAATTAGTAATTTAGCTTTCCCAAGCGGTCAAATTTATAATCAAACTTCTAATCCTATCGCTACAAAAGGTTACGTAGATAATCTAACTACTGAATTAAGTAATAAAATTACTGGAGCTATGCATTTTAAAGGAGAAGTTCAAACTTTACCCGATGCTACGGATAATGGAACTTTTTCAACTTATATTTCTGGTGATGTAATTTTAGTAGGAACTAAAGAATATGTTTATAATAAGGGTATAAATGAAAATACTTCTGAATGGATATTACTTGGAGATGAAGGTAGCTATGCTGTTAAAGGCAGTATAACTAAAGCAGATTTAACACAAGCGTTACAAACTGAAATTGAAGGAAAGTTAGACTCTGCTACCGCGGCAAATACTTATGTTGCTCAAAATGGTACAGATAGGTTAATGACCGCGGCAGAAGGCACTAAATTAGCCGCAATTGCTGAAGGGGCTCAAGCTAATGTAATTGAAAACGTTAAAGTTAATGGAACTGCACTTACTATTACTAACAAAGCAGTTGATGTTGATATTCCAATTATGAGTATTAAAAGTAATGAAACTTCTGGAGTAGTTACTAAAACACCCGACGCTAATCGTGCGATAACTTTTGACCCAATTGCTTTTAACGGAGAAGTAAAGCATTTGAAACAAACTGATACTACTTATTTAGTTTTAGATTGTGGTAATGCTACAGATAAATTATACTCCTAATTTAATGGAGGTAATAAATTATGGAAGAAGTTTTAATTTATGAGCAAGAATGTGATATTCCCGAAGATTGGGAATCTAATACAATTTTAATTAAAGATGGTAAAGGCAACATTATAGAGCGTGAAATTCCTGACGATATAGAGGAGGAATGATTATGCTAAAAACTCTTCAAGTTAAAGATACTGATAAGCTAGTTGCCGTAGCCCAGTATTTAACTAAATATGCAAAAATTTTAAAGGCGTCTGAAACTTTTGACGACGCCTTTAAAACTTTTATTATAAAATGGCAAAAAGAGCATAATTTAACTGCCAATGGAATTATTAATGATGACGATTGGATTGCAATGGGGAAAGAATTACCAACTTGTTCTACCAGTAAGAATAAGAAAAGTGTTTATACTTGCGCAATTCAAATTCTAATTGGCGGATTAGATATAGATGGTGATTATGGCTCTAAAACTAAAAAAGCAGTTGCAGCTTTTCAAAGCGCTTGTGGTTTAAGTGTAGATGGTATTTGCGGGCCAAAGACTTGGGCCGCACTTATTGTTGGTAAAACTACAACTACATCAACAGATAAAGTTTTAAATGAGTGTGTTAAATATTTACAGGGCGATAAAAAATGGAAAAATATTAAATACAGCACACATACTTCATCTCAAACTATTGGTAATAGTGGATGCGGTACTACTTCAATGGCAATGATACTCGCTACTTGGGAAGATTCTAAAATTACTCCTGTTGAAACTAGTAAATGGGCTGTAGATAATGGCTATAGAACATATAATAATGGAACTGATTGGGACTTTTATAAATGGATTTTTAAAAAGTTTGATTGTTTTGAAAAGTATATAGAAACATCAAGTATTACTACTCTTGAAGCAGCACTTCGTGAAGGCGCACTTGCCGTTTGTAGTATGAATTCAAATGATAATAAATTTTGGACTTCTCAAGGTCATTTTATTGTTGCTCGTGGAGTAGATAATACATATTTTTATGCTAATGACCCTAATAATAATACCACACCAAGACAGCAAGAAAAAACTAAATTTAAAAAATGTTTGAAACAAGCATTTATTTTTTGGCCTTTACAAAAAATAATTCCTCCAAAAGATGAAATAGAAGTTAAAATAGAAGATTCAACTGATATTATTGAAATTCCAGATAAAGAAATTATCATTGATTCGTTTATTGAAAATTATAATTTAAATGGAAAAATAATTGATATTTCTAAATGGCAAGGGAAAATTGATTTTAATAAATTAAAAGATGAAGTTTCTCTTGTTATTACTCGTGCATCTTGCGGTTCTGACAAAGATATTAAATTAGATGAATATGCTAATGAAATGATTAAATATAATATTCCTTTTGGGGTTTATTGTTATTCTTATGCAAGTACTGCAGAAAAAGCTAAAGATGAAGTAAGAAAAATGATTGAATATTCTTCTAAATATAATCCATTATTTTATGTAATGGATGCAGAAGAAGCAAAAATAACCAATTTAGCTATTAAAACTTTTGCAGAAGAACTTCGCGCGCAGAATATTAAAAAAATTGGTTGTTATATAGCACATAATCATTATAATGATTATAATTATTCATCTATCAGTAATTTATTTGACTTTACGTGGATTCCGCGGTATAATAAAAATGATGGTACTATAGAAGGTAGTAAAAAACCAGCTTTCGAATGTGATTTATGGCAATATACTAGCACAGGGAAAATTGCTGGCATAAAAGGTAATGTTGATATGAACATTATTATAAGTAAAGATAAAGATATAAAATGGTTCTTAATGAACAAATAATTGGCTGAAATGATGCCAAGTAGGTGAGTTTATGGCGAGCAATACCATAAAAACGAGAATTCAGTTGAAAAATGATACTGAAGCGCATTGGGATTTAGCGAAAAACTTTATCCCAAAACAGGGTGAGGTCATCATTTATTCAACTGATGACTCTCACCCTTTTTCTCGTTTAAAGGTGGGAGATGGAAATACATCAGTAATTAATTTACCATTTATTGGCTCTCATAATATTAATAATGTAATTTTAGAAGAAACTTACAATGATCTTCCTTCTATTGGTAATTCAAATATGTTATACGTTGTAATTGATACTTTAACAGTTTATCAATGGAGTCAAGGAAATTTTGTAAAATTATACGGTTTTCAAAAACAACAAATAACAAGTGTTTCTAATTGGGATGCAGGTACAATGACTGAATTATCAGTAGATAATGGAATATTAAATGTTAATAATGGAACTGCTCCTACATTAAATACTTCTAATATAAATGTTATTACTGATTTTTCTTAATAGGAGGAAATTAATATGGCAAAAGGAAGTTATATAGGTCAGGTTAAAATTGGTAGTGATACGTATCCAGTTGGTTCTATATTATATGGTACTGCTTCATATGATACTACCAATAATTATTGGACTGTTAATAATAATAATTTAACAACTGCTACTTTTACTGATAATAGTTTAACTACTGGTGTTACAATTCATATTAAATTTAATGCTATTAATAATGCAGATACACCAAAATTAAAAGTAGGTGCTGCAACAGAAAAACCGATAGTTAAATATGGAACCACTAATGTAGGTAAAAGTGCGGCCACATCTTGGGTTACAGACTCAATAGTAAGTTTTACTTTTGATGGAACTAGTTGGGTAATGAATACCGGTATTGATAGTAATGATATGCGTACTCCTGCTTCTGACACACCATCAGATGTTTCTACTGCCGCAGCTGTTGGTGTAAGCACTAAATACGCGCGTGAAGATCACGTTCACAATATTGCATTAGCTACTGGTGATTCTGCAGGACAGGTAAAAATTGCTGGTTCTAATGTATCTGTTAATGGTTGGGCTGATAAAGCACCATTAGCATCTCCAGCACTAACTGGTACGCCAACCGCGCCAACAGCTGATGCGGGCACTAATAGTACACAAATCGCAACAACTGCTTTTGTAGCAACCGCAATTTCAAATTCTTTCGCAGCTAATGATGCAATGGTTTTTAAAGGTACATTAGGTACTAATGGCACTATTGATAAGGTTCCAACAAATGGGTATAGCGCTGGTGCAACTTATAAAATTATTACTGCTGGTACTTATGCAGGAATGAATTGTGAAGTTGGCGATATGTTAATTGCTATAAAAGATGGTCCCGCAAGTGGAACTTCTGTTATAAATGCGGACTGGACAGTAGTCCAAACTAATATTGATGGTGCAGTTACTGGCCCATCTTCTTCTACCGCAAATCATTTTGCTTTATTTGATGGCACAACCGGTAAAGTTATAAAAGATAGTGGCATAAAACTTGATACTTCTTCTTCTGGCTCTACTACAAAATGGTTAACAGAAAAAGGTACTTGGACAACACCAAGCTTGGCGGATATAGGCGCAGCAGCATCAGGCCATACTCAAGCTGTAAATAAAGGTGGTACTAATATTACTTCTTATACAAAAGGCGATATATTGTATGCTTCTGATACAACCATTTTAACCAGATTAGGTATTGGAGACACAAATCAAGTCTTAAAAGCTACTACTAATGGCCCTGCTTGGAGTACGCCAAGTGTTTCTGTAACTAACAATAATGACGGTAGTGTAGTAACCGGTGTAGGATTTAACGAAGGAACACAACCAACCTTTACACAAGGTACTAAAGCTTCAGCTTCTGTTTCTGATGGAACTTTAATTATTACAAATCAAGGAACAGATACATTTACTGAAGGCACTTATCCATCACTTGGTACTATTTCAAAAGCTAATTTAAGTATATCATTATCATAGGCGGTGATTAAATGGCTCATATAAAAGATGTAAAAATAGGTAATAATACTTATTTAATAGAGCCAACAGTATATGCGGCAACTGCTGGCACAGCATCAGCCATAACTGCCGCAGTAAATAATTTTGCTCTTGGCACCGGCGTAGTTGTCACTTTAAAAATCACTACCACTAATGCCGCGAACGCTACATTAAACGTAAATAGTACAGGAGTAAAAACTTTAAGATATGGTAACGTTAATTTAGCTGCCGACGTATTAAAAGTTAATAGGTTTTATTCTTTTGTGTATGATGGAACATATTGGCAACTAATTGGTGAATTAGATACTAATACTAATACTTGGCGTGGCATACAAGATAATTTAACTTCTAGTACTAATACAACTGAATCATTAAGCGCAAAACAGGGATATTTACTTGCGCATGGTAGCGCAAGAGATGAGACAAAAGTTCTAAAGAAAGGCGACACGATGTCGGGAAACTTGTACATACAAGCATCAGAAGCAGTTGTCTCAGTAAAAAGCACATCAACCAACCCGCATGACCCGCAAGAACTACAATTGGGAAGCTGGCCCAGCGGGAGGCAAGGTCTATGGTCAATAGGCTATCAGGCAAACCCCCAATGGTTGATCTATAGGGAAACCACAGGTGATGTGATTGTTAATGGCTCAGTTAATGGCAACGCAACAACAGCAACAGGATTAGTAGATGCAGGAGACGACACTCATACAATAACGATTCAGTATAATAATTCGGGTTTTAGTGTCCCGGCTTCAAATTGGCTTCCAATGTATGACGATAGCGGCAATCTTGTGTGTGTATCCGCAGAAAATCTAGCAAATAAGATTCAGGAAAAAGCCAATGGTGCCTGGAATATCACTACGGCAGGTTCAGCTGTTATTACTGTGAAAGATACCTTTTGTGGGCATGCCCTTCAATTAGGAAGTTGGCACAATGGTACACAGGGCCTCTGGTCGTTGGGCTATTACACTGGTTCAAAGTATGAGGAAAATGGAAAATGGCTAATCTACAGAAATACTTCCGGTAATGTAATCGTTAATGGCACGGCTTCTGAGAACGTGACAAAGACTGGCGACACGATGACGGGAAATTTAAATATACAAAAGTCATCTAGTCCCCAAATTGTCCTTACAAATACAACTACAGGAATTAGTTTATATTTGGGGAATTGGGGGACTGACGTTGACAGTGGAATTCATGGTCTTTGGTCAACTGGCTATTGGGCTGGTTCTACTCTGACAACTAGTGGGAAATACATGATTTATCGGAATAATTCTGGTAATGTAATCGTTAATGGCTCAGCAACAGGATTAATAGACGCGGGAAAAAGTGATCATATAATAACAATTAAATACTATAATTCCGGCACAAATGTCGCTGCAACAGATTGGCTTCCAATGTATTATGGTAATGGCGATCTTATATGTGTATCATCAAGCAACCTTGCAAGTAAACTTGCAAACGAACTTCCAACCCCAAACTCGGGGCAATGGTGGCCAGATTCAAGTGCATCGAAGCTTGTGCCAAAGATTAAAGATGACGGAGTTATGGAAATTGGAAGGTATATCGATTTTCATACAACAAAAAACACTCAAACAGATTATGATATACGTTTTGACGCAAAAGATGCTGATACTCTATTAATAACAAAATATAACTCAGGAAATCCTCTTAAAGCAACATTAGACGCTTATATACCTGCTGCTAATATTACTGGAACTTTGTCTGTTGATCATGGAGGAACTGGAGGAACTTTGCCTATTGGTTATGGAGGAACTGGAGCAACTGAAAAGTACGCAGCTTGTCGGAATTTAATGGCAACTTCTTATCTTTCTCTTACTACGTCAACTGCAGGTACTAGAAGTACATTAAAAGATCAATTAACTAATCTTTTAATAGGATATTCAGCGACTTTTTACGCACAGAGTGACGTTATTTCTTTAATGAGTAATGGAAAACTTAGTGACGGTATTTATGGAATTATAGCTAGAACAGCAGCCAATAAATGGAGGATATTTGCTTTTTTAGCTGGTTCTATGTACACTTGGGGAATTGAAGGCATAGATATCACAGCTGATACTACAACTATTACTAATCTTTATAAATATACTACTAGTACAACTCTATAAAATAGAGGAGGAAATATTATGGGTTTTATTCATGAAAAATACTCAAATAATCAAGGTGGTCTTACCGATATTTGGTTGTCAAAAAACTATTCCCAAGGATGGAAATTAATTGATTAATCGAAGTAAAAGCCAGAATAACGTGCTAATAAACTCACTTCTTTTAAGAAGCATAAGTCGCTATTCTGGCTTATTACTCTTAAAAGGAAGTGAGTTTATGGCACATATAATGACAAAACGTGGTTCACAAGATAATATTATTACTTACGAACATTATTGTGATACAATGGAAGACCGAGCAAAAATTGATCCTGATTATATTACTTTAGGTTCGACGTGTATTGTTGTAGAAGGAGAAAGTGGAGGTCTTGAAGCTTATGTGGCTAATAGCCGCAAAGAGTGGAAAGAAATCTAAAGGAGGTAACTTATGGATATTTTAGACATTCTAATAGCCAAAAAGAAATCCTTTACAGGAGAAACGGAGAAATTAACTCGTCAAGCAAACGAGGCTATGTCAAAAGCTAATGAAGTCGCGGCAAAATTAGACCAGGCTGAAGAAGTTCTTACTGCCGCGCAAGAAGCACAATCTGCGGCTCAGGAAGCGAACACTCGCGCACAAGAAATTGCTTCAAGTTTAGAAAATATGAAAGAAGAAGTAACTTCTGCCGCGGGCGAAGTAGTTGATGAAAAAATCGCCCAATCTGTTTTTGCTTTACAATCTGATATAAATAACGCAGTTACTGATATAACAATAGAAGATGAAAATACTTCTTCTTATAAAAATAAGAAAGCAAAAGTGCGGAAAAAAGGCATTTTAAATTCTTTTAATATCATAAAGAATTATACCTCTACAGGTTCAAATGAAGATGGAGGTATGACTCAAAAAGCAATAACAAATGCTTTAAACAATCAAAAGACTGATTTAGAAAATAAAATTAATAATATTCAAATTTCTGACGGTGGTTCTGGAAATATTTCAGGTAATATTTCAGCCGCGGACGAAGGCTCTATTGTTTCCGTAGATGAAAATGGCAATATTATTCCAAGTTCTATTACCGAAGCAGATGTTATTTTAACACAAATTATTTCTGGAACTTATAAAAATAATAACATAGTTGGTCTTGAATTAGATTATGCTAATAAAACTTTTACTCGCTTACAAGGAGCAAAAGATTTAACTGCAGGTCAAGATTTTGATAAGTTTAAAATGTATGGCGGTCGCAAACGCTGTGTAGTAGATAGAGAAGGAAATATTCAACAATTTTTAACTGGAGAAGAAGACCCAGATACATTAATTAATCAACGTATTATGGTTTATCAACCAGCTTTCTATTATCTACGAGTTCCGCTATCTGTTTCTAAAGTTTCTAATGGCTTTAAAATTAATAAAGAACAAATATATTTAGCTGACCAAAAATATGCTGGTTTTATTTTACATCCATTATTTAGAAATGAAGAAGGAAAGGCTTTACGTTATGTTTTATTACCAGCTTTTGAAAGTGGAACTTATCGTGTAAATTCTAATTCTTATGAATTAAATGATTCTCAGAATGTTGATTTAGAAAATGATTGTTTAGTCTCTATTATCAATACTAAACCAATTAGTGGCCAATCTCAAGAATTTACTTCTGCCGCGGCAAAACGTATGTGTGAAAATAATGGTGTTGGCTGGAAGATGACAAATCTTGAATTTGAATCTGCTAATCAAATGTTAATGATGATTGAATATGGACAACCAAATATCCAATCTGCTTTTAATATAGGTATAACCAAATTATCTGCAACTGTAGGACTAAATTATGCTTGTAATACTGGTTCTACTTTATCTTTAGGAAATAATTCTGGTCAAGCAGTTGCTACAATAAATATTCGTAATGGCAATTCTTCTACATATACTACTACAGGACAATGTGCTATCTCTTATAGAGGTATGGAAAATCCATTCGGTAATATGTGGAGATTTATTGACGGTATATCTATTATAAATAATGTTGTAACTTATAAAGATAAAATTATAGACTTTAAATTAGCTTCTCAAGAAAATTGGATTAATGCTTTTGGTTATGATAAAAATCATCTTTGGGTGTTTTTACCAATAGACGCTTCTTCTAGCGCAAATAGTAATCTTCCAATTGGAGATTATTATTATCCTCCAGTATCTGAAAATGTTGAATATGAAGGAGTAATTGGCGGCCACTCTGTCTCTAACGCAAACGCAGGAATTTTTTATTATGGTTTTAACATTGAAAAGAATTTCCATTTCCAGCACGATACTGCGCGAGTAATGTATATTCCAACTCCAAATACTTTAATTGATAATCATAATTATAATTTATGGTATGAGGTGGTTTAAATGAAAATTTATGAGCATACTTATTCTATGAATAAGCCACCAGAAATTGAAACTACTTCTACAAAAGTTTTTGTTTCAACTGACATCAAAGAAATGCCTATAGAAGTAGAAGAAAATACTGTTAATTGTTTTTGTTATACTTTAGTAGAGTATGATAAAGATGAATATTTAGATATTCTTTTTAAACAACAAACAGATATTACTGCATTACAAGAAGAACTTCAAGCCGCAAAAATTTTATTGGGGGTAGAATAATATGGGAAAATTAGTTGATTTAGCAATCAAACTTCGCCCATATATTGAAAAAGCTGCTGCAAATTTAAATGATACAGATGCACTTGAAGCAATTCAATTATTTCCTAAATGGGAGCCTAATATTAAATATGAGAAAGACGATAGAGTAAGATATGAAAGTATTTTATATCGTTGCTTACAACCACATAATTCTCAAGAATCTTGGACTCCACTCGCGGCCGCAAGCCTATGGGCTAAAGTTTTAATTCCAGATGAAAATGTTATTCCAGATTGGGAACAACCTGATAGCACAAATCCATACCAAATTGGAGATAAAGTAAGATTTGAAAATAAAATTTATGAATCTGTTATAGCAAATAATATTTGGGCTCCAAATGTTTATGGGTGGAAAGAGGTACTATAATGAATAATTATAAAGTTTATTGTCATACATCACCAAACGGAAAGCGGTATGTTGGAATTAGTAATAATCCAGAAAAAAGATGGAATAATGGCAAAGGATATATTAAAAATTATTTATTTTATCGAGCAATAGAAAAATATGGTTGGAATAATTTTAATCACGAAATTTTATATGATAATTTGTCTATAGAAGAAGCCGGAGCGATTGAACAAGAATTAATCCAAAAATGGAATTTAATGAACCCAAATTTTGGATATAATTTACGAGAAGGAGGAAATGGTAAATTTTCTGATTATTCTCGTTATTTGATGTCTAAAAATCGTAAAGGTAATACTAATTCCGTGGGCCAATATCATTCATTAGAAAATCGTAAACAAATTTCTGAATCATTAAAAAAATATTATAAAGAGCATCCTGTTCAAAAATTAGATATGACTGATAATAAAGAATATCAAAAAATTATAGCAAAACGAAAAGAACTTACTCATCAGAAACTTTCATTAGCTACTAGTGGTGCAAATAATCCTAGTGCTCGTCCTATAAGACAGCTAGATAAAGAAGGTAATTTAATAGAAGAATTTGCATATGCCACTTTAGCTGCGAAAAAATATAATATTGATTTATCTAGTATTATTAAATATTGTAGAGGTAAACAAAAAACTTGTGGTGGATATAAATGGGAATATGTTAATATTTGACTTCAATATAATTTTATGATATAATAAATATATCAAAGGGAGAAAGGAATTCCTTTGAAATATAATTAAAATATAAGGAGAGGAACTTATATGAAATTTTATTCAGATGTAACAAAGCAATTTTATGACACTGAGAAGGCTTGTTTAGAAGCTGAGTTTAAGGTAAAGGAAAAGCAAAATCGAGAAAAGATTTTACGTGAAAAGGCTGAACGCGAAGCTAAGGAAAAGCAAGAAGCTCTTGCTGCTGAACGTAAGACTCGCGCGCAGGAAGTAGAGGATGCTCGTAAAGCTATGGTAACAGCACAACATAAGTATAGTGAATTACTTGAGGTTTTCTGTAAAGATTATGGAACTTTTCATCAAACTCTAACTGGTGAAGATGCCAAGGGTATTATTCCTACTCTATTTGATATTTTCAATCCTTTATTCTTTGACTTTAAGTAAAAAATCTGGTATAATATTTATGTAAGGTTGAGGGAATACCTCACCTTATAGGTCATCATAGTTCAGTTGGTAGAACACTTCATTGGTAATGAAGAGGTCCCGAGTCCGATTCTCGGTGGTGGCTCTTATAGACCTGTAACAGCAATATAAAATTGGACTGTAAATCCCGAAAGATTGTGGGTTCGACTCCCACTCAGCCCCACCATTTATATGGGGCTGTGGCGCAACGGTTGACGCACGTGAAAAATTGGGTCTAGCATGTGCTGTAACGGGGAGAGGAGCACATTAATATCCCCTTTCCACCATCGGAATGTAGCACAGTTGGTTAGTGCAATGGTCCGATAAACCAGAGATCGTTGGTTCAAATCCAACCATTCCGACTTAGTATCAAATCCATCCGATATGGCTGTGGCTACAAGGTGCAGAAGGATGGCGGTTGTCTAACGCCTATATGAGTTGAAACGATATATACTATATAGGATGAAATAAAGCAAAAAGCAAGAGAGTTAGAACACGTTAGTTTTACTGATATGAAAATGTAGCTGTGCTACCAGTGGCGCATACCGACATAACTTATGGACACTGGTTTATAAGCAGGTATAGTATAGTGGTAATACGGCTGCTTGCCAAGCAGCAATCACGGGTTCGAATCCCGTTACTTGCTCCAAATAAGGCTATACAGGGTTACGACTCGCGTATAGGATACCAAAAGGTAGCGCGGCGTGTGAAGAACACGTACTTTCTCGTTGGATTAGGTTGCTAATCTAACGAGAAGAATATGGCCAGGTAGCTTAAAGGGTGAGAGCAACGGACTGAAAATCCGTAGAGGGTGGCTCGACTCCACCCCTGGCCACCATATGGGTTTCTGGCGTAATGGTAGCGTAGCAGATTCTTAATCTGTCTGGTCAGGGTTCGAATCCCTGGAGACCTATTTTAAGACAGTTACAGCAAATTCAATTAGATTATTAGTATAGTGGATAATACATTAAACTTCCAATTTAAAAATCGTCAGTTCGACTCTGACATAATCGAAAAAACTGTCTTGTTATTATGCCGGTATAGTTTAACGGATAGAACATGAAACTTCTAATTTCAATGTCGAGGTTCAATTCCTCGTACCGGTGCTTTATTAAAAGGAGCTTAATATGATTTATTGTTATGAGTGTATTTTTTATGATTCTGAATGGGAAAGATGCCTTGAAAAAAATTTTCAATGTAAAATTAATCCAGAGGAGCATAAAAATTGCCCTTATAGGGAACATTGGAATTAATATGCGGGTTTACTCAAGTCTGGTGAAGAGGTCTGATTCGAAATCAGATAGGATGTAAAAGTCGCAAGGGTTCAAATCCCTTAGCCCGCGCCATTAATATGTAGGGTTGACCGAGAGGCTGATGGTGCTCGCCTGGAAAGCGAGTTGTCTGAAATATTGGCACACAGGTTCAAATCCTGTACCCTACGCTTATAGAGTCGCTCACAGCAATTGTTCTTATAGAACATATGGGTTCAAATCCCATAATACGCACAGCGTATTTAGCCAAATGGTCAAGGCAGATGTCTAACAAACATCCTTCTATTAAAGCGACTTGTTATATTTTATAAGAGTTTGATTTTAATCAAACTCTTTTTTATACTTCCAAAAAGAAGGTGAGATTATGGGTAAAATAGCAGATATTTTTGAAGGAGATTATCCTATTAATTGGGATTTAGCACGCACTGAACTTGATTTAATAATTTTTCGCGCAACTGTAGGACTAAAAGAAGATAAGCGTTATATTAAATATGCAAAAGATAGTAAAGTTCCATATGGTGTATATCATTATGTAACTGCTACTACAGCAGAAGATTCGCGCGAACAGGCACGTTTTTTTGTAGAACATGCTAATAAAGCATATAAAAAACCATTATTTTATATCGCTGATATTGAAGGAGATAGATTTAATTCAACTAATACTGAACCAGTTTGTATTGCTTTTTTAGAAGAATTGCGCAAATTAGGTTGCGAAAAAATTGGAATGTATATTAACAGAAAATACAAGTATGCGGGAAAAGCAATAGAAATGTGTGATATAATGTGGATACCACATTGGGGTAAAGATGATGGAAATATCCCACCAGACTCTTCTAAACCAAAACATTATAATGATTTATGGCAATACACTAGTAATGGCACATTAGCAGGACTTAATGAAGATGTTGATTTAAATTTAATAAATGGAGATAAGCCATTAGAATGGTTTATAGAAGGATGGGAGTCAGATAAGGAGGAAGAAAAATCTATGTATGATAAATTTTCTAATATGCATTTTGTAGAATTTTGTAAAAAATTTGTAGGAATGCCTTATTGGTATGCAACTTGTGTTTATCCTTGCACAGAGTCTAAATTAAATTCTAAAACTAAAAATTATCCAGACCATTATACTTCCGATAGAATGTCTCGTTATCGTGCTGATATTGCCGCACATAAAATTTGTGCTGATTGCGTTGGTCTTATGAAAGGTTATGCTTGGACTAATGCTGGTGAAAATGTAATTGAATCTATTGGCAAAGAAAAACCTTTATTTACTAATAGTTATAAAAGTAATAATATGCCTGATAAATCTGCTAATGGTATGTTCTCTTATGCTAAAAAGCAAGGTTTAGATTGGGGAAATATTGATACATTACCCGAAATTCCAGGTCTAGGCTTACATATGGATGGTCATGTTGGAGTTTATATTGGTAATGGTGAAGCAATTGAAGAACGCGGCTTTAAGTATGGCTGTGTTAAAACTAAAATGAAAGATAGAAAATGGCTTCATTGGTTTAAGATTCCAACTATAATTTATCAAGAAAATCAAGTTATTCCTTCAGCAGAAATACTTGGCGAAACTTCTTTAAAGAACGGTTCTAAAGGAAATGCTGTTAAAGAGCTTCAAAAAAATTTAAATCTTTTATTAGGTCTTAATTTAGAAGTTGATGGTATTTTTGGAAAGAAAACAGAACTTGCGGTTAAAACTTTCCAAAATGAATATGGTTTAGAAATAGATGGAATTTATAGTGAGCAAACTCATATTGCTTTAATGGCTGCTCTTTCTGATTTAACTACAGAGGAAGAAAAACAGCAAGAAGAAGTTGTTATGCCAGAACCTATAAATAATGAAAACAAGTATATTACTAAAGCTTCTGTAAATGTAAGAACTGGTGATGGAACTTCTTATGAAAAAATTACTCATTTAGAAAAAAATATTCCAATAAATGTAGTATTAGATAAAGATAACAAACCAATTATTTCTTCAAATGGCTGGTATGCTATTTATATAATGGATAAAATTGGCTGGTTAAGCGGAAATTATGTAAAGAAAAATACTTGACTTTTCCCCAAAATTATATTATAATAAATATGTTGAGAGGATGACTGGGGAGCAACATTAAGCGGAGTCATGACCGCACTCCTTTCCCGTGTCAATATCCTACCTTTCCACACGATAAATAAAGATGGTAGGACGCGTGCGCCGGTAGGCTAACGGATAGACCATGGGGCTACGGACTCCAGAGTGAGGGTTCGATTCCTTCTCGGCGCGCCAATTATGCGTCGGTATGCCTAGCAGCGAGAGCACTTGGCTGTAGACCAAGTACGTTAGAAACACCGTGGGTGCAACTCCTACCCGGCGCACCAATATGGACCGGTAGCCCAATGGCAGAGGCACTAGCCTAAGGAGCTAGCAAGTGTGGGTTCAAATCCCACCCGGTCTACTAAAATTGCCGCATTAGTTTAATGGTAGAACAATATACTCGTAATATATAAACGCTTGTTCAAATCAAGTATGCGGCTTCATAGGAGAGATAAATATGAAAAAGGGAATAGTATATTTTATACTATTGACTTTTTTATTTTTTATATTTCCAAGTTTTTCTGAAGAATTGGAAATAGAAATAGAAGAGCCAATAGATGTTATTTTTCCAGTAGAAGAAAATGAAATAAACTTAGAAGATAATTTAGATTTAATTTCTATAAATGAACTTCAAGCTAACAATTTAGAAATACCAGAAGAACAAGAAGTAGAAATTCCAGACCTCCCAAAAGAATATAATTTTAATATAGAATTATCTAATTTAACTGGTTATTCTATTATAGCTTTAAATAATGCTTTTATTGACTCACATATTAGAGGTTCTTTATGGATTGGAAATACATTAACTAGTAATGAATGGTGCGGTTCAGACGACGGTTCAATTAATCACATACCTTCTGGAACAGAAAGTTATATATATAATAATGAATCTTCAATGTATTTTCAAGGTCGCACTGAAAATCAAAGTAAAGATGCTTATAAAAAATTAAGCGCGGCCGCAGTTGAAACTACAAAAGATTATTGGACTAATATAATAAACTCATTGCCTAACGATGAAGAACAATGGATTTATGTAAAACCTGATGAAAATGGTTATGTTAATTTAACAAAATGGGATTATCAAACTCAAGGAAGCGATGAATCCCAGGAATCTATTGAAAAAATATATTGGACAAACGCGTCTAAAGTAGATATGGGCGGCTTAGCCGGCCATTTAATTGCTCCATTCGCAGAAATTGATATTACTTGGTGTAATCATAGAGGAGCAATTGTAGGATGGAATATTACTACGCACGGTGAAGCCCATATTAATTATTGGACTCCCGAAATTATAGAGCCAACCTCTTCACCTACCGAAACACCTTCTCCAACAGCAACACCAGCTCCAGGCAAAATTATTCTACAAAAAACATTAGTAAATGACGTTTGGCATATTCGTTGTGATGTTATGGATGGAACAACTTTCCAAGCTGGCGGCGGAATATGGAAAACTGATGTTATTATGAATCCAAATAAAAAAACAAGTAAAGAAGGACATAGGTCTAACAAATGCGGCGATGCCGACCATTGGATTATATGGTTAGATAATACAGGGACTCCATTTAGAATGGATGAAATAAAATCTGGAGCAACTGGTGGCACTTTACCCACTATGATATTTGAAGAAGTATATTCACCGCAAGATTTAGGATTTTCTGGTTGGGGAGAATTAGAACCAGAAATGACTGACAAAGTTGAATTATATAAAGAAAACTTTAAAATTCAAAAAGATATTACAACTGTAAAACCAGGAGAAAGAATATATTGGATTACTTGGAATAAAGACCAACGATGGTATCACAGTGGTGTGCCATATATTGCACCACCAACTTTTACTTTTTATATTGATGGAGAACCATATCCTATTGTTGCTGGTAATTATCTTGAATTGGATGATGTATTGCCGGGCGCGCACGAAATTAGAGAAGATGTAAGCCTTGATGACTATATTATTACAATATTTGGCAGTGATGAAGTTGAAGGCACAAAGTCTATAATTAATATTATAGATGGAGAAACTATAGAAGTAGAATATGTAAATGAAATTATTACTCCACCAACTGAACAACCTTCTACTCCTCCTGCACTACCTACTCCAACTCCAACATCTACACCTACAGTTGTTCCAACACCTACACCCACACCTACAGCGGTGCCTACGATTGCTCCAACTATAAAACCAACGGATACTCCTATACCAACATCTACCCCTATTCCTACTGAAATACCCACTATAACTCCTACAGAAAAACCAACCATACAACCAACATCTACCCCAACAATTAAACCTACTATCGCGCCAACTAAAACTCCTACTCCTACTGAAACATCACCAATAAAATCAACTGAAAATCCTACCCCAATAGAAACTTTAACTCCAACTATTTCTCCTACGCTAGAAATAACTATAACTCCAACAATAATGCCTACGGAGGAACCTACACATGAACCAACAGAAAAGCCTACAGCAAAGCCAACACCAACTCCCAGTCCCGCACCCACTTCAATACCAGCAAGCCCAACTCCACCAACAGAGCCCAGTCCCGCGCCAACTATCACCATCACTCCAACAGTTGAGCCCACCACAGTTCCTACAATACGACCAACTGATACACCAGTTGTTACAGCTACCCCTGGAAAGCCTAGTGAGTCTCCTCGACCTAAACCAACACCTACCGAAACAATAAAACCTACGGAGGAGCCTACAAATGAACCGACTACAATTCCTACAGTGGTGCCGACAACAGAACCTACAGTTAAGCCTACTGCAACGTCTACAAATACTCCTACTGTGGCCCCTACCAATACGCCGCGGCCTACTCGTAAGCCAACGCTAACACCAGTAAAACCCACGAAAACTCCAAAACCTACAAATACTCCTACTCCAACAAATACGCTAAGTATTAAACCAACAATAATTCCAACGCCAAAACCTACTAAAACCCCTGAAATTCTTATTCCTTCATTAAAACCAACAGAAATAATACCTACTGAAACTCCTACAATTAGTCCGGCGCCAACAAGGACACCAAAACCAACCGAATTAATTATTATAGTAGATTTACCAACATTTACTCCCACACCAACTGCAACCCCAACTCCTAGACCTACAGTTCCACCCGAAGTAATAGAAGAAATTATTATTAATCCTCCACCACCAGTTTCTAATAGACCAGATTTTTCTCAATATACTGATGAAGAATTAGAAGAATTATTTGATTTCTGGGGCTATCAAACTCCTTTATATGGTATATTCCAAACAGGTGACGAAATACCAATAGGAATAATAATAGCTGGATTGGCTGGATTATTGTGTTTAATTTTATATTTTATATTAAGAAAATATAATATTTGACTTTCTTTTAAAATTTTGCTATAATATATACATAAGGTAAGGAAATAAAAAATTTTCTTACCTTAATATAGGAGTTTAGTGTAATGGTAGCACAGCAGCCTCCAAATCTGTTTGTGAGGGTTCAAATCCTTCAACTCCTGCTTTAGGTTCCTCCTGTAAAAATCCTTCTGTTCGCGACAGTGAAAAGGAGTGGTTGTGGCTAGTAATATAGAAAAAGCAGAATTTATATTATGTGTTCGCCATTAAAGAACGCCGGGAGTTCTCTTACCCCGTAAGGTAGTCCGGAATACACATAAGATTCGCTCGGCGATTAGATTACGTCGTAAGACAATAAGGTGTCAGTCTAGCGGAAATTGAACTCGTTAGTGTCAATCGTGTAGCATACGAATAATGCTCGCTTGCCTGCCGTGTGACCGAAGGTGAGGTACGCTGCAAACCAAGAGTAGAAATTGCAGATTAGGGAATGTGTGCTTCGCGGGCACAGGTATTCCCGCGTGAGACTCGCGGTGAAATCGAGTGGCGGCTCCAATGGATTGAGGCCCAGAAGATGCCAATAGGAGAAGAAACCGCGAGATTTATGGGCGTCTAGCACAGTTGGTCAGTGCCTTCGGCTCATATCAAGCAAAATCATATCTATAAATTATTATGGATACAAATATTAAAGGTATTATTACCGAATTAAAATGTAAAACTTATTTTTTAGAATTGGGATATACTGTCTCAACTCCAGAAAATCCAACGAGGTATGATTTTATTTTAGACACTGGAAATAAACTTATAAAAATTCAGGTTAAAACTTGTACTTCAGATGGAGAAAAATTAAGTTTTGCTACTTGTTCTAGTCATTTTGTAAATGGAAAAGTTACTCATACTCATTATCAAAATGATAATATTGATTATTTTTGTACTTGGTATAATAATGAATGTTATCTAATTCCTGTATCAGAGTGTGGGAAAACTGAAAAAAAATTACGATTAGTTCCCACACGAAATGGACAAGTAAAAAAAATTAGTTTTGCTAAGGATTATATTGCTAAGGAGGTTTTAAATAGATAAGTGAGCTAGATATGAACCGAATGGTCTTGGGTTCGAGCCCCAAGGCGCCCATTTAATAAAAAGGAGTTATATAATGAAACTTGAAGAAATTTTAAAAAAAGATATTGATACTCTTTTAATTTATTTAGAATTTTCTTTAACTATGCTTTTAACTTCAGAAGGATATACTTACGATAAATGGGCTTTTCTTTTTAAAGCTATTCGTGAAGAAATTATTAGACGAACTGGAGAACATAAATAATTGACTTTTTATTTAAATTATAATATGATAAATATATCAAGCAAGAAAGGAAAATTATTTATGAATTTTGTATTAATTAATGCTCAAGGAACTTTAGAAAAGAAAATTGAAGTTAATACAGTTGAAGAAATAATGAATTTAATTAAAGAATATAATAATGCAGTTATATTTTACCCTGAACATGATTATTATAGCTCTCTTTATAATTATCCAGTTATACAAATTTATGATGATTATATAGAATAAATAAATGTGTTTAAATAATTTACTTTTGGAAACAACACATTTTAGAAAGGTTTGATGATTATGAGATTATGGCATACTAAACTTATTGAAGTTCTTCCGCGAGAGCAACTTGTAGCTCAATGGAGAGAATTAAGTGCAATTGCTGGGACAATTCAAAAGAAAGGCGCTCCAAATCATCTTTTAGTAAATTTTGTAATGGATTATGATTTTGATCATTTTATTTCTTATGCTTATTATGTGCGCGCGGAAATGACTAAACGTGGTTATCGCACTATGAATAATGTATGGGATAAGATTGTTTCTCTAAAACCTAATTATAATATTTTATCTTTTGAAGAAATTTATAAAGAAAAAATGAATCAAGATTATTATGAAATTTGTTGGGATAATTTAAGAGAAAAATATTTGTGTGGTGGAATTAGTCAAGAAGATTGGTCTAAAATTAAAGAGCCTTATAAAATGCTTCCTGATTATGAAGAAGAGGAAGAAGAAGAAATATGTTTTTAAAACTTTATTTAATAATTGGTAATTTTATTGCTTTATGGGTATTGCCAGTTTGGATATTTTGGTGCTTAATTCCTAATAAAAGTCTTATTGAAGGTTTTTCAGATTGGCTTAATGAAGATTAATGCGCTCGTGGGAGAATGGCTTATCCGGAAGTCTGCAAAACTTCATATGCCAGTTCAATTCTGGCCGAGCGCTCCATTATAATATAAAGGGAGTTAAAGGAGTATGAAAAAAATTAAAAAGAATGGTTTATCTTTTGGAATTTTTGGTGCTATTGCCGCAATTCTTGTTGTTCTATTATTTATAGACTTGACTACGCCACAATATGGATTTTTTGCAAAAGTTAATGCAGGTTATGTGGGTATTAGAGAATATTTTGGCAAAGTGCCTGATGAACCGTTACAACCAGGTTTTCATGTGACTCGTTTTTTTGAGCATGTTCATCCTGTCGATGTTAGAACTCAACGCAACACTTATAAAATGGAAGCATTTAGTTCCGATATTCAGCAAGTAATTGTTACAGTTGCAGTAAATAGTAATATTTCATCTGAATCTGCGGGAACCTTATATAAAACTGTTGGTATGAATTATCTTACTACTCTAATGGAACCTCGTCTATTAGAAAATGTAAAAGTTGTAATTAGTCAATATACCGCAGAATCTTTAATTGCTCAACGAGAAACTTTATCTAAACAAGTTTTAGAATTAATGCAACAAGATTTAAAGTCTTATGGAATTGTTATTAGTAATATTTCTGTAGAAAATATAGATTTTACAGATGCTTTTGAATCAAGTGTAGAAGCTAAACAAGTTGCTACTCAAGAAAAACAAAGAGCTAAAACCATTCAAGAACAGCAAACTATGGAAGCTCAACAAGCAGCAGAGCGTCAAAAGATTGCTGCGCAAGCAGAAGCAGAAGTAGCTAAAACAAAAGCAGATGCAGAAGCATATGTTGTTCGCGCAAAGGCAGAAGCAGAGGCAGAAGCTAATAAGAAAATCAATGAATCTTTAACTCGCGATTTAATTGATTATACACAAGTTCAAACTTGGGATGGTAAGTTACCTACTTTTGTAGGCGGAGATTCTAGTATTCCTATTTTTAATATTGAAACAGAAACTACGTCAACTCAGGAATAATATGAATACATATAAACGCACGGGAAACCGTGCGTTTTTCTATTTGACTTGGTATAAAAATTATGATATAATATGTTTAGACAAGGAGGAGATAATATGACACTCGATGAATGTCGTGTTGAGACTCAAAAACATATAGATAAAGTACGTAAATATGTACGTTTTTTCACTGATAAATTAACTTCACGCGGCGAAAATCATGATGCAAGTAAAATGGAAAGCCCTGAAGTAGAATTATTTGCTGAGCACACCGAACGTCTTTCTGAAATAGAGTATGGTTCAGAAGAATACAAAAAAGAACTTGAATCTTTGAAACCTGCTTTAGAACATCATTATGCCGTGAATCGCCATCATCCAGAGCATTTCCCTAATGGAATTAATGGAATGAATTTAGTTGATTTAGTTGAATTAATTGCCGATTGGAAAGCTTCAAGTGAAAGACACAACAATGGCAATTTATTAAAAAGTATTGAAATTAATGCGAAACGTTTCAATATTGATGACCAATTAACTCAAATTTTACTTAATACGGCAAGGATGATGGATGAACATGAATGAAAAAATGACTGAAGAAGAATTTATTAAAGCCTATTGTATATGGTGTGATATAGAAGATTACAATGACGCACAATGGGGCAAAAATTGTTATGCTTTCGAAAGATGCTTCAAACGATGGGGAGATAAAAATGAAACAACTAATAATTGCACGCAAAGATTTAAATATGAGTCCAGGTAAACTTGCCGCACAAGTAAGTCATGCAAGTATGGCTTTTTTAACTAATGAAATTAGAAATAGTGATTGCGATTTTAATTCAGAAGAATCTATTTTTTACGTTCATCTTTCAAATGATATTTATCACAATTGGATTCGTGGTAGTTTTACGAAAGTAATTTGTGAAGCAAAAAATAAATATCAACTTGAAAAAATTATTACACTCGCACGCGAATTAGGTTTAGAAGAAGGTAAAGATTTTTTCTTAATCAAAGATAATTGTCTTACTGAACTTAAACCTGAAGAAGTAGATGAAAATGGAGTTGGTCGAACTCTTACTTGTATTGGTTTTTGTCCTCTTTCAGATGATATTTGCGCGCAATTATCTAAAAAATATCAGTTATATAAATAATTAAATTTGGAGATTTTAAATAATGAGCATTTTTGATAAAATTACACATGTTATAGATTTACAACAAAATAACACAAAAAGGCCAGTAGAAGAATATCTTTTCCCGCCAGAAAAGGAAGAAGAAATTAAAAATTTAATTAAAGAAAGTACAAAGCATATATTTCCACGACCAAATGATGACGTAGAATTTATCGTTCCTTTCTTTAACGCGCAAAAACATTATAAACATTTAAAGAAACAAATTTGGAAATTTTCACATAAATAATATTTGACTTTTTACAAAAATTTTGTTATAATTATTATGTTGAAAGGGAAAACAACAAAATAAAAGCCTTAGTCCAAGGCTAAAACAAATAAAAAGGAGATTTAAAATTATGACTAATTTCAATCAGGTAGTTTCTAATTTCGTAAACACTAATTCTACTGTAAAGCATCCTCGTGGTATGCGCGCGAAGGGTAACTTTGTTGATGAAGCTCCTTTTATCACCGCTATGAAGCAGGAGAATAATTTTAAGCGCACTGAAAATGGTGCAGTAGCAAAGAAGTCTACTATGTCCAAGCTGTATGACCTATTCGCGCTTGGCGGCTCTTATCGTTCTCGCACCGAGAGCGACTGTATCGTTCTTTTTAAGAACGCATATCAGGAAAATCCTTCCTATGCTCTAAAGTGTCTATGGTATCTTCGTGATATTCTTGAAGGCCAGGGTGAACGTCGTTTCTTCCGTGTTTGTCTAAAGTGGCTTGCTACCTACGATAAGCAGGCTGTATTACGTAATCTTGATACTATTGCTCGTGATGGTTTTGGTCGTTGGGATGACTTATTCGTACTTTTTGACACTCCTTGTGAAGATGCTGTTATGAAGCTAATTGAGAATCAGCTCATTAGTGATATGAAGGCGTATCAGGCTGGCGCAGCAGTATCTCTACTTGGCAAGTGGATTCCTTCTGAAAATTCTTCTTCTGCTAAGACTAAGCATAATGCTCGCCGCATTATTAATGCTCTACATGTAACTCCTCGTGAATACCGTAAGACTCTATCTGCCCTACGTGAGCGTATTCATGTAGTAGAGCGTCTTATGTCCCAGAACCGTTGGGATGAAATTGACTTCTCCCATCTACCTTCTCGCGCAGGTCTAATCTATCGCAAGGCTTTCGAGCGTCGTGATATGATTCAGCAGAAGTATCGTGAGTTTGCGAAGGACACCACCACTAAGGTAAATGCTGGAAAGCTTTATCCTTATGATGTTGTACGTGAAGCGCAGAAGGTCATGAATTGTGATGACTATTGGAATTATGATTCTCGTGAGCCTCGTCTTGACGATACTCAGCGTTTAATGGTAAATAAGTATTGGGATAATCTAAAGGATTATTTCAATGGAGCAACTTTAAACGCTATGGTTGTTTGCGATACTTCTTCCTCTATGCTACATGGAGCAAGTGGTACTGCTACTCCTATGCAGGTTGCTGTATCTCTAGCTATGTATGCGGCTGAGCGTGCTAATGGTCCTTTTAAGAATCATTATATTAGCTTTAGCCGTAATGCACGTCTAGTAGAAGTTGTTGGTGCAGACTTTTGCGATAAGGTTTCTCGTATTATTCGCTCCAATGTGTGTGAAAATACTAACCTTGAGAGCGTTTTTGATCTAGTGCTAAATACTGCTATGCAGTATCGTCTACCTCAAAAGGCTATGCCTAAGACTCTAGTTGTAGTTTCCGATATGGAAGTAGATCATTCTGCGGGCATTTCTAACCGTAAGGAAGTATTCATGGAGTCTATGCGCCGTAAGTGGGCTCAGAAGTGCGGCAATCGCTATGAGTTCCCTAACGTAGTATTCTGGAATGTATCTGCTCGTAATGATACTTTCCTTGATGATCCTAAGAGCGGCATTACCTTCGTATCTGGTTGCAGCCCTGTGCTGTTTGAACAGATTATGTCTGGTAAGACGTCTATTGATTTAATGCTTGAAAAGCTAAATAGTGAGAGATATAAGGCTATTCATTAAACTCAAATATAAATTTGAGATGGAGAAATCCATCTCTTTTTTATTTGACTTATTATAAAAATTTTGCTATAATATTTACAGAAAGGGTGAGAAGTATGAATGAAGAATTAGAGTGGTATAAAAATGCTTATGATAAATGGGTTAGTAGATATTATACTTTACGAAATATTTTTGAAGATTTAATTGAAAAAACTAACTCACAAGATATAAAAGAAGAATTATTAAAAATAGAAAGAGAAAATGGATGGTATTAATAATGAATTATTATATCTATCTTGATGATATTCGCGAAGATGACAGCTTCTTTAAGAGGTTACATAATTACACTCAAATGGAATGGATTCCTATTATATGTAAAAGTGCGGAAGAAGCTATTTTCTTTTTGAATTATTATAATGAGAATTTTTATAATGTAATTATTGATCTTGACCACGATTTGGGTGAAGGTCATGAAATAGATAATTCTCTCGTTTCTTCTGGGTATGATGTTTGTAAGTATATTGTAGAAAATCAAATCAGGCTTATGGGTTTTCATATCCATTCTATGAATCCAGTTGGTGCTGCGAATATGCGTCAGCTTCTTACCCATTACGGTTATAAGGAGATTTAGTATGAATTGGTTTATACATGAATGGATGACACATTCTAATTCTGCGCATAATCATTATAATGGTTATTGGGAAATTATAAATGCTAAACCTCCATTTGAAATTGGTCAAGAAATTAAAATAGAAAATGCTATGGGTGGTTATCATTATCATATAATTAACGATATGGATTCTTTTTTTCAATCCACTTGGGAAGAAATAGAAACAAAACGTTTTCTAAACAATCAAGATAGTGGTTATGGTTGGATTGATAAGAATGGTATCTTTTATGGTTGTAATTATGAAGAACATGCTTATTGTGTTTATCGTATTTCTGGACTTCATGAAGATGAAGCTGAGCGCGCAGGTTGGATAAAAATTTATCGTGATCCACAATTAGCAAATCATTGTCCAGAATATAGTAATGGAACTGATTGTGTATATTATTACGATAGTATAAATTCTCATCTGACAAAAGCTCAAAAAGACACTTTACTTTCTCGTGGGTTTAATATTTGACTTATAGTAAAAATTCTGCTATAATTATTATAGTAAATGAGAAAGGATAAAGAAAAAAAATGTTTATGAATTTGAATCCGCAGATTAATGTAAATGATTTTGACGAAATGCGGGCGCATTATAAGGATTATTTGCGTTCTAAGAACTTTAACGATAAAACAATTAATCATTATCTTAATATTTTTGATGCTTGTCGCTATGAGAAAGATTATACAGGCATTTATGAACTTATGACTTCAATTGGCGTTATACTTGTGGAGGATTAATATGAAGAATTTGCGTCCTATATATCGTGATATTAAGGATTGGGCTATCCTTGATGAACGTATTATTCATGATTTTTCTGATTCTGAAACTTCCATTGAAGTTGTTGAAGTTCTAATTGGTACTCTTCATTATGAATATATTGATTTTAACCAACATTATAAAGAACGTCGTACTCCTATTATTCGTTGGATAACTCGAAAAGAATATGAACGTCTTGTAGTTAATGAAGGAACCGTAATTTGGTAAGAAAGGATATTAATTATGCGTAAATATGAGAAGATTGAAACAATTTTTTCTAGAGATATGAATGGCACTAAGAAACTTATGCCTGGTATATTTCGCGATCCTACTGTAGAGTTTCTTCGTGTGAATAAATGGATTTGGACAGAAAAGGTTGATGGTACTAATATTCGTGTTTATTGGGATGGCCATACAGTTTCTTTTGGCGGTCGTACTGATAAGGCTGCAATTCCTGCTGACCTTGTAAATCGTCTTAATGAGCTTTTTGGCGGTGAAGCTAATGCTCAGATTTTTGAAGAAGCATTTGGAGAAAAAGAAGTAATTCTTTTTGGAGAAGGTTATGGCTCTAAGATTCAGAAGGGTGGCGGAAATTATATTTCTAACGGTGTAGATTTTATCCTTTTTGATGTCCTTGTTGGTGAAAATTATCAAGAACGCGAATGGGTAGAAAAAACTGCCATTATGTTTGGAATTAAAGTTGTGCCTATTGTTGGTGAAGGAACTCTCTGGGAAGCAGTAGCTTTTGTAAAGGATCATCCTATGTCTACTATTGCTGAAAAAGAGCATGAGATGGAAGGTGTTGTTTGTCGTCCAGCTATTGAACTTAAAAATAGACGTGGAGAACGTATTATTGTCAAAATTAAATATGAAGATATAAAAGAACTTATTTAATATTTGACTTCCAATAAAAATTCTGATATAATATTTATACAAGGTGAGGGAAATAAAATAAATAATCGCGCACAGATTATTTAAATAAAACCTTAACTTGAATACCCATCTATAGAGTGGTAGATAAAATAATAGTCTATAGACGTTGGAGAGAAGCCATTAATGACGTCACACTCCGAAACGTAAAAAAAATTAAAGTGCCTGACATAACGAAATATATTGGGTGGACAAGAACTCGCGGTTAAAAGAGTAATTAACCACAAAGACAAGTCTTGGGTGGTCACTATCCTCCGCGCAAGCGGGAAAGCGACATTTAATGCGGGATCGCCAAGTTGGTTAAGGCGCGAGCCTCATAAACTCGTTATCGGCAGTTCGAGTCTGCCTCCCGCAATTGACGAAAGGTTATCTAACTCCATCTTATCTGATAGAGTATCCTAGGTTATAGATAACTAATTAGTCCATCGGCGCAAAAGGAAAGCATAATGGCTTACTTCAAACGGTCTTATCGGCGCCTTATAAATAGGAAAAACCAAATAAATAGCCACTAGCGCGCACGGTTCGCATTATAACCCGTGACGGCATAACCTATGGGAAACCTAACCCAAAGTAAGATAGGTGTTATGCTAAGTTTGTATTTAAGTCGTTAGGAGCGACTAGAGGGAGAGACCCTGACTAATAAGCAAGTCCATTCTATGAAATGGTAAAATGAGCAGCAATGCGGTAATACCGGTGCACCGGTAGCAAAGTTACCCTGGCTCCACAATTATTTTAGAAGATAAGACTTGAGCTTATCTCGGGCTATGAAGCAAGTGCCGTGCCGCAGATGCGGTGCTTAGTAGAGCCTATGTGGGTTTAGCGTGTCAACCACAATGCGGATAGGTATTAACCGAAAGAAAACACGCTTTAATGGCGCCTTATCCCAAGCCTTTTCGCGGCGGCGCTATAAGTACCAAAAGGTATTATTTAATACTGAGCGTGAAACAAAGAGGGAACCTGTAGCTGTCACAGGGTGACTTTGACAGACGAGTAATTGCCGTGAAGTAATTCGGTCGGTAGCAGGGCTCGGTCGTTACAACAGTGGATGCATACGCTTGTTAGCCCTTTTTTATCTGGCGTTCCGCGGCCAGGATACTTTGCGGACGATATATAATGGGTTTTCAGTACCTGTTAAAACTGAATTGATTCGGGAGGAAGTGTCCGTAGATGAACTTCTCGGAGTAATCGCCATAATCGAATCAGCCGTGCGGCTGGCTTAAATGCCGCAGTATGCTCGGTTGGTGCAGCGGCTAGCACGTCGGGCTTTCAATCCGGCGATAGGGGTTCGATTCCCCTACCGAGTACCACTCTCTTATATTAAGAGACCACTTTCATACACGCAGTATGAGTTGCGAACGGTCTGCGTTATCAAAATCGTTAGAATATGGGCTGATAGTGATAACGGCTAGCACTGATGCCTTGCAAGCATCGAGTCCGGGTTCGATTCCCGGTCGGTCCAGGGCAATGTCTCATTCACCTTCACGCGGTATTGCCCGTTTTTACTAAGAAATGAGAAAATAAAGAGGAGGTATTTAATTATGCCATACATTTATAAAATTACAAATGATATAAATAAGAAAATTTATATAGGTAAAACTGTTGAAACAATAGAAAAACGTTGGAAAGAACATATTAAAGATTCTAAGAAAAAAACTTCTGAAAATCGCCCATTATATCGAGCAATTAATAAATATGGTATAGAACATTTTTCTATTGAAGAAATTGAAGAAGTTCAAGATCAATTTTTATTAAGCGATCGCGAACGTTTTTGGATAGAATATTTTGGTTCTTTTAAAAATGGTTATAACGCTACTATCGGTGGAGATGGAAGGCCATATATTGATTATGATTTAGTAGTTGCAACTTATAGAGAAGTACAAAGTGAAAATAAAACTGCTAAAATAATGAATATTCATCCAGATACTGTTAGTTATATTTTAAAAGCGAAAAAAGAGCCAACTTTAACAAGACTTGAAGCAAGTTTAAAAACTACTAGTAAAATTGTTAATCAATATACAAAAGAAGGAGAATATATTCAAAGTTTTCCTTCTGCACGTTCTGCGGCAGAATCACTTAATAAAATAACAGCGACAAGTAATGGAGCTAGTAGTCATATTACAAATGTCTGTCGTGGTAAAAGAAAAACAGCTTATGGCTTTAAATGGAAATTTGCTGATTAAAATAATATATATAAATTAATTCGTAATTTATCATTTTCAAAGGAGTTTATTATGGAAAAAGAATTATTTATTTGTTCAAAGTGTGGACATGCATTTGAAACTGAAGAATATAAGGTAGAAAATTACGACACTGAACCATATATGGTAGTTATTTGTACTTGTACAAATTGTGGAAGTAAAATTTTTAAAAAGAGAGGAGAATAACTATGAGCGAACAAATAACATATGATTTTCACGTTTATAATCCTGATGATACAAGTCAAGAAGTTAGTTTTACAGAAAATTTAGATACAATGAACCTTTCTAAACTTCACGCTCTTTGTAAAGTTTTTGCTCATGCTTGTGGTTATACTACAGAAAGTATAGAAAGAATTTTTGGAAAAACAAGATTTGAAGATTTTATTGATTGACTTTTTCTAAAAATTATAGTATAATATTTATAGTAAAGGGAAAGGAGATAAATTATTTATGGATTATTTAGATGATTTTCTTGTTGGCCCTCAAAGTGATGAATATGACGATGAATTTTGGTTTTGGTCTGATTTTCAAGACCTTGGAATGGGAATCCCTGATCCGGAATGGGACAGGAGATGTCGAGGATTAGAAAAATTAATATTTGACAACTAATAAAAATTATGCTATAATATTTATAGAAACAAACAAAGAAAGGAATAAACATATGACTACTTTGCTATATACTATGGTAACTCCTCTTAAAAATACAGTAGTTGAACGTAAAGATATTACTAATTTCGTTGAAAAAGAACGTGGTTTTTATTATGATTGGCATGGAGTTAAGAATTTTGTAAATTGGTCATATGTTGCTCAATATTGTCTCACAGAAGAACAAGAATAAAGAAAGGATGATAATTGTGCGTAAGACTTCTACTCGTACTGTATTTTCTTCTTCTTGGAGCCGTCGTAAGCAGGCAGAAATGCTTGATGAATGGCAGTAAATAGCGCCGGGTCCACCTACTGGGCTTTAAAGGGAAATTGCGGTAAAATGTGAGAAGCGCTACCGCTTGGTCTATGAAATTGAATCCGATTCAGACGGTGACAATGGAGACTCCTTAGAGGTTAATGCTAATCCTTATCTGAATAGTATAAGAAAAGCAGGGCAAATAAAAAAGCGGTATAGATTTTGCCTATTAAAGACTATACCATTATTCTAGAAGGCGGTATCGCCAGACGTTCTTCTAACGCCTCTCATAGAAGCGCACCACTAGAAGACTTATTACCTAGGTAGTTGCGGCGAACAACATTAAAAATCGCCCATTGTTAACAATGTATAGCGGCGTAATGGTCGTGGACGCACCCTGTTCGAGGAGTGTCGATCTAAGGGCTTCTTAGTGTGGTTCAGAAGTAAAAGGAGCAAATATCGAACAACCACACGCTTATTTATTAAGGCTAAACCTGATAGCCTATACATTAGCAGCGTACTTTAAAGTACTGCCCAAGTAACCATCTAGCTGCGTGAGGGTTACATCAGGTATATGCCGCGGTGGTGCAACTGGCGAGACACAGCAGACTTAAAATCTGCCACGCAAGATACATTACCGGTTCAAATCCGGTTCGCGGCACCAAGGACTACTGTTCTCACTTCATACGTCCTATATAAACATTCTAGAAGTGAATTATGGGGCATTGGACTTAGGCGAACATGGCACAGCCGGCGGACTCAAAATCCGCGTCTTTCGGGGTTCGAATCCCCGATGCCCTACCACTTGACTTTCTTTTAAAATTATAGTATAATAATTACAGTAAAGAGAAAGGAACTAATTAAATGGATTTAATTGAACAACTTGAAACCTTACGAATTTCTGATAATGATTTTTTTGGACAAAGTTATGAAAAACAATGCGCTTATGCTCGCGCGAATGCGATGTTAGACGATTGCCTAGAAATCGTTTGGAAATGGTTATTAGATAATAATGCACTAGATAAAGTAGAATACCTTAGAAAAAGAGTTCATTTTAATACTTGACTTATAATAAAAAATTTGTTATAATAAATATGTAAGAACGACGATTACAGCAATTAATAAGTAAACATAGCTATTGGAGTTATTTCTACTGTTCGTCGTGCTGATTGAAATTAAAGGCGGATACAGCAATTTTATATTTTAAGTAATAATCTGTTAAATTATCGCACTTAATAATAACCGCCTAGAAATTATGGGCTTGTGACGTAACTTGGCAAACGTACGGCGTTTAGACCGCCGGTTCTGAAGGTTCAACTCCTTTCAAGCCCACCAGTCACCTCCCGCTAATGTGACAACCGTTAACATTTGTTTGATAGTTTCTGTTGGAAAACGGTATATAAAGAAGCAACAGCACATATCAATCGGACGAGTTGCTACGCCGGTATGATTGAAACTATCGTGGCATCATTGAAGAGCCTTCACGCGGCGATGCTGTTTAAACTAATCTTCAACTTGCTGGCGATTTGTCGTAAGTCAGCGCCAACCAAATATTGAAGAGCGGCCCATCCTTTACTTGCAAGACTGTGATGGGACTTGAACCGCAAGGGAGATTTGTCGAGTCGGAACTCGTATAAGAGAAGCCGGGGTGCGCAAGAAAGCCAGGATAAGAGTTGGACCGGCCTGGATGAAAGACGTTCACTTCAATATTTAAGTTATCCGCTGACCAATATGCGGGATATAAATAGTTGGGTATAAATTAAGATATTTTAAGGTAGCATTGGTGTCATGAGCCAATGAGATAAGATGCTCCTACATCAGCTTAAAATATAAATATAAATAAAATCATAGGAGTGATTATTATGAAAAAATGGGAAAGGTTTTCTGATGAAGAGTTGCAAGAAATTGCTTATAGAAGTTCTTGCTTAGGAGACTACGCTAAAAATTTAGGCTATTCTATAAAAGGTACTAGTGGTAATAGTGCTCGTTCTTCTGTAAAAGCAATGATTGAACTTAAACAAATAAATGTAATGCATTTTAAAGGTTATAAAGATAAATCTACACAATTTAATTATAAACATGTTAATGAAAATTATAATGTTAGTAATTTATTTATAGAAAATAGCTTCGCAGAAAGAAAACTTATTAGACGTTATTTATTAGCATATAATTTAATTCCATATAAATGTGCTTTTTGTGGTAATGAAGGGGAATGGCGAGGAAAGCAGATTAGTTTAGAATTAGACCATATTAATGGCAAGCATAATGATAATAGATTAGAAAATCTTCGTTGGCTTTGTCCAAATTGTCACGCTACTACTCCTACATACTGCGGTAAAAATATAACTTATCAATGTGAACAAGCCCTGTTAGCTCAGTCGGTAGAGCATTCGGCTGGTCAGATAGAAACAAGTCCTAGTTGAGTGCAAGACTCAAATCTGGCACCATTAACCGAAGTGTCGGCAGTTCAAGTCTGTCACAGGGCGCCAGCCTGAGCAAATGTGGAAAGTCGTATGTGCGGTTAGCTGACCTTAAAGCTATTCTAATCTAGAGGAGAATAAAATATGGATAATGTACGTTTAAAGATTCTACCACCTTGGACAATTGTAATTCGTAAGTTTGAGGCTCTATTTGATGGTGACCCACAAATTGCTTGTAATTGTAACTTCAATGGTTCTAATCCTTCTATTGTTCTTGCTTGTAATAATGGCGATAAGGTTGCCGCACTCCAGAAGATTCTTCCTTCTGATATCTCCTTCGGCAATGTGAAGTTGAACGTTGTCGTGGATGGTATTCCTTCCAATCGAGCTTTTACTAGCAAGGTAGAATTATTTGATATCGCTTTTAAGGGCAATCCAGCATACGCTTATTCTGTGTGCCCAGCTGAAGATGGTTATATGTGGATTGGAACTACTTATGTAGTATTTAAGAATTGTGTTGTACAGTTCGCCGCAGATAATCTAAATGATTGCCACGGTATCATTAGCACTCTATATCAAACTATCGCAGAAGAACTTCTACGTGGTGAAGCTACCGAAGGTGTTTTCTATAATACTGATGTAGAGCGCGCAAATCTTGGTAAGCCTCTAGGTGAGTGGCCATAATCCACTCAATTATGACCCTATGGTGTAGTTGGTCTAACATATTAGCCTGTCACGCTAAAGATCACGGGTTCAAATCCCGTTAGGGTCGCTTTTAGACTCAGCCAGCATATTTTTTACTTACGCATTGAGGAGCGAGTAGCATTGGTTCGAATCCAATTCTTCCCACTATATGGGAAGATAGTGTAATGGTAGCACGCTTAATAGTATGAGTCTAGTTTTATCGGGGTGTAGCTCAGTTTGGTAGAGCGCCTGGCCTGGGACCAGGAGGTCGCACGTTCAAATCGTGTCGCCCCGACCATTTGACATCTTTTCAAAATTCTGTTATAATATATACAGAAAGAATGAAAGGAATATAATTATGAAAGAAGTATTAAACGCAAACAAAGCCAAAGCAGAATTTGTAAAATCAATTCATAATTGGTTAATGCGTACTCTTGAACAAAATAATAAAACAGAATATAAAAATTGTTTTACTATTGAAGGTTCGAGTATTATGTGTGAGCTTCCTACTGATTATTTCAATTTATTTGATATTCCCGCAGGAACAAAAATTGAAATGAAATTTATTTCTAAGAAATCTTAATAATAAGCCTTTACAGCAATTTTTAAATGGTTAAATTATTTTGTTTAAAGTACAGAGTAAGAGAAGGTTCGAGCCCTTCATAATTAAAAGGCTTAGTATTTGCCGGTTTAGCTTAGTTGGTTAAAGCACTCGCCTTGTAAGCGAGAGACCTTCGGTCCGAATCCGAAAACCGGCCCCACTTAAAAGGAGTAGTAAAATGGGATTTTTTAATCGGTCTAAGAATACAAAAACAGAAAATTTAGAACTTAAACCGGTATCGTCTCCGTCAAAAAAATGTAATCATAAATTTCAAGATTTTCCTTGGTATGTAGAAGGAACAGAAAATGATGATATTTATTCTAGACATTGGTATCATTTAACTATCAAAGAACCGTATGTTTGTATTTATTGCGGAGAAAGACAAGATAAAATATTATGGGAAATAAAGCGTTATGGTCCACATAAAGAAGCAATACAAGGTTTAGATGATATTAATGAAAAATTTAAAGACCATATTAGGCATCGTGCTGAAATTGAAGATATGATAAATGATATGCAATTAGTTGATCCACAATATTTACAATATTATCATATGCTTCAAGGAACTAAAGACCCATCTACTTCAAGACTATATGAAAAAGAAATAAAACCAAAATTAAAAGTTTAATTTATGCGGTCACAGCAATTTTAGATATTAATCTAAGTGTCATCGGTTCGATTCCGATTATTCCAGCCATTTAATTTGGAGTGTAGCTCAATTGGTAGAGCATTAGACTTTATAACCGCATAGTACAAATATTTATAGAGACTCTTTCAGCAAAAGTAAATTTATAAGTCCTTACATTATAAAAAGAATATGAGTCTTGTAATTAAACTTTAAGTCCGTTACAGCAATTTTATATAAAAATTTAGAATTAATTTAATATGTTGGTTTATTAAAAATTTTGAAAATTTATTGATACGGACTTGATTTTTTTATTTGAAAGGTTAAAATATGAATGACGCAAATTATGAATGGCTTTTTCTAATTCCTGAAGGTTGGGTACAGATTGCTCAACAAATGATTGAAGAATGTGAAGCTATCAATCCTTCTTATCAAATTGAAGATTTAAAAGAAAAATGGGGAGAATTGCGCGTTGTTAGTTATATTAAAGACTACAATGATACTGAATGGCTTCTTCCCGCCTCCAATGATAAAGAAATAGAAGAAATAGAAAATAAATATATAGAACAAAGTCGTAAAACTTGTTGCATTTGCGGCAAATCTGCTACGAAAATATCTACTGGTTGGATTTGTCCTTATTGTGATGATTGCGGAGATAAGGATGAGAGGTTTTATAAAAGGTTTAAATAAGGCGGGTTAAGCCTAATGGTAAGGCAGGAGATTGCTTTTTTACTTAATTAAACTTAATGGTAGAAACAAAGATTAAAGGGCTTACGACAGAATTATTATGTCAGGCATATCTTACTTCTTTAGGATATAATATTTCTATTCCTATTGGCGAAGATTGTAGATATGATATGATTCTGGATTTAAATGGAAAACTTTTGCGTATACAAGTTAAAACTTGTCAAGAAGAAGAAAATAGAATATCTTTTCGTACTTGTAGTATTACAACATCCGGAAAAGAAAATATTATTCATAAATATACTAAAGACCAAATTGATTTAATAGCTACTTATTATAATGACCAATGTTATTTAATTCCAATTGAAGAATGTGAAGGAATGAAAGGTAGAAGTTTAGTTTTTTCACCAGAAAAAACAAATGCTATTAAACCTTTATATATTAAAGATTATACAGCAGAAATCATTTTAAATAAAATCCTTAATAATGAACAAATTAAAAAGGAGGATGATTTTATTGTGTATCAATATGATTTAAATAATAACTTACTTAATCAATTTTCTTCATACGCAGAAGCAGGAACTTCCATTAACAAACCTTCTAGTCATATAAGTCAATGTGCTAGAGGATTAAGAAAAACCGCATATGGTTTTATTTGGTCATTAACATTAAAGGATTAAGAAAGAAAAAAAGCAATCTCCCAGTAATCGACGTATGTCGGTGTTTCGGTTCAAGTCCGAAACCCGTCGCCAATTGTGGACTGTTGGCTTAGAAGCAGCCATTCAGCTAAGGAGTTCTTAATTTCTCTATTAGTGCAAAATGTATTGTGGGCTACATTTGTTATAATGACCCACGAGTATGATGTGCTGATAGATAATAGAAATATGAGATTTGGCGTAATAGCACACCACAAATATTGAGCTGGTCAGTGTAGCGTGCAGAAAGTTCAAGAAAATAAACACGGGGTTACTACACAATAGAATTAGAGCGTTGGAACGGGCAGCCACGAGTCTTAGTAACTGATGGAAGAATGTCAACTTCCCTAATTCTATATAATGCGGTGGCGGAATAGGTAGACGCATAGACCGTAAGAGCCTGTGAAATTACGGATAACAACTTGCTCATGTAAGGTGCAAATCCTTACCCGCATAAATAGACTTGCCCACGCCTCTTAATAATGCGTACCTTGGGGAGCGCGTGTTCCGCGACGTTTAACTGCGGGTTATATGCGGGTGTAGTTCAACGGCTCGAATACCTGGCTTCCACCCAGGAGATGAGGTTTCGACTACCTCTACTCGCACCATATAGGGGATTAGCGTAATGGCAGCGCCGCGGGCTTTGAACCCGTCTGTTGTAAAGGTTCGATTCCTTTATCCCCTGCTTATTTTAGACATTCACAGCAATAATAAGCAATGCCATTATTTAAATTTAAATCAAAAGATTATTGCAACTTTTGTAGTGTCTAGTTTATAGGAGAAAAATATGAAAATGAAAAGAGGAACAGACCATTCTTGGGATATAAGAAGATATAAAGGTGATACTGCTTTATACGCGCACTGCAATTGTGGATTTGATTATAATTGTTCGCGCACCGAATATAGCAAAGAAGAAGGCTTTATTACAAAAATCTTTTGTATTTATCGCTATTGTCCCAATTGCGGCGCTCGCAAGAAATGGTATAATGAAGTTCCTCATAAAATGTTCTAGGAGGTTATCGGATGAACTCAAATACAATTTATGGTCCAGAGCTAAATAAAGATATTTTAGATTTTATCAATCGCCGTTTTCCTATTGATAAAGATTGCAATTGGATGAGCGGTAATTGTTATTATTTTGCTCGAATTTTAAAGACAAGATTTAAAGGTGAAATTTGGTATGATTTGGTTAATGGTCATTTTCTCTTCCGTCGCGGCGATTACTTTTTTGATTGGACTGGGATTAGACTAGAATATGATTTGGATAAGCCTGAAACAGTTGATAATCTAGTTAAATGGTCTACTTATAAGAAAGTTGACCCAGCTCATTATGAAAGAATTGTTAGAGATGTAATTGAATAAAGGAGAGAATTATGAGTAAGTTTTTAAGTAATATTCAAGATGTTGAAGCTTTTCGTGCAGCAGTAAGGCAATGTAAGGGAGATGTAATTCTTCGTAGCACTGATGGCACTGAAGAATTTAATTTAAAAAGTCGTTTATCAGAATTTATTGCTCTTAGTAAATTAGCTGATATGCATGGAGATCAATATGAAATATTTTGTATGAATTATGCTGACGAAGCTATTCTTTTAAAATATTTTTATGATAAAACTCATTAATAAATATAAACCTGCGAAAGCAGGTTTATTTTTTTAGGTGGTGAATTATATGAAATTGGGAAAATTAAATAAAAATTTTAAATCAAAAAGAAGAACAAATAATAGACCTTTTATTTTTCCAAATTTTGGTAATTTAATATATTATGATAGTTTACAACCAAATTACTTTTATTTTGGCTCATTATTATCAGATTATGAAAGAAATGAACCTAATCCAAGATATGCGCAAATAGCAAATAATATCGGAAATAACGCAAAAGCTATGCTTTCTCAAATTCCAGGAATAGGATTTGAAAATAGTGAAGATAAAAGTGATTTTTATTCTCAATATAAACAAATTATTAGTCTTATAGAAGAAGGAATTGCTACAGAAAGAGAAAATGAAGTAAAATTTATTAAAGATAAATTAGCTATGCTAGAAAAAAGTTTTAATCCTAAATATATAAAAAGTCATAAGCAAGACCTTACAGTAATAAGAAATTTATTATCAACATTAGGTGAAGGTGAAGGTATTGATTACAACAAACTTATTTCAATAATTAATATAATACAACAAGGCTTACAAAATACTAAAAGTATTTTTAAATTTGAAGCAGAACATTTACAGAAATTGGAAACAGCTCGCCAAATGAATGCTCAAGCTCTAGAAAACCAAATGAGAGGATGGGCTCATAAACAAGGAATTGAACAAGAAGCTGATGAAATAGTAAATAAAGCTTTATCAAAACGAAATAAATTAAGAATTAATACTTATTTAGAAAAGCATAATATTGTAAATTTGCATGGCTTTAAAAAATATATGAAAAATATGGAAACATCTGAAACAATGGTTGCAAAATGGATGATGAAAGAAATAAAAAAACAATTAGAAAAAAATTATATTAAATATGATGAAAAAATTTTAATTAATGGTGATCCTCGTTCTAATGGAGAAATCATTAAAGAATATTTAGTTAATGCTTTAATATTAAAAAGAGAAGAATTACTTCCTAAAATTTTAAAAACTTTATCAGATAATAGTATCGATCATCGCAGCTTAGAAAGAGATTTATTAAAAAATTTTGATCAAGATTTAAGAATAGAAATTACTGGAACTCCAGAAAATTTTGGAGTTAATAAAAAAAAATTAGCCCTTTTTAAAGACAGAATTACTCAAAATAATGCTGATACCAGATCTGCACAAGAACTATATAACATTACACAAGATATTATAAAAAGTTTAATGAAAAAAAATCAAGCAGATTTATCACCTGAACAACAAGATATAGTGGATAATTTAGGAGATTTTTATCAAGAAGAAATTCAACCTATTGAACAATTAATGAATAAATTGGAAAAAATTAATAACCAATTAACAAAAGAAGATGATGTAAAATTTTCCAGAGAAAATAATCAAAAAGATGGTAAATTAATATTAACAATATCTACTAAAGATAAAGGCAATATTAAAACAAGTACTTTTAATTTAGGTGATGAATTTGAACAAGTCGGATTAGATATTTTTCAAAGTAAACGTGGAAGTTTACCTACAAATTTAAAATCTGTTATTACAACTATGAAAAGTGCCTCAAGTAAAAAAATTCGAGATGAAATCGTTAATTTATTAATTAATCAAGAAGATCCAACTGTAAAAAAAGAATTAGAAGATAATTTAAGTCAAACTTTTCAAAAAATTGAAGTTGCTGTAAAAGGTTCTAGTTTAGAAGAAATAGTTCAAGGTATGGATCATACTTTAACTAAAAAATTATATACTGGGGGGACTTACGTAAAAAATGATTTTATAGAAATTATAGTTGGTATGCCCAAACTTGAAAATACAAAAGAATTAATGGTAAGAGCTTTGACTAATCAACTTGAAACTTTAGAACAAAAACCAAGTAAAACATTTAATATATTTTCAGATGTAATGACAGAATTTCAACAAAAATACGCCGATGCGGTTGAACAAAATATGAAAGAAGTTAGAAGTAAAAAGAAATATACTGATTATGAATTTATGGCAAAACAATTTATTGAAACACAAAAATTAAAAGTTGAAGCTATTAAAAAAATTCAAAAAGAATATGAAAAATTAGAAAAAGCTTTTAAAGAAAAATATAAAGACTCAGAAAAACAAGAAAAAAATTTAGAATTATTAAATAAAGCAAGAGACATGTTTTTACAATCTATTCAAGAAACAATATATGAAAGTTCCACAATGAAAGCCTTTAGAACGTATCAAAATGATATTGGTTTTATTGGTGGTGATCTAGGCTCAACAGTAAGCAATCAAATTCAATCTTTTAAACAGCTTTTTGAAGCTGGCGGAGTTAATGTTCCAGAAGATTTATGGGATTGGTTAACAAGTGCTATTATTAACTGCTCTACAAAAAGTGTAATAGGAGAAAAAAATAAAGATTTTATTGAAAATTATTTAGGTAGTTTAGCATTATTTAGTTTATTTAATGAAGGTGGAGCAGAATTAACTTTTTTAAAAGAGCAACTAGAAGGGAAAGATAGTTCTACAAACACAATTATGCATTTATATAAATTAAATGGTATATATTATCCTGGTTCATTTGTTCTAAAACAAGCTTTAAAAAACTTAGTACCTTTTATGGATATAATACAGCAAAAAGATATGGAATTTAAAAATAAAAATGTAATGATTTACAATCCTGCTTCATACGATATGCTTCCAAATGGAAAATTTACTAATAAAAAATTCTCAAAGGGTTCAGGGAAAGATAAAGTTGTAAAAAAACAAGGAGATACTCATCCTTGGCAGACAGTTAGTGAAGAAGTATCTCACGGTACAAAAATAAAAATATTATTTTTAGCTGGATTATTCGATGTCGTCCAAACATTACAACAAAATTTAGAAAAAATAGAATTGCCTAATTAATAATTTTTTACTTAATTTTATAATTAGTTTTATTACATATCTATAAGGAAGAAATTATTTCTTCCATCTTATTGAGGAGGTATGGGCCAATGCAGCAAGTTGTAGAATGGATAGGCAAAAATCTGTGGACAATAATAATTATTGTCTCCATTTTTATTCAAATTACACCTATCAAAGTTAATCCCTGGTCTGCCCTTTTCAAATGGATTGGTAAAGCTATAACTGGCAACGCTTGTAGTAAAATTGACGGTTTAATGGAAAAAGTTGAAAAAATTGAAAAAGATGTTAAAACTAATGAAAAAGATCGCATACGTTGGGAGATTCTAGATTTTGCCAATTCATGCCGCAATGATCGCAAGCATACAAGAGATGAATTTCAACATATAGTCGCATTAAATGATAAATATAAACGACTATTAAAAGAAACAAATGATAGTAATGGCGTTTTTGAAGTTGAATATAATTACATTCAAGATTTGTATGCTGAACGATTAGAAAAAAATGATTTTCTATAAGGAAGGTGAATATTATGGTCTTTACTAAACAATGGTTTAAAGCCGCAGCTATTCGTGCAATAAGAACTATTGCTCAAACTGCTATTGCAACTATTGGTTCTAGTGCCGCAATAGGTGACGTAAATTGGACCATGGTAGCTTCCGCTTCTGCGTTAGCTGGCATTTTAAGCCTTCTAACTAGTGTTGCGGGCTTACCAGAAGTAAAAGAAAAGGAAGAGGCTTAATAGCTTCTTCCTTGACTTTTTTTATTTTTTATAGTATAATATTTTTAAAGAATATAAGGAGGACAATATTTTGGAAAAACATAGTAAAGAACGAGTAATTAATTTAGAAGTTTATACAGATGGTTCTTTAAAGAAAACAGGCGCACAATCTACTTTTGGTGGTTGGGCTTATATTGTTACTCAAGACGGCAAAGAATTATATTTTGCTTCAGGAAATGAACCAAACACTACTAATCAACGAATGGAATTAATTGCTATTAAAGAAGCTTTAAACTATGTAAAAACTGTCCGACGTAATTCAGAAAAAGTTATTATATATAGTGATTCTGCTTATGCAATTAATTGTTATTTACAAGAATGGTACGTAAATTGGCAGTCAAATGGATGGCGAAATGCTAATAAAAAAGAAGTCGCTAATCAGGATTTATGGCGAGAAATTATTCCATTTTTTGATAATTTTTGGTATGATTTTAGAAAAGTAGAAGGGCATACAGGGAATTATTGGAATGAAGAATGTGATAAACTCGCGCAGAATGAAGCTGATCAATTAAAGAAAACTTGGCGAGGTAATAAAAATGATGATAGATAAAAGTCTTTATGAAGTATCCCGAAATGAATACAAAGGTTTTGTTGAACAAATTAAACCTGAATATAGACGAATTGAAATTGAAAAAGTAGATAAAGAACATACAGCAACAAAAATTTTTAGTATTAATACTGGAAAATGTCTTTGTAGTAGGGTTACTTATTCTGCCGATTATGGAGAACCTGAACCAGAAAAATATTATGTTTTTGAAATGCCTGAAAAATATGAACGACAAGCTCCTATTCCAAAACAACAATTAATTTTAGAAACAAAAGAAGAAGTTCAAGCTTTTTTTGACTTTCTAGCTAAAAAAATAAAAGAGGAGAATAATAAAAATGATTGAACTTTTTACAAACATTCCTAAAGAAATTAAAACTCAAACAGAATTGGTTGCTAATTTTATTTTTAATACTTTTGATCCGGAATCTGGTTTAAAATTTATGCAAAGTTATATTTCTTCTTGTCAAGACGAAGAAGAAAGAGATTTTGTCCGTTTTTATTTTAATATGCGTTTAGAACAACTTTTAAATGAAGGAGAATCTAATGAACAACAATTTATTTGAAATGGAACCAATGCGCTATTGGGCTCCTGCTTCATCTATGTCTCCAGAAATAAAACGAGAACATTTAGAACAAATGGCTGCAAGTGGTAATTATATTTGGAGTCAAAAATATGATGGTAATTGGTCGCGCGCAGTTATAACTCCAAATAAAGCTGTATTACAAACTCGTGGTATTTCAAAGAAAACAGGAACTTATGGAGAAATTCAAAATAAAGTTTTCTTTTGGGAAGATGTTATAAAAGGTTTTTATGAAGACACAGTAATTCTTGGTGAAGTTTATCTTCCTGGTGGAATTGATAAAGATGTCGGTTCAATTCTGCGTTGTTTAGATGATAAAGCTCGTGCACGACAAAAAAATACTAAACTTGAATGGAGAATTTTTGATGTTTTAGTGCTAGATGGAATAGATATGATGGACACACCAGTCGAAGAACGTATTAAACATATTCCAGAAGTAGTAAAACGAATGAATTGCCCATTAATTCGTGGTATTGAATATCACGAAATGAACGAAAACTTCTTTGAGGAATTAAATGATATTTTTGCCGCTGGTGGCGAAGGTGTAGTTTGTTATAAAAAAACTAGTATTTATGTTCCTGGCAAACGCGGCCCTCATTCTTGGGATACCGTCAAAGTAAAACAAGAAATCTCTGCCGACATTGATTGTTTTATTACTGGTATTGAACCTGCTGTGCGCGATTATACTGGAAAAGATATTGAAACTTGGAATTTATGGGAAGATGAGCGTACAGGAGAAAAAATAATTGGTGATTTATATACAGAATATCGTATGGGTCGCGCGATTAGACCAATTTCTAAAGGTTATTATTATGGATGGCCAGGTGCTATATACACTAGTGTTTATGATAATAATGGTAATATAATTCCTCTTTGTAAAGTAGCTGGTCTTACTGAAGATTTTAAAACTAAATTGAGAGATAATTTTGATGAATGGAATATGTGTCCATTAACTATTGGTGGAATGATGGTTTCAACTGCACAAGCAGGAAATGATGGGACCGGTATTTCAATTCGACACCCATATATAAAGAATATTAGAAAGAACGATATTGATATAAAAGATTGTAATTTAGCAAAAATTCTTTCTTAATATAAATAAATAAAGTCTAAGCCATATAAAATATGGCGAGGAGGAGCTAATGAGTGACTTGGAATTTTTAGGGTTTGCTAACGAAGTTAGTACTCTTGATCCTATAATGTACCAATACTTTAATCAACTTTTAAAAAATAGAACTATTGTTTTAAATGCAGAAATTGATGAAAGTATTTTAGAAACAATAGTATTACCTTTAAAGAATTTTGAACAAGATGGAGATATTATTAATCCTATTAAATTAATTTTAAATACCCCAGGGGGCTCTGTGGCTGATGGTTTAATGTTATGTAATGTTATTGACAATTATAAAAAACCATTAGAAATTATTGTCCCTTCTTATGCTTGTAGTATGGGAACAATTATTCTTTGTTCTGGTAATAATAATCCTAATGTTATTAAAAAATGTTATCCTTTTTCTTTTGCTTTATTTCATTCTGGACAAACTTACGTAGGTGGAGAATCTACTTCTGTTGACGATGTAATTGATTTTAACCGCGGAGTAGATAATAAAATTAAAGAATATATTATTAAAAATACTAATATTACAGAAGAACTTTATGATAAACATCATAGAAAACAATGGTATTTAACCGCAGAAGAAATGTTACAGTATCATCTTGTCGATGAAATAATTGGTAAGGAAAGTGATTAATGTGATTTATTTTATTGATACAAGCGCCGTATTGGAAGGCGCTTTATCTTTATACGACCATAGTCATATTTATTTAAGCCCATTGGTATTAATGGAATTAGAAAATTTAAAAACTAATGGTAATGAACATATTAAATTTTGCGCGCGAGAAGCTATTCGTACAATTATTCAATCAGAAATTGCTATGACAACAATTTCCCAAAGAAAAATTTTAAATGTATTGAAAAAAAATAATTGTTTAATGGACATTAACGATCATAAAATGATCTGTGAAGCTTTAATCTTGAATAATTATAATGAAGTTATTTTTATAACAAGTGATTGCGCTCAATTATTATTTGCTCGTACTTTAGGATTAAAAACTAATTATTTTATTCCTAAAGAAGAAAAAAAGCAGGAAGAATATTGCGGTTGGAAAAAATATACTCCATCTGAAGATGAATTAATTTCTTTATATTCTAAACCAAATGAAAATGTTTTAAACGCAAATATTAATGAATATTGTGAAATTTATGAGGAAAAAGAATTAAAAGATGTTCTTCGTTGGACTGGAGAAAAATATACTTCATTAAAATGGTCTAATTTTAAAAATAATTTTTTAAATAAAAAAATTTCTCCATTAAATTTAGAACAAAAAATGGCTTTTGATTTATTACAAAATAATGATATTGCTGTAAAAATACTTGTTGGATATCCTGGCACTGGTAAAGATTACCTAATGTTACTTCATGCTTTAGATTTAATTCAAAAAGGAATTATGGATAAAATTATATTCGTAAGAAATCTTGTTCCATTTAAAGACGCCCCTGAAATTGGTTATCTTGCAGGAGATTTACAACAAAAAATTTCTTGGGGACTTGGACCATTAAGTGGTATTCTTGGAGAAGAAGGATTAAATCAATATATTGATGAAGGTATAATTGAAGCTGTTAATTTAGGTTTTATTCGTGGCTGTTCTTGGGATAAAACAATTATTTATGTTTCAGAAGGACAAAATATTACTGGCGGCGGCTATAAATTATTAATTAGTAGATGCGGTCAAGGCAGTCAATTATGGGTTAATGGAGATATTTTACAAACTGATAGCAAAGAATTTGAAAAAAATAATGGACTATTAAGACTAAGTAATTCATTAAAAAATAATCCACTTGCAGGAACTGTTAAATTAATTAAAACAGAACGTAGTCCTGTAGCGGAATTAGCAAAAATTATCTAAGAGGGAGATTTCTCCCTCTTTTATTTTTTGACTTTTTTTAAATTTTATGATATAATAAAAGAAAAAGGTGAAATATATGAATTTAAAAAAACAAATTTTAGAATTATTTAGACAGTATTATAATCAAAATGCAGGTCAAACCTATTTAGGATGTAGTAATGAAGAAAAATATAAACTAATTGCTAAAAGTTTTGATGATCTATTAATGGATATTTATACTTTAGTAAAAAATTATGAAGAAAATATTTAATCAAACAGTATTATATTCTTCAAAAGAAATTATTCAAAAATGTGAAGAATTATCTAAAAAATCTTGGAGGAAAAATATGGCGAATAAAACTCAAATACTTAAAATACTCGGCGATTGGCAAGATGTAGTAGATGATTGCCGAGCGACAGTTAGTAAACCACCACTTGGTAAAGAACCTTCTACAAAATTTAAGAAAAGTATTTTAATATCGGAACATAGTCCAATTCGTGATATTATTTTTCGTTGGAAATGGAGCGGAATTAAATCTTGGGTAGCAACACATTGGGTTCGTCATCATTGGGAGTGTCGTGTATCTACACAACGTAATGATAGACAAGATAAATATGATAGAAATAAAGCACCTCAAGATGCTCCAGTTGATTTTGTTGGGCAAGCTAATACACAAAGTTTAATTGATACAGAACGTAAACGTTTATGTACTATGGCCGCAAAAGAAACCCGTGAACAAGCAGAAGATTTAAAATGTACAATTCATGAAGTTCAGCCAGAAATTGGTGATGTTTTAGTTCCTAATTGTATTTATAGAGGTGGTTGTCCAGAAGGAGAAAATAATTGTCATTGGTATGACCATCCAGAGCGTGGCTTCCTTGCGCGACATCCAGAAATTACACCTTTTACAACATTACAAGAACGTTATGATATTTATAATAAAGAATTTTATGAATCACATTGATTTTTCTAATTTTGAAGAAGTTAAAAAAGCTTTTCCAGTTGATTCTACAATAAAAATTTGTGGTCGAACTATTTTAATTACCGGCTATTATTATGATACATATAATTGGTGGCCTATTAATGTTGTTGAAGGCTTTAATGAAGAAATTAAAAAGGATTTATTAAAAAATAATTGGTTTAATAAACTATTATCAATTCAAAATGGAGACTACGGTTTTTCAATAAAAGAAAATGTAGAACAATATTTAAAAAATTCAAAAATATTAGATATTTTTCTAAAAGAAAATTTAGAAGGAACTTCTGCTCCTCCTTTATTTTAATTTTTATTTGGAGGTATAATATTATGGAAACAAATACTGCACAAATCAAATTTAAAGATTTAACTAGAGATTTCCTAGAAGATTTTATTTCAAAAATGAATAAAGAAGATAAGAAAAAATTAAAAGAATATATTGAAGATAATCCTAAAGACTCATCTAGCGCTTTTTTTAGTATGGTAAAAAGTTATATTTATAATTATTATTTCCGCGCTAAGCCAACCTCACAAACAAAAAAGAATAATTTTGTTGATGTTATAGATAATTTATTGGCAGATGTAGAAAATGAAGAATAATTTTGTTAAAAGTCCTATGAATTGGCCAGGTGGAAAATATAAACTTTTACCACAAATAATCCCACTTTTCCCTCCGCAAATAAATAATTTTATTGATTTATTTGCGGGAGGGCTTGATGTATCTTGTAATGTTTTAGCAAATCATATTTTTTCTAATGATATTGATAGTTCTATAATCAGTATTTATAAAGCTTTTCAAACTATAAAATATGAAGATTTAATTAAGTTTATAGAAAAACGAATTAAAGAATTTAATTTAACTAAGTGGAATTATGAAGGATATATTAAATATAGAAGCTTATATAATAAAGGCGAAGAATATTGTACACCATTAGATTTATTTGTTTTATCACGTTTTTCTTATAATAATTTAATTGAAATTAAAAATAATAAATGTAATAGTGCTTTCGGTTATGATCATTCTGATTTCAATTTAACTCAAAAAGCACATACAAAATTTTTACATCAAAAAATACAAAATTTTACTTTTTCATCTTTAAATTTTTCAGATTATAATCTTGATCCTTTTGGGAAAAATGATTTTTTATATGTAGACCCACCATATTTAACAAGTGGAAATGTGTATAAAAATATTATAAAATGGGATGAAAATAAAGAATATGAATTATATAAATATTTAGATGAAGCAAATAAAAGAGGAATTAAATGGGGATTATCTAATTTAATTTCTCATAAAGGAGAAGTGAATGAAATATTAGAAAAATGGTCCTATAATTATAATATTCATGATGTTTATTCTAATTATTCTAATTCTTTTCATAATCATAAAAAAACTAAAGATGATTTTACTATAGAAATTTTTGTAACAAATTATTAATATATTTAGGAGAAAAAAAATGATTTGTGAAAATTGTCCCTATGGGAAACTAGTACAAATTGATTCATTAATTTGGATGGTACAATGTTCTATTGAAGATGTCTTAATGGCGCGCGAAGATGAGTGTTTTTTTCCTGACAACACTTTAAAAGAGAGTAATTATGCAATTAAACGAAAAACACATGAAAACAATTAAAATGTTTAATCAAGCATTTTACCGTTCAGGTTTTCATAAAAAAAGAAAAATAAGAAAGAAAAATCGTCAACGAGCTTTATATATGTTAAGAAGAGGAAATCAAATCCCGAGAAAAGAATGGAGGAAATATATTAAAAAATGAATTTTTTTCAGCGTCTTTTAATTTTATTTATTATGATCTTCTGTCATTTAATTGATGATTATAAACTTCAAGGTATTCTCGCAAATATGAAGCAGCATCAATGGTGGAAAGAAAATGCTAATAAATACATATATCGAAATGATTATAAAGTAGCTTTAGTAGAGCATGCTTTTAGTTGGTCTTTTATGATAACCTTACCATTTTTAATTATTTCTTTTATTCAGAATAATTCATTCTTAATGATTTTATTAATTATTAGTTATTTTATAAATACTATAATTCACGCTTTTATTGATAACTTAAAAGCTAATAAATATGTAATTAATTTAATAGAAGATCAATTCGCGCATTTAATACAAATTATTTGTACTTGGATTATTTTAATGGCAGTAATTTAAAAAATAGAAATATACTTATCTAAAAAAGATAAGAATATTTCTTTTTATCAGAGGTGTGGGAATATTGATTCAAGAAATTATCGATAAATATATTACATTTATGAAAATTCATTATCCAACTCAAGGTGCCGCCGCAGAAGATTTAAATATCAGCCGTTCTCATTTAAATAAAATTATTAATAAACGTGATAAACCATCTTTATCTTTATTAGATAGAATGGAAAAAAAGATGAAAGAATATAATTATGAATTAT
>Ga0326513_10000027_pt1 | contig 107454 bp, 124 predicted proteins | sample 2_2465_0518_D_FD_203654 | JGI IMG/M metagenome (GOLD analysis project Ga0326513, IMG submission 203654) | Bovine rumen microbial communities from UC Davis, California, United States - 2_2465_0518 | ecosystem: Host-associated > Mammals > Digestive system > Stomach > Rumen | place: USA...
TGAGTTTGATCAGGGACTATGAGGTCAAGCTGGACGAGTCGGACGGGTATGGGCTGATGCTTCCGTCTTTGGCAACGCGGTGGTCTGAGGAGTTGAAGCTCGGGTACACCATGGGGCATGCGTGCTGTCGCTGTGCTTTTACGAAGGGCATGCTCTTTGCGTTTGACTTCATAGAGTTCGCTGAGAAGGTGGCCGGCAATTACATCGTCCATGACGCGTGGGGCAATGAAGTGGATGTTCGTGACGTGGAGGTGGTTCTCACTACGTCCATGCTCAAGCTTTGGAACAGCTACGACAGCATTGACCACTATTTACGGTGTTGCCAGGAAAACGAATATATGTTCGGCTTGACCAAGGTGGCACCTGAGAAGCTGGAAAACAGGCGTGCTTTGAACTATCAGTTCATTCAGAGCTATCGTCTGACAGACGAGCAGATTGACGAATTGATCGGCCCCACGATCGACGAGATCCGTGACATTATCGCTGGTGATTATCGTAAAGCCTTGCTGTATCTGGCAGGGACAAGCCTGGACGAAGACAACGTTCTGTCGTCCAGTGACTACAATCTGGCGATGATGATTGAACCAACACTGTACAATGACCCGTATATCCGCCGTAAGATTTGTCACACGATAAACAAGCGGATCGACGATGCGAAGATCGGCGTTATTGACGTTCACGGTAATTACTCGATGGTGTGCGGTGATCCGTATGCGCTCTGTCAGTCGGTGTTTGGGCTGCCTGTGACCGGCTTGCTGAAGGCTGGAGAGATCTACAACAGGTATTGGGACGATGATGGCGCGGAGGCATTGGCGTGCTTCCGCGCACCGATGAGCACGCACTCCAATATTAGGAAGCTGCGTGTTGCCAGAAACGATGAGGTGCGTCACTGGTATCAGTACATAACGACCGGGACAATGTTCAACGCGTGGGACTCGTGCTGTGCCGCGCTCAATGGAATGGATAAAGATGGCGACCTGGTGATGCTCACTGACAACAGGGTGTTGGTGGAGAACATCAGGCCGGTGCCCACGCTGTTCTGTGTGCAGCGTGCGGCAGAGAAGCACATAATCACAGAGGAACTGTTGCTGCGCTCCAACATTGCCAGCTTTGGCAACGATGTAGGCCGTGTGACCAACTGGGTGACGAGTATGTACGACGTTCAGTCGAGGTTTGAGCCCGGGTCGCAGGAGTTCGAAGAGTTGGAGTACAGGATTCAGTGCGGCCAACTTTATCAACAGAATAATTAGCTTTATCTAACTGTTCTCGTTCCGAGTAATCGGTTCGCAAAAACACCTATTGAATTGCCGGGACACCCCAAGAGCCATATGCGCTACAACGTGGCCATGAAATGGGCGAGCGTGAAAGCGGCGAAAGCAGAAAGAAGCATATGGATGGCATACGGTTAAATCCTAAGTGCTGATAAACGGGCAATCGGCAGCCAAGCCTTGAACAGAGGAAGGTTCAACGACTATCCCGCAAGGGAGTACGCTGCAAGCGATTGGCAGCGGAAGTGGTAGGCATCCGTATGGGTGAAGATATAGTCTGATCTCTGCCGAACAGGCAGAGGAGCATTATGCTCGCGATGGGGGTAGCGCCCTACATATATTGCAGTACATGGATTGTAAATGGGTGAGGTGGTTTTATACGGAAGATTTGACAGGTCGCAGATTTGGTCGATGGACAGTGATTAGTCGCGCAACGGAAATAACAAGACGTCCTGTGTGGAATTGTAAGTGCGATTGTGGCACAGAAAAGAAGGTACGCGGTAGCACCTTAATAAGTGGCGAGTCACAGTCGTGTGGTTGTCTTCAAAAGGAACAAGTGGGGGACAGGGCGAGAAAACATGGTGGCTTTGGCACGCGGCTATATGCCATACGGAACAGTATGAGGCAGAGATGTAACAATCCAAATCATCATGCTTATTCCAATTACGGTGGTCGCGGGATCACGATTTGTGCAGAGTGGGAGGATTATGCCGCATTTAAAGAGTGGGCGATTGGTGCCGGCTATGATGAGGATGCGGCTCGCGGTGAATACACACTTGATCGCATTGATGTCGATAAGGGGTATTCGCCAGATAACTGCAGATTCGTTGATATGAGGCAGCAAGCCAATAACCGTCGCGTGACGATAGTCGTAGAACACAATGGAGAAAAACATCCGTTGACTGAGTGGGCTCAGATTCTGGGTGTTGAATATACCACATTGTGGAGGCACTACAAACAAGGTACTTCTGTACTTAATTAAAGTGATAATACTGCAATATAGTATCGTAAACACATGTGACTATAGATAAAACCAAGGGAATCATCGCCAAGCCCATGCCCAGATGCTGGCATGACAGGATGGCTTTGCATCGCCCGGACAGTGACGACCCGGAAGAGCTGGCACGGTGGGAATTGAACTGCCGCATTGTAGCGGACAAGAAGCCGTACTTCATGCGGTACATCTACCCGCAGCTCATGAGGGATTACAACAATTACATAAACACCGCGAACGAAAAGGCGTTGAGCGAGCACCGGCTGTCAATTGACGAGATGCTGGCCATGCCGCCTGATGAACTGACCGAGGAACAGCGCACGTGTCTCCGCTATTACCAGGCGAAGATGCCGGTGGGGAATCACGACTGTGTGATGAACAGGATCTGCCGCAAGGTGGAGGCTGCGTTTGGTAACGGCATTGCGGAGCCTGATGAGCCGTTTGACTACACGGTCATGCGGAGTAACATTGGCTATTCGTCCTACACCTATTACGCGGTTGAGCGTTTGTTCAAGCAGTACCTTCAGAAATTGAAGAGGTTTGCGATGGACAAGAACAACATTGTATCCACGCAGGATGAACCGGTGGATTACCGCGCATCGCTGCTCGCGTTCTTTGTGCGTGAGGTGGCGCTGGTTTGTAACAACAGTTTCCAGATGGCTGACATCATCCTGGATCTGGCGTACCGGCGTAATGGCACCAAGCAGTTCGCCTGGGATATGGTTTCGCATGAGATCATTTATAACCTGCTCATGAGTCGCGGGTGCAAATTGTCCTTTCCGCGTGCTGACCCGGATGGCGACATTGAATTTATGGGTGAGCGGTATTCGATGACGCAAATGGAGGTGGACGCTGATGGATATTATTCTGAATGAGCGCAACTGGATGAATGAAGCGCTTGAGACGCTCTCGCTCGGAAAGAATCCGTACGAGACGATTGGGCGGTATGCGCGTGTGATGCACGCGGACGGTGTGCCGAAGGACGTGATGGAGCGAAGGATCGAGGAGTTCCTGCTTCGCTGTGACTCACGGGTAAACCTGGTCATATGGCAGGATGCCATCAAGAGGGCTATTGCCAGAGCCGGCAAGTACCCCATCGCTGAGGTCGATGGGGTATGGCTCACCGAGGGCGAGCTCAACACGATCAGCAAGATTGAGAGCAAGATGCAGCGCAAACTGCTATTCACCCTGGTGTGTCTGGCAAAGTTCAAGATGGCGGTCAATCCGGACGCCGCGGGCTGGGTGAACTACGGCTACAAGGATATATGTAACCTTGCAAACATAACGATCAGTTCGAAGCGACGTGCGCTGCTGATCAACGACCTGTACCGGGCGGGGTATATTTCACTGAGCAAGCGGATCGACAACACAAGTATACATATTGACATTCTTGACGACAGTACGACCAACAGCCTGTTTGTGTCGGATTTCCGCAATCTTGGCAACCGTTATCTGATGCACTGCGGCGAGAAGTTCTTTGAGTGCCAGTCGTGCGGCATTGTCATCCACCGTACAGCCAATCATCAGACGTTCTGCAGGCAGTGTGCCGAGGACAGACACAGGCAATTGGCGAACGAGCAATACAAGCGGTCAATTGCGTAATTTCAAAATTCTGCGTTTTGAGCACCTCCGAAAGCACCGATACCTCCGAGGTTTCAAGGGGGCTGTCAGATTTCTTAATTATGGATAGAAAAGATGATAAAGTGGTGCATTTGGAGGTGTTGTACATGACTGATTTTAAGCGTTGGTTTTCCGCAGCCGGTGTTCGTGCACTGAAGACGTTTGCTCAGAGTGCTGTTGCCGCCATTGGCACGACTGCTACTCTCGGTGGTGTTGACTGGAGGCTTGTGGCTTCTACGGCTGCACTGGCTGCTATCCTGTCCCTGCTCACGAGCGTCGCCGGACTGCCTGAGCTGGAGAAATAAGTACTTGTAGAATGAAAGGATGATTGACTTGATTCAGGTTTCCAAAGAAGAAATGAAGAAGCTGCGCGAGCGTTTCCCGCATATCCGTGCTACGCGCACTGTACATAAGTACTACGTCGATGAGACCACCAAGGTGATGAATTTCCTGAAGAACGGCTGTGGCATGGAGCGCAAGAATGCTTGAACGCATGCCTGAAGAGACCGCCCTTCAACATCATAGGCGGTTGATCAGCGGGAAACTTATCGACGGTACACTGTCCGATATGGACTACTCTGAACTCGCTCCCTATGTCTACGGTAAGGAATACTCCGCGGATGTTGCCAGACGCATGATGTACGGATCTGCCCGTACCCTGCAGCTGGTAGACGCGGAGCGCGAGGAGTCTATTGAGGACACCGCTATCCTCAGCGAGCTTGAGCTCAAGAAGATCGAGCTGCGCAAGGAGCAGCAGAAGTTCTTTGATCAGCGCAACGCCTTCAATAAGCTGGTGCGTGATCAGGCCAGAGACGATGAACTCAAAGAGATCCTTGAACGGGCTGTTGCCTCGGGCAGCATGCCCGTTCTTGATTATACGCCGCATACGGTTGAGGCCACCGGCACGAGTTTGCTGGTCAGCCTCAACGACATCCACTATGGCGCTCAGTATGACAACTACTGGGGCAAGTATGATTCGGATGTATGCAAACGTATGTTCGGTTTGTATTTGGAGCGCATCATTGAGATCGCTCAGACCCACAAAGCGGAGGACTGCTATGTGACCTGTAACGGCGATGCTATCAGCGGCGTGATCCACGCCAGCATTCGCCTGACCAACAAGGAGAATGTGATCGAGCAGGTGACCGGAGTGTCAGAACTGATCGCACAGTTCCTTGCCAAGCTGAGTGCTTACTTTGGCAACGTGTATTTCACAAGCGTCGCCGGCAATCACTCCAGGCTTGATAAGAAGGATGACGCGGTGCTGCAGGAGCGGCTTGATGATTTGGTCGAGTGGTATTTGAAGGCGCGTATGGCGGCCTTTGAGAACGTGCATGTTGGCTACGGCAATAAGGTTGACTGCACGATGTACCTGCTGGACATCTATGGCAAGAACTACCTGGGCGTACATGGCGATTTTGAGGCCAGCGTGGGCGGTGTGACCAATCTGCAGGCAATGGTTGGTGTGCCGCTGTACGCCGTCCTGATGGGACACAGGCATCACAACAGCACAGATGTCGTGCAGGGGATACGCGTCGTTCAGAGCGGCAGCTTCCTTGGCACAGACAACTACTGCATAAGCAAACGTTTGTTCGGTATACCAGAACAGATCGTTTGCGTGGTTGACAACAAGGGTATACGCTGCCACTACGACGTTGAGTTGAAGCTGTGAGGAGGTGATGGTTGGTGGCGCGAAAGACGAACAGGATTGTCATTACAAGTCCGGAGAAGCTGGAGCAGGTGAATTCCGCGAACATGCGGCTGAAGAAGGACTTCTTGCAATACTTGAAATCGGTGAAGCGTTCGCCGGGGACCATTGCCGGTTATGACAGCGATCTTAACATAATCTTTACATACATACTTGACGAATTGGGCAATAAGGATTTCGCGAAATTGTCCAAGCGCGACATCATCAGTTTCCAGAACTGGCTGGTGGACAACGGTATATCCAGTGCGAGGATCCGCAGGCTGAAGAGTGCTATCAGCAGTTTGTCTAACTACATAGAAGCTGTTCTTGACGACGACCCGGACTTTGCGGGCTACCGCTCCATCGTCCGTAAGATAGAGAATCCGCCGCTCGTGCCTGTGCGCGAGAAGACGGTTTGGACGGATGAGGAGTTGCAGCACCTGCTGGACGTGCTGACCGAGGAGGGCAAGTATGACCGTGCCTGTCTGGCAGCCTTGGCAATGTATGGCGGCCGGCGCAAGGCCGAACTGTGCCGTTTCAAGGTGAGCGATTTTGACGAGAAGCACGTGACCTGCAATGGTGCGTTGTACAAGAGTGACCCTATTTTGACGAAGGGCGACAAGTATTTGGAGTGCTTCACGCTGAAGAAGAAGTTTGATCCGTATCTGGAGCGCTGGATAGCTTACCGCAAGGAAAATGGTATTGAGAGCATATGGCTGTTTCCAAAGGCGGGAGAGCCAGAGGAGCATATTCAGGCATCGACGATCAGCAGCTGGGCTGACAGCTTCTCCGCCATTACTGGTAAGGACTGGTACGCGCATTCACTGCGGCACTTCTTTGTGTCGGCGCTGTCAAGGGCTGGAATCCCAGACGGGATCGTCGTAGAGATCATGGGCTGGAGTTCGTCTGAAATGTTCAAGGTCTACAACGACAACCCAAAGGACGACAGGATTGCCATGTATTTCAAGGACGGAGAGATTGATACGTCCAACACGCGGTCAATTGACCAAATATAAGAGGTTAAAGGGAGAAAGGGAATAATATGCTGAAGAAAAATGAAATGATTGAGCGGCTCGCTCAGAAGGGCTATACGAAGAAGAACGCTGGTATAATCATGGACGACGTCATGATGGTGATTATGGAGGCTCTGGTTGAAGGTGAGGAAGTAATGCTTCATGGCTTCGGCACATTCTCTGTCAAAGAGGTTGCGTCGCGTAGCATGGTTGACCTGCAGAGTAAGGAGCGCATTGTCATCCCGGGTCACAAGGCACCCAAGTTTGTTCCCGGTGAGCTGCTGAAGCGCTCTGTGCGTGAAGGATTTATCCGCACGTAATGCCTAGAGTCAGTAAAGTCAAAAAGATAACTTCGCGGCCAGGTGATGTAAAGCCTGACCGCGAAATGCCAAGTGCGTTCTTTTGTTCGCGATGCGGGAAGAAGTACAAGAAGCAAGTGGGCAATTTCCCGGCATCGAAGAGCCCGCTCAATAAGGGCAATGGCTACTATATGACCATTTGCAACCATTGCCTTGAAGACTTGTTTGACCACTACAAAGCGGCGCTCGGCGGCGACGAAAAGGCTGCCATGCGCCGCATATGTTTGAAGCTGGATATTTACTGGAACGAAGAGATCTATGGCCTTGTCAGCCGGACGAACACTAGCGCCTCACGTATAAAGTCGTACATCAGCAGGACGAACCTGGTGAAGTTTACAGGGAAGACGTATGACGATACGCTGGACGAAGAGAGCATATATCTGCGCCCTGTTAGCATCGAGGAGATGCGTGCCGTCGAGGACGATGAGGACGCGAAGAACGCTGGTCTGCCGACTACATCTATAGATGTTGAGACGGTGCTGTTTTGGGGAAGCGGCTTTACTGAGGATAATTATCACGAGCTCAATAACAGGTATGAGTATTGGACGCGTGACTTGCAGAAGCCTCTGCCCACTGTTGAGGAAGCGCTGTATAAGCAGGTCTGTCTGCAGGAGTTCGTCATCAACCGCAATATTGCTGCCGGCAAGAGTTCACCACAAGACCAGAAGGCTCTGAGTGAACTGTTGGGCAACTTGAACATCAAGCCTAGCCAGAAGGCCAAGGAGGATGAATCCGCAGAGTTTGAGGAAACGCCGATGGGCGTGTGGATCAAGCGCTGGGAGGATAAGCTGCCCGTCCCTGAGTATCACGAGAAGGCGGGGGAGAAGTCCCTTATCAAGTACATTACCACTTGGTTCTACGGGCATACAGCCAAGTCGCTCGGCATCCGCAATATGTATTCGCAGGTGTATGAGGATGAGATTGAGCGGTACAGGGTGACGAAGCCGGAGTTCGAGGAAGAGAGCGATGATGACATCCTCGCCGATCTGGTTGGCGGTGATGAAGAGTGACTCGCCGTGAAACAATAATGCAAGGCGCGGCCATGTACGCTGCGTTCTACAGGAAGAATCCGCATATTTTCGCGGAGCAGTATCTGAGGATCAGGCTCAAGCTTTTCCAGAAGATACTGCTCCTTATGATGAATATTTGCGTAAACTCGGTTTTTATAGGCAGCCGAGGTATTGGTAAGACATATCTAACTGCGCTGTTTTGCCACATACGTTGCATTCTGTATCCTGCCACCCACATTTGTATAGCGTCAGGTACGCGAGGGCAGTCCAATAATCTGCTTGAAAAGATTTGGATGGAGATACGCACGGCATCGCCAGCGTCAGCGGCAGAGATTAACGAGAAGGACAGTCACTTCTCTGGCAACAATGCCATTATTGTCTACAAGAATGGTTCGATCATTGAGGTTGTGACTGCAGGTGACTCTGCCCGTGGCCATCGAGCGCACATTCTGGTGCTGGATGAGTTCCGTCTGATTCCGCGTGAGATCATTGACACGATCCTGAGGAAGTTCCTGACGCTGCGGCGCATGCCTTTGTACGCCGATCTGACCGAGGAGGAGCGTCGCAAGGAGTATGACAAGGAGAAGAATCAGATGATCTTTTGCTCATCTGCTTATTTCTCTGACAACTGGTCTTACGAGAAGTGCCTTGACACCTATAAGACCATGCTCGTCCCAGGCAGGCGTGATTTTGTGTGCGCGTTGCCGTATGAGCTGTCGATCAAAGAGGGACTGCTCGATCCTGACGTGGTTGAATCTGAGATGCTGGAAACCAGTTTCTCGGAGATCAAGCACCTCATGGAGTATGAGGCTGTGTTTTACAACAGTTCGGAGGGTGCTTTCTTTGATTACAACGTGGTGTCTAAGAATCGCCACATCATGTATCCCATGTTGCCAGATGCACTGACTGCAAAGCTGCGCGTGGACAAGGATTTACGCATCATACCGAAGGTGGCTGGCGAGAAGCGCATCATTTCCGTTGATATCGCGCTGATGGCAAGCACAAAGTACAAAAATGACGCTACGGCGATACATATCACGAGGCTTTTGCCTACCAAGGCCGGCAGATATTCTGTCAACCTCGTCTATTCCACGTCCAGCGAAGGCTTGCGTACAGAGGAACAGGCGCTGCAGATCCGCAGGCTATATGAGGAATATGCTTGTGACTACATTGTGCTTGACGCGAAGAACGTTGGTCTGTCCGTGTACGATTGCCTGTCCAATGATATGGTGGATCCGGACAGCGGAGAGATCTTCCCGGCGCTCACGTGTTGCAACAACGACGAGTTGGCGGCCAGATGTGTTTCAAAGACAGCGCCGAAGGCTATTTGGGCGATCTTCGGCTCTACAAAGTTCAATTCAGAGGCGGCGCTGCTGCTGCGCGAGGGCTTCAAGTCAGGCCGCGTCCGCATGCTGGTCAATGAATATGATGGCGAGGACGCGCTGAAGAAGCTGCCGGGCTTTGAGAAGCTGCCGGAAGAGGACAAAATGCAGTTTTTAATGCCCTATATTAATACGACGTTGCTCATAAATGAGCTCGTAAACCTCAAACATGAGGAAAGTAATGGCGTTATCAGGGTGTTTGAGAAGAGCACCATGCGTAAGGACAGGTACTCCAGCCTTAGCTACAATTATTATGTGGCGCTACAGCTGGAGAATGAGATGCGCAGGAACAACGCCAGGAACATAAACATGGGTGACGATGACTTCTTTGAGTATCGAGCGCCCAAAATTATGAACGGAAGGCGGTGATGACCGCAAGTGGAGAAGAAGATTGTTGAAACTCCGCGTGACCTGTCGTCATTGTCGCCGGACGATGTATGGCAGTTCAAAGCGCCTGAGAGGTTTGCAGCCATCAACAAGATGATTCTGAGAGACCTCAACGGCAATCCAACCGCTCCCAGTTTCTACCTGTATACACGTGACCAGATCGCCACGTATATCAAGGATCCGTACCGCTACGAGAAGCAGCTTCGCAACGCTGTGATCTACATGTATGCGGCCAGCCCGCACTTCAGGCGGCTGATCCAGTATTTTGTGTCTCTGTCGGATATGGCCTTCGTGGTTTCACCCTACAAGGTGGATACGGAGACTGCCAACGAAAAGACGCTGGGCAGGAACTACCATCGCGTGCTCAATCTGCTGGAGTCTATGGATTTGAAGAACGCGGGGGAGCACATGCTGACTGTCTGCCTGCGAGAGGACGTGTTCTACGGAACCATTCGCGAGACGAGCGACAGCGTGATTATTCAGCAGCTGCCGTCTAACTACTGCGCGATTTCCACAGTGGAAGACAACGTGCTGAATGTGACATTTGATTTTTCCTATTTTGACGCCAATTCTCAGTATCTGCCGTATTATCCTGAGGAATTTGCTACGAAATACCGCCTTTACCAGAAGGACATGGTGAACAGCAAATGGCAGGAACTGGATTCGCCCAACTCATTTGCCATCAAGGCGAATAAGGACATTCTCAACTACGCGGTACCGCCGTTTGTTGGCATCCTGCGCGAGCTCTTTGACCTTGAGGACTACAAGGGTCTGCGGGCTACCAAGGAGACCATTGAGAATTACATGCTGCTTGTGATGCAGCTTGGTGTGGACGATGACGGCAACTGGACTATGGACTTGGATAAGGCCAAGAAGTTCTTTAACAATCTGACGAATGTGTTGCCAGAGGAGATTGGCGCGGTGCTGTCGCCAATGCCGATTAACAAGATCGGTTTTGAGCGGACGCATCCGGAAGCCGTGAGTACGGTTGGCGACGCGGAGCAGGAGCTGTTTACGGCAGCTGGTGTTTCGAGTCTGCTGTTCAATAACGCGAAGGCTAAACAGTTGGTCGCTTGCGCCGTAAGGCGCTTGACAAACTACCTCTTGAATTGCTGGAAAACCCTTAGAGCCACATGTGCTACAGCATAGCGATGAGACGCGCAGGTGCGAATGCGGAAAAACATGTGGATTGGGCGATCAGCAGCCAAGCTCTGATGAGGAGAAGGTTCAACGACTATCCCGGCGGGGAGTAGGACGAGAGTCCGAAGTGGGAGGCACCCTACATGGGTGAAGATATAGTCTGCTCTCTGCGGAAACGCAGAGGACGGCGATGGCCGTCTATTTTACGATGATGAAGAAAAGGAGTGCTATATGGTAAAGCCAAGAAAGGATTTAGTTGGAGAAGTGTTTTCACAATTAACAGTTATAGAGCAAGCTGAGGATTATGTTTCCACAGATGGCAAGCACCATGCTCAGTGGCTGTGCAGATGTAGTTGTGGGAAGATGTGCGTAGCTTCGGCTTCAAATTTGAGAACTGGTAATACCAAGTCATGCGGGCATATAGTTAAGGATCATAGTGTCAGGCATGGTGGGCGGCACACCAGGTTATATTCAATTTGGACGAATATGAAGGACAGATGTTATAATCCTAATACTGATACATATAACAGTTATGGTAGGCGCGGGATTACAGTATGTGAGGAATGGAAAAATGATTTTGGTGTTTTTCGCGATTGGGCGTTAGAGAATGGTTACGACGACTCATTGACGATCGATAGGATTGATAATGATGGGAACTATTGTCCTGAGAATTGCAGGTGGGTTGACGCAAAGACGCAAGCAAATAATCGCAGGTCTAGTGTTTATGTAACTGTTGATGGTATCACTAGATCATTAGCCGCATGGGCAGACGAGCTGGGTAAATCAAGATCCATTTTCCATGCTAGGGCAAAGCTTTATCATACATCTGTTGAAGAACAAGTTGAATACCTGGCCAGAATGGCCAAACAATCATCGTAAAAAAAACATATGGTCTGCAAATGCGCTCCTTTTGTCCATCAAGGCTGATCAGGAGCTCACGTATAGCATCGTTAAGAGCATTGAGACGATGCTGAACAGGTTTATCCACCGGCATGGTTACGGCAAGTATTTCAAGGTGAATTTGCTGGACTGCTCAATCTATACGCGCAAAGAGGTTGGGGACGCTCTTATCAAAGCAGCCACCTATGGACTGCCTACGATCAGCTATTATGCCGCGTCGCAGGGCATCAGCCAGATGCAGCTTGATGGGCTGAATTTCCTGGAGGACAAGATTCTGAACTTGAAGGAACGGCTGCGGCCGTTGCAGAGTTCCGCAACGCAGTCCTCAGTGGAGAGCACTGGCGAAGCTGGTCGCCCGGAGAGCGATGTGGGTGAGTTGACGGATGCCGGCGAGCAAACGAGGGAAAGGGGCGAGGAGTAATGTTCCTCTACGTGATGACGAAAGAAGCCAAGGATTTGCTGGAAAAGCACGGGTTTCTTCCTATTAAATATGATGCGCGGAACAGCGTGTGGTGCTTTGACTACAGCACTATGCATTTTGACGATTTCGCCCTGGATTTTCCGCATGTAATTTCTGACACATTGGTGTTCTGATAAGGCAGCGATTGACCCGCTGCTCTTTTTATGTACTTGGGAGGTGAGGAAGCGTTGAGCGAAATGCGCTTTTGGTATCCCGCGTCCATAACGGAGATCACCTCAATTAACGAGTCGTTTGATTCGTGCCTCCTGAGGATCTGTTATGCGGGTAAGAATCGCAATCGCTCCATCATTTCCAAGGAATCCATTGAACGCGCTACCCCAACTATGGCCTACTGTCCGATCGTGGCTCACTATGATGTGGAGAAGGACACGATTGGTGGGCATGACGTTGGCTTCGTGGAGGACGGCGACGGTAATCTGAAGATGATCAATCTGACAGACGCTGTTGGCGTAATCCCTGAGAATCCGCAGTGGTGCTGGGAGAGCGTGACGGAGGAAGACGGGACTGAGCGGGAGTACCTGTGCACGCCTGCCATCCTTTGGAAACGCACGCCGTGCTACGATAAGCTGAAGCGCGATGGTGTTGAGGGGCAGTCAATGGAGATCCGGGTTAAGGACGGCAAGATTGTTGACGGCGATTACGTAATTGACTCATTTGACTTTACAGCCTTCTGCCTGCTTGGCGAAGATGTGGAGCCGTGCTTTGAGTCCGCGTCCGTTGAACTCTTCGCCAAAGACGAGCTGAAAGCCCGGTTCAGCGAAATGATGAGCGACTTTAAGAGAAGTTTCTCTGACGTCATGACCGCGGAAGCGGATGACATAAAAACTGATTTTTGTTCGAAAGGAGGAGAGGTCTCATTGAAAATTGATGAGCTGATGAGCAAGTACGGTCTGACCGCCGAGGACATTACGTTTGACACTGACGGCATGTCTGAGGAGGAGCTTGAGGCGAAGTTTGCTGAAATCCGCGACGCCAAGTTTGCTGACGATGACGCTGAAGCGGGCGACGAAGCGAATGATGCTGCTGATGGCGATTCCGATGGTGATCCGGCGGATAGTGATGCTGGTGCAGACGAGACTGATGACGGCGATAAGCCTGAAGAAGATGATGACGAAGAAGTGCTCGCTGCTAAGAAGCAGTATTCACTGACCGGCGAACAGCTGTCCAGTGGTATTCGCGAGGCGCTGTGTACTGAGAAGATCACGGACGAATGGGGCGAGTTCTCCAGGTATGGATATGTGGATTACGACGCCCAGATCAGCGAGGTATATGCTTACGACTGGACGGATTGCAATCTGTACGGTTTTAAGTTCAGCATGAATGGCGACAACGTCATCATTGACTTTGCCAGCAAGAAACGCAAGAAGTTTGCCTTCGTGGATTTTGATGAGGGCGAACAGATGTTTGATTACAGCGCTATGTCTGATTTTGCTAATCGGAAGTTTGGCGCTATGGCTGACGAGGTCAATACTCTGCGTGAGTACAAGAAGTCCGTGGAGGACGCCGAGCGCAATGCTGCGCTTGAAGAGCTGTTTGCCAAGTTTGCTGATCTGAACGACAACGAGGCGTTTAACGCGCTGCGTGGCAATTGCGAGGATATGTCCCTGGAAGATATTGAGGACAAGTGCTTCGCGATCCGCGGTCGTTCTGTCCAAGTCAAGTTCTCTCAGGATGCGCCGAAGCCCGTGCGGCTCCCTGTTGAACGAAATAAAAATAAAGATGCCGACGAGCCTTATGGCGGCGTTTTCCTGGAGTTCGGCATCGGAAATCGAAAGTAATTGGAGGTAAGAAGTATGGCAATTGTTGAAAAGTATGCCGTGGTTCGTACTGATAACATGATGGGTACCGATGTCGGCACCTACCTGGATTCTGTGCGTTTCTACGATGCCAATGACAAGGAAGCTGAAATCGAGAACGGCAACGTTGTTAAGGTTGGCGATCTGCTGGAAGGTGAGCGCGAGCTGCACAAGGCTACCGCCCCCGCCAAGAACACTCCCATCAAGGAGATCGGTCTGGTGGCCACTCCCGAACTGATGTATGACGAGCGCAAGCACAACCTGGACGAGTTCATCAACGAGGCCGGCACCAACGCTCGTATTTACTATCTGCACACCGGCGATGAGTTTGGCGTGACCGCTAAGGGTCTGGATGTCGATCCTGAAACCGCCAAGGTTGGCGATGTTGTGGAACTGCAGGCTGGCACCAAGCTGAAGGTTGTTGCTTCTGCGACTTCTGGCTCTACCCAGATCGGTAAGATCATCGCGATTGAGACTGCGGGTCGTTACACCTACTACGTCACCCGCGTGGCTTAATCATGATTTTTTGAGATAGGAGGCAAAAGCAATGGCTGAAATTAAAGATATCGTGCAGGTTGCTATTGATGCTTATCATGGCAATACTGTTAAGTATTCTCATAACGAGTCCATGGATCTGCTCCGCGAAGCTCTGATCGCGGCCAACAACGGTTCCACCAAGCTGGACTACAAGAATATCCGTGATGGCAAGTGCAACGGTCTGTTCACTCTGGTTGAAGAGATCCTGGTTCGCACCGTCGAAGAGGGTTTGACCTCTTCTGATTACTTCAACGCGCTGGTTGACTATCGCAACCTGGCTCTGGGCGACCAGAACATCTTCCTGGTTGAGGATGACGACCTGTTTGTCGTGGCTGAGGCTGCTGAAGGTACCCAGGGTATCCGTCGTCAGCGTCTGGCTGGCCAGTCCGAGATCAAGATTCCCACTTCTCTGAAGGTCGTGAAGATCTACGAGGAGCTGAATCGTGTTCTGTCTGGCGCTGTTGACTTCAATGTGTTCATCCGCAAGGTGGGCGAGTCCTTCCAGCGCAAGCTGCTGGACGACATCTATACCGTGTGGACTGGCGCGACCGCTGATGATTTCGGCGGCGAGACCTACTTCCCGGCGGCTGGTAACTATGATGAGGACGCTATGCTTGAGCTGATCGCTCATGTTGAAGCGGCTTCCGGCGGCAAGCCTGTTACCATTCTGGGCACCAAGGTTGCTCTGCGCAATCTGGCTCCGGCTGTCCAGGGTAACAGCTCCAAGGAAGACCTGTATAACCTTGGATTTTACGGTCGTTTCTACGGGTCCAATGTTATCGCTCTGCCGCAGCGCCACAAGGTTGGTACCACTGAGTTCGTGAACAGCGACAAGGTGATCACCATCCTGGCCGGCAGCGAGCGTCCGATCAAGGTTGTCAACGAAGGCACCGCCACCATGCTGATGGGTGATCCCACCACCAACAAGGACTTCACTCAGGAGTACTTTGTTGCGCAGCGCTATGGTGTTGGCATCGTGACTGCTGGCGGCAACGCTGGTATCGGCCGTTACACCCTGCTGTAATCGCAATGATATATAGGGCGACAGATGATTTATTCATCGTCGCCCATTATTCAAAGAATGAAAGGATGATTATATGCCGAGAAACACAGGCAAGACTGTCCAGAAGGCGCCGGTGAAGGAACCGGTTGCTGTGGTGGCCGATGAAAACAAGAGCGTCGTGGAAGAGACCACGATACAGGCTAAGGCTGAAAAGGCCAGGACTCCCTATCGCGTAAAGCAGACGCTTCCGGCGGATATGGTTATCACCGTCCGTAACGGGTTTAACGGAAAGCTTATTTATAAGAGCCAGAAAACAGGCGAGCGATTCGTGTGGGAGGAGTTTGGTGATGAGCAGGACATGGAACTGCAGGAACTGAAGAATGCGAGAAACTCCAAGAAGGGTTTCTTTGAGAACAACTGGTTCCTGATCGATGATCCCGCCGTCATTGAATATCTGGGCGTTGACCGCTTCTACAAAAATGCCCTGACTTATGATGACTTTGACACCCTCTTTGAGATGTCTGCTGAAGAAATCCGGGAGCGAGTAGATAAGCTGTCCGGCGGGCAGAAGGCTTCTGTGGTTTATCGGGCTAAGCAGCTGATCAAAGAAGGCGTGATTGACTCAATTAAGGTGATTGACGCTCTTGAGAAGAGCCTTGGCGTCGAGCTGATCGAGCGGTAAGGAGGCACAGCGATGATTCTTCCGTACGATGCATTCACTGAGGCTTTCCTTGATAAGGTCACGGAGTATAAGTTCTGTCGCTTGCCACAGGAAAACCGACAGGCCATCGTAGACGGTTATATGAAACGCGCTTGCGCTCAATTTAGTGAGGTGTGCATGTACAACATTTCGGAGGGAGACGACGTTGAACGTACATACACAATTGGTGACAATGCTACACCCGCAGAGATTGATGAGATCATTGACATTGTCACAGAGGGGATGCTGGTGCAGTGGTTCAAGCCATATTTCTTCAAGCAGGAAAACTTGGAGAACATGCTTGCGACCGCTGATTACACAAGGTATTCGCCTGCTGAATTGACCTACCGTATTACGAACGCGTATAAAACATGCAACAAGGAGTTCGTTGCCAGGATGCGGGAGTATTCGTATCGTCATGGCGACCTGACCAACCTGTACATATGATGACGCGTTATGGCATTGAGGTGAGCGACGTGATGTTCTCCAAACGGCTGGGTGGACTGGTGAACCAGTTCTACAAGATCCTGCCGATCAAAGAAAATGGAGAACCAACGCTCCAGAAATATATGGAAAGTCTCCAAAGAGAAATGGTGGGGCTCTATGAGTTGATGACTGCGTTGGATGATGATCCGCAGTATTTGAGCCTGCTATCTATTTTGCAATATATGATTGACCACGATTGTGACGTAGCTACCGTCAAGACCGAGGTGTTCAAGTCAATCAGTATTCTGAAGCGGCTACAGAAGAGATTCGAGCCGGGCAGGAGGTGTTGACATGGGTGCCTGGGATAATTATGACGTGATGCACAACACGTTCGGGAATAATCTGCGTGACATGTGGGTGGGTCACACACGAGAAAATGTTGCAAGGATGTTTATGGACTCACCGTCCTGCCGCACAGTAAAAATAAATGGAATTGCGCAGGACGTGGTGATTGTCCGAAAAAACAAGACAGAAATGGATCAGAAGATAATCATGTCCATTCCGGGGGAACATTTGGAGCATGGCGGTATTGTGGACTTTGCGAACAACAAATGGCTTATCACCATGCTGGATGCGGACAATCAGATTTATGATCGCGGTATTATGCAGCAGTGTAACCACATCCTACGCTGGATCGGCAAAGACGGCCAGCTAAAACAAAAGTGGTGTTTTGTGGCTGACGGTACCAAGTATTTGATTGGTGAGCGTTCTGAGGAAATTATGACGGTTGGCGATGCGCGTATTGCCGTCACGGTCGGAAAAGACGAAGATACGGTTGAACTGGCACGCGGTCTGCGTTTCTTGATTGATGACACAGATTCTGAGGCGTGCTTGGCTTACCAGATTACGAAGCCCAACAAGATGTTCAATGTGTATAACGGCAAGGGCGTCTTCCGCTTTATCATGACGGAGGTCAACCTTGAGGACGGTGACAATAAGGTGCTGCGAATTGCCAATTACGCTGACTGGCACCCACCGGTAAAGACGGACGGTGACCATGTTGACAGCAATCTCAGCATCGCCCATATTACGCATGTAGCCAAGGATGCAGCTGACATGCCACCCGCTGATGAAAAGGAGGGATGGCTGTAATGGATCTGGTGGAATTCTATGATTATAAAAATCTGCTGATGAAGGATCTGTGCTGCAATGAAAATGTGGTGAAGCTGGTGACCGGAAATGACGCGGCACCTGTGCCGAACCACAAGCTGCCGTACACACAAATCTTCCCGTATGAATATGTGGATGCTACGGTTGACGAGGCAAAGACATACATATGCTTTGACGTTGACATCGTCAGCGTTCCCAACAAAACCTATTATATCCCTGTGCTTTATATCTGGATATTCACGCATAAGAGCCTGCTGCGCATGCCTAACGGCACGCTGCTGCTTGACAGGCTCAGCGCCGAGATCAACCTGATGCTGAATGGCAGCAGGTATTTTGGCCTTGGCGAGCTAAAGCTGGATTCCGTGAACCGGTTTTATCCGATCCACGATTATTCCGGACGAGCCCTGGTTTATTATGCGCGAGACTGGAACAGGCTGACGGCAAATAAGAGCATACCGAGTAACAGAAAGCTTGGCAGGTAATTATGGCTGGTCTGCTGTATGCAAGGGATATAAGGGTTAATGATGCGATTAGCATTCACGTCCCATTGGTTGGCGAGATACTTGACGCGGAGGATCAGTATTTTGAGATCATCTCCACGGTGATTGCCACGCCATATGACATGATGGTGCAGCTTGATGACGCGGGTATTGATTTTACAAAGATTACTGCGTTTGAGCTGTTCTGTCTGGTTTTTAGCAATATACAGAGCGTTGACACAAGCCTTGTGTTCGGTGATTTGGATTTATCTGTGATGCAACCGGCGCTTAGTCCTGATACTAAGGAACTCGTTCTGGTGGATACCGAGAGGAATATCGCCATAGATCGTGCTGTACATGAACAGATTTGCCAAATAATCCGTAAGCTGCTGTATATACCAAAGGTAGAAAAGAAGCCCGCGAATGATGAGGCCAAGCGTTATATGCTCCAACGCGCCAGAAAGAGACTGGAGCGCCGCAAAAGGCAGGAGCAGGATAACAAGTCTCAGATTGAGGACATAATTATCGCGCTTGTGAACACCGAGCAGTTCTCGTATAACTATGAGACTGTGCGTGATCTGACTGTTTATCAGTTCTATTCCAGCCTTCAGCAGATATCCCACAAAATAAAGTTTGACAACACAATGAGTGGATATTATGCGGGCAACGTAAAATTCGAAGATCTGAAGCCTGAGGATAGAACCTGGCTTAGATCATAATAAATGGGTGTGATTTGATTGGACGTTTTTCAGTATGTGCTTAATAAGCTGGCTGGCGAAGTCGAAGATATCGCTGAACTCAGTTTTGACGATACTGACTTTATTGACTTCTTGCCCATAAGCCTACTCGATGTCCTCACACTCGCGGACATCGATCCAAAATTGTTAGGAGGAATGAAAGAGATGTTTAGTGTTGCTGATATTACTATCACTAGCCTGGATGTTATCACCGCTTATTCTCTGGCGGGCGCTCCCCGTTTCGTCCTGGACGAGCTGCAGGATGCGACTATCGCGAATACCCAGGAGCGCGAGGATATTACCGGTAAGGGCGGCCGCAAGCTGAATACCCTGAAGCGCAACAAGGCTGTTACCATTTCCGGTACTAATGGCCTGCTGTCCGGCGGCCTGCTGGAGGCTCAGACCGGCTCTCAGTTCGAGAGCAAGACCGCTGCGCCCGTGGCGTGGTCCGAGTCCCTGGTGATCAATGGCGGCAAGGCCACCACCACCTATAAGGCCACTGGCACCGCTGGCGCTGAGATCGAGGCTCTGTATATCAAGACCTCTGACGGCCGTGCTTCCACCAAGCTGGAGCAGGATGCTACTGCTGCTGCCGGCAAGTTCGCCTATGCGCCTGAGACCAAGGAGCTGTCCTTCCAGGAGAGCGCCTATCCCGATGGCACTGAGATCGCCGTGTTCTATACTCGTAAGGTTGCCGGCGATGTGCTGAACAACGATTCTGAGAAGTACTCCGAGAAGCTGCGCCTGGTCGTGGATGCTACCGGTGAGGACAAGTGCGCGAATGTGTACCATGTCCAGATCGAGATTCCGAAGGCCGACTTCTCCGGCGACTTCGATATCGCGATGGGCGACAGCCAGTCTGTGCATGCCTTTGAGGCTGAGTCCCTGGCTGGTGTCGGCTGCGGCGCTGCTGCGAAGGGCTACCTGTGGACTTACACCGTCTTCGGTGCGAACGCTGAGGACGCGGCCTAATCGAGGCTGAAAATGCCCAAGGTAACTAGGGTGTGCAAGGCGTGTGGTAAAACCTACGAGGCGTGCCACACGCCTAATCCTAATCAGGTGTTCCGGTGGTTTGACATTGCCTGCAGCCAGGAATGCGCAATGGAGTATCTGAGAAGGGTTGAGGAGGCCAGGGCGGCTGAACAGATCGCTAGGGCTGAAAACAAAGACAATTAAATAGGGAGGAGGGTTATGTATGCGTTGCTGTCATAGATGCCCTCTTTTCTTTTACGCATCAGGACGGAAGTGATACGGGAGTGGGACGGTCAAAATACAATGTGGACGATGATACCAGCAAGAGAACGTGCAATGGCATCGTGTTCGACAGCGTGATGGAGATGAAATACTATCGTGACGTGGTTTTGCCCCAAGTGGAGAGCGGCGGTATAACAAATTTCGAACTGCAGAAATCATACGAGCTGCAACCAAAATTCACGCATGATGGTCAGTCGGTCCGCGCAATTACATATGTGGCGGATTTTTATTTGGAGCATGCAGATGGATCTGTTGTGGTTATTGACATAAAGGGCATGGCGGATTCGAAGGCGGTGCTGAAGAGGAAGCTATTTTGGTATAACTACCCGGACGTTGATTATCGGTGGATAACGTATGTGAAGAAGTACGGCGGCTGGGTGAACTGGGACGATGTACAGAAACTGAGAAAAGCTGATCGGATGAAAAGGAAAGAATTGGAGGAAATGAAAAATGGCGAAGAGCAAGAAGCTAACGTTTAATATGATCGCGACTGATATGGAGAAGCCTGAGGTTGTGCATATGGAGATACAGGGCAAAAATAAGGTGCACGCGTTTGACGTAAAGAAGATGCTGACCATGCAGGAGTCTGTGTCGTTCGTGGATGACGTGTATAACCTGTGCGTCAATGTTGACAATGGTGTGTACCGTGCGGATCTCCTTGATTTTGCGATGAGGGTATTCACGCTTGTTTATTATGCGGGCATTTCCGCGCCTGAAAATCTTGAGGCTGCGCAGATCGTAATCTACATCACCAGCATTTATGATGATGTGCTGGCCGTGATTTGCCCGGATCAGTACAAGGCACTTTATCGCGCTGTTCTGGATAAGATCGGTTTTGCCAAACGTATGATGTGCGCGACTCAGTCCTCCAGACTTGGAGATCTCATCATGAAGATGGACGCGGTGCTGTCTGATGGAAATAAGGCGATGGAGACCATTACAAGCCCTGACTTCCTGGAGAAGATGAACGGCATTCTGGAGCTTGCGAATGAGCAGCAGGATGATGCGGGCGTGGTTAATGAAGAACCAGAGAACGTGGTAGCGCTCTTTGGCAACGAAACAACCGATGACGAGTAATGGATAGCGGAGGTGTAGGATGGCTAAGGCAAAGAAAGTGACGTTTAGCATGCTTGAAAAGCATGTGGATGATATCCCGATGAGGGAGTTCGTTATTGAGGACGGGGTTGCGTTGCAGGTTAAGCACGTCCTTGGATTTAAGGAGGCGATGGATTTTGTTAGAGCAGCCTCTGAGGAGTGTTTTGATAAGAATGGGAATTACATGCCTGAGGTTGTTGAATTCATCATCAGGATGAACACGCTGATCTATTACGCGGGATTGCCCGCGCCAACAAATTATGAGAAGGCGTATCGCGCCGTAATGCTATGGGACGGATACGAGGAATTGATGGACTACATCAATAGTGAACAGTATGATGGTCTTACTGCGGCTATTTACGCCAGGATTGCGTATATCAGAAACACGGTGATTCAGACGAAGACAAGTCAGGTCAACGAGATCATTATGCGTTTGAACGATGCGTTGGGCGTTACTGATGCTGGTGACGGAGGATCGGGCGATGAATGATGTTGAGGGTTATTTGAGTAGTGACCAGGTTATGAAGGTAGGACTGCGAGGATACAAGGAGAGCACGAAGGTCAACTGGCACGGTGTGATCATTGACGTGGACTATTTTCTGACCATTGAAGAGGAGGGATTGATCATTGGGTCAATCCTTAATTGTTGTGCGCGTGAAGATGAAGCCGGCGACGAATACATAGAGCCGCAGCTGGTGGATCAGGCGATCCGAACACATATCATTGCTGCATATGCGCATGTTGCCATTCCAAATGATCTGGAGAAGCAGCACAGATTGGTGTACTGCAGCGATCTGTACGACGTGGTGCTGAAAAATGCTAACCAGGCACAGATCAATAATATTATAGCTGTTGTGAAGAGTTATATGTGAATAAGGAGGTGGGCTCTTGGACGGCATGATGGAATACTTCCACAAATATGTACAGGAAACGCTTAAGACTATCCATGTCGATGCACAGAAAACTGCCGAGGACGCTCACAAAGAGGTCGTTCAAGAGCTTATCCCCGAATTTGCCAAAGAAATAAAGAAGATATATGCTGAGCGAGACGTTGAAGGGTTTGGTTCTGGCGCAGTTGCCGAGTGGTATGGTGCATATAAGCCCAGGCAGTACCATCGCAAAGAAAGCCTGTACAACCTTATGGAGATTGACGAAGATGCGGCGAACATGAGAGTTGGATGGGGTTTTTCTGATGCCAATATGACCAAGGACAGAAAGGGTGGAAGCCTGTTTGAAAAAGTGTTCGTTCAGGGATGGCATGGTGGATCTCCAGACCCGGATACCGGTGAAATGATTTATCCGTTTGGTCATCTTCCTGCTGTACAGACGGAATCCGCATTGAGTATCTTTAACAGGATGGAAGTGGAAGTTGAACAAAATTACAGGGATAAAATCGTGGAATTAACTCAGCAAAGATTTGCACAGAAATGGCATGAACTGCATGGATAGCGGAGGTGATGTAGATGGCCAAGAAAAACGGTATTTCGGGCAGTGCAGATTTTAGTACTCAAATAAATGTTGCACTTAATGTGGATGGAGCGGCCATGGCTGCTGCCGAGGCTTCCATACAGAAATTCCAAAAAGCTATTGTTGATTTGGGTAACACTATGTCAGCGATGGCCAGGGGAAACGATATAAATAAATACTGGAACACCTATGCTTCTAGCATTGAGGGAGTCAGTGAAGCATATAAACGCTTTACTCGCGCATGGGGTGAAGCGGATCGCGCTACTGCTGCCTCGGATTTTATTAAAAGTCTCCACTCTTTCAAAGCGCTTGGAAACGATACCACTGTATTTTTGGAAAAATACGGCGAAGGGTTCAGAGAAGCAGCGCATGAGGCCAGTGGACTAGCAAAGAGTACCGTCGAAGCATTTTCAATTACTAATCTTAAATCTGCATTCGAGTCCTTTGACAGAATGAAAGAAATGGGCTTGGAACTCGAAGATGTATTTGACAAACTGAATTCAAAAGATACGAATGAGCTACAGCGATCACTAGATATTCTGTCTACTAAGTTTGCTAAGGCGCAGGAAGACTTAAGGCAAGCCAGAGAAGAACTGCAAGGCTTTGAGAGTGGTGCTGGTATTGACGTCCTAAATGATAAGATTGAGCAGCTTGAAAGCAAACTAAGCTACCTGGTCGATACCATGAAGGAAGAGTTTAGAGATTTCCTGTCAGCCAACAATTTTGCCGGCCACGATTTGTATGAAGAAGGTCGCTTCCATGATTACTTTGAGTCTATCGAGGAAGGTTACACTACAGCGAAGGAAGCAATCGCTGGTTTCAAACAGGAGTACGACTACCTGTTAAAGGAAAATGCAGAGAATTCTTCTGGTATGAGAAGCGTCGGGCGGGAAATTGATGAAAATGCTGAAGCGTTGATTCGCCATGGAGAAGCGCTCTCGAACATAGCGTCGCAAAGTGAAACCGTTAATGACGTGATTGAGAATCTTGCCGAACTTGCCAACAGAAGCGGCGAGGCAGGAGAAGGAATAAATAACATTTATGATTCCATAACGAATGTGGTAAGCGGCTTGAGCAACCTTAATTCTCTCAGTGAGGACAAGGTTATTGGCATTTCAAACATGCTTTCGCAAATTGCCAGGCTTGGTAATGCGCAGGGGACTGGTAATAGTGTTAAGAATATTGCAGCCGCTCTTAATTCGTTGAGCGGAATAGGAAACGTAAGCAATCTTGCTATATTGTCCAGTTTGGACTTTACTGGATTTAAGAGTTTCGAGGGGCTGAAGGTCAGCAAGGCAGCGCTTACAAATCTGGCGACCTATTTACCACCAATTTCAAATGTTAATGTTGCAGTGCTTGAGCGGCTTGCCGGCATAGATTGGAGTAAGCTGAAAACGCTTCGTGTTAATTCGAATGCGATTGAGGAGCTCAAAAAGTTTACAGATACAGCGAGTGGGGAAACCGGCGCTGAAAACGCTGCGACTGGTGTTGGCAGCATTGAAGAGAAGGCGAAAAATGCTGAGAGTGCCCTAAAAGGAATCAATGATACGGTAACTGGCATTCGGGATTCTTTCGTCAACCTCAAGGAAGCCGTAGTTGAGTCACTGAATTTTGATAAGCCTACACGGGATATACAAAGCCTCAGGGACGAAGTGGCCAAGCTTTCAACTAACATTGATGCGATGACGACCAGCTATGAGCGTATGCAGCGCGTCAGGCTGTCCGCAGAACAGAAGGCAAATGTTGCTGGTGAGGCGAGTATCCTTGACAGCGAGAAGCGTGCTGCCAAGAAAGCTTATGACGCTTTGCTCGGTGGAAATTATGATCCTGCTGTCGTTGCAGAACTGACGGCTAGGTACCGTGAATTCGTCAGCGCGATTTCTGATGTTGAAGCCAAGCATAAGACGCTGGGCGCACAGGGTCAGGAAGTCATTTCTATGATTACAGCTCAGGGTGCGGCGTTCCGTAATGATGTGGCTGCACTTGGTGAACTTGCCAAAGAGTCACAGGAGGCAGAGGCGGCGCAGGAAAAGCTTGCCGGTGCTGCGAAGAAGCAAGAGGATCAGCTGAAAGCCAATAATCTGAAGGAATACGTCAAAGACCTGGCTTCCATCAGAAAAGAAGTCAATTCGATGCAGAATGACCTGATGGCGCTGGTCAATTCTGGTGGCAAGTATGAAGGACTTGAGCAGGCGATCGAGGATTCTTTGAGGCTTGACAGACTTCTGACTGACAAGGAGCAGCGTTCGAAGCTTGGGCAGACTGGCAGCCTGGATTACCTCCGCAAGCAAGTTGCGGTGTTGAAGGAAAACACCGACGGTATGATGGCTTTGGCTAAAGCTGAGGCAGAGGCTGCTGATGAAGCAAAGAAGCTGGAGAAAACCAATGCAGCGGAAAGCATGAAGAAAATGCTTTCTGAGCTCAATAAGATACAGACCGAAGCAAAGAATGGTCTTTCGTCTCTTTCAGACAGCAAGTACGACGAAGAAGCGGTGCTTGGGATCCGCCAGCACTACCAGGAACTTGTTGACAAAATAGCTGAGTACCGCACAGGCCAGAAGGAAGTTACTGAGGATGTCGTAACCAATCTGCGGAGCGAGGCAAACGCAATACAAGATTCGATCGACGCTCTGAAGCGAAAGACTTCAGCTGCCCAGGAAAACGCTCGCGTAGAACAGACTGGCGCTAAACAGACAGAGTTAAGTGCTCGGAGAGAAGCTACGCTTTTAAAGCAGGCGGAGGGACTGCGCGGACGAATTTCTGCATACATACAGGGCAACACGAAAGCCTATTCGATGTATGGAGAACAGCTCAATCAGCTATTGAGTGAGCTGAATCAGAATGCGTCAATTACACCTGAGAAACTTTCTCAGATTGCAACTGAGTTCGCTAAAATACAAAACGCAGCGAAGCTTGCTGGTGCAACCGGCAAGACTTTTTTTGACTCTCTGAAAGATATTTGGAAGCGTTACAGCGGCTGGACACTCGTTACGAAGGCGATGATGTCCGTGCTGAATACGTTCAAGAAAATGATCAGCAACGTCAAAGAACTTGATGCAGCTATGACGGAGTTGAAGAAGGTTACAGATCTGACAGCTGCAGGTTATCAGCGATTCTTCAACACAGCCGCTAAAACTGCGAAGGAAATTGGCGCGACGATCACTGATACAATTAACGCGACGGCAGATTTTGCCAGGCTTGGATACGGTGTAGAAGAGGCCGCCTCGCTTGCGAAGGCCGCACTTGTCTACAAAAACGTCGGGGATGGCATAAACAGTATAAATGATGCGTCGGAATCGCTGATCTCCACGCTTAAGGCGTTTGGTGATGAAGCGTATGACGCGATGCAGGTCGTTGACATGTTCAACGAGGTTGGTAATAATTTCGCGATCAGCAGTACCGGCGTAGGCGAGGCTCTTCTGCGCTCTGCGGCTGCTTTGGCTGGCGCTGGGAATACGCTTGAAGAGAGCATTGGCTTGATTACTGCGACGAATGCGATCATTCAGAATCCTGAGTCTGTTGGTACGTCGATGAAAACCATGACCATGTACCTAAGAGCGGCCAAAACAGAACTGGAAGACGCGGGTGAGTCAAGTGAAGGATGCGCTGAATCAGTCTCCAAACTGAGATCTGAGTTGATGTCTTTGACAAAGGTTGACATAATGAAGAGTGAAAATGAGTTTAAGTCTACCTATCAAATCATCAAGGAACTTTCAGAGAAATGGGGAGAGATGACTGATGTTACTCGTGCCAATGTCACTAATCTGCTTGGTGGCAAGAGAAATGCAAACGTCATTCAGGCGTTGATGACTAATTTCCAGGATGCCGAGAAAGCCGCCGAAACAGCGGCGAATTCTATGGGATCTGCATTTTTAGAGAACCAGAAATACCTTGATAGTATTCAAGGACGCATAGATATAGTAAAGGCTAAATTCGAAGAGCTTTCACAAAGTGTGATAAGCAGTGACATTGTGAAATTCGTGATCAGTTTGAGTGGTGGCTTGATTGATGTCTTCAATGCTTTGAGTAAAGTCAATTTGCTTTTGCCCACTTTAACTCTAGCAGTTACCCATCTTATCGGATTTGGCTTGGCGAAGGATGTACAAAAAATAGTCAATGGGGTAGTTAGCAGTCTGAATGTGACGGGTGTTGACTCTTCAAGGATTATTTCCGATATGACGGTTGCAGTCGCTGGTTTGTCTGCGCAGCAGCAAAAACTAACTATAGATATGGTGAATAATGCTGCTGCGTCTGGTTTGCTTAGCAAAGAATATGCGACTCAGATCGTTGATGCGTTGCAGTTAACGACAGCGAATACAGGTCTTGCAGCATCGGCACATGGTGTTGCGGCTGGCCTTAAAGCTGCCTGGACTGCAATTCCTGTGATTGGTAAGGTAGCAATGGTGGTGTCTGTAGCGATAGCAGCGTTGCAGCACTTCATGTCAAAGTCAAAAGAAGCGCATGATAATGCAATTGATACCGCTGATGGAATTGTTAGTTCGTATGATACTGCTCAAAAGTCTTTTGACAGGAACATGAAGACAATAGACGGCTTAAAAGAAAGATTTTATGAGTTGTCAAAAGGTGTAGACGATAATGGCAATAATATCAATTTAACTGCTGATGAGTACGCCGAATTCATGGGGATTATTGATCAACTTGTTGATATTTCTCCTAGTATTGTGCTTGCATACGACAGTCAGGGCAACAAGGTATTGGAATATAAAGACGCCATAAGGCAAGCGGCAGATGAGCAGGAACGTCTAAACGAAGCAAATCGTAAGGCATATATAGCTGGGGGCCCTGACATAATTAAAGGAGGTCGTACTAAGTCACAAGACTATGAAGCAGATTTGTTGCTCATGGGTCAGTATGTGGAAGATGCGTTTAGTGTTGGGTTTGATTCTGTTCAGGATGAAAAATATGAAAAGGCGTATGCCTTATATGAACTGCTAAACGATCAACTTGGTATTCTTAAGAGTATTTCGTCTTACGATGAATGGATCCTATATGACGGTCAACTTCCTGTGAAAGACATAGAAGCGATGCGGACGCTGTACGAGAACGCAGAACATTTCTATGCTCTCGCACAAGAAAGTGGATTGTTTGATCCACGGGAATTGGAAGCATTAAACAATGCAATTAACAATATGAGCTCTGTTTATGCTGCCATGGCGTCCGAGGAAGAAGTAGTTATATCATACATGATGGAGCGATTCAGGGATCAATCATGGTTCAAAGACTTGCCCTTGGATGCCATAAAGCAACTGCGAGATAGCTTAGCAGATGTAATTGACCTGACCGATGATTCTGTAACACCTGAACGCATGATCGCAGATCTTTTGGAGTATGGCAGGCAGTTTGCTGAATTGTTTACAAATGACGATGTAAAGTCTGTGGCTAATGCTGGTAACGCACTGAAAGATATAGACAAAACAACGAAAGACGGGAGACAGGCTATCGAGACCTACAATACAATGGTTGATCAGCTGATTAGCTCACTGCGTGAGGCTGGCGAAACAGGTGATCTTGAGGGTCTCAAAAATTACCTGTTGAGTCTTACAAATGCAGCGCAGGAAAGTGTGCCGTCGCTCGAAGAGGAGTCACGTGAAATCATGAGTTTGTCTGATACTCTGAAGTATCTAAGTGACTCATACGCTATTCTTTCAAAAGTTAGATCTGAGATGGATGCAAATGGTGGTATTAGTAATGACACTCTGTCATCCATGATTTCAGCATTATCCGATGGCGAAGACATTAATAAATACATCAGTGTAGAAAATGGCCTGTTAAAGGTGAATATAGAAGCGTGGGAAGCAAGGTCTGTCGCAAAGACAGAGGATAGCATTAGTATCATGCAACAAGAGAATGATGAACTTATGCGTGAAAATGAATTGCTTCTCGAAAGAGCTGATAGAGGTCAAACACAGCTTTATGATCAGTATGACAAAAACGCTGAGAAGATAAAGAAGAATTCACAGCAGATAATTATCTACAGAGCTGCTCTTGACGCGGCATCAACGAGCACTGATGATGCTACGGAAAAGGTGCGAACCCTATCAGATGCTTTCACGCTTCTGAACTCCGCCTACTCGTTTGCCGAGAAAACAGGTAGCGGCCAGGTTGACGCGATCAAAAACGCGATGGAACTGGTTGACGAACTTGTGAAGGCCAACCCGGAAGGCGAGTTACAGAGCTGGGTGGATCTCGTAGAAAGCTTCAACGCTGAAACCGGTGAGATTACCTGGAAGACTGAATACGTTGAGGAATACACAGAGGCGCTGTTCAGCAACTCTGAAGCAGTCGCCAAGCTGGAGGAACAGTTCCCGGGCATCACAAGCTGGTTGATAGATTGGTCGAATAACGCAGAAGAGGCAGCTAAACAGACTTTCACTTTGAGTGATGCATTCTCCGCGGTTCAGAGCGTATCTGACTTCCTGACCGAACTCGCCAACGGTGAGTCTGACATAACCCAGCAGATCAGTGACGCTCAGTCCATGGCGGAGCAGCTGAACAAGCTGAACGCAGATATGGAGGGCTGGACCGATGTAGACTGGTCGTATTTTGCGTCCGGCTTTGGGGCGGACGGGATCAACTGGAATACGGAAGCTATGCGCAAACTGTCCGATGCAATTGTTGATGCACAGTTTGCAAACAATGAATTCGTACAGTCGCATCCGGAACTCCTGCAATCTTTGAAGGATCAGGCTGCTGCTGTGTTTGAACTCAAGGACAGCTATGCCGGCTTCTCTGAGGCTATCAAGCAGTACAATGATTCACAGGACGTGCTGCTGAAAGCGCAGCAGGAAATGGCGAATGGCGGATTGAGCGCTGACACCATTTCTTCCATTGAAGGTATGCTGGAAGAGCATGAGAAACTTACGGACTATCTCTATGTGGAGAACAATGCGGTTAAGCTGAACGCGGAAGCGTGGGAAAAACGTCAGCAGTCTGTTGCTAATAGTGATATTAAGATCCTTGAGGCGCGTAAGGCTGCTCTTGTAGAAGAATTGCGTGAAGCTAATGAGGACTACAAGGCAACGCTTAGTGCCGGAGATATCGATGGTGCTTTAGGCCAACTGAGCGTGATAGATGGTATCGTAGAAAAGATAGGCGAAGTTGTAAGCCAGATTGATATTTATAAGGCAGCATGGAAAGACGCGACCACAGAGACCACTACCGAACTACTCGACTTTAGTAACGCACTCAGCTTTGTAAAGACGGGAGCCAGTTTCCTGACAAGTATGGCTGGCGGTACCGACATTCTGTCCGGACTTGAGTCCGTAAAGCAGCTTGTTGGCGCGTACAACGATTTGACTGATGCCGGTGTTGATTGGCATACCATAATTACCGGCATAGATGCAGAAACAGGCAACCTTACGTATAACAATGAGCGCGTTAGAGAGATGATCAATGGCATCATAGACGGCATGGCGGATGCTGAGGGCTTCTCAGCTGAGGTCAGAGCGGAAATGCATGAGTATATTGAGACTGTTGTTCAGGAGAAGTCTGCGTTTGAAGAATTGCAGGATGCGATGAACGGCGTATCCAGCGCCTCAAGCCTGATTTCAACAGCTCAGAACGAATTGACGCAGAGTGGCACCAATTCGCTTGACACCTTGTCGCAGTTGATGAACCTGTTTGGCGAAGACTGGGCATCATACGTTGATTTCGACGAAGGCATCAACATAAAGATTGACGCAATCAGACAGCACTATGTCGATTCAATCAACGCGATGAAGGATGTTTCACCTGAGCTGCGGGAAGAACTGATAAAGGCGTTGGACGTTGAGGTCGAGGAACAGACGCTTGCCGATAAGATCAGCAAACTGATCAGCGACTCCAACACTGTCAGTTCCGCAAAGGCCGGCTATGGCAGCCAGATCACGTATGAGCAGTATCAACAGCTCACGGAGATCAGCAAGGAGTATGCCTACGCGGTAGAATTCAGCAATGGTATTCTTACACTCAATAAACAGAAGTTTGACGAGGTTACGGAATCTATTCTGCAGACAAATCTGGCACAGATTGAGGCTGAGAAACAAGCGATCCTGACCAGCGACCGTTATAAGGAGCTCGCGAGCAAGGTTGGAGAACTCAATGCCGAAGAACAAGCTGAGTTTGACAAGCTGAATGCAGACGCCATGGCATTTGAGGTTCTGGAGGGTCAGATTAAGAATGCCACTGCTGCCTATCAGAAGTTCCTGGCTGCAAGTGACAATGCCAATAGTGATCAGTATGATGCAGCTACGAAGGCCGCTGAGGTGATTCGTAACACACTCTACAATACCGAGAGCGAAATCTATGGCATGGTTGGCCGTGAGCAGTTTACCGAGGCAGTACACTTCCTTATTGACCCAGAGATTGAGATAAACACACAGGAGTTTGACGAAGCGTTTAAGCGTGTTGAACGCTACCTGAAGGAAGGTGGCGAAGGCGTACAGAATTTCCTGGACGATCTGCAATCACATGGCTTTATTGATGAAAACAATGCACTGACTGGTGACGTTGAAGAGATGGCCAAGGAGTTGGGTATCCAGGTTGATTACATCTATGCTCTGTTTGACCAGCTCAATCAGTATCTCACTGAGGAAAATAAGGTCAGGATGCAGAATGGCGAGATTCTAAATGCTGATGAGCTGAAGAAGGGTGCAGATGCGCTCAACGAGGCAGCAGATGCTGCTGAAGGCGCAACTGGCGCAATGAACGACACAAGCGACCAGGCCGACGATGTGCAGTCCAACTTGGAGAATGTCGCGACTCAAGTGAGTGACCTATCCGATCAGATTGACAACTTGTCAGATAAGGAAGTTACAGTCGATCTTTCGCCCACTGAAAAGGCATTCGGTCGTGTATCTTCGGTTGTGACACAGCTTATGACGAAGCTTGATAACATGGCCAAGAAGGTCATTGACATCAAGGTGAATTATACTGCTGGCTCCGTCCCGAGACTGAGTGGTGTGGCCGGCGTCTCCGGTTACAGTGCGGCTCCCGGAACGCTCGGAGCGCCTGGCGGACGCACTCTGGTTGGTGAGCTCGGACGTGAGATAGTTGTCGACCCGGAGACAAATACGTGGTATACAGTCGGTGACGGTGGTGCTGAGTTTGTCAGCCTGCCTGCGGGTGCACTGGTGTTCAACGCTGAACAGACAAAGCGGTTGTTCGCTGCTGGAAGGATCCCCGGACGCGCTGGTGACGCAATGCTGTCAGGTAACGCTGCTGCGTCAATTAGAGCTGAGACTGGCAATGTTGGCGGCATAAAGGCTTCAAGTGGAAATGTTAGTATTACAACGGCGAAATCCAGTAAGTCAAGCAGCAGTAAGAGCAAATCATCGTCAAAGTCCAAGAGCAAAAGCAAGAAGAAGGTTTCAACCGCTTCGCTTGATGATTTACTCAAGGCGTATGAGGCTATTAACGCTGAAACAGAACATCTGATTGAGCATCAGGACGAGCTGTACGACCAGTCTGAACGAAATTATGATTTCAGCAGCATGAATGACGCTCTAACAGAGCAGGCCAGGCTGTATAGGAAGATCATGGATGACAGTCAGGCCGGCATCAATGAAATGCTGAAGAACGGTGCGAAGGATACGGACGAGCAGCTCCAGAAGATGGAGAAGTCATACTGGAACGCTGCAAACAGTTTCCAGGAGACGCTCAACAAGATCAACGATCTGTATGTTGACGCGCTGAACGACCATATTGACGACATGCAGTCGGCGTTTGACACTCTGGTAAAGGCGGCAGACGAGTACAACGAGAATGGCACCATTACGGTGGACACATTCCAGTCGCTGTTGTCCAACGGCATTGAGTATCTTGACGTTCTCGATCTTGTGGACGGAAAGTACGTCGTCAATACGGATCGTGTAAACGAGCTGATTGCGGCTGAGAAGGAACAGCTCGCCATAGAATCGGCGATGAGCTATATGGATCGCGTGAGACAGGCGTTGACCGATGGAAACACCGGTGCGCTGGAAAAACTGTTGACCGCGAACATGGATCTCGTGAAGACCAAGCGCGAACTGATTGACACATCTCTTGAAGAGCTGAAGACTCTCGGGCTGACCGATGAGCAGTTTGAGCGGCTTTCTGGCAATATCAACAAGATTTTCGAGATCGGCCAGCATGTCGTGTCTGATATTGGCGCGAAGGTTGAAGAGGAAATTGAGACAATCACAGACCGTATTGAAAAACTGAATGACCAACTGGATAAGATGCAGACCTCGTATGGTGATATCTCCGAAGCGCTGAAAGCCTACAATGAAAACGGAGAAATCACGTTGGATATGTTCCAGTCAATGCTGTCAAATGGCATTGAATATATGAGGGTTCTGGATTATATTGACGGCAAGTACGTCGTTAATACAGAACGCGTTCAGGAATTGGTCAAGGCGCAGAAGGAACAGCTTGCTGTTGAATCGGCACTGAACTATATAGATCAGGTCAGACAGGCTCTGACCGATGGTAACACAGAATCTCTGGAACGACTGATAGATGTTACTGGTGATTACGCTTCTGTGTCACGTGACGTGATCTGGACTGCGATGGGTCAGGTCAAGGCTCTTGGCCTTACCGACGACCAGACTCAGAAAATGTTTGACAACGTGTACGCGATGTTGGATGCTGCGGATCGCGTGATTACAGATCTATCCAAAGAGACAAAGGAAGCTAAGGAAGAGGCTGAAGAAGCTGAAGAGGAAGCTGTGGATCTTAGCGCTGTGCTTGATGATCTTCAGTCTGCCTATAGCACGCTAAACAAGGTCGCAGAGGAATACAATGAGAATGGCGTCATCACCGTTGACACGTTCCAGTCGTTGCTTTCTGGCGGGCTGCAGTATTTGAGCGTACTGGATCTGATAGATGGAAAGTACGTTGTCAATACGGAACGGATGCAGGAGCTGCTTACCGCAGAGCGTGAGCAGCTTATGGTCGATACGGCGCTGAACTATCTGTCAGAGATCAAACAATCTCTGATTGATGGAAACACAGAGAAGCTGCAGTCACTGATTGACGCAAATGACGCTGTGGCGAGTTCGTCACGCGCTGCTGTACGTGCTGCTCTTGAAGAGCTGAGAGCGTACGGTTTGACCGAAGACCAGGTTGAAGCACTTTCTGGCCGCCTTGAGATGCTGTTCGATGTTACGGATAAGACCGTATTTGAGCTGGAAAAGGTGGAGGAAGAAGCCGAGGAGGTCGTTGACATCCTGAAGCTGCTCAACGACAGCATTGACGGAATCCAGTCGGCGTTTGATGATCTGCAGAGTGCCATTACGGAATACAATGAATACGGTGAAATAACCATTGATACATTCCAGAAGCTGGCACAGAACGGCCTTCAGTACATGGCGATGCTTGACGAGCAAAACGGCGCGTATTACCTGAATACCGACGCTGTTGAGGCGATGATCGCTGCTGAGAAGGAGCAGCTTGCCGTTGAGACAGCGATGAATTACATCAAACAGGTCAAGACGGCTGCTGAAAGCGGCGATGCGGCTACGCTCGCCATCCTCACAGGAATCACCAATCAGTTCACCAACGCTACCTGGGGCGCGGTTGCCGCAGAGGCAGCTTTGTTGTCCACGATGGGACTGACGCCTGACCAGCTTGGCGCTGTGTTTAGCAACATTGCAAAATTCCAGAATATCTCCAGGGCAACGGGCGGACATATCACGCGGTATAAGCGTGCGTCGTCTGATGTGGCAAAGTCTTCGTCCAGCACTGCCGATCATTTCAAGGATCAGCAGGATGCGATGGAGGATATCATTGGCTTAGTCCAAGAACTTATCAAGTATGAGACAAAGCAGAAGATCCAGGCGATTGAGGATGAGATAGCTGCATACCAGGAGATCATCAATCTCAAGAAAGAATCCCTCCGTAGCAGCAAGGATGAGGACGATTACCAGAAGAATATTGCCAAGAAGACCAAGGAGATCGCACGCGTCCAGGCGAAGATCGATCAGCTGTCTCTGGACAACAGCCGTGAGGCTCGCGCAGAGCGCAACAAGCTGATTGAAGAACTGAACCAGATGCAGGAGGAACTTGGCGAGATTCAGGTGGATCATTCCATTGACGCACAGGAGGACGCGCTGGACAAGCTGGCCAAGGAGTACGACGAGAGCCGTCAGGGCGAGATCAAGTCCTTGGAGGACAGTATTTCTTCCACTGAAAAATTGTATCAGCTTGCAATTCAGCGCATTGACACCCAGTGGGACACGCTGTTCCAGGACATTATTAAATGGAACTATGATGCCGGCACCCGTATAGAGGAGGACATCGTAAAGGCGTGGGAGCTTGCAACCCAGGCGGTTCAGGATTATGGCTCATGGGTTGATGCATACTCCAATGTTACACTGAACGTCAATACTTCCAGTGGTGGTTCTGGCGGCAGTTATGACAGCGGGTATGACGACTGGGATTACGGCGGGATTGATATAAGCGACTTCGGCGATAGCGAGGATGATTTCTCAAAGCAGCTTGAAGCCGAACTTGAAAAGCTGAAGAAACAGCAAGAGGAGGCAGAAGCTGCCAAGAAGCTTGCCGAAGAAGCTAAGAAAGTTGAAGACGCGAAGCAAAAAGCAGCCGATGCCGAAGCAGAGCTCAAGAAAGCACAAGATGCAAAGGAGAAGGCAGAAGCCGAGCGGAAAGCAGCCGAGGCTGCCGCAGATCAAAGAGCTGCCGAGGAAGCTCGGAAGAAAGCTGAAGAAGAACAGAAGGCTGCAGATGAAGCGCGTAAGCGTGCGGAAGCCGCAGCTGCTGTTCAGCGGGCGGCTGAAGAAGCGCAGAGAAAAGCAGAACAGGAAGCTGCTGACGCTGCCGCCAGAAAAGCCGCCGAGGAAGCAGAGCGTAAACGTAAAGAAGAAGAAGCAGCGCAGGCAGCAGCCAAGCAAAACCAGGCGTCATCACAGACCGTTCAACCGCAGGCTGAGGAGCAGGTGAATGCTGTGACCATCAAGAGCGGCCATTATTATATGTATGCTACCAACAAGAATAGGAAAGCCGAGAATCGTTTGAAGAGCGGTGGCAAAGAAGTCAAGGCTTATGCCGGCGATTACTACGAGATCATCGGAGAGGATGGCAAATGGTATAAGGTTAAGCTTGACAGCAGCATAAATGGCGGTGTTGGCTATATTGGCAAATATGATGTCAGCAGTGGAAAGGCTTTGACCAAGACGTCCATGGTTGCACGCAGTCTTATCAAGAAGTACCATACTGGTGGTGTCGTTGGCGATGATGATTTTGGTGATGATGAGGTTCTTGCTGTCCTCCAGAAGGGCGAACTTGTCCTGACGAAGAAAATGAAACAGGGCGTGTACCAGATCGTGGACTTCGCCAAAGAACTGTCCAAGCGCCTTGGCGTTGCGATTGGTTCTGTCAGCTCTGTGCCGCGATTCAGCACATCCCTGCCGGAACTGGCTGCCGCTACCGGTGGTGTGAGCGGAAATCAGATCATATTCAACCCTGCCATCAGTGTTTCAATTGAAGGTGCTGGAAGTCTGGATGCTCAGACGGCCAATATGTACGGCCAGCAGATTGCTGACGTGGCTATTGACAGGATGTACAACACATTCCAGCAGCGTGGACTTGGAGGAATATTTGGAACAAAACTGAAGAAATGAAAACTGCCCGCGTGAAATATCGCGGGCAGATTATAAAGAAGGAGGTGAGCGTCTAAATTGGTTGTAGAGTTTTCAAAATTGAATTTGAGCGAACGCCCATTGCTGACAGTGACAAATGCCAGTGGCGTTACGCTTGGCGTTATCGCGTGTCCAACTGACCTGACCTTTGGTCTGAAATACAATGAGACTTCAACGATGAATTTCACGGTCCCGTACATGATCGACGGAGAAGTTGTACCAATTTATGAAAAACTTGCCAGTCGCCAGGTCATATCATTTCCAGGCATTGGGCAGTTCATCATTGTGAATCCTTCAGAGGTTGACGACGGCATCCAGCGATACATGAACTGCGAAGCGTATTCACTTGAGTATGAATTCACCTACAAGAAAATCACAATCCAGAATGGGACTTATAAGTTCTGGGATGAAACTTCGCCGGATGAGACCGTGCTTGGAATGATCATGGAACTGATGCCGTCGTGGTCGGTACGCACCGTTCCGAGCTCTATAGCGAATAAGTACCGCACCTTCGAAATTGAGAATGAGAATCTGTACAACTTTATGAAGGGCACTCTCCAGCTTACCTACGAGTGCATTTTTGAGTTTGACACAGTGAATCGGACGGTGAGCGTGCGCGATACACAGGGATCCCCGGTGAGCAAGCCTGTGTTCCTGTCTAACAAGAACCTGGTCAGTGAACTGGAGATTTCTGAAAACACCGAAGACATTGTTACCAGGCTGGATGTGAACGGCGCTGAGGGCGTGGACATTCGCGACGTTAATCCGACCGGTACAAACAGGATGATTGACCTCAGCCATTATATGACGGAGGATAATTTTACGCCTGAGCTGATTGCAAAATACAACGTGTGGAAGCAACATTGCGAGGACGTGAGTGAGGAGTATTTCAACCTGTCTGTGCAGTATGCGCTGAAAGTGTCTCAGCTGACGACTGAACAGGCGAAGCTGGCTGATTACAAGGAAATCCTTGACACCTATACTACGCTTCAGGGCGTGTCGGCACAGGCTGCCGCGCAGAGCATTAAAGGCGCGAAAGAGGCGTTGGTGAAATACACAAATCTGGTCGCTGATGCCGCAGAAGAAATGGCGCGAAAGCAGACGGCTGTCGATGCCATTGACGCGGAGCGTGAACAGCTCTTTGCAAGAATCACGGAAATGGTGAATGATTGCAGGTTTGATACAATCTATGATTCTGAGACGGGGGAGAGCTCAGACCGCTTTACCGCTGAGGAATATAAAATGCTTGACCGCTATATCATTGACGGCGAGATTGAAGACAGCACGTTCGTGGTGGAAGAAGTTGAGTCGTATGACAGCCAGGATCAGAGCGCAAATTTTGATTCCCTCGTAATTGGTATCACTGGAGCAGAGGTTACGGCGTACGCGGAAGACCTGTATATGATCAGAGGCGGCAAAATGACGATGGTCGCTGACGGTTCATATGCGGACATTGTTACAGCAGTCATTGACTGGAAGGATGACGATACGTTTATTGCAACCGCGCATTTGAGCAAGGGCAAGATCGCCGGCTCAACTATTGATGAGGGCTGCATTACTTTCACAGGCCACGGTTCAGCCATATCATCGACTGAGACAACGGTGGACATGACCGTGACGGATGCGTACAGGTACTTCACATATACGCCCAGCGAATTCCAGCGCAGGAGTGTTGCGTGGGAGCTGTACAACTACGGCAAGGACGTCCTTTCCAAGCTGTGCAGGCCGAGCTATACGTTCAACGTAAGTAGCGCAAATTTCCTGGCGCTTGAGGACTTTGTTTCATTTAAGAATAAGTTGGAATTGGGGCAGGGGGTCTACCTCGATACAGCCATGGACGGAGTGCTGGAACCGATCTGCATTGGTGTTTCGTTTGAATGGTTCAAACCTGCTTCGTTGCAGCTTGAGTTCAGCGACAGCTATGTGAGCGGTGACAAGACGTTCCGGCTTGTGGATCTGCTCGAGAAGAGCATCACGATGGGCAAGACCGTGGACAGTTCGAAGTACGCATACTCTGCGTTCATTGACAGTGGTGCGAGCTCAAACCTGCGCAGTCTGCAAGAATCAGCACTTGACGTTTCCAAGAATGCCATCATGTCCTCAAGTGGGCAGACGATCACTTGGGATGGATCGGGCATGAGGTTCAGAAAACGGACGGGTAGTGTGACGGTGCAGTACGACTCTGGCAACACGGATAAAACCCCGGAGGAAATAGCGGCTGATGCTGCCTACGCTGATCAGTACGTCGGGGATATTGCCGGCGGCACAGTCGGCGATGACTCTGAGTACGACAACGAACAGATCTGGATAAACAACAACAGCATCGTCATGACAGCGGATGGCTGGCAGACGGCTGAGATGGCCATCGGCAAATTCTACGATTCAACGCTCGGTGAGTGCTGGGGTATTGCGGCACCTAAGATCGTCGGCACATTAATCGCCGGCAGCTCGCTCATCATCCAGAGTGAAAAGAAGGATGGTGGGATCGCTGAGTTTATCGTTGATGAGGATGGGTGCAGGCTATACAATAGCTTTATGACGATCGCAAATAGTACACGCGAAATCTTGTTGAACCCTGATATTGGCATTGCCATTGGCACGCCGGGGATTTACACCGTCGACGAAGAGACGGGTGATATGGTCTTTGACACAGACCACGCAAATTTCTGGGTTGACGAAGACGGAAACGTGTATTTGCGGGGTGCTATTACGGCGACGGCATTGACGATTGTTGGGAGCGATTCCTCTGAGACGTCGATGGATGACTATCTGTCGAATGCTCTCAGTAATTATGACGACGGGAACAGCGTTAATGAGGCATTGGCACAACTGCAAAACATCCTGAACTCTGCGGGTGGTGACATTGATCAGATCAGCGGTTTGATCAACGAGCTGAACAATGAATTGCAGGCGACGTCCAGTCAGGCGACACATATTTTCTATGGGAACGACGATAAATCGACGGCGAACGTCGGAGATATCTGGTATGATACCGCGAATGGGTATGTTTACAGGTTCGTGGATTACTGGACGGAGCTACACAATCAGAACACAAAAGACTGGTTTGACGCCATAGCCAACGAGGATGCGATTGCTGACGAGAAGATAGCAGTTGTGCGCGGTGAAAATGAGCCGTCCAGTAAATCCGTAGGTGATATTTGGGACGACGGCGAAGCTACCACCCCTAAAGTGTGGGACGGTCAGAGCTGGTCAGATTCGGTAGACAGGTGCTTCGAGGAATTCATTGCTGCGATGACGGACTATTCTTCTGACATCATAAAGATGTACATAGATAAAACAAGTCCGGATGATGCTGAAGATGGCGACGTTTGGTATGATACGTCTGCAAAAGTCTTGAAGGTTATCAGTTCTCCGTATGCTTTGATAGAAAACAAGGCTCTTGCGCTTATACTGAAATACGTTGATAGAGATATGTTTGAACAAAACGGTGTTTCAACGCGGCGGTTTTACGTTATGCCAACAAGACCTTCAAGCTATTTGGGTTCGATTTGGATTGATCCAGAAGATGTGGGATCGCTGTCAAGGGTTGTAACTTTTAGCAGAGCAAGATATTGGGACTCCATAGATGAGGAGTATAAATACTATAATCCAGCATGGAGGGGTATACTATCAGCAAGTGATGAGTTGGCAAATGCATACAGGAGTATGACTGTAGAGGAAAGAACCGAAGTGGATGAGTCTGTCAGTGATCTTGTTACGCTGTTTGGCTCTGGTATGAATATCGTTTATTACGTGAATAATATTAACTCCGATGAGAGTGATAGTATTCCTGACGGCAGTATTGTGTGCGAGTGGAGCAATATTGGTGAGGATCGCATATATCGAAAACTCAGTAAATGGCAGGAAAACTCCGATGAAGGCGTGGCGAATACAGCAAATGTCATCCGTGCGAACATGGATACGTCAAGAGGGTATGTAAATGTTTATCCCAGATCTCAGCAACCGTCTTCTGCGAGCAATGGAGACGTCGTGTACGATACAGGCGATGATAGCTTGTATATTTGGATCAATGGCGAGTTTGTAAAGCAGTATGGCAGGGTGGCAGACGATCTGTCTTACATCAGAAATGTCATCACGGAAACTGGCGCGACGGTGTATTACTGCGATTCCGACCCGAAACAGGGCAATACTCTGGTCATAGGGGATATTTGGTACAATATAAGCAATAAACGCGTGAAAAGATATGACAGGGAGAACGATTGGCAGGATATCACATCATCAGTTCAGTCTGAGGCTATTGGAGCGGCAACGCAGGCAAAGAGCGCGGCGGATAATGTTGCGAACGGAAGCAGCGGTATGTCGTTTACGATAGGCAATAACTCAAGCGCAATCGTGCAGATAAACAGCAATGTGGGCTTTAAGGCTGCGACGGATGACGGAGCATATTTCCAGGTCGGTCGAGTTGAGGTGCTTGACGAGTACCATACGACCACATATGAGTACCGAATGGGATTCTATGAATCCAACGGTGACCCACTGTTTTACTATAGCGATGGCAAGATGCGTTTTCCTGGTGAAGATCGTATCAGCCTTGGTTTGTTGGACGGCAATGGCTTGTCCGCAGGTGATAACACAGATGGGTGTGCCCCTGGGTGCGGATATTATATGGAAAATGGACATCGTGTATTTGTCGCTGTGAATGTAAAGTCTACATCACGGATCTCTGCGCCTGCAAGGGTTAATTCCGCGCCCATTCCGAGCGCGTATCGGCCACCCAGAAGGCGATATGCAACTGGGATATGTTCTGGAAATGGTGATTCTATCAGGGGGTACGTTGATACTTCGGGGTACATTTACATCACTTACTCGTCAAGTACGTTTGATTGGTGTGACCTGGTAATCGATTACGTTATATAGGAAGAGAAAGGGGCAAAATATGAAGCAATATCAAATCAACAAGGCGTATAAAACACTGCTGAAGCTGACGGATTTTAAATTGCCCGTCCGTGCCGCGCGTGACATTTACATGCTCGCCAGACAGCTTGAACCGTCATACAGCTTCGAGCTTCAGCAGGAGAGGAAGCTGGCGGAACAGCATGGTGCGCAGTACGACAAAAATGGTATGCCGTTGTTCGCAACCAAGGATGACGCAAAGGCTTTTCAGAGCGAACTGTCTGAAATGATAAATCTTGAGGTTGAGTTGGACTTCAAGCCCATTTCGATCAGTTGCGATATTTTCGGTGACCAGCTGATTACTGCGGCTGAGATTGCGTCCCTGGAGGGGTTTGTTGATTTTGAATAGCTGGATTGGGGGTGAAATATGTCGTTTAAAGCATATGAATTTATTTATGACGGAGTTTCCAGCTATAGTTATGATCTGATGCTGTATGATATTGGATCTACAACAAGCGGCGAGGCTAATCTCGCCGGTGCGGTTGGCATCGTAGAAGATATAATCGGTTCCAGGTGGAAGCCTTATTTTTATGGTATTCAGTTCAAAAACAAGTTATCATTCAATATGGTCTTTGGGCTGAAAAACGACAGGCTTGACATGCATAGTTATTTAAACAGGGTTGAGATACATGAAATTGCGACATGGCTTACCGGCCATACATGTTACAAGCCGTTGAGAATACTGCAGGATGACTTGATTGACGTGTGGTATAATTGTATGTTCACCAATCTTGAATTGATCGGGAGCGGCGGTGAACAATATGGATTTAAAGCGACCGTGACTTGTGACGGCCCGTATGCCTATCGGATTGAGCCCAATATCGTAAAGAACCTGCAGTCCACAAGCGCCTCAGAATTCAGCATAAACAATTTGAGCGCATTGCATGTTCCAGCATTTCCCAAGCTGATAATATCACAGAATACAGGGACGACATTATCGATTGAGAACATCACCTCTGGAAATATATTTGAAATTTCAAATATCCCCAATGGAGTAACTGATATTGTAGTTGACTGTGATAAGTGTGTTATTTCAGCAACAAACGGTGCCAACCTCTACCCAAACTGCAACTTGCAATGGGTGAAAATTGAGCCTGGGTATAATGAATTTTCAGCGCTTGGAGATTGCAGGCTCGAAGTAAACTATTCTTTCCCTGTCAATGTTGGCGCTTAAAAGCAGTGTAGGAGGAAATTGGTATGAATAGTCTTGTAGTTAATACACTGCCCGATATAGAAATGTATGGCGGGGATACAACACCCTGGGACGCGCCTTTGATCAAACCCAGCGGCGCTGACTATAAACTCAGCGACCTCAGCGGAATAGATGTTACGTTGTATATTGCGCCGTTTCATTCTGTGATAAGCGCTGATGGGGTAGTGCCGAGCGGTGCTGTAATTACAAAAACGGCAACTCTCGCATCGAAGGGAGCGCACTTTGCCGTCGCCCAATTTGAATTCTCGCAATCCGATACAATTTCTCTTCGCGGCAAGTACGTGTATCAAATAGAGGTAACCAATGGCCAGGACACAAGGATAAGTCAGGGGTACCTGTATATAAAGCCAAATCTTAGAATTATCAGTGGTGATTCTGCATGAGAACTATTCCGCTTTCTTTTAGTTTGGCTGATAGTTTGGACATTGCTGTTGTTGTGGATGAAACAATGATAAGCAATTCCATATTTGGAGATTTGAGCGTTGATGATCCTATGATATTAAGCTCAATAGATGGGATCAAGCTCTCATCCATGAATGGCGATGCCGGGCATGTGATGACAACAACGCGAGACAAAGATCGGTTGTATTTTCTTGGATCATATATAGCTTAAGGAGGTAGTATATGAGCAAATCTCAGTATTTGGGCTTGGAATTGACTGGGATGACTGAGCCCGATTCTTCGCAAACTTTTCTTAACTGGCGCACCAATATGAATGGCGAGGGCTCGAAATCCAATATGAACATCATTGATAAGGCTCTCATGGACATGAACTCACAGAAGGCAAATGCCACAGATGTCGTTTACAATTACAACAGAACAAATATACCTGTTGACGCAGACGCAGTTAGCGTAAACTCCATCTACTATATCCAGGTCAATGACGCAACAATCAATTTGCCTGACAGTGTGACGGGAAATAGTAAGGCCGGCTGGCTGATAACGGTTATTCGCTCGGCCAGTACTGCAATGCAATGCTTTGTGCCGCTCACGATAGTCGGCGTTGTTTACCAGCGCATTAAGCGTTCGTCAACCTGGGGAGCCTGGCAGACCTGTTCATTTGTGGATCGTGACAGCATCGGGACATTGCATACATCCAAACCTTACGACATGTCCGATATACGTCTTTACGCGTCCGCGCTGTACAGAGCAAACCAGTATATCCCGGCTGCGGAAAGCTTTAACAGCTCAAAATGGGATAAATTTGTTATCACGGACGAAATTCAGAACATCGAGCAGAACGCATATAACATGTCCAGTCTGTCTATGTTTACCAGGATTGGCGCGGTGGGTGACAGCTTTACGGCAGGTTACCTGTACAACAAGGAAACCGAAAGTCACCCGATCGAGCAGGATTATCCGCAGGACGGAGCTTACCCGCAGATCGGCTGGCCTGCTGTGATGTCGCGGCTTTACGGCATCAAGGTCACGCCGTTCGCCAAGCCAGGAGCGACAACCAAGAGTTATATCGACGACGTGCTACCGTCATTGCTGAAAAGTGGAGGTCAGCAGCTTTACATGCTTTGCCTCGGTCTCAATGATTACACCAAGGGACTTAGCAAGGGCGTCGAGGCTGATCTTGACGCAACAACGACGCCTGATACTTCGCTCGGTTATTACGGTTACATCATTCGCAGTATCAAAACAAAGTTCCCGAACGCGAAATTTGTGATTTGCAAATCGTTCTGGGTGTTGCGCGCTGGGAACCACGAAACGCAGCCCTATACCGTGACTAGCTATTACACCTATATTTCGGAACTGGCTGAGACGATCGGTTCACACTTTGACATCCCGGTGATTGAGACGCTGGGAGATCCGTTCTTCTGTGGCAAGCCCTATGTGGATGGGCTGCATGGTTTTCATCCGACCGCACCGCTTTACGCGGGTATGGCACGCAGACTGGGACAGCTGCTTGACAAGTGTATCATTGATAATCCGCAGTATTTTTACAACTTTAGCACCAACACTTCTGTTGGAGAACCTGTGCTGTATACTGATAATCAGAGCCTCACGGACGCACAGAAAACACAGGCGAGAAACAATATTGGGGCAGCCAACAATGATGTGGTTGAAGACAAGATCACAAGCATGAAAGCTGCGATACTTGATAGCATCGATAAGGTGTCCTGGTCTGATGAAGACAGAGCAAATCACATTGAGGCACTTGAGGAAGCGTTGTTCGGCGAGAAGCATCAGCTTATTGATAGCGAACAGGTCATTACCCAGGAGGCAGGCTATGACATTGAAGAACTGAATACAGGCAAATGCATGCTTTCTTATGAAGTTGAGACAGATGCGGATATTGCAGATGATGTGAACAGCATCAAGATACAATTCAGTACCATGAATTGGGAGGATAGTGTGGAAGTATACGAGCAGATCAAAGGTAAGGCTGCCTCTGGGCGAATCACCGGACTGCGCGTACCGCACGATAATACTTTTGTCTCTGTGCATGTATTTGGCAATTCGGTCGCGTCCTACCCGATCCGTATTAAGAAACTGACGCTGTATCATGAGGGCGAAAATTCCTAATAACGACATAGGCAAGTAACAGAGGGGCAGCGAATCAGTTGCCCCTCAACATAATGCCAAAGATGGAGGCATGCAAATGAGTAAATCAAGATACCTTGGCCTGACTCTTGTCGGAACGAGCGAGTCAGAAGCAAAGCAAACTTTTCTACATTGGCGCACTGACATGAATGGAGAAGGAGAAGCCTCCAACATGCAAAGAATCGACAAAGCATACGGTGAGATGAGCGCCAACATCACGAACATCAGATCTCATGTCGCCAATCAGGCAAACACTATCGGCGACATTGAGTCTCAGATGGAGCAGCAGAATGAGAAACTCAGCAAGGATATCGCTCTCAAGGGCGATAACCTCTGGTTTGACACTTCCACGAACCTTCTGTACCTGATGTCCGATGGCGAACCTGTCGGTGACGGCGTTGCCGTTGCTGCGAGTGGCGGCGGCGGTGGCGGTGGTGGATCCTCCAGCTCCTATACGCCGACGCTCACGAACAACATGGCTTCTCGAACCATCACCACATCAAATGACAGCCCTGTCTCTCTGGCGTTTACATATCGCTCTGTGGACGGCGAGGGCGAAGATGACGGTCCTGGCGTTGGTTCGGTGACGATCAACAACGTTACCAAGAAAACCTTCACTGTGCAGCAGGGCGAAAACACCGTCGACATCACCGATGTTCTGGGCGGCGGCACAAACAACGTTCGCATCAAGGTCGAGAATTCCGAGGGCGTTGCCAGAACCCTGGCATACACCGTTACGATCGTCTCTCTGAGCATGACCACCACCATGGACGAGATTGACGTCTACAATGGCGACGCGATGTTCAACTACACGGTGACCGGCGCTGGCGAAAAGACCGTTCACTTCGTTTTGGACGGCACCGAGATCGGCACTGAGGTCGTCACCAGCTCTGGCCGCAGCCGCATCTATGTGATCGGCGAGCAGAGCCATGGCGCTCACGTACTGGAATGCTATGCGACCGCTGTTGCTGAGGGCAATGAGGTCACAAGTAACAAGATCCGTCTGAGCATGATCTGGGTGGGCGAGAGCTCTGATCCGATCATCGCCTCGACGTTCAACACGCAGAATGTGGTTCAGGGCGACACGATCTCTATTTCCTATGAAGTGTATGATCCCGCTTCTGAGAGCGCAGAGGTCACCCTTTCCATCATCGACGAGAATGGCGATGTCTACAGCACGCAGACCGTGACACGCGACAGGACGGTGGGTGATCCGTGGAGCACGCAGAATTATCCCGCTGGCAACATCATCTTCCGCATCGGCTGCCGCGAAACTTACAAGGATTTCCCAGTGGCGGTTGAAGAGTATATCTTTCCGCTGGAGCCGATCTCCGACAGCCTGGTGCTGGAATTCACCGCCGAAGGCCGCAACAACAACGAAGCAAACCCCGGCACCTGGTCTTACAGCGACATTGAAGCTGAATTCAATGGCTTCACATGGGCGAACGCTGACGGCTGGATGCAGGACGAGGACAATGCGCCTGTTCTGCGCTTCCTGCCTGGCGACACGATGACGATTCCGTTCAAGCCCTTCGCGACGGATGCCCGTGAGACGGGTTATACCATCGAAGTTGAGATGGCCACACGCGATGTGCGCGACTATGAAAGCCTTGTTTTAACCTGCATGAATGGGGGTACGGGCTTCCAGATCGCCTCTCAGAGCGCCTCTCTGGCCTCTGAGCAGAGCTCTGTGTCCATGCTGTTCAAGGAGGACAGCCGGATCAACGTCACATTCGTGGTTGAGCAGAAGAACCTGAACCGCTTCATCTATATCTATATCAACGGCATCATGTGCGGCATCACTCAGTACGCCACCGCTGATAACTTCGCCCAGCCGAACCCGGTTGGAATTACCATCGGCGCGAACAGCTGCGGTCTGGATCTGTACCACATGCGCTTCTACAACAGGGGCCTGAATCGTGCGGAACAGCTGGACAACTTCATTGTGAGCCGTACCACCCTGGCCGAGCGTCAGAACGCGTATGTCAGGAACAGCATCATGAACGAATCCGACGAGGTGGATGTTACCAAACTGCCGTCCACTCTGCCGTACATGGTGATCTCCTGCCCTGAACTGCCGCAGTCCAAGGGCGACAAGAAGACCGGTGTTTCGATTTCGTTCACCGACCCGGCGAACAGTGCCAAGTCGTTCACCGCGACTGGCGCAGAAATCGACGTGCAGGGCACCAGCTCCGCCGTTTATCCTGTGAAGAACCTGAAGCTCAAATTCAAGGGCGGCTTTACCACCAACGGCCAGAGCTACAGCAAGTACGCACTGTTTAATGATTCGATCCCTGTCAGCACCTTCTGCATCAAGGTTGACTATGCCTCCTGCGAAGGCGCAAACAACGTGGAACTGGTCGAACTGTATGAGCGCGTATGCAAGGAACAGGGCATGCTGACTCCGCCTCAGGTGGAGAACGCGGCTGTGCGTCAGGGTATCTCCGGCCGGCCGATCGCGCTGTTCTGGCATGACACCGTGAACAACTCCACTGTTTTCGTTGGCAAGGCTAACTTCAATAACGACAAATCCACTGAAAACGTGTTTGGATTTGACCAGTATCCCAACGCGGAGAGCTGGGAATTCCGTAACAACACGACCAACCGCTGCCTGTTCAAGAGCAACGACTTTACCTCCATGGGCACTGATAAGGACGGCAAACCGATTCCGGCCTGGCAGAATGACCTGGAGGCGCGTTATCCCGAAGACAGCACGGACTACACGCGGCTGAAGAGGGTGTTCGACTTCGTCGTTGCCCACGACCGTGATACCGTTACCACAGAAGAAGAAAAGCAGGCCATGCTGGATGACTTCGAGGAGCACTTCGAGGAATACTTCGACAAAGACCTGACCCTGTTCTACTACCTGTTCACCGAGGTCTTCCTGATGGTTGACTCCCGTGCGAAAAACATGTTCCTTACCACCTTCGATGGAACTCACTGGATGCCGATTCCTTACGACATGGATACGGCATTGGGAATCAATAACGAAGGCGAACTGAGCTTTGAGTATGATCTGGAAGACACTGACAGCGTGAACGGCGAGCAGGTGTACAATGGTCAGAGCTCTGTCCTGTGGAACAACGTTCGCGACGCGTTCGACTATGAGATCGGTCAGATGTACAACACCCTGCGCAGTGGCCAGGTGTTCAAGTACGAAGTTGTGCAGAAGCTATTTGAGGATCATCAGTCTGTGTGGCCGGAGCGCCTGTGGAACGAGGACGCGTACACCAAGTATCTGATTCCGTATCTGGTCAATGGCCAGGATTACCTGGACATGCTTCAGGGTGACAAGAGCGCCCAGCGCGACTGGTGGCTGTATAACGCCTTCAAGTATCGCGATTCCAAGTACAAGACCGGCGACGCGAAGAAGAACTTCATAAACTTCCGCGCCTATACCGACGACAGTCATCCTATCAGCGAGGCGAATATTACGATCACGCCGTACAGCCATATTTATGCTGCGGTTGAGTATGCTTCGACCTACACGCCGACCAAGCGGCTGAAGCGCAATGAGTCATTCACGTTCGTGAACCCCATGGACAGAATGTGGGATACGGAAATCCATATTTATTCTGCTGACCGTCTGAGCGACGTTGGCGATTTGAGCGCCATGAACATCGGCTCCGCGGACTTCGGCGCTGCGACCAAGCTGCAGCGGCTGATCCTGGGTAAGGACAGCGCGAGCTATAGCAATACGCATCTGAACAGCCTGACAGTGGGTAGGAACGAGCTGCTGACGCTGGTGAACGTGTGCAACTGCTCTGCTCTGGCAACTTCACTGAATCTGAGCGGCTGTACGAGCATCGAGACCGTGCTGGCGAAGGGCTCCGCAATTACCGGTGTTGACCTGCCTGCCGGCGGTCATCTGAAGAAACTGCAGTTGCCGGGCACCATTACAAACCTGACCATCCGCGATCAGAAGAATCTGACGGATTATGAGGTGGCCGGGTATGACAACCTGAGCACGCTGCGTATTGAGAATACGCCGAACGTGCCGATTGAGACCGTCGTGAACAGCGCCAGCAAGCTGAACCGTGCCCGCTTGATCGGCGTGGAGTGGACTGCCACAAATGAGGCGGCATTGAAGGCCACCATTGACAGGCTGGAGACGTGCACCGGTATTGACGCCAACGGCAACAACACCGATCATTCTGTCGTGACAGGCCGCGTTAGTGTTGACACCATTTCTACCAGCCTGCTCGAACGGATTCAGGATTTGTTCCCGGATCTGGTCGTGGTTGTGAACGGCATTGCGCAGTATCTGGTGCGTTTTATGAATTATGACGGCACTGTGCTATACAAAGAAGTCATTGCTGCGGGCGGCAATGCCACTGACCCTGTCACTACTGGCAGTATCAGCACACCTGAGCGTCCGGATGAAAACGGTATGTCATTCCAGTATCTTGGCTGGAGCGAAATCCCGACAAACGTGCAGAGCAATAAGGTGGTGACCGCGAGGTACAGAACAATGTGCCGTGTGCGTTACCTTGACTGGGATAATACTGTGCTTTACAGCGTTTATGTCGCTGAGGGAGGCAGTACGAATTTCTCTGGTGCGCTTCCTACAAGAGAACAGGATGCGCAGTACACCTATGTGTTCAGCGGGTGGAGCGGCAGTCAGACCAATATTACTGAGAGCCGTGATATCGTAGCGCAGTACAGTACGACGCTCCGTAAATATACCATCACCTGGAAGAACAGTGATGGTACCACTCTGGAGACAGATAACGATGTACCGTATGGTACAACTCCCGAGTATAACGGTGCCGCGCCGGTACATCCGACAGAACCCCAGGATATGCAGTTTAATGGTTGGAATCCTGCTATTGCGACCGTTACGGGAGATATCACTTATACTGTGCAGTATCTGGATACTGGCTCTCAGTTCGTCAAGTATCTGAAACGCAACATGACAGCCTATACCAGCTCTACAGCAACTAAGATTGCCGACAATGCGTTCTATAAAGCTGCTGCTCTGGTCAGCGTGGACACTACTGCTACGAGTATCGGCGCAAATGCATTTAACGGTGCAACTGCATTGAAAACTGTTAACCTGCGCAGTACTGGGATCACTACCATTGCTGCGAGCGCTTTCAATGCCTGCACGACGCTAACTACCGTGGATATCGCTGGTATCGCGAGGCTTGCTTCTAACGCTTTCCACATTTGCAATAATCTGACAGCCTTGATCATCCGCGGAGACAGTGTCGCTACGCTGAGTGCCGTTGATGCACTGCCTACCACGCCGTTTACCACTGGCGATGGTGTGATTTATGTCCCTGGAAATCTTGTTGACGCGTACAAGGCTGCTACCAACTGGAGCACGTTCGCTGATCGCATTTATCCGATCGACGCCTACCCTGTTACTGACTTTTCTACGAACAGTGGAACCTAAGCTGGTTCAACGGCTGGATGCTGGCTTTGCTCTGTAGTTTCAGCAGGAGCTTCTCCGCCTTGCAAGCTAAAACACTGATAGCAGTAATTCCGGCACCTGCAGTATATATGGCAATGTTTCTGGCCTATGTGCCAAGTTTTGCAGTGATGGTCATAAACTATAATTCTGGCGGCCTTTGTGCCGCCAGAATACAATTTAACATACATCAAAATGTGTAACGGAGGCGAAAAAAGGAATGACAGACTTTGTGAATACCAGAGAAGAAATGGGCGAAGCTGCAGCTCTCGATGCGGTGGTCGCCCGAACTCTGGCAGAGATAAAAGAGGATGGCGTCGCAAGTATTGGGTCTTATGCGCTATATAATAACCTCAGTCTGAAAAGGGTAAACTTTCCGGAGCTGACTGATATGGGCTCAGACGCCATGGAGGGGTGCACGAACCTGGAGGTAGTTGATATCGGCAAGAAATGCACAATTGCTACGAAAGCTTTTAAGGGCAATTCGAGGCTGGCATCAATTATTTTGCGTGGGACGACAATGAGCACACTCAGCAAAACTGATGCGCTGACTGGCGTGCCTATCAAATGGGGTATGGGTGGCGTGTACGTCCCGGCTGCTCTGCTCAATACATATAAAGCCGGTTCAAACTGGAGTGTGTATGCGGACAATATTTTCCCGATTGAGGATTATCCAAGAGCGGATTATAGTACCATCACTGATACATGGGAGCAGATTTTTGCCGCAGAGACCGATGGTACATATACGGGAAAGTATCATGTTGGTGACACCAAAACCTTAACTATGGGAAATAAGGTGGTTTATATGCAGGTCGCCGCGATTGACGGAGACAATCTTGCTGATGGCTCTGGTAAGGCGAAAATAACATGGATCGCAAAGCATATTTACGATACACATGTAATATTGACGCCCCCATTTAACGATGATAAAAGTTGGGCTAATTCTACGATGCGTTCGTATTTGATCAGTGATGTATTCACAGCGATACCAGCTGTCGTCCAGAATAATATCAAAGAGGTTGTGAAGACTTATTACGACAACAATTCGTCAAGCACGAAAACATCAAATGATAGGATCTGGATTCCATCTTATCGTGAGGTTATGCTTGGGACTGATAGAGAAGACAGCGGCGTGCAGTATTCTGCGTTATTCCCGGATAAATCATCACGAATCAAATACGACGCTGCTTCAGGAACTGCCGGAATATGGTGGCTTCGCACTGAACATCCTGGTATCAGTTATTATGAACATGTGCTAAGCACTGGAGGCAGTGGCTATGAGAGCGTCGGAGCTGCACAGGGCGTTGTTTTCGGTTTCTGCACTTGATCTTCGGCTTAATTGATTCGCAAATACGATTGTGGAATTTTAAAAATCATGGAGGGTAATCAAGTATGATTATAGTTGAGTATTTTATGACCCGCAGGGACGGCGTTGAACTGTATCGTACCTATTCAAACGAAGGTTTTATGATTGAACGTGACGGCGAGCGTTACGAGGAAGCAATTGACCCGGCAGGCACGAATCGCGTCTACACCGAGACCGATGAGAAGATCGAAGGCTGGGAGCCGCCGGTCGAAGAGTCCGGTGAGGAGCAGGAAGAGGATCCTGCTGAAGAACCCGTAGAAGTGTCTGCGGAATAAGAATCAGTTTCTGGCGGCTGTCCGTTTTGGATAGCCGCCATTTTTGAACTAGGAGGGATGAAGATGGCAGAAAGAATGCCGATCGGTCTGTTTGTTTCGGAGCTGAAGGCCGCTCTGGATCGCAAGGATGGATATATTATGTGTGCGCTGGGTCAAAATCCGAAGAAACTGAATTCCTGGTATTTTGACCAGTACAAGGAATCACCGTATACGAAGAAGCAGTATCAGCAAGCTATTTACTGGCGGGATCATGCTGCCAGAGTATGGGACTGTAACGGCCTAAGTGAGGGTTTGTATAAGGATTACACTGGCGTTGACATCAATACGAAAGCCAGATATAATTACGCCAACTGGTGTGACCCCAAGGGCAAGGGTATGATCCCGGTGGAGTACCGCGTACCCGGCGCTGCTATTTTCTGGAGCGACAGCGGCGCGTCAAGCATCCATCACGTCGCGTATTTGTACGAGCCGGTTGACAAGAACAACCCTGGCGGCGATTGGTACATCATCGAGGCGAGGGGCGTTATGTACGGCGTCGTAAAGACGAAGCTGTTTGCCAGAAAGCCGACACACTGGGGGCTTATGACCCGGTACTTCAATTACGACGATGCCAGTAGAGCCATTCACGCGACTGACTATCACCTTGGTGATCGCGTGCTGAAAAATGGGTGTGACGGCGCTGACGTGAAGGAAATGCAGAACAATCTGATCATACTTGGGTATGATTGTGGTAAGTACGGCGCGGACGGAGACTTCGGTGATTCAACTGAGATCGCAGTCAAGGCTTTCCAGAAAGACAATAAACTGTCCGTGGATGGCGAGTTCGGCCCGAAGTCATTGGCGGCAATGATGCAGCTGCTGACCACGGAATTCCGAACGGTTGTTGAAAATCCGAAGATCGTGCGTATTGTCGGCGGCCAGTGCTACGTCAGATCGGAACCCAGTACAGCAGGCAAGGTGTATGGTGTGGCGAAGGAAAACTCTGAATTTGAATATAAGGGGCAGATGTCCGAGGGCGGATGGCTGAAAATTACCTACGAAGATGGGGAAGCCTGGGTCAGCGGAAAATACGGTAAGCTGATCAGCTGACCCCTTATAGGAGATGATGAGGTGTGACTACTGGATCAATATGGGAACAGCTTGCCGGGCTACATATTGGTACCGTGCTTTCGTGGATTGCCGTGATTGGCGCAATCATTGGCACGATCAGCGGTGTTACGGTCAAGCTGTATAAGGTTTTTAACAAATACCAAAAGCTAAAAGACGACAACGAAAAACAGGTGAAGATGCTCAAGGAGCACGACGAGCTCATCAAGGACGTGAAAAAATCCCTCACAGAGATCAAAACGTCCTTAGACGAGCAGCGTGGTGTCAATCTGAAACAGGTCAGATATAACATTGTTCATACGTGTGAGGATGCGTTGGAAGCCGGGCACATAACGATTGGCAAGCTGAAATCTCTGGAGGAAATGTTCCAAGAATACACCGAGGTCTTTGACGGAAACGGGTACGTCAAGACGCTGATGAAGCGGGTCAGGGAGCTGCCGATCGTTGGGAAGCTGGATGAATAGTGAATGGTATGACGCCGGGCAGCACGCCCGGCTTTTTGTATTGGAGGCAAAGGGATGACGGCAAATGAAAAAAGGCAGGCAGTGATTGAAAAATTTCAAACCATTATAGGAATAAATAAATATAGCCACCCGCTTAGGGACTATTGTTTCAATCCCTACACGGATGGCAAAACTTATTCTGACAGTTCGTCCAGCATAGCTTATTCATATGCTGCAGCAGGACTTGGCTTCGGGGATATGGACGAGGTTGGCATGTATCAAACGGACAAGTTCGTTGACGTGGATGTGATTATCAGAAGCGGTGTGATCCGGAATCCAGAAGTGCTGAGAGTGGGGGATATCCTATTCTTCGCTGGGACGGACGATTCCAGACGTTATGTAAACTTTTGCAACAACGTTGAAATGATCTATCACATTGATGACGAAATACTGATTTGCGGACACAGCTCCGGCCTACCGTCGCTCAAGGAACTGAACAAGTACTGCAAGTCCAGATACCACCGCAGAACGGCGACGGCGCTCGGAAATTGCGGACTGATCAAGGTGCGAAGGTTTATCCAGGACGATGCCATTGACCTGTCCAATGTCTCTACGGAAGACCTAAGGAACGAGCTAATGAGGCGTGGAGAACTGAACATAAGCGAAGAACGGGGTGGTGACAACGGCGAGAATAATTGATGTGTCGAGGCATGACAAGACCATTGACTGGGATAAAGCCAGGAAGGAACTGGACTTTGTCATCATCAGATCCAGCGTCGGGTTGAAGACCGACCCGCAGTTCGTACGAAACGCGCTTCTCTGTGGGATCCCGTTCGGCGTATATCATTACGTTGAAGCTGGGACGGCGGAAGCCGCTGAGAAGGAAGCAGAATACTTCTATCACGCGGCGCGAGGGTTTTCCGACGAAAAAACCGTGTACGCCAAGAATAAAAAGCCGGCGATGGTTGCCAAAGAGGGAGATATTTCTCCGCTGTTCTGGGCGGTTGACATCGAAGCTGACGCGCAAACCCGCGAAACCACAGAGACTGTGACGCGTGCCTTCCTGGAAAAACTTCGCTCGTTTGGAGTGAGGAAGATTGGTCTGTATGCCAACACGCGCAGGAAGTACATGAGCGACGAACTCGTGGCTTCGTTCGATTGGACGTGGGTGCCGCGATACGGCCCGGATGATGGTGAAGCCCACCCGGATGAATTTCCGCCTAAATACCCTTGTGATATCTGGCAGTATACTACGGTCGGTGCAATCGACGGTATTGACCATGATGTTGATCTGAATATGCTTTACGGCGAAAAACCTCTGGAGTATTTCACTATGCGATCAGCTGTGAAAATTACCGGTGGATCTGTTAACGTAAGAGAATTCGCTGGGACGAGCAGCAAGATTGTTGGGGTTGCACATGCCGGCGATATTTTGGAGCGAGTGGGCTTGGATGGATGGGTGCCGGTGGTGTGGAACGGCAGGATGTGCTGGGTTTCCTGGAAACATGCTGAGAGCGTGGACTAAACGAGAACAGAGACAACCATCTATGCAAAAACCGTTGACGATCTGAGTGTTTTTTGAGTATAATAACCTTAGCTTATGATACCAGAGCTCGTTCAGGGAGTGAAAGTGGAGGCTCTGAATGGGGTTAGCGCTTAGCCGTTGCCTGAATAGGGTCGCCGAAAAAGAAAAGCGTATATATGCACTGAGCAAGCGAAATTCATGAAAATGGCATTCTACTTAACATTAAATTCGCCATTGACATTTCGCATGCATTGGAGTATAATAGTCTTGTCGGAAGAGATTCCGATAGCGGTGCGCCACTACCATATAAGTGTGGACTCAAAAAAGCGGTGCGTCCCAACCATGATAGGGAACCGAAAAAAAGCGGTGCTCCCCAACCAATAATCGGGGATTAAAAACAGGAGGCGTTATCGCCTCCATTTTTTACAGGAGAGTATTGCATGGATTTCTTCTACGTAAGCGATGAGTATATAACATTTTTGAAGCAATTTGATTCGACTGTGCCGAACAATTATGGTGGATCAAGACCATATATTGGCATTGTCATTGAAATTGATGAAATAAAATATTATGCTCCTCTCACATCTCCGAAACCAAAGCACTGCAAAATGAAAAATGATAAAGACTTTAGACGAATCGACGGTGGAAAGCTTGGTGCCATCAATTTCAACAATATGATACCAGTTCCGGACACGGCTATAATACCGATTATAATTAACGACGTGTCCGACGAGCAATATAAAAGATTGCTACAAAACCAATATGCATTTATCCAGAAGGATAAGGATGCAATTAAGCGAACTGCTACAAATCTAAGAAGTCTCATTTTATCCTCTCCTGACGAACTGACGTCGCATGAAGAAGAAATAAAAAAGCGATCATGTAATCTGCCTGAGTTAGAAAGAGCTATGGAGGAATACATTTCTTCGAGTAAAAAGAATAGGGAGCCGCCTACAATTATGTAGATGACTCCCTAATTTTTTAGCGAAGTGCCACAATTGAACACGCCGCAACGAGCCGTGTATTCAATTCTGGTACCTCTGCTGGATAATAATTATGCATGCTGTGAAAAACGAATTTTGCTACCTTGTTTTTCGTTATCAACACAAGATGTGGTGGGTTAGGACTCCTGATTGGTGCTATATATTGCGATATGAAGGTCTGCAAAACCTTCATTCTCCGGTCCGAATCCGGATGGCACCTCCAAACTTTGGGAGTTCTGTTGAAGCGGGGCTCCCTTTTTTTGTGCAATCAGCCGATGACGCTTCGCATCGCATCGAGCTCATTTCCGTATAAATGGATGTATGTGTTGTATGTTATTGCAACATCTGCGTGTCCCAGCAGTTTTGACAAAATCTTAACATCACATCCGCGCTCGTAGCAGTTGGTGGCGAAGGTATGTCTGAATGCGTGGAGACCTTTGTAATTTATAACCAAATGTTTACAAAGTGCCTTGACGTGGAACTCCACTGAGGAATAGCTGTATGGCATGGACGGGTCATCCTTTTTGGCAAAGATGTAACCAATCGTTCCTTTGATCTCCGCCAACTTCTTCAACACTGTCAGGGCGTTTTCGCTCAACGGGATCATCCGCTTGCTGGTTTTGCTCTTGGGTGTTTCCTGGACGTACGTCACAGTTTTGGTTGACATGCGGATGAGGGTGCGTCTGATCCGGACGGCTTTCCGGTTCCAGAGGACGTCCTCCCACTTGAGCGCCAATGCTTCGCCGATCCTAAGGCCGGCTTCGAGCATGAGCACGACAACGCCATACTGCTCCTTTTCCAATGTCATGCATTTCTGCAGCAGCATCTTCTGTTCGAACTCCGTGTACGTTTCGATTTCCTTCTTTGGCTTCGCAATCGATTCTTCGATAGGCAGCTTTACGCCGAGGTATACCGGCGTGGGAACCTGCCCCTGGCTCAGGGCGTGCTTCCAGTATGCGGTCAGAAGGTTGAACTGCTTTTTGACCGTGGACATCGAATACGAATCTTCCACGAGGCGAACAAGGTAGACCTGCATTTCATAGCAGCCGATGTCACAGACGTTCATTTCGGCGATGGCGTACTTGCACATCAGGTTGTAGGCGATCATCAGCCTGTCGAAGCTGAGAACCTTGACCGATTTTTTCTTGTACACATCGAGCCATTCTCTGACAGCGGTCTTTAATTGTCTTTCTTCCATTAATGCCTCCTTCCGATAAAGAAAGACAAGGTAGCACCTTAATTATAGCACTACCTTGCCTAATGGTCAAATCTAATCAAAGAATTATACCTGGGAATTCTTGAGGTGCTGCAGACTTTTATACCCACGACAAAATGGCCTCATTGTCTCTCGCTACATTCGGATTCTCCAAATTTTCTCTGGCCATTCTTGCGTAATCCTCAATGAGGCTGCTAGTTCTCGCTGTGCTGTCCGATGTTAAGTTTAGGGCGCTGGCAATATTCGAAATACTAGACCTTGTATCATACGTGACACCCGGCTCAATGGATGCATCGGTGAGCCAATTTGGTGAAATATAAGCTTCTGTGATGTTGGTATACCAACTTGGTGTGAATAATCTTGCCTCGCCACGTTCCAATGCAATTGCGTTTGCATCAATCCCGCTTCCTCTGAGGCACTTATCAACGATAGCAAGATCGCATGTATTGTGGACCCTCACGTTGCGAGTGTCGACCATGTCGGTGTTGATAAGATATACACAGCTGCCGTTGTACAGCCTGTATAGTGTGTGACCAAGGCGTACGGTTCGACATGCTACAGGCTTACCCGGGCCGTACATCGTTCTCATGTGCTTTAATACAGTGACTGTCAATCTACTGAATTTCGCATTCCCGGAAACGTATATGGCAATTATGTAACCTGGCGAGTATTCGCATTTTTTTACCGCCCGTTTCAGCACATTGTTACTTAGATAGAGCAAACCCATCACCATCTTTCTTTAGCTGACCGGTTCCGCGCAGCCATTCTGCGATGCGAATGTATTCCCTGTCCACAAGCTGTTCGTCGTTGACGGCGTCCTCGACGACAGCCCTGTCTTTAATCTTCGGATACCTTTGGGTGAGCGACTCAATGAACTTGTTCAAATCTCTATACGCATCTTGCCCAGCAAATGTTATGCTGCTGCTCTCGAGTGTTATATTTTTGCGCTCATGACAGTGGATACAGACATACGGTTCAACCATGCTGTACCTGAGGACGTACTTGTACTGTGAGATCTTTTCGATGTTTGTCGGCAGATACCAATCAAAATCCTTCCACTTATGCTCGCAAGCCTTCACGATTGAAATAGGTCTGGGAGGTTCCTGCACCGGCTTGTTGCCCCAAGGAAGCCATGTCATCAGCTCACCTCCAGCTCTTCGTCTGTGGGTCTGATGAAATCCTTGCAGTCGCGCATCAGATGGCTGAACCAGCGCGGTTCATTTGCGACAAGCTGCTCAACATCATACAGCATGACGTCGTCATACAGGTGGGTGACATCGCCGCGTACGTCGAACAGGTGCATGTCAAGAAGCTGGAAAGTGGGATCGGTCGTGATCGGCAGCCAGATCTGAAACAGAAAATGGCCGTCGACCGGCTCGTAAACGATGCTGCATTCATATCCGTCACCAAACTCCGTTTCCAGAATGTGGGCGAACCAGTAGCAGCAGCCGTGGAGAAACGTATCCTCTGAGCCGGCAAAATGGCTGATGAATTGTTCTATATCATTGACGGTAATCATATGATCCTCCAACGAAAAACCTTGCGGCACATGGCCGCAAGGCAATTGATTATTTGACTTTAGTGTCCGTGTAACCGAAGCTGTACACTGCAATTTTGTCCGGGATCTCAGTTACGGCGAGTTCTGTGGTGAAAACCGTGCATACCAGCTTCTCCAATATGGATTCTGCAGCCTCCCGGCTTTCCGCCCTGGCGATTCCGTTTTCCTCTCGGAGTACGGTGTTGTCAGCGCTTATTTCAAGGCGGTGCGTAACTTTCCAGTGGTAGAGCATTTCGGGCACGGGTATCACCTCAGATGTTTCTGGATACCATTGTAGCACAGAACCCACCTGGACGCGCGTAATAAAGCTATTAAGATTTACAGCCTGGGCTGATTACGCTTCGCCCTGCACAGAAGTTCCGGTGATAAGTTCGGAATGGGGGAGCGTTTGAATCCATTCACATAGCTCACGCCATTCAGGGAGACGGTGATTCCTGCGCTGGCGGTAGATGGTTTTGAGCTGTCGGTAGTTCGTGGTGATCCGCATGGTGTAGATGAACCCGGCCGGGTTCGAATACAAAACCCTGAGATAGCCCTCTTCTGTCGGGTTATCGTTGTATTCCTTGACCAGCTTCTTCATCCGGTTGATCATGACCGGGTCGACATATTGGCAATACGCCTTGTCAAGGTCAAATTTCGTGATGCGGTGCATTGTTGAGTTGCAGCTTATGATATCAAAGAAATGATATCTCTCGGCCTCCACCAGCGCCTTCGCTGTGAAGGACACGTCAAACGCCACCCGCACGCCGAGCAGCCAGTTGTCATGGCCTTCGCCAATTGCCGATCTGGCAAGTTTGGCGGCTGTGTCTGTCAACGTCCCGTCGGGGACGTCAGGGTTTATGCTCATCGGGAACTTGCTGGCGCGGATGGAATCCTCCAGGTCGTACACGCTTACGTTTCTAATATTTATAATAATGATCACCGCCTATGTATTATTGGACGCCGGTGCTGCCGAAGCCGCCGCGATCTTCATCGCCGGTGTGTTCAACTTCAGTCACCTTGACGTTTTTCATCTTCTTCATGATCCTGAACTGGCAGATGCGGTCGCCCCTGTTGATGACGGTGTCGCGCATTGCCAGGGCCGGGAACTTCCATATGTCGTTATCGCCGCTGTAGCTGTTGTCGATAACGCCGATAGAGTTGGTCTGAATGATGCCCCAGGTCTTGAATGTTGAACTTCTGGGCGCGATGTGGGCTTCGTAGCCATCAGGGAGCTTTACCGAAATTCCCAGGGAAATCAGCCTGAAATCAAATGCCTTCATTTCTACGGTTTCAGCGGCCCGAAGATCGATCCAGTCGGATTTTCCGTCTATAAAATCCAACTTTTGTATATCGGTGTGATATTTGACTTTGATCTCTTTCATGCCGTCTTCCACTCCTTGTGTCGGTCGTCCCAGCTGTATTCAGCGTCGTCCTCCATCTTGATGAGGTACATGGTGCCAAAGCGCCGGATGTTCTTGGGGTCGTTGTAGAAGCTCATGGCGTCAGGCTCGTTCCTGAACGTCTTGATGGTGTCCCTGACCGGACCGGAGTCGCGATCAAAACCCGTTTCCTGGTAAATTTGATATTTACGCTTCATATGCTTCTCCTGTGCGTATTGCTTTTCTGTAATAATGTGGTATAATGAGGACGAGGCGCACCTTTTGCCAGCACATCCGAAACAGCCCTTAACTCTCAACCCTGGGCTGACTCGTTTCGAGAAGGGTGGCGATAATATGGCGAAGGTCAAAAGAGTTACCGTGCGGAAACGCACTGGTAGGGTGATTGTCTCCGTAAAGATCGTTCATAAGTAACATCTGGAGACAGGTGCGCCTCGTTTATAATATTGCGGACAGGGATTTTCACCCTGCATGTATTCAGAGAACCAGTGGCTTCACGGGATCGAACCGTGCCTGAATTCCTCGACTGCCCTGTCTAGCGTCTACTGACACATTATGCTCCGTGGAACGTCGCTCCTGTGCCCGCTGCCGGCTGCCCCGGCTCGCGTTTATTCCGCCACCGCAGTATTATCAATCATGGATCACAAGGTTTTCCCACTTTTTATAGGCGTCCAGATAGGTCTCGCCCTTGTCGCCATTGTGGGTGATTTCGTAATACATCCCGTCAGGGATCGTTGTGCTTACCAGAGCCTTCCAGTTCTGGAGCGTCTTCGAGAACCACACGATATACACATCGTCCACGGTGATATGGACGTCATCCGTCTTATCAGCCCTGGCGTTGTAATAGCCTGTCACGATCTGCTTTGCACGCTCCATCATTGTTACATTGTTCAATGGGCTTCCCTCCATGATTAAAAAATGTCTGTGATCGTATCCACAATCTTGTCGCACACACCGTATTTCAGGCACATTTCGCTGTCCAGTTCCCAGTCGTTATTGCGCTTTTTGTTCAGCGTAGCGGATGGGATCTTGGTGTGCGAAATGATGTAGTTGCGCATTTTCTTGATCATGACCTTGTAGCTTTCAGCCTGGTCGATGACCTTCACGGCGTCGCCGCCAATCTGGTTAGAACCCTCGTGAATTGTGACAGTCGCAGAGGGCATCATGAGGCGCTTGTGGCCGGCCATGAAGATGAGCGCGGCTGCGGACCCGCACTGTCCCATGTTGATGGTAATCACGGGCGTCAGGGATTTCTGTATGATATCCGTGAACATCCACATGATGTCAGCAGATCCGCCGTAGTTGAAGAGGTAGATACGAATCGGCTTGCGTTCCTCGGGGGCGATGCTGGCGTCCTCGATATTCCACTGTATGATATACCGGGCATATTCCAGGACGTTTTCGTCAACCGCGAAGTCAATCCAGAAGCGCCTTTCTTTCAGGTTCTGATAGTAGGTCAGCAGACCGGGGTTCGGAATGGCCAGCGTTGACGGATCGGAAATGGATTCCATGATCTCCTGCAGCATTCCCTCAATGTAATTGTCCATATGTATCACCTCTCATTTATAGTTCGTCAGCCTTTTCTGATATTCGGCTTCTGTAGCTCTGTGTCAAGCTGCAAACCCTGCACCACGGCTCGTTACGGAACAGTTCGATTGCCGGCACAAACCCGGAATCCTGCGGATATTTCAGGTCGCATTGCTTGTCCTGACCGATGACCACCGCGAAGCTGCCCTTGCCAACTCTGGTAAGAACTGTGCGCAGTGCCGGTCGTGTGAAGTTCTGCGCCTCATCGACGATCAGCATGACATGGCGTTCGTCGTCGCCGATGTTGATGCCGCGGATATAGGAGTCGGTTTGCGCTGAAATACAGGCCGAACCGTCCTTTTGTGCCAGCACATAAGCGTCAGAGGTTATAACCCTGTCCGGGTCGTACCCGATTTTCAGCAGGGCTTGCCTCAGTGGGATCTGGAAAATTTGGTTTTTCTGTTCCAGATCGCCGGGCAAAAAACCCTGCTTGTGCTCGTATACGCCTGCGGCGCTCATGTACACAATGCCGTCGATAATGCCATGCTCAAACATCAGCATGCCGGTAGAGACGGCGACCAGCGTTTTACCGCTGCCTGCCCTTGCATTCGCGAACACAATATCGATATCTCTATCCCAAATTGCGTCCCTGAAAACGGTTTGTTCGTCGCTGAGTGTCAGGCCATAGAAGATGTGGCCGTTCAGGTTTTCCGGGATATCCGGTTTCTCAACGACTTTCGGTGCTTTCTTTGCTGCCATATGCCATCCTTTCAGAGCGGGGCGTGCAGTTTCAATCACGCGCATCCGGCGTCGGATTGCAGCCCAGTTTTTTGTGTTGCTGTCCCACGTTGTTCCGCGTTATCCGGCTATATTTTCTTCTCGGCTGTTAATGCTTGCCTACCCGCTCGGTATTATTCTCCGGTATTCTCGGTGGGTTCTTCACCGTTATCTTCGGTGTTTCCCTCGTCCTCAGGCTCGGGAGCAAAACCCTTATCGGTAAGAATGGCAATGATTTTGTCCGCGCAGTCAAAACACAGATCGGCTGCCGAGACGGTGTGCTCTTCGGCGGCAATGCCCTTGCCGCACGGGCGCGTGACCGCGCCGTTGGTATTGGTGATGTTGAGTTTGCGCACTGCGGTCTTGTCAGTAATTTCAAGGCCGCAGGCGTCACAGATGAGTTTGATCATGAATAATATGCTCCTCTCTCATTCTTTCTCACTCGCATCGCGACCAGCCGCAGGACTTGCAGACGTCGCAGCCGCCCTCATGGACGATCTCGTTCCCGCACTTTGGACACAGGTGCTTTTCGCCCTTTGCGGGCTTGACCGTATCTTCGTGAACATGCGGCTTGTGAGGATCGCAAACCTCAGGGGTTTCAGGCGATCCGATCTCAGACTGCATTTCCGTCCACATATCCATGAGCGCGTTACCAATGGCTACGGGGCAGCATGAACCCTTGGACGTGTCGTGCTTGGTGGCGGAGCGCACAGCGTAAGAGGGGCAGACGCCGCAGCTGTGAAGCTGGTCTACGATGGCGAATATATCGCACCCGGATCTGGCGGCGAGTGAAATCATCCGGCTGAGGCCGACCATGTAATTGTTGCAGCCGCCGGAGGATCCCTTGCTGAGATAGGTTTCCAGAAGGTCGCCGTTTTCCGGGTCAAAGAATGCAGTACAATGCAGAGATCCGCACCCCGTGGTGAGCTTGCGCTTCTTGCCGACCACATTATCGGACGATTCGATGACCGCGCCGCGAGGGAGTACGTCGATCTCATTGAGTTTTTCGCTCTTGGGAGTGGGTTCTGGAGCTGGATTTTCCTCTTTCTTCGTCTCGGTCGTCAGTATGCCGGCCCGGCGGCAACCGTTTCTGAAGACGGTGATGCCCTTCAGGCCATTTTCCCAGGCGTCGAAATAGATCTTTTCAACGTCTTCAACCGTCGCTTCGAACGGAAGGTTGACGGTAGAAGAAATTGAGGCGTCGATGTAGCGCTGCCATGCCGCCTGCATGAGCACGCGGTCGTGCGGAGCGATGTCCGCCGAGGTCACGAAGAAATCCGGAAGTTCAGAGTCGTCCTTGAGGTTGTGGGCTTCCATGTAGGTTTTTACAATGGGAGTGTAAACCTTGTACTCCTTCGCCTCTTCGTACAGGCTTTCAGTTTTACGGGTGTAGAAGTTGGCAAAGATGGGCTCCAGGCCACCCGACACGCCGATCATCGTTGACAGGGTGCCGGTGGGCGCGATCGTCAAGAGCTGGCTGTTTCTCAGGCCATACTCATGTATGTATTTTTTGTTGTCTTCGGAGATATTCAGGGAGTAGAACGGTGACTTCGCAAGTTTTTGCTCGTCGTACATGGGGAACGGGTCGTCCTGCGCTGCGAGATTTGCCGAAGCATATACAGCGGAATTGAGGATGGTGTCGGCAACCGAACGGCAAATATCAATGGATTCAGGGCTGCCATACCTCACGCCCATTTTGATGAGCATGTCGGCAACGCCCATGACGCCGAGGCCGATCTGTCTCCAGTCCCTCACGCTGTCGCGCTGCTCCTGCAGCGGGTGGAGGGGAAGACCCTCATCGAGTACGTCGTTCAGGGCTACAGTCGCGATGAATGCGGCCTCGCCGAGTTCTTCAAAGTCAAGGTTGCCGTTTGAGTCAACAAATTCGGCGAGATTCAAACTACCGAGCAGGCAGCTCCCGCCGGGCGGCAACGGTTCCTCTGCCAAAGAGGTATTTAGACTATATCTTCACCCTACGCACACATCTGTAGGGGGTTCGCACTCTTCAAATCGACCTGTATAGACCATAATTCATCGGACATCCATGCCGGTTGGCATTCATATCCGAGGTAAGCCTTATACAGCATTGAAGGGACGAGATAGGGGATGATCAAACTGAAGAAAATGTTGTAGCTCTCCTTCTTGATTCTGAGCCTTGTGAATTTCCCGCGCTTGACCAATGAGGTTTTGATGTCATAGTTTTCCAGAAGAGCATCCTGAATGGTCTTGATGTCGTCGTATGTATATCGGTCTGTGCAGAAATCAACGCGCCTGTCGGTGATTGTACCTTTACTCCGTCCGACCAGGCAGACGTAACCGTCTGACATGTACCAGTTTGCCAGACCGTACGGCGTGAGCCAGTCGAGCGCTTCCCGGGTGATTATTCTGTGGCGGTAATCATCATAGAAGTTGTTGTATATTTTGGTAAAATACGGATGGGCGAGTATTATGTATTCCCAGTTCTCCTGATGATTGCACCAGCCTGAATAATGCTCCGGCGTGTAAATGACTTTGGATTTAAAACCCGAGCAGCTTTCGATTTCCTCTGCGATATTATTGATGAAGTCCTGATGAATGCTCTTGATTCTGAATGCCCGCTTATGGACACCCTTGTCTATCATCCCGTCACCGAGTATTAGTCCTGTTAAGAACCCTCTTAACTCTGAACTGTTCATATGTTATAGCCCCCTATAACTGTTTTTTCGATTTGATTTTAGTCGTTGAACCTTCCTCATATTTCTGAGGCTTGGCTGCTGATTGCCTTTCGGTTTCCAGCAATTCGCGAACGATTGTTTTCATGAGATTGCTCTCAAGCCCTGCGCAAAAGTTCACAGGGATTTGTGCCAGCGTATTCAAAGTTCTCATATTCACTCAGCAGGTTCCAGCTGGAGATCATGTCCCAGAACAGCATTCCGGGTTCTCCCATGTCCCAGTTGTTCTCCGCGATGTGATGGAACAGCTGCCTTGCGTTTACGGTTTTGCGAATGGTTTCGCCGGTTTCGGAGCGCGTGAACCTGAGTTCAAACGGCTCATCGTTTTCCACGGCCTGCATGAATTCATCGGACATGCGGACGGAAATGTTGGCTTTGGTGACGCGATCGAGATCCTTCTTGATGTCCACGAATTCCTCGATGTCCGGGTGATCACAGCTCAGAGAGAGCATCAGCGCACCGCGCCGGCCATTCTGGGAAATCAGCCCGGTAACCATGGAATACAGATCCATGAACGACACCGCGCCGGAACTCGCCTTTGCCGCGTTTCTCACGACCGCGCCCCTGGGTGCCAGCTTTGACAGGTCAGTGCCGCATCCTCCGCCGTACGAATACGTGCGAGCCAGCTTCTTGGCGCAATCAAAGATGGATTCGAGGTTGTCCTCAGGAGGCGTGACGACATAGCAGTTACTATAGCTGATTTTCTTTCCTTCTTTTGTGAGTCCGCGGTTGGCGAGGATGCGCCCTCCAAACAGGAATTTCTTTTCCAGAATCAGGCGTTTGACCTGAGGGTCATTACCGCTCACTCTGGTCACCCATTCCAGAAAGCTTTCGCCATCATTGCGGTATTTCTGCTCCCAGATGTTTATGCCGATCTGATTATCAGCGCCGAGCCAATCCTGTACCGTCATTTCTCTGGCATCCAAGTTGTATTTCCCTCCTCCTGCTTCAGCAAATTCCTGACGATACCCATCAGCTTGCGCGTCAGATCGACGAGTGTACCGTCGTTGTCGATGGTGATGTCCGGGTTCATGGATTCAATGAGCGTCTCCGAGGAGTGCGCTCGCTGCTCCTCCGTCAGGCCGTTGTCATAGTTGTCGCGCACGAGTTTGATGTGTGTGACGTCATAGCCCTGCTTCTTCAAAAGTGTGATTTCGTTCGGGAATCTGCAGTCCGGAATCAGAACGAAATCCCATTTATCCGGGAAGAACTGCAGCATCTGGGCAATGAACCCCACCCAGTAATCCGGGTTTTGCGCCCGGATGGACTCCGTCCCGACGGTCTGGAGCAGTGAGCGCCCGTACTCGTCCTTACGTCCGTCCCAGCCGAACAGCTGCCTGCAGACGAACTTCAGAAGATCTGCGTTGTGGATGATGAGCACGCGCTTGCCATCACCCCATAGCATTTTGCGAATGATTTCAGCGGAAGTGTCTTTTCCGCTTTGAGCGGTACCTGAGATGCATATGATTTTCATGTCACTCGTCCGCCTTGGAAACCACTTCGCCCTTGCTGTTCTTGACAGTTAGGGACGGAATGCAGAACTGACGAATGCTTTCCAGCCGCTCTTCCGGAGTTTTCGTTTCGTCCTTGGTTTTGTCGTACACGATCTTGAGCGCCGCGTACATTCCCTGGGCAAGCCCGCTTTTGAATTGCTCCTCCAGCCTGAGCCGGAATGACATTTTGAGCTTGTCCTGGAACTCCTTATCGTTGTGTTTGGCCAATAGAACCACCTCTTAATTCATGTCAAATATGATTTTGTGCTTGCATTCCTTGGCAAGATTGTCGATCAGATTGTCAAAGCACTTGCAGCAGAACCGTGCCTTGATGAACTCTCCGTCGTGCGCGGAGCCGTATCCCACGTTGTAGATGAAACCGAACCCCTCCTGCTCATCCCAGAAATCCAGGTCGTTACCACAGAGAGAACACTTCGGAGCCGGGTGCTCCTCAGCCCAGGACATGATGGCCTTTTCAATTCGGTCGGGATACGCCTCAAGAACCTCAAGACACGGCTTATGTATGCCCTGAAACTGCCTGCCAACCGGGCAGTTTTCACAGTCATTATTCACTGACATGCACATGCGGTTGCGCTCGCGGACGACTTTCTTAAACTCTGCCATTTTTCTTAACCTCTCTTATCCTTTTTCGCAGATAGGTGTTCTCTTTCTCCAGCCTGAAGCATTTCCAGGTTATTGTGTTGTGCCACCATCTCCGGGTGCACCTTATGACCCTGGGAACCGTGCGGATTAGCAGGAATTCCACCAGGCCGATCACCAGCATCGCCAGCACCATGAGCAGGTTCGGAAGCGCACGAATGAGATCAAGCATTGCGTTAACCCCCCGATTCTTCGGACTGTTCGGTCTCAACGGGAACCGCGTCCCCTTCTTCGCTGTTGAGCTGATCGAGAGTGCTCCAGCCGCATATGCCATCCTCCTGCACGGTAAGGTGCTTCACCTTCATGCACTTGTCTGGCTGTACCGGAGTCGTTTTGAATTCCCACCATTCTGAGCCGTCGTATTCCTGGCGCTCAAGCCACCCGCCGTTGCACATTACCACCAGGTCTTTGGCAACTTCCTGCCAGCCAAAGCCCGGGTAATAATCCGTGGCCTCGATCAGTTCGAGGAAATTGTCGATGGGTATGTAGTAATCTTCGCCACCGACCCAGATGATGTCGTTCAGCGTGCGTTCGTGCTGCGCGAGCACAGCGACGAGCTCTGTTTTCATATTGATGTCGTGACAATTGCAGCTCATCTCTTGCCTCCTTCAGTAAACATGGCGTAGATCACAACGCCGATGAGGATCAGAATGAGAAGTGCAAGCGGAGCCCAGATAGGGGCCGTGACCCACCACCAGCTCCAGTCGATCACGCCGCACAGCTTCAGGATGATGAAAGCTGTGCCCAGAAGATTGGAAGTACTTATTGCGGCTGGCATGTTGTAGCTTCTGTCTTTCGTTTGAACCACTCCCTTATCATTCAAGCTCATCCATCAGGTCTTCATCGACCCGGATCAGCTTGTATTTTTCCAATGTGAAATATCCCTTTGAATCTCTGGAATATCTCAGACACCTGATTATGTCGCCCTTCTTGATCGGCTCCAGATTGAATGCCCTGTTGAAGACGGTAAACCGGCTCTCGATCCCGCTGCCGATGGACTGTGTGAGCACGTTGTAGCCGAACTGAGCGCCGTCGCGCTTCCGCTTCACCGGGTAGACGTCCTTGATGTAGAGCATCGATCGCTCGTCGTCATTCCCTGAGACATATCCGCTGTAGCCCATCGCTTCATTAAAATGCCTGACCTTGGTGACCACGCCGTAGTCGCTGAGGTTCAGAGATAAAACCTTGCGCTCGCAATCCCGGATGATTTGGGGTGTATCTGTGAGCGTGTAGTTCGCGGCGTCCTTGCCATCCTTCGTCTTTCCGGTGCTGTATTTCTGGACGATCGGCTCTATGTACGACCCGGCGATCCGCTCCTTCTTGATCTGCTTGGCGCCGCCCTGTTTGAACAGTTCCCAGAAAAAGACGATGTTCTCCAGTTCCCGCTGATTTCCAAACCCTGAGAAAAAGTCAATGTGAATAAGAATTTTCAGCTGGCGGGCGTCGAGGCCAACGACGTTGGTCATGTCCGTCAGCAGGTCAGAAAAGTACTCGTACTGGTGGTCACGCGACAGCTGATACAGCTTTCTGGCAACCTTATCGCCGATGAACTTGATGGATGAAAGTCCTTTGGCTATGGTCTTGCTGTCTGGATCACAGGAGTATTCGCTTTGCGAGATGGAGTACTTTGGAGGGGTCACCGATATGCCGTACTGTTTCGCCAGTATCGTGCCGTTCTTGATATCGTCATCGTTTGCGGCGTTATTCAGAAAGGCTGTGATGAATTGAACCGGATAGTAAAACCTGTAATAGGCGCAGAGATATCCGAGCAGGCAATACGCTATGCTGTGGTTGTAGCCAAACATATAAGAACTTGCGTCCTCGATGATCTGCAGGAACTCTCCGCATTCCTTTTCAGCGACTTCACGCGGCTTGTCGGACTTGGAGCAGTACCCGTCCAGAATCTTTGGTAAAGCTTCTTCAAGGATCTCTGGTTTTTTACGGGCTATGCCGCGGCGAACGGTGTCAGCGTAAGAACCGCTCAGACCGCAGACCTTTTGAAGAAACGCTATGATGTCCTCTTGGTACGTCAGATATCCAAGGTTGTCAGACAGCAATTCGTCGATCAATTCAGACGGATTGTGATGTTTTTTGTGCGCCAATAGCGCGTCCCTGTACGACGCTCCAGACGGACGAATGCATGCTGTAACAAGCGACATATCAAAGATGCTATTGGGTTGAAATTGTTTAAGACTTTTGAAGGCATATTCACCCTCGAACTGGAACACGGCTCCAGGATATTTGATCATATCCGACCAGACCTTTTCGTCGTCCCAGTTGATTTCATAGGTTCTTGGATACGGAACCCCGATCAGCTTGCACGTGTCGCGGATGACCTGAACCGTTTTCAAAACCAGAAAGTCATACTTTGCCGCGCCAACCTCGTGGAGCTCCTCCATGTCAATGACCAGGCAGCGCTCGCTGTCCTTGTCGAAAACGCCGTATTCCTCGTCGAGATCGATGGGGGAGATCACCATCCCGGCGGGGTGGACGGACTGAGAAACCTTCGTTCCCAGCAGGCCGTCAAAGTAGTAAAACAGTTCGGGGTACTTGCCCTTGGCAGCTTCCGGATTTGAGTTGTACTCGGTCTTGATCTTGTCGATCTTCTTCAACGCCCAAGGATTCTCGCTCTGCTCCGCATCCGGATGCGCGGCCTCCCACATAGACCTCAGAGCGCCGCCGGCGTCGTCGATGGTTCCCAGTTCGGCGATCGTGCCGAACGACGCCACACGCGCCGTGTGGTTCGTGCCGAACCTTTGCATGATGTATTGGAAAATTGCTGGACGGTCTGATTCAACCACGTCGATATCTATATCTCCAATTTCCGTCCTGTCCTCGTTCGCAAAGCGTGAGAACACGGTGTGCCATTGCTCGGGGTTCAGGTCGATGATGTCGGTGACGTAGGCCACTCTCGACCCGCCGACCGATCCTCTCGCGGTTCCGATCGCCATGCCGTGTTCCTTGCACCACGAGACGAGCTCGCTCATACTGAGCATAAACCCGCACATTTTCAGCTTGCTGAAAACGCGGAGTTCTTCAGAAATCGCTTCTCTGAAAGCATCCTCCTGATCTCTCGGTATGATGCCGTTTTCCAGCTTCTCGTCCAGCTTTTGCCAGGTCAGTTCAATGTACTTGCGTTCATCCGCTTCGGCAGAGCCGTAAAGGATGGGATATTTGATGCTGCGGTCGAGTTCAAAATCCTCAACCGTGTCCGCCATCCTGTTCGTGTTTTCGATCGCCTCAAGAAAAACCTCTTCCGGCAGCGCGGCCTGTCTGCGGAACATCTCCACGAATTCATTGTAGTTTTTCCAGGTCAGATCAAGGCTGTCCTCGTCGCCGTAATTCTTTTTCTTCCGGATCATCAGAATGCTCCTGCACTCGGCCTTGTACTTGGACGAGTTATGTGTGTCTGTCCCGGCGATCAACGGCTTCCCGATCTTATGCGACAGCGCGAAAAGCCGGCGGTTGAAATTCACCTGATCTTCGCAATTGTGCGCCTGAATCTCCAGGTAGTCATAGTGCTGAGCCAGTTCCATGTACCTTGGGTGGTCGTCCGGCAGCCTGTTCAGCGGCGAAGCCAGACACGCGCTGGTCTTGATGATGTTGTCAGATATGTTCAGGAACTCATCAAATGAGATCCTGTTCGTGTAGTAGAAGTGTTCTGGATTGCTTGACAGCCCGATGAGCCGGTTCAATTCGTGAACGCCATCGAGGTTTTTGGCAATCAGAACCGTGTGATAGTTATCCCTGACCTTCGGTTCAAGCTGCTCGGTGAGGTAGATTTCCACACCGTGCATGAATTTGATTCCATGCGCCTCGCAGTACAGCTTCTTGCTGACCCAGCCGAGCGGCTTGCCGTGTTCGGTGGAAGCGATGGCTTTCATGCCCTGCTCGGCGGCGAGGTCGACGTAATCCTCAAACTTTGAGCAGCTGTCCAGGAGCGAATAGTCAGAGTGAAGATGGTATACGGTGTAATTTCCAGATGGCATTCCCGACCTCCTTAACTGAGCCGTTCGCGCGATTCGTACAACCTTTCCCAGATCTCTCTGCCCTGATCCACAGGGCTGTCCTTTGGCAACAAGAGGCTGTCGCGGTTCTTGACCCATTCGACCCGTGCGTAAGACTGGAGTTTTTTGATGTTGTCATCCTTGAGAATGTTGATATCGGAATCCAGCGCGAAGACGATTCTCGTGCGATAGTAGCTGCATAGCTGAATGAGAAACCTGAACTGGAGAACGGACAGATGTGATGTGAGCAGAGCGCCTGTGTTTTGAAAACCCCATTCCTCCGCCTTCATGCAGCTCTTTGCGCCCTCAAACAGAATGAATTCCCCGGCCTTCAGGATCGCCTCGCGGTTGTCAGAATAGCCGTAGATGGTATCGAGAGTACCGATCTGCTGTTTATAGGTGTACTTTCGCAGCTTCTTTGCCTTGTAATCCGGGTCGCAGGTTCTGCCGCAGACCGAAATGATATTGCCGTAGTAATCCTTGATGGGGTAGACGATCCTGTCGTCGAAGGCATCGTATCGGACACCGTACTTCTTCAGCGTTTCCCAGCTGATGCCCTCATTGACCCAGAGCTGCAGTTTATCCTTTCGGAATTCATACTGCATCATCACGTCATCCGGAAGCGGTTTCGCAATCATTTCCGGAATTTTCTTGTGGCTGCCGCGATATTTCTTGGCAATGCGCGTGGCTTCAAGCCGCGTGACGACATGCCCGCTTTCGTCCTCGACGATGTGGGCGTAGCGCTTGAGAATGCGTACGGCCTTTCCAACGTCCACATTGTCGTGGAGCATCACAAACTCCACGATGTTCCCGCCCTTGGAGGTCGAGAAACAATACCAGTACTTTTTGTCCGGGTCTACGGAAAATGACGGCGTTTCATCCACCGAGAAACAGCTCCTGCCCCAGTACTCCCGGCCTCGCTGTTCGAGGTCAATGTACTGTGATATGTATTCGACGATGTCGATTGCGTCGATGATTTCCGATACGTCCATATGCCCTCCTTAGTAGGGCTCAAAGGGGCTGTGTTGCGTTGCCTCCTCGTACAGAATCTTGTCGCCTTGGAAGTTCACGTCTATGTACTCGCCCTCGTTCATTTGCGGTCCGTTGCGGTTGAATCGAACGAACAGCTTTTTGTTTCCGCAGACAGTCCCGTCTCGCTGAATCTCTTCTGGGGACTTGTCCTGAATCATGATGATTGTGCTCGCATTTCTGGCAATCTTGGCGCTGTCCGCGAGGCGGCCTGTTGAGGTGGCCTGCGCCGCGCCGATGCCGGCGATGTTGAGTTCACCACACAATTTGTTCTTGACCGTCAGTGTGTTCATCTGCTTTCACAGATGCCTGGACTATATCATCGCTGCTTTCAGCGCCGACCGCTTAGTCTCTGAACCTTCCCCTGTTCGGGGCTTGGCTGCTGATTGCCCATTGAATCGCGCTTAGGATTTGACCGTACGCTATCCCGTGAATTCTTTCCGCTTTCGCCGCCTTCGCGCTCACAACTTTCGCTGTCACGCTTTGGCTTCACGGGCTTTAGGGTTTTCCAGCAATTCGATCGGTTTTTCACGGCATTGCTACCGTGGGACTGGCCATCAATCCACGATTGAACCTAGGGAGGAGTACACGGCGTAGGCGTCCATATCGGACCCCGTGCCCTTGAAGTAATCGATGATCAGGACGTCAATGCCCTGCGTGTGAAAGACGCGCTTGACGTTTGTGTACATCGTGCTTTCATCGAAGATCGGCATGTACAGATGCGTAAAGCTCTGCTGTTTCAGCCATGCGATCGCCTCGCTGATTTTCGCGGCTTCCGCGTCGTCATATCTGCCGGATCGCAGACGTTGAAACTCGATTCCCGTCAGATGGGAAATCATACGACATGTGAAAAGCTTGCTGTTCAGTTCGCTGTCGATATAAAAAACCTTGCGGCCGGCGCGGAGAAGATCCACCGCGCAATTGAGCAGCATCATTGACTTGCCTTGCTTCTGTTCAGCACCGAAAATGATGAGCTCGCCGCGCTCGATCATCACGTAGTTGTTCAGCGTCGGAAATTTGAACGGGAAAACCGCTGCCATGTCGGGATTCTGCCGGGCTTCGATTTCCGTCCAGTACTTCTCGATCACGTCTTTGTACTGCGGAATCTCGTTCGTTGTGGAAAACTCCATGATGACGTTGTCGAGCAGCGACGTGATCTGCTGTTCAATGTTGCTGCATTCGGAGTTAAAGCAGATGTTCTCGCACTCCACGAGCCTTTGGTAAGTGTGCCTCCTGAACGCCGCATCGATCACGGCGTTCGCGACCATCATATAATCCTCCGGCTCGCTTCTGGCGATCAGCGACGCGTTGTCGAAGAGTTCCTGAAGCGACTGGTTGGTGATGATCGAGTTGACGTTCTCGCTCACGTGCTCGGTGCCGCGTTTCATGTTGAGAAAGTTGATGATGTTGTAGGCGTCGATCTGCTCGATGCCCTTCTTGGCGAGTTCGCAGACGGCGTAGTAGATGTAGGCGTTCTGCGGATTGGTAAAGTAGTTCGGTTTGAGTTGTTCTGAATGGAATGTCAGTTCCGGCGTCATGACCACCGAGGCGATTACGCCCGCCTCGGCTTCGACATTCTTGATGTCACCTACTGTCAATCAATCACCACCAGACATATTGAAGTACTCGCATTGCTCGTGCATCTCGCACAGGTTCTTGCAAGTCCACCATTGTAGATTTGGTTTCCATTCCCTTTCATTCCGTATTTGCTGGATAGAATCCAACGCCCAGCGCTGTGCGGCCTCAAAATCCTGCTGACAAAATTGGTCTTTTATACAGACCCCGTTTCGGTAACAATTGAGCTCAAGAAAACCCGGAGTTTTCGAGTATTTGTTTTTGACCGGAATCGCGTACAAGTACAATTGTTGGAAATATTCGTCCAAAATCTTGTCATTTGCAGTTTTTTGGGATTTTTTGCTTCTCGGCTTCAGTTCGCGCGATTTGTGGTCGCGAATGACGAGTTCGCCGTCCCGGTCGTGGTAGATGCAGTCGATGAAGCCGACGAAGGGGAAATCTCCGACCTGGAAGAATACCTTTTCCTCGACGGCGTCGACGCTCCCGTCCAGCGGCGTCAGATCGCGGATGCATTGCAAACCCTTGCTGTAATAACTCTTGAAGATATCGTAGGAAGGCGGCCTCCCGACCACCTTCCCGCGAAAATCACACAGGTATCTGGCTACCAGTTCTTCCTTGGTCGCCTTGCCAGAGTAATACTGGGCGAGCAGTTCATGCACGAACGACCCAAAATCCGAGAAAAACATTGGACTGGCTGGCGTTGGATCTATGTACTTCATATAGAACCTGTATGGACAGTCGTTGTACGCTTTGATGCGGCTGTAGCTCCATACCATCTGATCAACCAGATAGTTGCTCATGATCAGAACGGCGGCTCTTCGTCAACGTCGCCCTCGACCGGATTGCAATCCGGCGCCTGAGACTGGGCGCGAGGGGCGGGGGAGTCGTCCGCGAATTCAAAGTCAAAGCACTTGTAGTCGATGTACTCCCGGTTGCGTTCCTTGTCGTAGCGGTTGCTCACGTCGACCTCGAGCAGCTTGATACGGTCGCCCTCCTTGAGGCGCTGGCTCTTGGCGTGCGCGTTGCCGATCATCATGACGAAGCCGGAAAAATCCTGCTCGTATTCTCCGGTGTCCCTGTTTTTGCGGCTGACGGACATCCGGACGCGGGTAAAGTTACCCTTGCCGGGTTCAATCTGCCAGCACTTCGCGTAAGTGTTAATACGAAAACCCAATGATATCGCCTCTTTCGTTATGCCGTCTTCGGCACATATTGATTATTCAGCTCGTCCAGAAGCTTCCTTGCGACCTCCGGATCGCTGATGACCTTGGGGTTCGGACTCGGTTTGCCCTTGTCCTTGGCGTACTTCTTGACCAGCTTGATGATGTTGTCGCGATCATCCGGGTGCGTTTCAAGACGCGCGTTGATGATCTCAAGGCACTGATCCGTGATGCCATCCGCGATGACCTTGTTCTCGGCGACTTCGGCTTCACGCTGCTTGCTGCGGTATTCCTCGATCTGATCGGTCTGGCCGATCTGGAAATAAGCGGTCAGGAACTGACGCTGCGTGTATGTGAGGCCGGCACCCATCGCCTGAGCGGGGTCTGTCATGGAGGCCACGACGCACCACGGAACCTCGATCTTTTCCTCGGGCTTGTCATCGTTGACCCAAGTCCAGAACATATCGGCCTTGAAAAGCATTTCCGTGGCGACGCTCTCAAGGCGGTCGCCCGTTTTGCTGTACTTGACGCTGGTGATGACGTTCTGGCTGATCTCCGAGGTGCCCGGCGTGATCGACGGGATTAGGGAGACGCCGTACTTCTTCATGCCGGCCGTCACCTTGGAGAGAATTTCCAGGATGTCGGTATAGGTGTAGTTGTAGCCCCGCTTGTCCTTCTTGGCAACGTCGCAAATTGCGCGTACCTTCGCCAGTTTCTGATACAGGTTCAGATCGTTCGCTTCGCCCATGGGCATCACTCCTTCTTGTTATTGTCGCCGAACAGGGACTTTGCCAGCTGCGCCATCAGGGAGTTTTGAACGGTCTCCTTGATGTACTTTTCAATGCCGCTGTCGACGTTGTTTGAAACATAGCGCTCAAGTTCCTTTATGTACGCGTCAACGCTGCGCCGCGCTTCGGCGGCATATGTTCGCACCGGTGAAAGCACGTCTTCAACCGCCTCTTTGACCGTGCCCGGCGAGATTTTCATCTCAACGATTTGATCGTTGATCTTACTGAACAGGGCTTTTCTGCAGTCGCTCCATCCCCACGAGTTCATGCCCTTTTCGAAGGCTCGCGTATAGTTCTCAACCTGGGTCTTGACGGCCTGCTGGATGATCACCTTGGCCTGTTTATCGACCTCAGAAGCTACCATCTCGCGAATCTTCCCCTTCAGGATCTGGATCGTGGCGTCATCGAGCATCTGTTCGTTGATCTCCAGCGTGAAATTGATCTTATTCAAGTTCTTCCTCCTTGTACTCCTTCCAGAACCAGTGCCACACGAACGGATCACTTGACTGGACGGTGGTGTTCAGATAGTGGTCGAGAACCTCACCGTCCATAGTCCATCCCGTGCCGACACAGAGGACGCTGATGGAAATATCCGGCTTGTTGTCGTCAATCGCTGCCCACAGGAACGGCTCCCCGCCCTGAAAATCCACGCGGAGCGGCTTTACGATGGGCGCTGTGACGACGAGCGATTCGCCCAGCGGGTACTTATAGATGCGAATCACTCCGTATCACCCCCGGACAGAAAACCCTTGATGATGTCCGTGTAATTGGTGAAGCCGATGCCGCTGTTGCCAAAGGAAGGAATCAGCTTGCCGTCCCACTTCTCAATCCAAAGCTGCTGGATCACATAGTCATTGATGCCAGCGGCCTTCGCCTCCAGTTCAGCTTTTTCCGCTTCGGCCTGAGCCAGCCGCGCGTCACGCTGCGCTTCCGCCTGCGTTCTGGTAACATAGGCGTTGTTCTCAGCGTTGATCCTGTCGGTCTCGGCCTTGGCCTCCGCCTGTGCGATCGCGATTTCATTGGCGTTTTCGGCCGCGATGCGCTGGGTTTCGGCGGTGCGCTCGGCTTCCTTGACAGCGACGTCATACTGCGTCTGCGCCGCGATGGTCTGGTTCTTCTGCTCCAGTTTGTTATTTTCCAGCTGCGCGTTCAGCAGCGCACGCTGTTCCAGAATGGCTGTATACTCCGGCGAAAAATCGTAGGTCACCATGTTGACCCGGATGATGTTGATGCCGAGCGGAACCGTAACGCTTTCGATTTTCTCCTTCAGCTGTGGCGGAATTTCACTCTTGTGCGTGACGATTTCCTCAGCGTTGTAGGAAGCGAAAACCTCCTTGATGAACTGCAGCGAATTGGAAATAAGCAGCGTCTTTTCGTAGTCCGTGCCGTAATTCCGGTAGACCTCATAGGACATCGTGGGATTGAGCTGGTACTGGATTTCAAATTTGAACGTGGGCAGCAGCTGCTGATCCTTGGTCTCCGCCGTGTCCGTCGTGGTGGCGTCCTTTGTGCCTGCCGCAATCACCAGCGTGTTGACGTGGTTGTCCATGATGACGATCTTTTGGAAAGGCTTCTTGAAGTGCAGGCCGGAGGTCAGGTATGTATTTTCGACCTCGCCATAAGTGGTGAGAATGCCGGTGCAGCCGGCGGGAACCGAGGTCATGATGGAAACCCCAGGCGGCAGGATGCCGATCAGAAGCAAAACCAGGATGACCGCAACAGCGATGAGAACGATATGGTTACCTTTCATTCAGTGAGCTCCTTTTCTAAAGTGGGTTGGTCGTATTGATAGAAGCCCAGGCGGATTTCGCTGAGCTTGTAGTAGTCGATGCAGCGAGGCTCGTCTGTATCGTCGTCCTCGCAATCCTCGTATACGGTCTGAAAGCCGAGCAGATAGTCGCCGTCGTTCAACATGATGCACTCCCGGATGATTCCGAGCGTGCAGTGCGTACTCTCAAACTGGCTTTCGTCGATGTACTTCTCCGCCATTTCCAGCGGCGTGAACATGCGTTTGAAAACCCAGAAGCGGAAAACGCGGTCTCTGTTGTCCAGCAAAAAAGTTTCGAAATCACCGTATAATTCCATGTGGGCATCACCTCCAAAAAATTGTTCTACTGAGACGGGCGCAACAATTGACACACCTCCAGAACCAAAATGTGTATATAAAAAAGCAATGGGCGATTAACCCATTGCTTCTGAACGTTCTTTCTTACTTGCCGTAGAATGCCTGTTTCCAGTTGTTGTAGTCCGCAGTGTATATCCGCTTGAATTTAGCGATCACGGATGACATTGGGAAGTTCTTGCTCGTCTTGTAGGGCTTGCCTTCGGCTTCGCGCTGGGCGACAATGTCCTGAACGAAGCCGTCAATGTCCGGTTTTCTGCCGGCCTGCTCTTCGGTGTACCAGCGGTAGAACAGGCCGGACAGCCTGATCCTGTCAAAGGTCAGGGCGTGGGGGACATCATCTGTCAGAGCGCCGGCTTGTTCCGCATTCCGCATCAGCTTTGTCCAGGTGGGCATGAACGTGCTGGCGACCCAGCGGTCCGGGGAGACCTGGCGCTTGTTCAGCTTTCCACGCAGGATTTGATTGCCATCCGCCCGCTCGTAGCTCCGCGTGAAGCTGGAACTGCCGTTGACGCAGGGTTCTTCGAAGAGTGTCGCGTCGCAGGCGATCCTGAAGTCCATGAGGGAGGGGGAGTACATCGGGTAGGTCTTGCCGTTGTACGTGATCTGCTGTGTCACGAAGTTGACGTTCTCTTTGGTAACGAACGGAACGTCTTTGGAGTCAAAACCCATGAAGGCCAGCCACATGAAGACCCTGTAGATGACGTCGACGGTTCCGAGAAACGACGGCCTTGTGGTACAGTTCAGCGCCTTTTCCAGATGCTCCGGGGATGAAACCATTTCCCTGCGGATACCCTGTGAGTTGTCGACGACGACCTTGTGGATGCTGCTTCTGGTTTTGTCCAGACCGTTGCGCATGCGCCACGTAGCGTATTCCTTGTACTCCGACAGGAGCATGACGGCGTAAGCATGCTTGGAGCCGACAATCAGGTTGAAGGCATCCTGAAGGATGGTCAGTGGCTGCCGGGTGAAATCGGTGCCCCAGACCTTTTCGAACGGGACGAAATACTCGAGCGCCATGATGGCCGTGTTTCGCGTCTTTGTCGACTTTTTGCCCTCCCGGTAGACGTCCTCGATAAACCGCTGCTGATCCGGATTGAGATCCTGAGGCATTACGCAGGCACCCCCTCGTCATTCAGTTCCACGGCGCGTTGCCAAGCCTGAATAATTGATTCCATATCCATGAACGAGATGGCCGACGAAGCCATGATGCTTGATGCGGCGATCTGCTTCATGTATTTGCCAGAAAGGGTGGTGATGTAATCGCCCAGGTCGTCCTTTGAGATGCATTGCGGATTCTCGCAGAGCACCATGCTGTCCATCGGAAGGCCGCTGTCGTGAGAAGAAATGAGGACGTGCGTGGGAAGCTCGAGCCGTTTCAGGCGGCTGGTCAGCGGCAAAACCACCAGGTTGGGACTATACATGTTTCCTTTGTTGTTCTGGAAAATGACTGCCGGTCTGTTTCCGGACTGAACGCTGCCAGATCCGGTGAAAGTGGCGTAATAGACGTCGCCGATCCTTGGGATTCTGTTCAGAGTTGCCATTAACCTCACCTCACACCAAATAATTTATACAGTATGTACACAGTATACACTTCGGTGGGAGAAAAGTCAATGGTAACTTGAGAAAGTTTACGTGACCGCCCTTACGAGTAGCCCGTGACCAGCCCGCTCAAACAGACTGAAATTGAAAACACGATTTGCACCTCCTATGATTCATTGCCGTTGATCGCTTTGTTGATGCTCTCTGTTGCGTCCTCGAGGCTTGAGATGGCGTCCTCAAGAGAGTCGATCGCGTCCTCCATGCTCGTATATCTCTCGGTGCTCTGGAGGTTTTCGGGGATGTTGTCCATAGAATCAGATTCTTCGTCCCTGACCTCTTCTACGATTTCAATGGCCTGTCTGATCCTGAACAGCGCCGTCTCAAGTGATGTCCTTCGCTTCTTGTTCATGCTGTCACTCGCTTTTCAGATTTGATTTGGGATCCTCCGGAACGTTCTCGGTCTCTCCCTCAGGGCATTGCCAAGCCCATGCACAATAGGCATATTCGCCCTGTGTGGCTGTCTCTGGAAACGCCTGCGCCATGACCTCGCCCCACATTCGCATGGATACCATGAAGCACATGCCGTCGTCAAACATCGGGACACCGTGGTCGCCGTACTGATGATAATTGCCGGTGAATCTGTAGTTTTTCCGCCTGAGCTCCCGGACAACCTCCTTCCAGCGCTCGTAGAAAAGCTCGTCTTTTTCCGCGAATTTGAATCGGTTGTCATCCCAATCGACCCAGCTTACGATTTCCAAAGGCATCACCTCCGAATACAATTGCTATATCGCACTGCGATATAATTAGAGCTGCCAACAGGAATCGAACCTGCAACACCCGGTTTACAGGACCGGTGCTCTGCCTGTTGAGCTATGGCAGCATAATCACTGTCTCCAACCTTTCCGACACCGCCATGGTTCAGCGCCTTACTCGTGAAGAGACAGTGATGACGGTTGTCGTTCTCTGTGGGGCGTCAGCCCACATCATCCAGCCGCAACGACTGGCGCTGGTGGAGAATATCGGATTCGAACCGACAGCCTTTAGCTTGCAAAGCTACTGCGCTACCGCTGCGCCAATTCCCCAGAGGCTCCCGGTTTGGGAGCCATGTTTAAACTGTGAACCTGATCGGTCCGGTTTCCGGACACTTCTTGAGAACTACGCGGACAACGGGGTTTGAATTCTCGGCCTCAGCTGCAGCGGCTCGTTTTTCCTCAGGGAGCTCATAGAAGTCATCTTCGTCCCATTTATCCATGTCGATGCCGTCCGTGACGACATACTCGCCGTCTACAATTGTTGCAAGAGCCGGCGTGAATGAAAAACCGAACTGATGTTTGCGTTCAAAGTTTCTCACGCTTACCCATTTGACGCTATTCATGTCAGTCATGTAGATCTTTTCGCGCCAGGCTTCATAGACAGAACCGTCCTTGCGAATGGCCATGATGTCGAAATAGAGGCAATCCGCCCTGGAAATATTCAGGTCGTTCAGGGTTTCCTTGAGCGTGTAGCCCTGATTGAGTTCAAAGGCGATGGCTCGGAGGTAGTCGTACGGCATGTCGACCGCGCCGGAAAGCGCAACCAGCTGGTCGATTTCTTCGGAATATTTGGGGTCGACCGTGTCTGTCAGGTACTCGCGAACCTCATCCTGACTGGGTGCTGTCATGGAGAAATGGTAGTGAAAGCGGCCCGGGCGGTTGAGCATGTAGGGACTCAGGTCGCTAAGGTTGTTGCAGGTGACGATGAAGAGCTTATGACCGCCCTCGATGCCGTCAAAGAGCGTCAACATTTCGTCCTGCGGATTGTATTCCTTGGTTTTGGCAAAGGTCTTTTCGAACTCATCGAAGATGACCACGCAGTTCTGATCGATTGACGACAAAAAGTCAGAGATGCCCGGGATTGCCGTGTTCACGACGATGACCGGAAGCCCCTCCTGAATGGCGGCCTGAGCGAGCAGGCGGACGAACAGGCTCTTGCCAATGCCCTTCTGGCCGGACAGGAGCACGCCGAAGTTCCGCTTTGCGATGTGATAGGAACGCAAAACCTTGGCGACCTTCTCGTTGGACTTGCCGTAGATCTTTTCCTCTGTAACCGCCAGATCGTCGCGGTGGGTAAGGAAAAACCCCGACATATCGCTGAACTGGACGCCATATGAGGCGACCGGAAGTGCGTGATAGGTCTTTACGGCGTCACCGTAGACCTGGAAACGGTTGCCGGAATTGACGATGTTCATAGGCAAAAACTCCTTTATTTGATTGGTGCGCCAGGTGGGAATCGAACCCACTGTGCCGGGATTAAAAGTCCCGTGCCTTACCGGTTGGCTACTGGCGCGAAAGTGGAGGGCTTTTAAGCCCTCCGGGTAAAGCGGTCGTGGTAGGATTCGAACCTACGGACGGTTTCCCGCCGGCAGTTTTCAAGACTGCTGTCATAAACCGCTCGGCCACACGACCCTACGCGGCCATCTTGCTGATGGTGGATTCCAGCCGCCTGACGATTTCATGGCCGTTCAGATTGGTCAGGTTGGCAAAGTATTCGGATTCGAAAAACTCCCGGAAATAGTTGTAGCGATCGGCGTGATCCTTGTTACCGGGATCGCGGAGATGGGCGATGTACGCCGACTGAAACTCGTTTGACAGGCTTTTGAGAAATGCCTCGAGGACGGCGATGCAGCCCTCATCGGTGATATCGTTGATCGTCATCCTGCGCTCGACGTCAATCATCCGTATGTACCCTGCCTTTCTGATTATGTTCAAATCTGTAGCTCTGTGACTTCATGAAAGCACCGATGTTTGCGGGATATATTTCATGAAACGAGGAGAAGGAATCGTGCTCCCTGACCATTTGGTCGAGCGTGATAATGAGTTTTATGCACGGCCCTGACCTAAGACAGCTGACCATGATATGGTAGTAGCTCCGCGGCTTCAGTTCGTCGGCAAAGTCTGACATGCCGCTCGGCGCATACTTTGCCGGGTGCACCTTCACATACGGCATCGCCTTGATGATCTGCAGGTATTTCTGGTAAGCATACCACGGCAGGCGAACGGCAAAATATCTTCTGTATCTCCAGTCCATCAGATCACCTCCATTCCCCAAATTCTGCGGCTACCCCAACGCCACCGCAGTGCCCCGGTCGCCCAAATGTGAAAACTGTGCGCCAACGAATTGACGCACAGGGCTGCAGGCTTCGCAAGTTTCTGCGGCGCGATCACTTATCACCGGCTGAGAGCCGGGCCGGAGTCCCACATATTGATTATCGGTTATTCAGTCGGATTTCAGCCGACCTTTTTCTCCCTATCGGTGCAGTAGAAGATGCCATCATGCTCGCCGAACACATCCTTGGCGATATCCTGATACAGTGTGGTGCAGTTGCCGTAGACATCGTTGAGATTGTCATTCCAGAACTGCACGACCTTGTTCTGGAACACCACGTAGGCGATTGGGTTGGAGAAAACACCCGGCACGCTCTTGGTGAACGCGAGCACGGGATTGTTGGCAAAGGCCGCCTCGAAGAGGGATTCGGGGGTCGCCTCGACCGTGTTTCCGGGAATGATATTCACGCGGATGGTGACATTGCCGAACGTGCGCTCCGGCGGCAGCAGCTGGGTCATGGCGTCGGCCTTGGACGGATTGTCCACATACAGATTGATGATGTTCTCATCCTCATCGTAGATGATGCCGATGTCGGGATCGCGACCAAAGAGCGCCTCGATCTCATGATAAAAGGTGACCCAGGGTGGAGAGACTTTGAGTTTTGCCATAGTGAAAAACCTCCTAGTGTTGTATTTCTAAACCGCTGCCTTTGGCAATGGAATAGTTCAGTATGCGATGTGCCTGAAGAGTTCTGGCTCTTCGCTTTCGAAAAAACCCTGACGCTCTTCGTTCCAGAGAAAATAGATGCGAGCTTCCGGACCGGCCGACTGGTACAGGCCGGGGAAGCGGCAGAGAATGAAACCGGCGTGAAAAACCGTTTCCTGGATGTCAAGCCAGTTCCCGTTCATGGCGCTGACGGCGGAATAGAGTTCGTAGTAGAAACCCATGCTGTTCAGGTTTGCGTCCGGGAACCCGGACGGGATGTCCTCGCCGTTGCGATGGTAGATCAGTTCTTTGCAGGGATGCTCAAACAGCACGATTTCGTAGATGGGCGGCTGGCTTTCATTGTGGAGGTTCTGGTATTGCTCGACGTATTCGATGATTCGCTCGCGACCGTCAACTGGCATTTTTGTGTCTTTCATTTTCTTATGCTCTCCGTTTACACTTCTTTGGTTTTACCAGTTACTCGTATCAGTGATGTCGTACTCAGCGCCACAAATTGGACATATGACGGTTGTGGAAATTCCGATACCTGTACCAAACTGCTTTACATACGGGAATCTACCGCTATCAATCTTGTAACCTTTACCACAATTTTCATGCTCAGCAATAAATTGCTTATATCGCTCCAGCTCCAGGTCAGAACCCAGTACCACCACAGCATATTTCAGCTTGTTTTTGAGAATACGGTTTTCTGATTCATATTCATTTATTGTGTCTGCCCTGACCTCTTCGCGCGTCTTTTGAGCTTGCTTACGAGCGGAATCTGCCTTGCGCTCATAGTATTCTACAGAATCCTTTACAAGCCTGGAGAGATCATCAGCGCTATAAACATGCGTCAAAAAACGGTTGTCATACCTGTCCAAGAAAATTGAACTAATGATCATCACCACCAATATTGAATACTGCTTTATTGGATCAAAACCAAAATCTCCACCATTCTTCAATAAATTCAAAGATTTTGGTCTTACCTTCAAAATCTTGTGCTGCTTCTTTAACTGTGCAATGAACATCATCGATATAGTCGGCATAATGCCAGAATTGATTGATCTTTGGATACCATTGATACTTTTCAATATCATCCCCCAAGTCTTTTTCAATTTCATCCAGCATAAAATAGAAGGACTGGTACAGGAAGCTCTGGAATCCAACTTCGTTGACAACGGCGTCCCAGTCGTTCTTTGCTTCCATATCGACCAGTTTGTTATGAATGCGATCGAGAAGCTCGTTGCATTCCTTTGCAGTGATGTCCTCCATTTTCAGCCAGTCATTTCGGTTCATTTGCATTGCCTCTCTTTCAATTTGGCACTGGCGGCAGGATTTGCACCTGCGAAATCTCCCTGGAAAAACCGGTTGATTCGGGCGCATGCAGTGTTTGCAGCTCACCCGAGGGGTTTGGCTCCTTCCCACTTACGCCAATGAAAATTGCTTTATGAAAAACCTCTTTTATGTTTATTTCAGTTCCACCTTGGCGGGTATTCGCACAGAAGGACTTCTCTCTCGCCGAGTACATCATTTATCATGGGAAGAATTTTGCCTTCCCAGTCGCCGTTGCCTCTCGCACAGCCAATTCTGTAAGGCATTGCGATCGTCCAATTGTTCACTGAAGTCAGATCGGCGAGCTGGTGCAGGCACTGATTGAAGGCCGCATAGTTTGTGTAAACCCTGCTGTGGTCACGACCATAATCATACTGCGCAAACATGTTTGCGACAAAAACCCTTGGTGTTTTATCAGCGTCGAACAATGCAGGACAGAGTTGGACGTGTCCAAGCAACTTTATTCTGTCGCTTTCATAGCAATCGCACATATATTTGTACGCGCTGTATACGTCCGGGAAGTTTTTCTTGACTTGGCCTGCAACGCCGCTGCCCATGACGCCCATGCAGTTTACCTGATGCGCGATGATCCTTGCGTATGTTTCGAAAACGCTGCACTGAAGGTGACGAATCATAGCTGACTCCCAATTGAACCGAGCTTGAGTTCAGGCGTTTCTTCCGCCTTCGCCTGTTCTGAGACCCAAAGGTCATAAATCAGGTTTGCAGCCCGGTTCAGGACGGCGTCGGATTCCTTCTCGGGGTCTTTATCTGCGTAGCAGGTGCGATCGATGATGTCCGTCAGCCACATGACCGGGATTACAGGAACGTTGCGAGCCTCCTTGATCAGTTTCCGAACGCGGCGTGTGACATCCTGAGCGCTCATTCCGTCCAGTTTTCCACGGAAGACGCATTCGAAATTAGCCTTGAAGTCATCGCGGCTTATCAGGTCGTACACCAAATTCACCTCCGGATTGATTTTTGGCACAACAAAAGAGACGGCGTGTCGCCGTCCCATCAAAGTGCCCTGCCTATAGATCTTTCTTGTCCAGGTTAAAACGAATTCTGTATTCCTCTTTGATCTCCGCAATCTTATCTTCGCGCCATGCCCTCAGTGCAACTGGTCGCGAAACGCTGTCAAGCTCCGGGTCAAGACTCTGGTTGGTTTTAATTTTGTAAGCACGAATGGTCTCTTCGTCAGGCTCCGGAAGTTTCTCAGCTTTTATTCTGAAGCAGTCTTCATAATCTTTCATGGAATTCTGCCATTTATTACGCTGACGCATATTATCAAAATGAGGATATGCAAACATTATTACAATATGTACTATCAGCATAACACAACCGAGTACGGAAACAACTTGATTTTCAGAATCCATCAGATTACGCCATAATGCATACGGCCCAAGGAAGACCAACATAGAAACAAAGAACGATTTGAAACCGTCCGGTTCTTCTTTATATAGCTTGTAGAAAAAGTATATTATCCCAGCAACGATTGTTATGATGGAAACCACGATGTCCACTACAAGTACCCCTTAGTCAATAATATGCCTATGATGTAACTATTCTATTACGCTTCTGGCTGTTTGTCAACCGCCTTGCTTTTGTAGTGCTCCTTGGTTATGTCAGCCATGGCGTGGTATGAAGCTTCTACGCCTTCCTTCCAGCCCCTATCATAATCCCCGAAGTACTTTGAAGCGGCGTTCCAGCCCTCCGTCCAGCCCTGCGACCACGGGCTGCCTTCGCGGTATTGCGTGAAACATATGACGATGCCTGCCGAGATAGCTCCGCCCGCGAAGCAGATGAAATTCAGCATTGCCCCTGACATGACCACCCGTCCTTTACCGGTTCAAAGGTGTAGATCGAGTTCAGAGTGTGAACTACGACGGAATCAGCGGACATGTCGAATTCCGTCACGGTCGAGGTGCTCATCCAGCCATCGTTGGGCGTGCCGTCCGCGTTCTCATAATACTGGACGACCAGCCGTCGTTTAGTATGCACACCGAGTGGAAACCAACAGACGCGGCCGATCCTCATGGGATAGCGGCCGTCATCCCTGTCGTAGCCATCGAGATCCGTGATGGATTTAATCCTGTAGAACTTCGCCATCAGAATGCACCTCCGGATTTCCAGAGCACTGGTTCAATTCATTGAACAAACTGACCGTGACGTTCATTTCCTCCATGAGCCGGTGGCCGAGCTGTCCGACGAACGTGTCCAAATCTGCATATATCTTCGCGAGCTTGTCGGTGACGTCGGACTGGAGCTTGATCTTGGCCTTCTTCAGCGCGATCTGCTTGCCGACCTCCACATCGAAGGTGTCGCGCTTATCGCAAATAGCCTTGCCGATGTAGTAGGGTTTTACAGACGCGTTCTGGTTGAAGGAGTAGAGTGCCCAGAGCAGACCAATCTTGCTGGTCGAGCTGTGCCGGCGGCACAATGCGTCGAGAATCGCGCGGGGTTCGTCGGGGTCGGTGTTGAGGCGGGCGACGACCGTCCGCTTCTCTTCGTTGATGAAAAACCTGACATTTCCGCCTTTGGAAACTTCTGTGATGGTGGACATTGGCAACATCCTTTCATTCTGAAATCAGTGCTGATTGAAAACCACGCAGTCGCCACAGCCGCGCTTCAAGTCCCAGCAGGAGTTCCCTGTCTGGACACAAGCGCCGCAGTAGCCGCTGCACTGGTGGGCGTTCTCGGGGATATGGGTTTCCGTGTTCTTAAAGCGTATGTAGGCGACGGGCAGGTTGTAGGGGTTTTCAGGCATAAAATCGCCCCAGGCGCTGAACACCATGTTCAGGTTGCTGGGGAGGTCGGTTCCGTCAGGGGTCTTATGGGCGGCGATGTAATCGTTGACAAGTTCAAATTTCTTGGTGAAGCAGAGGAAGCTGGTGTGGGGGCAGCTGTTGGCCACGCGAACCATCATGTCCAGGTACTTGGCATCCGGAATGTCCCCGGCGCTGTGATACCTGAAAAACCTCGAGGTGTACGCCGCGATGGTCACATCGCGCTCAAAGCCATCGGGATCGTCTTGCCAGATATCCAGGTTCTGCTGGAGCAGATCCTTGTTGTGCTGGAAACGGAAGCGCCCCTTGCGAGCGTAGCACTCCTTGAAGCAGGGCGCATCAGGCCGGCAGGTCACGACCGGCGGAACGCTGACGGACGGAATCGCATCTCCGAGCTTGGTGACTCCTCTGGAAATATGAACGTGCTCTGACATCAATATACATCGCTCCTTTTCATCACGCTTCGACTATGGTTCTGGGCTGCTTCTGAAACCCGTTGAATTCGGCAACCTCGACGTTGCAGTTCCACGAATAGTTCGTATTTTTCTTCATCGCCTTGAGCGCCTTCTCGGCGTCCTTGGCGCTGTCGTACAGCTGGACGTCGCAGTCATACCCGACGATCCAGCCGACTTTTCCATCCTCATGCAAAACCCGGATACCGAACTTCACGGCATCCGGGCTTTCTTTGATTCTCCTGGCCATTTAGTCCTCCGGCAATCCGGGGTAGGTGATCATGCCTGCATACTCAGTGAGCGTCTTCCCGTCGAAGTACCAGCACCAGTAGTTGCCGTCGGTGTCCTCAAGGAAAACCTTGGCACCCGGCTCGACAAACGGCGCGATGGCATTCATCCATCCTCCGGATTCATCGTTCTCAGGGCTATCGACTTCCCAGCCGAGGCGTCCGTTCTCAAGGCTGATGTCGGTGACATTGCCTTCGCTGTCCGTATACACCTGCCATTCCTTAGCCTCAAGCTCATCCTCAAGCGTATCGTGCTCGGGGACCGGATGACGCCGGTACCATGCGTACTTCTCAGTCATGCGCCGTTCGAAATCCTGAATGGCGGCCAGAGCGGCGGCCTTGTTGGACGCTCTGATTCTGAAATTCACGCTGCCGGCAAAGACATCGCAACCCATATCATCACCACTTTCTCCATTTGAAGACTTCAATTTTGGGATGAGAACCCGTGTACACGCTGTCCGTCGTGAACAGCCGGTCGATCAGACCCTCCGTCGTAAGCAGTTCGCTCTTCAGCACGGAATTCTCACAGTGCGAACAGTAGGCGAAGACGCCTTTGACGCCCATGCGCCGCAGCGTCATCGCAGAGTAGTAGAACGTGTCGCCGTTGGTACAGATGTCATCGATCATGAGCACCGATTTGCCGGTGATGTCCATTCCCTCCGGCACGATGACCTGAAGTCCGATGATCTTACCGGTTTCCCATATTCGCTCCTTGTCGCCAAAGGCGTAAACCTCTCCCGCATCGGCGTAGCGGCGAACCGCGCCCTTGTCGGGATAGTAGGGGAGGATGTCCTCCGCGCCGATCTGTGCACAGGCTTTGGCAATGTAGAAGCTGGGCTTGTCGACCATGATATTGTCGATCACCCCGGCGACCACGTCGGAATGGGGGTCAAAAACCCTGACGCAATGGAAGTTGAGGGAGTTGATGAATTTGCCAAAATACTTGAGGGTGAAAACCTCATCGTTGCTGCGGATGCGATCCATCCTGGCATTGGGAACATAGGGCAGTTCAAGGTCGATGGTCTCGAAGCGGTGGCCGCGAAGCCAGCCGACCACGTAGAACAGCGCCGCCATTTCTTCTTCGCCCTGATAGTTCCATCTCACGACGGGCGTGAAAATCTCGGCGGTTTCAACGACGGACTTGATCGCGTCCTCGTTGATCTTCAGGTTCAGAGTGCCGTCCGGAAAGTGCTTGGAACAGTCGATGGGATACCCGTTGAGTGAAATCATGCCAGCCTCCTAGTCTGCGTTGATGACGTCGATGCAGCACTGCTTCATGATTTGCAGCGCGGCCTTGTGGTTGTCTTCGGTGGTTCCGGCGCAGCAGGACGCGTCCACGGCGATGGGAACGTCGGGATAGTGCGCCCGCAGCAGAAGCGCATTGGAAACCACACAAATATCCGTGCAAAGACCGATGATTTCGATGCGGTCGTAGTGCTCCTGATCGCAGATGTAGTTCGCCAGATTGACGCTGCCGAAGGTGCCCTTCAAAAACCCGTCGGCGGATTCCGGCAGGGCTTCCATGACGCGATGGTCAAGCTGCCAGCCCGGCGAGCGAACGACGCAGTGCTCGACCGGAATGTGTTCGCCCTCAAGCGTTTCCAGATAGTCGTCAAAGTGCGTGTCCTTCGTGTAGAACACATCGCCGTCCCAATCGCGAATCTTATCGCAAACCCTGGGGACGATGGCTTCCGCCTGCGCAGACCCCAGCGGACCGGAGATGAAGTCGTTCTGCATGTCCACGACAATGAGCAGGTTGTGGCTCAAAAGCATCAGTCCTTTCTTTCTTTTTTGGTAATGGTCATGCCATCCACAGAGCGCCGAAGCCTAAATTGATGCGAGGCGCTGTGCCCTCAGAGCCGAGCTGCTTGGAAAATTAAACTGATAAACTCAAGTTATTCCTTAACTTGAGTTTATTGGGTTAACTTTACAAGCAGTGAGCAGGGGGCGGAGCTTTACTTCGGATGTCATCGCGAAGCCTCGGTATCGAGCGTCTATGTATCAGACCGGAAATCAAAACACCTCATCACGAACGGTGCGCATAAGACGCGGGGCGTCAGCATTCATCTGCAGCTGGCCGGCGCTCTTCATCAATCGCCGCGCCTCTTACGGCTTTCTTAGCAATGCACATAATGTTCGAAACAAAGCGCCTTTCAATCCCTCAACACCGGAATCTGCATGGCATGTTGTGTGGCGAACGGATATATCTCTGTGTAATTCAAATTCGTTATTCGTATATCCGCTGTTAATTTGTATGTCCGCCACATTGCTACAACGGCGTTGCCGCCGGTATAACCGCATCAGGTTGGTCGTGCTTTCCCTTTGGAAACAAAAACTTGGTCTTGCATACATGGCAGCCACGTGGAGAACCGCTGCCCAATCTGCTTTTAATGGCGAACCTGAACCCGTGGATTTGCGTAGTGCATAACCCATAGTGGATACTCAGTATTGAATAGGAACAAACTGCCCGAGGGCTCAATCAATAGTCAATGCTGAATATTCAGTCAATCAATGGCAAATAGTCAATGAGAAAACGTCGGGACTTCGGCAGCGAATATTTCTACAGCCTTCGCTGCGGGAGCAGCCCGATCACAATCTTAACATTTCTTCATATTTACCTTGAAGAATATCGGGTATCACCCGTCATATTAGCGGTGCTTTGTTTTGTTTTTTACTTCAGTCAGAGCACCGAATGACAGAAGAAAAGCAGGAATGCGGTTTTCGCCACATATGCAAGACCTTTATTGGTTGCGGGGGAAGGATTCGAACCTTCGACCTTCGGGATATGAACCCGATAAGCTGACCGCTGCTCTACCCCGCAGTGGGAGCCGGGGAAAGCCCGGCTCAGTATGTAACCTCGATGACGGTGGTGGCGTTGGCAACCTGAATGGCCGCGTCCACCCTGGACTCAAAGTCCGTGATTTCCTTTTCCAGAGCCAGAATGACCTCGTGGATGCCCAGCGGGTCGACCAGCTCCAGCTCGTGATTGCGCTTGTACTCCTCGATGCCGCTGTTGTACGCGGCAGCGTCAGCCTTCTCCTTGGAACCGTACAGGCTGTTCATGGCGTTCTCGGCGCGGTCGTTGAGCTCCTTGCCGTTGGCGCGTTCGATTGCTGCAACCGCCTTGGAATACAAAACCGTATACAGCCGCAGAAGCTCACGCTTTTCTTCCGTGCCGTGGTGCATCATCCATATAGCCTGTGCGATGGAATAATCCTTGCCGGCCACGGTGATGATCTTCTCGGCGTTGTAGTGGTTGATCGCCGATTTGATGGCCGCCTGCCTGCGGATCAGGTCTGTGGCGGACTGGTGGGAGCTGATCGCCCGATCCTTGAATTCCGCCATCGTCATGCTGTTCACCTTCTGGGAACTGTGTTCCTTGGTTGCGACGGGCACGCAGTTGTTGATGGCACTGTCGATGCGCTTACCGAGCGTTTTCAGCTCGCACAGCGCTTCATGCACCGTCATGGTTTCGCGGACATTGGATTCCATTTCAACACCTCTCATAGTCATTATTGATTGGGTTTGGTTTCACAACCTGAATAGCTCTGAGGCAGGGTTTTACCAGGATCTGCGATCCGGATACCTGAAGTGCGCCGGAGCTTGTATCACATGAACTCGAACTTGTCAAGTCCTGTGAAGGATTTCTTGTCAGGATGACCATTAAGATTTGCGCTCTGATGGAGCTTGGATTGCGAAATCTTCACTTGGTCGGAGCTGGGTACGGGGTCGCACGGCTGCAGTGATCTGCATGCGGCGTGCCCGCTGCTCGCCGAACTCTGGCGCCGTCGGTGCCCGTCGTCATCTCGGGTCCCTCCGTCGTCCCGACAATTTGTTACTCTGGATATGATCGCAGAGCACTCGCAAAGAGTAATGCGTTGTGAAACGATAGTTTTGTTGTCTCCTTGCATAAATATAGAATCTGACAGCACCCCTGAAACAGCGGATGTCTCCGGCGTTTCAGCTATGCTCTAAACGCAGAATTTCGATTTTACCTTGACTTTACATTGAAAAACCTCCTTCGCTGAGTCGAAAAGCTGGCCTGTCGCGGCACCTGCACAGCGGAACATTCTTGAGTGATGAATGCGGAGCTGTGTACATCAGGGAGGTTAAAAGGAACCGTAGGTTCCTTTGAAAACCCTGACTATGCGTCACTCCGGTGAAGCACGCAGAGCTGCGTCTCAGAGGATATGTACTGATCCGCAAATGTTCGTGCCGCGACCTGCCGTGTCTGTCATCTGCGTTTACCAGGGCTTTGAACCTGCTGCATTGTCCCGGGAATGCAGGCCGCATTACAGATTGCGGATGGGGAAGGGGAAAACCATCCGCAAAATGCCAGCTGGTCTGGAAACCTGATCACACGCCAGATGGAACGCTGTGAAGGCTTGGCGCATGTACCAGGGTGGAAAAGTCAGTCGTTGAGCAAGGCGATGCACCTGTCAACAATCTCACGGGTCAGGCCGGTATTGAAATCCGTCTTGACCAGATGCTCCATGTGATCGCCCATATCGGAATCGTCGTCGAGTATGACATAGCGTTCTGTGTTGGGGTGGCGACTGAACCATGCGGTAATGTCGTCGCCGCGCTCGCTTCCGACATAAGGCGTTTGATCCGCCACCTCGATGCCGTGATGATGAAGCTGAGTGATCAGGTTGTCATATGCCGTAGGAATTCTGCGCCATGCGGATGAGATGACGATCCTCGCGCCGGTCTCATCCACCAACAGCTTGAGCAGGCGGAGCGCCCGGTCTTCCAACAGATCCTCTGCGTAGACCCGGACGCCCTCCTCTTTATACATTCTCTGTGCCCAGGTGCCGTTGTTCAAAACGCCATCGACATCCAGGAAGATAACTTTTTCCAAACCCTCCAGTGGGATCACCCCTTGATGCCGTACTTTTCGCAGTACGCTTCAATGAACTTGATCATTTCCTCTTCCTCGGGGAAGAAGGGGTCGCGGCCGTTTGCCGCCATTTCGCCGAGGGCGTTCGACATGAGCTGCCCGAATCGCCAGTCGGGCAGCCTCCTCCACGCCTTTGCCAGGCGGTTGCAGAACGCCTGAATGCGATCGGGATCACGCACGGATCTCAACCCCTTTCACATACTCGGTGCTGACCTTCAGCACGATCGGAATCTCGTAGACGCCGGCGGGAATGTTGATGATCGCGGGAGCCACAGCGGCAGTGTCGTCATGCTCCACAACGGCCTCCGGACGGCTCTCAGCGGCTGCCTGAGCGGCCGCAATCTCGTTCGCAGCTTCTTCCTTGGCAACGGATTCGACCGCCTCAGCGGCCTCCTGAGCGGCCTGAGCGGCAGCGATTTCACGCTGCATCTTTTCTTCTGCGTGAAGCTTGGTGAAGAAGTTGTAGATTGTGGTCGGCGCATAACCCAGAGCTACTGCGATCTGCTTGACGGTCGCACCGCGCTTGCGCATTTCCAGGATCATGGTGGCGTCGTTCTTGATACCGTTGTACTTGCAATTCATATTATGTACCTCCTACATATTCAATAGTGTTGGTGTGGATTTGGATTACATCAGAAACCCGGCGGTAACGAAAACCTCGTTGCCGCCGGAAACGCCGGTGATGTGCTCGCCGGTGAACTGGAATACCGCCTGATCCAGTTCCTCAAGGGAACCGATGTCGTCGCCGCTGCCCAGCGGCATGGTGACGAAGTAGTGACGGTCGCAGAGAAACAGGATGAACTGGTTCGTGGTCGCTTCCAGGACGCCACAGTAGGACTCGGTGCGGAACGAGCGCACTTTGTCAAATCCCATGCCGTTGACCGGGATCAAAAGCCGCTTAACCTCTACCATGCATATCCCCTCCTTGAACTGCTCTGAAATGGTCGGTCCTCATTGTGGAAAAGTAGCGAAAACCCGAGAAGCTGGTCTGGTCGGTCACGAAGAAGTCCCCGAGCTCAATACCTGAGCTGTCGCGGAACAGCGTATCGGAATCGATCCAGAAACGCTTTCCGATGGAGACCTGCTTCGGAAACGTGGGGCGGGCCAGAACGCATTCGACTTCAATCACTTTTACCTCCTTATAAAGTGTCGGTTATTGCCATCACCCGCAGATTTTGCCGGTGACGATGTCCACGTCAAAGCTGTCGCAGTGGCCGTCCAGATCCGGAATGGACGCGACCACCGAGACGACCTTGTGGAATTTGTTCCACGTTTCAGACTGATGCATGACGGGCTTCTGCGCCATGACATGCCATTCACGCACCGCGCCCTCCTTCAGGACGATCGCTCTGACGGATTCAGTGACGCTGCGCGGCAGTTTCCTTTTGCGCACTCTGTTCAGCCTCCTCGCTAATGTACTCGTGGTAATCGGATTCGGACGCGAAGAGCATCTTCATCCCGTTGGGAAGAAACCCGATGTAACCGGTGTCCGTCCAGAAACCCTTCATAGAGCACCTCCGTAAGTTCACACCCAGCGGCGGTTCACAGCGCCGCAGTACGGGCAGGGGATGATGGCGTAATCGCCTTCGTACTTGAGCCATTTGTAATCCACGGCGAAGATGCACTTGCACCGCATGCAGCCGATCTCGGTCAGATCGGCTTCCTCGACCACGTAGTGCTTGGTGAAGTATTTGCTGCGCGGCCGTTCCGATTCAGGTTTTGCCATTGCGCCCCTCCAGGATTTCGTTGTGCTTCGGCTTGATGACGCGCCACGCCATCAGCGTGTCCTCGATCCCGTCGTAAAGCTCTCCGTAGTCGGAACCGTAGATGATCGCGGCGTCGGCGTCCTCATAACGCTCATCATTGGCGATGGAAATGTCACGCTCCTCAAGAAAATCCTCGAAGATGTCAATGACCTGCCCGATGAATTCGTGCAGGTCACTTTCGCTCTGAATGCAATTCTTTGCCAAATCGATTCCCTCCCATCGGCGTTCAGGACTGTTCCTCAGATCTCAGCACGCTGCGGATCATCTTCATGACGTTGACCCCGTGCTTTTCGTTAAACCACTTGATGAACTCCTCGACGTACTTCTTTTCGACCATCTTGTAGTAGCTGATCTGGCCGGAAAGCACATAGACGTCGTGGATATCCCACTTATCACCGCTCTGGTAATCCCTTATGAAGCTGGTGAGCGCCGCCTTGAGCTGGAGCTTCTTCTTGCGGCCGATGGTGATCTGATTGTCCCTGTTGAGCATGACGCCCAGATTCCAGTTCCTTCCGGCGCTGGATCCGTAGCGCGTCTTTTCGTCCTTCAGCTGGAACGGGGCGTTGAAGCTTGCCAGAACGGAATTGATATAGTCGCACATCTCCTTCGGATCGAAATCCTGCCTGTGCGAAAGCTGGATGTCATCGGCATACCGGGTGTAGACAAAACCCTTCTTGACCACGTCATTCATGATGCGGTGGTCGATGGGAACCATCATCAGGTTTGTCAGGGTGGGGGAGATCGGCGTTCCCTGCGGAAGCCCGCCGTCGAGGAAACACAGGCTCAGGGCTTTGGCAAGTTCATCCCTGCCGCCGGGAGCTTTGACGACTTCGCTGAACGGGAAGATGCGGGAAACCATATCGAACAGGAATTCCTCAGTGGTGCTGCCGAAGAAATTGGAGAAATCCGTTTTCAGGAACCACCGGCTTTTGTTCTGCTGGTGGCGCTTGATGGCGTCGATGGTACTGCGCCCCTTGACGTAGGCGAAAGCCGCCGTGTGATACAGCGCACCGAAGTTGTTTTCCAGAATCGTGCGGAGCGTGCGCAGAGCGCCCATCAGTTCCGGCAGCGGTTCATCGATCTTGCGGTAACCCTTGGTGCGCTTGGGGATGTAAAACGTGTGGTAGAGCGAATGGCGATCCTTTTCAAACAGAAAAGCATAGGACGTATTGAACGTGTGCAGAAGGCTGATGAGACCGGGGACGTTGAGATTGCGGGTGTAAGCCGGGCTGACCCAGTTCACCAGATGAGTCACCGTGCCGGTGATCTGGTGCTTGGGCGTGTCCCAGCCAAGCGGAACCCTGCCGAGAAGCACATCCTCAAACGAAAGCTGATGTGTTCTCGGCGTTTGCATGACGGTGATGTACGGCATACGAACTCCTTTCTGATTGATCTGCAATCTGAATGCAGTGCGCGGTCTTCAGGGTAACCAGGAAGAGCTGAGGGATGTGATGATTGGGAGTCGAAACCCTGCCTGCTGAATCTCGCCGACTGCTGATGTGTCGGGAAAATGCGATCTTTTTCGACCTGTTGGAGCTTGGATGACCTAGAAGTGGTGGCTTTCAAGCTCGGACCGGTCGTCGCCGGATCAGCACCTGGGAGGAGAGCTCGATCGGCCGCCTTCCGCCGGCTGCCGCGGGTCGCCCCGTCTTCCCGACAATTTGTTACTCCGGATGTGATCACAGAGCATTGGGAAACCCAATAATGCATTGCAGACTTGCCCGCCTTCCGGCGGGCTTGAATCACATTTGAATCATGGACCGGAACAGTTCCAGAAGACCTTCGTGCTCATGGGTTTTTGAGGTTTCCAGACACCAGATGTGCTCGCCGGAATCAATTTCGATCACAGGGGCGTCCGGCTTGATGCGAATCATGGGGTGGATGAGAAACACATCCCGGCACAAACCATGTGTCATGGAGCCAAAGTTGTATATGAGGATATGCCCTGCGTCCGAAACCCCGGTTCGAGTCATGATGTTCGAGTGGGGAACTTCGCCGATGGCCTGACTGAGCGCCGGGAGATACTCACCGTCCGGAACCTCGGGTACATCCACAAGCTCAGACTCGCTGGGGATCGAAACCTTGCAGGTGACCGTCTGCGCCCTGCCAAATTCCTTAATACTTCCGGGCGGAACGGCGATCGGAACCTCTCGGTCGATCAGCATGGCCAGCTCTTCGTCGTCAAAGAAGGTAAGGAAGCCGTCATACACGCCGTCCGGGCATCTGTCATACTGATGCATCGGAGTGTATGTAAAATCCTTGCCGCCGTTCAGCCACTGGAAGAGGTTGGAATGGGGAAAGTAGTTGTTGCCATAAGCGCGTTTTGCGGAAGACGGGCTTTCGAATTCGCGCCTGTCGAAGGAACGCCTGCCGACAGACCTCATGGCGAAAAGGTCATTGGAATCGGAAACCTTTTTCCAGAGAATGTCATCGTTGTTATCACCCAGATTGACGCCGATGTTCAGCTTGGTTCCCAGCGGCAGTTCACTGATCGTCAATATGCTCACCTCCTTCGAGAATCGGGATTGATCAGAACGCGTCCAGCTGGTAGGTGAAGGCGTCCAACAGGATCAGCTTCTTGATGCCGTTGCCCTTGGCAAAGTTAATGAAGTTGGAAACCCCCAGCGCCACGATCGCCTTGACCGTGGAGCAGACGGACAGGGTCAGGTTGCAGGCGGAAACCGGCGTTTCGGCCTTGGCTTCATCGTGGGTGAACTGCATCGAGTTCAGAAACGCTTCCACCATCCTGCGATCCTCCCAGTTGGCGGCGTAATGCTGGGCGTCGGTCAGCCGCATCCGGAAGTCGAACATGCCCTTGATGAACAGGTTGTCCTTGTTGGCGGTGGCGATCTCGCGGCGCAGATCGATGTTGTCCACGCAGAGGAACACATAGCCGCTCAGCTTCTGGCCGACATAGCCCTTCTCAACCAGTTTCAAATCCCGGTCGATATCGGGATTTATCTTGTGCAGATACTCGGCCAGCGCCTGAACCTTGGTCTTGCCGATGTCTTCCTGAGTGAACAGCTGGTTGGCAATGTTGTGGGGCTCGACGAAATCGAAGTCGTACAGGGTGATGCGGGTGACGCCGTAGCGCACCAGATTCTCAGCGACCGTGGAGCCGATCGCGCCGCAGCCGATGATGTGGATGCGCTCAGGGCACTTTTCAGGCTGGAAAAACTCGTAGCTCTTTGCCAAATCGATCATGAATTCAATCCTCCCTGTCAAATCCGATCTTGGACTTCTTGCCGAAGATCATTTCGTCGTAGTCGGTCTCATCGTCCAGATAGAGGCCGGGGTACTGGCCGCTGCCGCCGAAATCCTTTTTCTGCTTGGATTTGGATTTCTTGCTGGTCGGGTAGTTCGGTACATTCGTACGGGGATAGTCATATCCGCCATAGTTACCATAGACGCCGTAGTTGCCAGAGCCATAGTTGTACGCGGAGTTGATCGAAGCGACATTCCCGGTGGTCTTGGCGGCCGGCGTGCTGACCTTGACCACGTCCTTGGCGTCGCTCAGGAACGCATCGAAATCGCAATCCTCATCGTAGATTCCGATGTCGACGTCCTTGTCCTCATACAGGGTGTTGTTCTTCAGGTCGTAAACCTTGATGTTGCGCTCGTTGCGCTTGTTGAAGATGCCGAAGATGTAGAATGCGTCCTCAGCGACCTGAGCCAGAATGCTTTCCCGGTGCTGATCGTCCACAGCGGACGGGCTGGTGGCCATGTTGACGTGGGAATGCCCATGGAATCGGATCGCGTTCGCGGTATCGTCATCCATCTCCATGAGCCACTTGGTGTAGCCTTCGAAATCCGTGTTGACCGTCGTCCCGGTCACCACCTGAGGGTAAACCATGATGTCGTGAATGACGAAGCAGTCGTCGGCCAGGCGCTCCACGGTGCCATGCCAGCCAACCTCGCTGGTAAAGCTGTCGACCAGCGTCTTCATCTTGATATAAGCCCGGGGCGTAAACAGAACGGAAACCCCGGTGTCATCCGCGCCCTGATAGGTGAAGTTCTTCTTGTAGTTGATGCTGCCGTCGCTCATGCGGTGCTTGCGCAGCATCTCGTTGAACTCCTGGGTCATCTGGGCGATCAGTGCCTCAGTGAACTTGATCGGCTTGGACATTATTCGTTGCCTCCTTCTGCATTCTCATTCGAATTGGGATCCTGAGCGTTCAGCCACTCGACGGCTTCCTGAGGGGAGACGTTCTTGCCGTCGGGAAGTTCGATAACCTTCTCAGACGTGGTGAACAGCTGGTCGAGGAACGGACCGAAGGTGACGCCTTCGGCGATGTTGATGCTGCCGGCGGAAGCGATGCACTGCATGATCGCGCCGATCGGATCGCCATCGCGAAGTCTTTCCTCGATCAGCGGGCGATTATTCCCGATGCAGGAGTGCCGATTGAGATGGGTATTGGGAATATAGGAGTTATAATCATCGCCGAAGTAGTGGTTGCGCTCGGTGTCAACCATGCCCCGCATATCGATGGCAAAGTAGGCACACATGCGAACCTTGAGGACGGGCTCATCGCTGAAGAGCGCATCCATGAGCTTGCGGCGAACGGCTTTCTCTCTGAAGAACGGACTGTAGTCGCGTTCATTCCAGATGTGGGAGAAGTTGTTATCAACGAACCGGGAATACATTTCCGGATCGAAATTTACGAGGTAGGTCTTGATGTGGAAATGGATCATCTGCTCGTACGTGTTGATGATTTCCACGGATTTGTTTCCGATGAAAAACTCTGCGAGCTCATTGGACTCGCAGCCCTGAGCAATGATGGCCTTCAGGCCGGTCTGGGTGATCCGATAATCTTCGAGCTGCTTGATCAGCCTGCGATAGTTTGCAATAATATCATCGATCTGTACGTTGGTGTTGTCGATGTCACGCTCAATGGACTGCAAGCGGGCACGATTAGCACGCTTTTCAAAACCGTTGAGCATGCTGCGGATGAGCGTTTCACGCAGGTTGAAGTTGTCAGCGATGGCAGCCATGGTTTCAATGAAACTCTGAGATCCTTTCTTCTGAAGCGATTCCAGAAGCGAAATCTCAATGGCTTCCAGGGGCTTGTCCTTGAAATACCAGGGCATGTAGCGGGGAATGAAGGACTGGATGGCGTGGTAACTCTTTATCGTCATCCGCTTCACGAAGATGTAGGAGAGCTTGACCTCGGGGACGATGAACACAACGGTCGTGATGCCGAGCTTTTCGAAATACTGCTCGACGTCTACCAGTTCCTCTGCGGAATTGAAACCCGTTCGATTGAGTCCCTTGAAATTCTTGCGGATGCAATCCAGAGCGAATTCCGGATCGTCGTTGTCAACGGACACGGCGTAGACCGTATCCGAACGGTTCCTGGAACCGAAGATGGCGTCGAAGATGCGGTAGAAGGGGTTGTTTTCGTAGTCGTACTTGGTGTAGCCAGCGCGGAGATTGCGGAACGTAACCCGGTTGTTGCCCAATTCGATGCGCTTGAGCAGAAGTGCCCGCAACACCGCTACAAAGGTCACATCTTCGCGATACAGGTCACCTCCGACGGACTCGAACAGATTGCCGGCGTGTTCGGAAGTGAGCATGAGCTCGCTGCTTCTGATGCACTGATTGAACATTTTTTGTCACCTCTGCTTCATTAAGAATGCCCCCGGAGACGAGTCCGGGGGCAGTGCGAATGGGAATCGAAACCAGATCCCTTACAGAACCTGGATGTTGTCGCGGATCGCGGCCAGCTCGGCTTCGATCTCAGCGGCGGCGGCGGCGAACTGGGCTTCCACCTTGTTCAGCTGCAGGATGCCGGTGCCGATGGTCTCCTCAGCCCACTTCTTGGCGTCGGTGACGTCCTCGGGCAGGAGCATGGTCACGATGGCCTTGCCGTCAGCGTTGGCCTGAGGGGCGAAGCTCACGCCGATGGGGTTGATGCTGCCGGTGCCCTTGCTGGTCACACCCACACGGAAAACCTCCTGCTTGGTGCTGCCCTCGGTCTCGAACAGCTTCAGGGCGTTGGGGCGGTACTTGCCCAGGGTCTTGATGGAATCCAGATCCGCATCGGATTCCACGACCACGGCGCGGCCGGCGACCTTGATCTTGGCAGCGTTGTCGGCCTTGACGACGCTCAGCAGGTAGCAGCTGGTGGTGATGCCCAGATCGGCGAAGGTGCGATCCAGCATGCCGGGCTGCAGAGTAGCGCCGTCCAGCATCAGCTGACCCATGGAGTAGTCGACACCGTTCTCTTCCAGAGCCTGGCGCAGGGTGTTGTTCTCGTCGACGATGACACGGTTGCGATTGGTGGTGTTGCCGATGGTGACATTGATCATACTATGTACCTCCGTAATCAATTCGTTTTTGGATTTGGAAACAGATTGGAAACCCGGATTCTCAGACCGTCGGTGCTCTTACTCTTTTCATTGGAATTCCCTTCCTTTCTGGCGATTGACTCGCGCCCTTCAATTCGTACCGCATTTCTCAGCCGCATTTCTGCGTTGCCCGCTCTGAACCACGTGGAGGTGAATGCTTTTCTACTTCTCAGAGCATTTGGGCAGCGTTTCCCACGCGCTGCCCTGAAAGGAGGAGACCATGAAGAATTTCATTTTAATTTCAAAATCCGTTTGCCGCTTAAAGCGTTGCCCGCCCTGAACCGCGTGGAGGTTGGATTACTCAGGGCATTTAGGCGGCGTCCCCGCAAACGCCGCCCAGGAACGAGGGGGAAAGGAGGAACCCCCTGTCCCTTAGTTGTAAGTGTCGAAGATGGAAGGTACCATGATCTCGGTCCCATCCGAAATGGGAATCATGGTCGGACGGTAGATCGTGATTCCGTGCTCATGCAGGATGTCTTCGATCTGATCCTCAATGGCTTCCAGAGTTTTAGTGTCTATGCCGATGTCTTCCAGTGAAATGTCATCTGGCTCGACACCGATCAACCTGCAGATGAATTCGTGGGTGTACTGGTCGATGTCGTCCTGCCGGCGGATGACCTCTTCGTAGTCATCCGAATTCTCGGCCATATTGAATTCCTCTTCATCATCCTCGATCTCGATGGTGAGAGAATCCGCGTCGATCACCGGCTCAGAAACCGGTGGGGGAGTGTTGCCAGTGTAGGCAACGATCGTTTTTTCCTTCAAAAGACGGCACCTCCGCTATGTAATCACAACCGGATTGAAAACCGGCGCTGTCACTGTCGCATCAGAATGGAATTGAAAAGTGGAAGCAGTTCAGATTCAGAAGGAAGATCCTTCTCGGGTTCCGGGTGCTTGAGCATACCCGGGCTGAAGAGGTAGTCATGGGGTTCGACGGTCACGACGATGCCGTTTCGTTCGAAACCCTTGATGGTGAAGATCAGACCGCAGTATTTCTGCATGCAATCCAGAAACATGAGATCACCGCAGTCGATGCCTCCGTCGGAATAACCGAATTCCTCGCCCATTTCCTCATATTCCTTGACCTGGACGAGGTCACCGACCTTGAAATTGTGTTTGGGTTTGATTTCAAATCCCTCCTTCGTAGTTATTAACCGCAGGCCGGACTTATCGGGTTCAGATTCCCTGCCGTCCGCCTTGGCCGGAGCGGATGCCATCCAGCCTGCGGCTATGCGCTTTTTCTGGCGGGTTCAACGCATGAACCACGATGTGGTACTAGGGAAGCCGGAAGTGTACATTTCCTCCCCCCTTTCAATTGGAATCAAAAAGCACCACCCTGCGATTGGGCGGTGCTATACGCCGAGGACATGCTTGAAGTCTGAAAAGTCTGTCGGTTTAAATTCCGGTTCAGAACTTTCAGTGACTGGCTCAAAGAAGCTTTTGTGCCAGAAGTACATGTCGAAATCTTCGGGATCCGGAACCTTTTCCCTGACATCATCCGCATTCGGAATCAGTTCCCCGTCGTCGTCGATGTGATCGACTCTGAACACAAGACCCGAGAACTGCGACATATCCGGAACGAAGTTGTCAACATCCGTTGACCAAATCGAACCGTCATTGGAAATCCCATACTCTTCCGCAAGGGAATCCCAAGTGCGAACCCGGACGAGTTCGCCTTCAGCGAAATCCAGAATCGGAATCAAAACCATCTCCTTTCTGTAAGATAAAAGCGCCCTTTTGAAGGGGCGCTTAGGTCAGGTCTTTTCGACGAATATGCCTGGGATCGTGCAGGAAATGGAAACCTCTCCAGAATCGGTGGCATCCATACTGACAGCGGAGCACTCGCGGAGCACATCGCAGAACTTCTTCACCTCGTCGCCGAACAGATCGAAAACGATGAAGTTTGCGGTTATTCCGCACGGTGGAACGAGCGGATCAAGATCAACCGAAACGATTTTGCCGCCCAAATCCTTGGCTGCCTTGTCAAAGAACATCGCGAGCTTCTTCAGCTTTTCGAGCTGAACCTCATCGACTTCGAAATCCTCAGGTTTCATGTTCTGCATTTCGAGGTCGAAAGCTGCAACGAGCTTTCTGGCAAATTCTTTGTCGGTCATGTTGCTGTCAAAGAAGCTATCAGTCATTATGTTTGCAACACCTCTTTCTAATCTGATTTCAAAACTCCATTGCCGGAGTTATTGAAGCTGTGTTGAGTCGCATCGCGGGTATATCTCAAACCACGATACAGTTTTCTCATGTCATACTGCGGATTAGATTGCTTGTCGAGTTGAGCGAATACTCTTTCCATGATGGGCAAAACCGATTCGTCGTTAATTGTCTGCCCTTTTGTCGCGAGATCAAAAACCCCATCAACAAACTCGGGTACAGTTAACCAGTGTTCAGTATATATTGCCTTCATGGAAAGCTTTCTGTACACAAATCGCGGTTGAATCACTTTCTGCCTTATAGTTAAGCCGTTGTCAAAACCTGAATCGTTTTTTGATTCGAGATTTCCAACACCAGACTCAACTTGTTCAACCGCCCTGATTAACTGATTGATTGCCTTCCTGGCGTGATACAGGTCGTAATACTGTTCTCCGTTGTTCTTCCTCTCGACCATGGTTGGATAGATATCCTCCATGATACTAAGAGTTACTTGGTAATCAATTACAACCGATTTCTGAACCAATTCAAAAACCCTGTCAACAAACTCTGGTATGGTCAACCAGTATTTAGTGCATGTTTTACTTATCGGTAATCTCCAGTACAGAAAATGCAGTCGCTCAGCTTTCTCCCTTGTACTCGTCACCTCGTTCACTGGCAAATCACCTCCGGTTTCAAATCCCGAGGTGATTATACCATTTTCCAGCCCGCTTTTCAACAGGCGATGCTGCAATCGGAATTGAAACCGATTCTGATTTCGATTCCGGGACGGCTGCCAATGACGTCATCCATGGTCGCCATCACCAGCTTATGGGCTTCTGCGATCGCGCACCGATCGCATTCGATATGCATGCCCCGCATGCAGCAGATGTTGCAGGAATTGCTGAAACTCTTTTCAGCCTGAAACCTCGTGGAGGCTTCGATTTGGCGATTCACGCCAATCTGTTCGAATTTGGTCATGATATTATTACCTCACTATCGCGGCTACAATGACGGAACCGAAGATGATTATGATTGTCCCCATGGCCGCAATCAGATTAGGAATGAAAACCTTGATCGCATTAGCGGTCATATGTACCGAACACTTAAAAACCCGGATAACCTTGGCACGCTGTCTTCTGCGTTGAGCGGCCTGCCTGCGCTCAAGGTACGTCACTCCATCACCTCCAAATCCAAATCAGATTCGATTCCAGACCTTCAGATGCCCATGGCGAGCATCGTGAAAGCCCTTCTGCCGCGGTGCCAGACTTCGACGTCCAAACCGCTTTTGTACCAGCGCATCGCTACGCTGCGAGACTTCGTGGTTTCCTGAGTCTCGCAGTTCACGTAGAAACTGCCTTTCAGGATCAAGTCGAAAAACCTCCATTCATTTTGGATTTCAAACCCTTGACTCTGCGTTTACACGGGCTTGTCACCGTCAGAGGCCGCATTAAGGGAGGCGCAGTCAATGTCAAGTAGTCGGCCAAATGCTTTGTACAGACGCTGCGCCCAGCCGTCTGGACAGTTCTTTGACCCGCGTGGATTATGCACCAACACGCTGGTGCTCGCGGAGAGTTTGAGTATCACCACCTTAAAAACCCAAATTGGATTCAATTCCAGATCCTCAGGTGTGCCCGCTTTTTCTGGGACACCCAGCCCAAGAGCCTGAGCCGCTCTCGCTCTTTGCTCCACCGGAACTTTGGCCTACCCGATGGCATAGGCGAAAAACCCAAATCAGATTCGATTCCAGACCCTCAGCAGAACGACCATACACCGAGATCGGTATTGCGACTGAGCTGCACAGATCCGTCAGTTGCAGACAGGACATCGTGGATCCCAGCGTAATCGGGATTGCTGTCGATCTTGGTGGCCAGTTCGGCCTTTTCACACAGGGTCAGTTCGTGGGTGACCCAGATGATTCCATCAGTGAACATTTTCCACCTCGCTTGATTCAGATTCAATTCCAGACCCTCACGGTCTGGAGCCTACCAGCATCGCAGACAGAGCTCACAAGACTTTGCATCTATTGACTCTTTGGCTCAGATGTGATGCTGGCGGGCATTCTGGGCAGATGCCGCGTTACGCGGCGGTTTCTTCAGCAGGCTGTTCCTTGGTGACCACGATGGTCTCGGTCGCAGCCTCAGCGGGGGCAACCTCAGGCTTCTTCGCCTTCTTGGCAGCCTTCTCGCCATCGGGCTTGACCATCTTGTAATCGACGGAATACACCAGATCGTTCGTGAGACGGTAGAGGACTTCGGCAACCAGCCGGGTGACGGTGCTGGTATTGGCAACCTTCAGGGTCAGCTTCTGGCTGCCGCGGCGGGTGTAGGAGTAAAGCAGATACTTCACGTCGAAGTTGTTGATCTTGTAGACGTTCTTGCCATTGCCATCGTCCACGAACAGGATGGAGTCGATGACAGTCTGGAGCAGCTTGGTCATCTGCGAGTTGGAGACGGGAGTTCCGCCCATATCCAGCTCACGGGCCTTGTCGGACATGCGGTAGGTGGTGGCAACCTTCTGGGCAACTTCCTTGCCCGAGTGACCGAGATCGTCATGGATGCGGATGCAGAGCAGCTCACCCATCTTTTCGACCTTGTACTTCCAGAGGGTGTCCTTCTGAAAGAACTTGAACAGAGCGGCCAGGTCGATCTGCTTCTCAGCATCCTCGACCAGTTCCATACCGAGGATGACGTCGCCGTCACGGTTGATCTTGTGGCGGAGAACCGGGAACCAGCCGCGCTTGATGCCCGCGAGAATCGGGTTCTCAGCGTCGCGGCACTCGCCGAAGGTATCCAGCTGGGACTGCTGAGCGTATTCCTTCTCAGCGTCCTTGACAGCACTTTCGGCCTTGTTGATGGCTTCGAGGTTCTTGTCATTTACGGCCTTGTTGTAGGCCGCGATTGCGGCGACAACCTTCGCCTTAGCTTCCATACCGAGTTTCGTCATGAGAAATACCCCCTTTTTATTGTTCTGCCGTTCAGTCGAAGACGTCCACACCACGGGAAGGCGGCAGAATCGTGGACATTAACGGCGCGAGCAGTCGAATGACCAGCCCGCGCCGCGTTTTATGTTATTCTGCACTTTGGCAAATTGCCGCCATGCAAGGTTGTATTACTCACACATCAATTCACAGTCGCTTCATGACACCTAGCAGAATCACCCTTACCCGCTTGGAGCTCGGGCAATTATCCCAGACTTGATACGATCTCATCACTTTTCATGCTTCATTCTATCAGTGCCCACTTGGAGCGTACTGAGTAAGCGAAATCCACACGAGGGTGCATTAGTGCCAATCCACTTCAATGATTGACATATCCTTCACCTTCCGCAAGCCACGTTTAGAGGGGTGAAGCTACCCTGTTGCCGCAATCTACTATCCGGCACGCCAGCCGTCTACACCAGCTGACGCCATAGGACGTACCATGAGACCAGAATGCCCCATTTGGGAACACCCCAGTACTTCAATCGACCTATGGAACCGACGACCTGCCTTGTGTCATTAGGTTGCAGGTACCTTGACTCTGCGTTAGGGGCTTGTCACCCGCCAGCGTTGTTCACACTGGGCCGCATTAAGGTGGATTTTTCCTCTGGCTGCGGGGGGCGTTGCCGTCCGTCCGTTCTTTGTGCGGGGGGCGTTGCCGTCCGTCCGTTCTTTGTGCGGGGGGCGTTGCCGTCCGTCCGTTCTTTGTGCGGGGGGCGTTGCCGTCCGTCCGTTCTTTGTGCGGGGGGCGTTGCCGTCCGTCCGTTCTTTGTGCGGGGGGCGTTGCCGTCCGTCCGTTCTTT